>Ga0233437_1000535_pt1 | contig 85268 bp, 74 predicted proteins | sample SI_122_August201_FD_182714 | JGI IMG/M metagenome (GOLD analysis project Ga0233437, IMG submission 182714) | Seawater microbial communities from Saanich Inlet, British Columbia, Canada - SI_122_August2016_200_MG | ecosystem: Environmental > Aquatic > Marine > Inlet | place: Canada: British... | reverse complement strand
CGGGGGAGGCAACTTCCTGAGTGAAGATGGTGGCAAGACTTGGGTGAACGCCAGCACAGGTTATACGGGCGAGGACTCGTTTAGCGTAGCTATCGATGCCACTGATCCCGCGCTTGTTTACGCAGCTGGCTTCGGTGGGGTTTGGGCCAGCGATGATGGCGGCGTTACCTGGTATGGCATCAATAATCCGCCGGGAGAGACTCGAGTTGGCTACGATCGCATTGCAGCGGATCCATCGCAAAGCGGTCACATCCTGGCAGGGAAACTCAATATCTTTGAGTCCTCGGATGGTGGCACCAGCTGGGCAGTTCGCTGGGCCGATCGGGATCTCGAGGCAACAGGCGTGTGGGAAGGAGTTCCCATGGGTATCTCTCCCACGAGCATCATCTTTGCGCCGTCAGATCCAAGCACGGTCTACATCGGATTCGGCGATGAAAATGGTTCGATTGGCCATGAGGAATACATTGCCAGGAGCGGGCCAGGTGTCATCACCTCGCAAGATGGCGGGACGACATGGACACTCACCGAAACCGAGGTCATGGCCGAGCTAAGCGTCTTCGATATTGCTGTTGATTACGCGGATGCGAGTACGTTGTATGCCGCTACAGGAACTGGTTTGTACAGCTCAACGGACAGTGGCGTGCATTGGTCAATCATGGCAGGACTGCCCGAGGATCGCCCAATCCATGCGGTGGCGATCGATCCGAGCGACCCCAACGTGCTGCTGGTTGGCATCGAGCGCAATGGGATGTATCGCACGACCAATGCTGGCACGAGCTGGCAGCGTATTAGCGCTGGATTGGAGCCCAATAGCGGATTCCACGACATTGCCTTCGACCCAGTGAATCCAGACGTGGTGTATGCCAGCGATATCTTCAGTGGCATCTACCGGTCGACTGATGGCGGAGAGTCATGGACCAAAATCAACAATGGACTGCGCACCCGCGCCGCGATGGAGTTGGCTGTTTCCTCAGACGGCAAGCATGTCTATGCGGCCGTCCGTGGTGACGGTATCTATCGGCTGGATGTGGACGGACAACCTCCCGTAGCTTCTTCGAGCCCATGACGCATGTGCGAAGGAAGAGACACCAGTGGGCAAGATCATGGGGGCTTGCTGTAGCGGCGGTGGCAGCATTGCTTGCAGTGGGGCTGGTGCCGAGCTCTCGGGAATTCGCAATTAAAGGTGTCGTACTTGATGAGCTCGGCCCTGTATCCGGTGCAACCGTTCGCATTCAAGCCACATCCATCGAAACCGTGACAGATGAGAACGGGCAATTTGCGCTTGCACCCGATGCGATGACTCCAGTCACTGTGTCAGCGTGGAAGCACGGATACTACTCATCCCGGGCTGTAGAGATTGCTGCTCCGACAGAGGGCGTGGAACTGACGCTTCATCGGTATCAGACAGAGGACAATCCCGCGTATGTGTGGGCATTGCCGTTTGACGAGGATCCTGCTGTCGCCACGTGCTCGGAGTGCAAAGCGCATATCGTCGAGCCATGGATGGAGAATGCGCATGCCGGTGCTGCGCTGAATCCCAGATTTCTCTCGATGTACTTGGGGACAGATCTTCTCGGAAATCAGAGCCCGGAAACCGAGTATGGCTACAGCAAAGACTACGGGCGCTTCCCGCTTCGACCGACTGTCGACGAGACGTACTACGGACCGGGCTACAAACTGGATTTCCCCTACACTGCAGGCAATTGCGGTGCGTGCCACATCCCAGGAGCTGCTCTCGATGATCCGTACGGAGTTGACCCAACGGCTGTCGATGGCGCCGATCGGTTCGGCGTGCACTGCGATTATTGCCATAAGGTTGCCGACGTCCTTCTTGATCCAGAAACGTCAATGCCGTATCAGAACATGCCAGGCGTTCTCTCATCCGATGTCCGCCGCTCGTTCGAGAACGAGGATGGCGAACTCGAACTGCTGTTCTTCGGGCCGTTTGATGACCCGAATGTTGATGAGGGAGATACATATCTGCCGCTGATTCAGGAGAGCGCATTCTGCGCCCCCTGCCATTTCGGCGTGTTCTGGGACACTGTCGTTTACAACTCGTACGGAGAGTGGCTGGACAGCGCCTACAGCGATCCTGAGGACGGTGCAACGTGCCAGGAGTGCCATATGCCGTCACCCACCACAATGATTGACGGGGAGCCTCTGACGAACGTTGCTCCGGGTCGGGGTGGCATCGATCGCGATCCTGAAACGCTGCGTGCGCACAGCCAGCTGGGAGCATCGGATGTCGAGTTCCTACAGAACGCTGTGACCATGCAGGTCGAAACAAGAACCTCTGACGGGCAGATGATTGTGGACGTTGCCATCACCAACGATCAGACAGGGCACCATGTACCAACAGACAGCCCACTTCGGCACCTTATCCTGCTCGTTGAAGTCGTCGACGCGTCTGGCAAGCAGCTCGTACTCAGTGACGGACCGATCCTTCCCGCATGGTGCGGCATAGGGAGCCTGGCTGAAGGGAATTACGGAAGGCTGCCAGGCGTTGCCTATGCCAAGATCCTGGAAGAATTGTGGACGGAAATCTCACCCTCAGGCGCTTACTGGAACCCCACGCGTATTGTCAGCGACAACCGAATTGCCGCACTCGATACAGCGACGAGCTCGTATACGTTTGCGGCTCCGTCCGATGGCAACGTACAAGTTGGTGTCACGTTGCTTTACCGCCGCGCCTTCAAGGAATTGATGACCCAGAAGGGCTGGAATGTGCCTGACATCCTCATGGAGGAGTACGCGGAGACGGTGTCAGTCGACTCGGGCATCTAGATGCGTACAAATCGAGATCTCTTCACTCTGTTAGCTGCGCGCTTGAGCAGTCTGCGCTTGGCAACAGTCCTCATCCTTCTGCTGATCATTGCCTGCGCTGTTGGCGGGGTGATTCCACAGTCGCCGGTGACGCCTAACGCGGAAGCCATCTATCGCTCCTATGGACTCTTCTGGTACCGATTGATCACACGGCTGCAGCTTGATGACGTATTTGGTAGCGCATGGTTCTTCGTGTTGATCGGCACCTTCGTCCTCAATCTCCTGCTGTGTACGGGACGGCGACTACGCCGGTCTGTGCGTCAGGTCTTCGGGTCTACCTGCGCTACGCAACTCAATGATGAGACGTCACAGACGGTGGCGTTCTCAGCGCGCAGGCCATCAGCTGACCTTGAGGAATCTGTTCGCAAAGCCATTCGGCGTGTCGGCTTCCGTTGCGTCAACCGCCAAGACAGTGCAGACGGTGGAGTGTGGCTCACTGGCTGTCGATGGCGATGGGGCGCTCTGGGAGCAGATATTGTGCACGTCGGAATCCTGATTATTCTTCTCGGCGCTCTCTTGGGCATCTTTCGCGAGGAGGGAAGCTTCCGGATTGACGAATGGCAGACTGGGGTACGACTCCCAGCGTGTGGTGATGTGGACGTCAGTGATTGTGTCCCGCTGCCGTATGACGTGCAGGTCAATGATTTTGGCGTAGAGACCTACGACCAGACGACGCGCGTCAAGGACTACTGGGCAGACGTTGTCCTATGGAGGGGGGAGGATGCCATCGAACGGGCGCGACTCTCTGTCAACCGTCCCCTGTCTATTGGCGGAACCGGCCTCTATGTGTGGCGCTACGGAGAGAACGCCAATGGCGCGTTGGTTCGGTTGCAGGTGGTCGACGCTGGCCGGGATATCGTCACGACCGAGATTGAGCTTCGCGTGGGAGAAACGGTTCCGATTCCAGGATTGCAGGCTCGGGTCACCGCCATCCGGTTCTACCGAAGCTATGCGCTCAGCGAGGCTGGAGAACCGATCGATCGCGGAAATGCTACGGGAGGACACCCCGCCGTTCTGCTTCAGGTAGACGGTTTTGCCGAGGATGGAGAAGCCATTGCCTATCAGGATGTGGCGTTCCCGTTCTTGCCAGAGAGTGGAGCGGAGTCAGATACTGCATTCATTCTGGCAGATGCACAGGTTCCCTCATTCATCGATCTCCATGTCACTCGGAATCCCGGATATCCGTTCTTCTGGTGGGGGTTCATCCTCGTGATGGCCGGGCTGGCTGTGGCCTTCTATCTCCGCCCTTCAATGCTACGTGTTACGATCGAGGCGGATCATCTTCAAATCACTGCGCAGGGGCGAGGCGGCGCACAACGGGCTGAGCGGCTCGCTCGCGACATCGTTGCCATCCTTGGACTAGACTCACAGGAGGAGGTCGACCAATGAATCAGGGTGTGCTTTATTTCGACATAGCAGCGATTGCCTACATCGTGGCCTTCTTTGGACTCCTTGCAACGCGACTCTTCAATCGTTCGTGGATTCGGAGGGTGGGAACCGGTCTGTTCGTGCTGGCCTTTGCAGCACAGTCCGTCGGCCTCATTCTGCGTGGACTTGCGCTCGGAGGCTTCCCCGTTACCAATACATACGAGTCTCTCGTCTTCTATGGCTGGGTCTTCGCGCTGAGCTTCGTCACCCTGATCGTCGCGGGCGTTCTACGGGGTAGACTTCGCGACACAGTCGGGATTGGCGTCGGCTTGCTTGCTGCGCTGGCGATGGCTGTTGCGGGCTCGCCCCTACGCAGCCCAGACATCGCACCTCTGGTTCCAGCATTGCGCAGTCACTGGCTGGCGCTACACGTCAGTCTCGTCTTTGTCGGCGAAGGTTTTTTCGCTGTGGCCTTCGTCACCGGCGTACTCTACTTGTTCACCGCCCGAAGAGATCGTGGGGATCGAACTGAACTTCTCACCCGTCTGGATATCCTCATCTACCGAGCCATCGCGATTGGCTTCCCATTCTTCACCCTTGGAGGACTCTTCTTTGGCGCAATCTGGGCGAAACATGCCTGGGGGCGCTACTGGGGTTGGGATCCGAAAGAAACGTTCATGCTCGTCACGTGGCTTGTTTACGTACTCTTCCTCCACGTGCGCGTGCAACGCGGTTGGCACGGCCGCCGTACGGCATGGATCGCCGTCATTGGTTTTCTACTTGCATTGTTCACCTTTGCTGGCGTCAACTTCCTCATCCGCGGTCTGCACAGCTATGCGTGATGCAGCGTCGTCCGCCTTCGACTATCCGAGGAAAGCCTTCATCGAATCGATGACTTCGCTCTCTTTGTCGAGGAAGCAATAGTGGCTGGTGTCTTCGTAGACGACGACCTTGACGTTGGGAATCTCATTCCATGCTCGCTTCACATTTCGATCCTTGTACTCGCGATTCTGGCGCTCGATGTAGGCGGTCACTTGCTCTTGAAGCTCTGGCGACGCATCTTCAGGCATCGACCAGTCGGCAGTCTGAAAGGCGTAGATGGCAAGTGTAGGGCAGGGGAATTTCTCCAATTCAGCGTGGAAGTCGCCCATACCCTCAAACAGCTGTTGGGCTATTTCTGGACGAATCCTCTCAACAAAACGGCCGTCTTCGCGTTGTGTCAGGGTCAGAGCCCAAAGCTCGTCCCAACGTGGTGATCGAAGCGGCTTGTAGGTGACATAGCGATTGACGAAATCTTCGCAGTAGGCGGCAACTGAGGCAAAGGATTCCGGCGGCGGAGCCGCCGCAGGCACAGGATTGGCTCCAAACAGCTCGATGTCTGATTCTTCGTATTCATACAGCGCATCCAGGAATACGAGATTGTCTAGACGATCAGGATACGCGACTGCAAGTGTCGCCATCTCCATGCCCGCAAACGAATGACCAACAAGCGTCGCTTTCTTGATTTCTAAAGCATCCATGAACGTGATGATGTCAGAAGCCAATGTATCGAGGTCATAGCCGGATTTAGGCTGCTCAGACTCGCCATGACTGCGGCGGGTCAATCCGAGTACGTGAAAGCCATCTGTAAACGACTGGGCGAGCGAATCGAAGAAGTGCGGGGTGTTGCCATAGCCAGCCAAGAAGATGAGGGCAGGTCCCTCGCCTCCCCAATCTAGATAGTGCAGTCGCACACCGTTGGCTTGTACGAAATCGTTGCGTGCAGGTTCTTTTGGGGGCATCTATCCTCCTGATAACTCCGTAATGAATGGATGTCTTGACGAATAGAATGAGTTTAGCATGAGTACGCTGTACGTCCAGAATTGCCGTTCATCAGGCTTGAGATGACGCTCAGAAGAGCTTTTGATTCCCCTCTGTCGAGATTTCTGAGGAGTACGGCCCGGCCTCATGAGTCTGAGACCGGGCCGTGGTGAAGCGCTTTACCTATTCCACGTCCATATAGACAACGGAGAAGTCGACGACGCCGATGACGGGCATAACAAACCCGTATACATCGGAACGAATGGCGCGGACATCGACTTCCTGCCAATTCCAGATGGAGATGGCATCCTCAAACACGATTCGATCAACCTGGGCATAGATTTCAGCGCGCTTGGATTGATCGACTTCATTGAGACCGGCTTCCAGGAGCGCGTCAACTGCAGCATTCCTGTAGTTGTGGATGTTGCCTCCGGAACCTGTTCCAATCTGAGAGGAGTGCACGCGTGCATAGAGGTGGGCCTGCGGATCATTCAAGGCCGGCGAACCTTCCCAAGCAAACATCGGAGAGCTGCCGTTGTTGATGGCTTCCAAGTAAGGACCGAACGAAACTTCCTGGATCTCCATGGTGACCCCGATCTCGGCGAATGCTGCCTGTGCGACGACCATCAGATCTGGAATGGTTCCCCATGCCGGATAGAGACAAGTCATCTCAAACCCGTTTGGATATCCGGCTTGTGCCAGAAGACCGCGTGCCAGAAGCAGGTTTTGGTCATAGGCTTTGCGCTCTGCGTTATACCCCATCATGCCAGGCATGAGGAGGCCATTGGATGGCTTGCCAACAGGGCCAGCGATTGCCAGTGCCGTGTCATAATCATAGGCATAGCTGAGGGCCTGACGGACCAGTTTGTTGCCTAGCACTTCGTCTTCGCAATTGAAGTAGAACGCAGAGAACCCGAGTGTCCCTGAGGAAAGGATATTTACGTCTTCGCGTGCACCCAGTACGGCAAAGACCTCTGCTGGCAGGTTTCCAGCAATATCCAAATCTCCGCCTTGGATCATGGTGCTGGCTGTCGAGGCTTCTGGAACCGACCGAAGGATTAATTGGTCGAGATAGGCTGGTGTTCCCCAGTAGCTGTCGTTGCGTTCCATGGCCAGGTATTGACTGTGGGACCATTCGACGAGCTTGAATGCGCCACTGCCCGCCGTGTTCTCGAACAAGAAGGTTTCAGCAAACGGGTCTTCATCTGTAATGTTGGCTTCGACAATGGCGGGATTCAGAACGGAGCCTGGTCCGGCGAGCGCAAGTAGATCCAGGAAGAAGGGCGTTGACTTGCTGAGCTGAATGACGACTTCATAATCGCCAGCAACTGTGATTCCGTCTTCAGCGACGGCTTCAATCAGCATGTCGCTCCATCCCTTGCCGAGATCAATGGATCGATCCAGGGAGTATTTCACAGCATCAGCAGTGACTGCCGAGCCATCATGAAATGTGGCTGTCTCGACCAGATAGAACGTATAGGTGAGGCCATCGTCTGAGATTGTCCAGCTTGAAGCCAAACCCGGAACGGTGTCTGTTCCGTCTGGCGTCATCTCAACAAGCCTGTCATAGCAAGCTCGAATGACGCTCATTCCCGCATTGTCGACTGCCACACCGGGGTCAATGGTTACGATCGTCCCAGTTAGTCCGTAATTGAGGGTTCCGCCCTGTTGCTGGCCTACAACTGCCACCGCGACCGTTACGATCATCATGAGAGCGATCGCTAGTAGTCTTCGAGTGTTGTACATGGTCTAACTCCCTTGTTCTATGACGCGTCAATGTCTCCCTCTCGATTCGCCCCAACGCCCGTCATCAGTCAACAAAAAAAGACCACGGTTGCCCGTAGTCCTATGCTGTCTTCTCACGGTTCGTCGGCTAGCCCTATGCTAGCAAACCGTGGAGAATACAGCCGTAACATGATGCCAATGCAAACGGGAAACGGTCATTCGCTCAACTTGAGACGCGCTTTCCCTAACCTTTGGCATGATGTGGCCACTATAGACGGAAACTTGCACTCTGTCAAATGTGCAGGCGGAATCCCTTAACTGAATGGGCTTTACGGCATTGATGGAATGAGTCAGCTTATCAAATTCCCTGATTCCATCCATGAAGAGTGAAGAATGCCGGGAGCCAATGGCAACTCTTACCTGTGTCGTGTTGCCGCCATCTCGATCAAGGCTCGAAGGATCTCTGTGGCCTTCTCTAGGTCGGCAATGTGGATATGTTCGTCAACGGAATGGGCGCCCTTGCCTCCGTATCCAATGACGACGGCATCCACGCCTCGGCCTGTGAGTACGAAGGCATCCGAGCCACAAAGAACAACATTGGCTTGCGGTGACTCAAATCCGGCCTTACGCATGGCAGCCAGCGCCAACTGAACAAACGGTGCGGCTTCATCGACCTTGGCAGCTGTGCAGGCGACTTCCACTAGCACGCTCGCCGTTGCTCCGGCCTTCCTGGCAGCACTCTCGAATGCTGTCTTAACGGCTTCACAATGTGCCATGCACTTCGCATGCGACAGGCTGCGACACTCGGCCTGGATGGTGACGGTCTCAGGTACGCCATTGCGATTGGTGCCGCCCTGAATGATCCCGACATTGGCGACGGTTTCCTCGTCCAGTCTTCCGTCTTGAATGTTCTGCAGGGGCTCTGCGGCCACCTGGATGGCTGAGATGCCGCGTTCTGGAGAGGCTGCATGCGCTGCCTTGCCAGTGATTGCGATGTCAATTGAGGCATGAGTTGCGCCGCCAATCGTCGCGCAGTCAAGGACATCACTATCAACGATGTATCCGTGGCGAGCCCTCAACAGGTCGACAGCAAGATTCTTGGCTCCGAGCAGTCCGGCTTCTTCGCAGCGGGTTATGATGACGTCGATGGGACCTCGCACTTTCGCAGAATGGATGGCTTCGAGGATGGCGGCCAGTCCGGCCTTGTCGTCAGCACCGAGGATGGTATTGCCTTTCGAGCGAATGACACCTCCATCAATAACCGGTTCAATCCCGATTCCCGGCTTCACGGTATCGGCATGTGCCCCGAAGAAGATGGGCTCTGCATCCGGTGCCCCGGCTGCTGGAATGTGTGCGACAAGATTTCCGTATGTGTCGATGAACGTCTCGGCTGCGAAGTCTCGCTCCACAAGCTCCTTGATGTGGGTAATGAAGCGCCCTTCATTGCCCGATTCGCTGTCGATTTGCACCATGTCGCAGAAGCTCTGAATCAATCGTTCGTTCATAAGACCTTCCTTCGTTGGTTGCCGAGCCCATCCATAGGAGGAGACCGACCGCGAAATCAGGCGGGATTCTCGCGGCCGGTCAATCTGTCAAGCGCTGTGATGGCTCAGGCGGTCAGTTTCTTGATCGCATCAAGAAGTCCATCAATATCGTCCCGGCTGTTGAAGTAGTGGACGGACACGCGAAGACCTCCCACATTGGACGTATAGCGTACGGAGATGAGTACGCCAGCCTTGATCAAGCGTTCGCGTAAATCGGCATCTGCTGCTTGGGACTCATTGAGTCGGAAGGTCATGATGCCTGAACGTGCCTCATGTTCCAGGGGTGTGACAATTCGGGCACCTATCTTCTTGAGTTCTTCCACAAGATAATCAGTGAGCTCGATGACGTGTCGCTCGGCATTGACGATGCCAATGTCGTTCAAGTACTTGAGAGATGCGCCGAATCCGACGGCTCCCGGGTAATTCGATGTGCCCCCGACTTCGAATTTCTTGGCTGTGTCAGTGAACTGCCAGTCGCGGATAGGCGTAATCGAGGGTGTTGCGAAGTAATTCTCCCAACCGACATCAGGCTCAAGCGTGTTCATATAACCGTCGAATGGCGGATGGAATTGATCGAGCAGTGAACGCCGCACATAGAGGAAGCCAGCGCCATAAGGTGCATTGAGCCACTTATGACCACCGCTGGTGACCACATCGACGTCAGTTTCCCGCACGTCGAGGTTGACGACGCCTGCATGCTGAACGGCATCGATGACGAGAATGGCCCCCTTGGCATGCGTGACCTCACTCATCTTGGCGAGATCGCACTTGTATCCATTGGACCATTGAACGGAGCTGAGGATCACTGCCCTGGTCTTGTCATCGACGAGTTTGGCTACATCTTCTGCGAGGATGCGTCCCTCACGGTTTGCGACGACGCGAATCTCAAATCCGACTTGCTTCTGGCGAACAAGCCAAGGAATGGTTACTTGAGGAAATTCCAGATCGCAGAAGACGACGTTGTCCTGTGGCTTGAGATCGATATTGACGGCAGCGATATTCAACCCGTAGGTAGTGCTTTCGATCACGGCAATCTCTTCGGGAGCTGCGTTCAGCAGGCGGGCAGCTTCATGTCGAGCTGGCTCACGAGCACTATCCATCGCGGGATGACTGGGAAAGTTGTCTAGTGCCAATGTTGAGTCGGCAAAGCCCTTTACAGCTTCAACAGTGGGCCGCGCAGCGATGCCGACGCAGGCACTGTCCAGGAAGATGCGGTTGGCGAGTGCAGGAAAGTCTTTGCGGATTGCTTCAAGATTCATGGGTGACATCCTTATCTGGTGCGATTCTGGTTATGAGCCAATGGCAATGCAGTCGACCATGATGGCCGCGTCCTTGGGCAGACGAGCAGCTTCAAGACAAGCTCTGGCTGGCGGTGTGTCAGAGAAGAAGCTGCCATAGGCCTCATTGACTACTGCAAAGTCGCCCATATCCTTCAAGTAGATTGTTGTCTTGACAACATCAGAGAGAGACTGATCGCCTTCCTCTAGGATGGCCTGAAGGTTTGCCATGACCTGCTGTGTCTGTTCTCGCATGCCTCCGAGCAAGAGAGCGCCAGTCGCTGGGTCAATCGGGAGCTGTCCCGAAACAAACAGCATCCCATGGATGCCGATAGCCTGGGAATAGGGCCCGACTGCCTGTGGTGCTCTTGCGCTACTTACTATTTTCTTATCCATAGGTTTACCCCTCTCGGTTGAGCATCTGTCCAAGTGCATCTCCAAATAGGTTGAATCCCAAAACGACAGACGCAATGGCCAGTCCTGGGAGCGTTGATACCCACCATGCATATTCGATGTAGTCGCGGCCTGAGCTAACCATCAGTCCCCACTCGGGTGACGGTCGCTGTGCGCCCAATCCGAGAAAGCTAAGACTGGTGACAGCCAGGATGACATAGCCAAGATCCATCGTCATTTGTGCGACGAGTGGCGAGAAGATGTTGCGTAGAACGTGATGGGTGAGGATTCTTCGCGTGGGTACACCAATCGCACGAGCAGCTTCTACGTAGGCCAACCCCTTCACCACAAGAACCTGTCCCCGTGCAAGCCGCGCGTAGGGCGGCCACCAAACGAAGATCATGGCGATCAGTACGTTCATCAATCCCGGCCCAAGTGCGACAACGACCACCATGAGCAGAAAGAATGTTGGGATTCCCATGAAAATTTCTGCGATGCGCATGATGATGTCGTCTACTACACCTCCGAAAAAACCACCCACAACTCCAATAGATATACCAACGACGGCGGAGACAATGACGACCAGGAATCCCATGGTTAGTGAAATACGACTCCCGTACACGATTCGACTGAGGATGTCGCGTCCGAGGTTATCCGTTCCCATCAAGTGTCCGGATGAGATTGACGGCGGAGAGAATTTGTTTAGGACATCGATTTTGAACGGATCGTGCGGAGAGATCGTCGGCGCAAGAATGGCCACAATAATCCAGGCGATTAGGATGAACGAACCGACAAAGGTCAGCGGATCCCGGAGAAGTCTCCTTAGTGCTCTGCTTCTGTTACGTTGCATAGGTATCCTCAGTCCAAAACCACGCGGGGGTCCGCGATGGCATAGGAGATGTCCGTAATCAAGTTGGCCAAGATGAAGATTGCCGTTGTCAGAAGTGCAACGCCCATAATGGCCGGATAGTCCGCTCCGCTCGCTGCTTTGAAGGCATAGGTTCCAAGTCCTGGCCAAGAAAAGATCGTCTCAACAAGAACCGAACCGGCCAACGAGTAGCCTATGATCAATCCGCTGATTGTAAGCACGGGCGTCAGTGCATTTCTTAGCACATGCTTAACAATCACCATGCGTTCCCTCAATCCCTTGGCGCGGCTCGTACGCACGTAATCCTCGCCAAGAACCGTCAACATGCTGGCTCGAGTAATACGAGTTAGACGGGCAATCGGGGAAAGAGCCAGGCAGATTGCCGGTAAAAAGAGATGAGTCAGAGCACTGACAAACGATGGCCACTGTCTCGCGATGAGTGAGTCGATCAAATAGAGTCCTGTGTGCTTGGTGAATGGATGAGCAAGGGCGACTGAAGGCGTTATACGCCCAATGCCTGGATAAATGGGAATCTTTACGTAGAAGAGGATCAGCAGAACGATGGCTAGCCAGAAAATGGGGATGGAGACACCCAAAATGCTGATGACTCGACTTACGTGATCAAATACGGAATTGCGCTTAATGGCTGCCAATATTCCCAGGAAGATGCCAATGGGGAATGCAATAATTAGGGATAGAAGAACAAGCTCAACCGTTGCCGGCCAATAGTCATGCATGTCATCCGCGACAGGTCGTCGCGATGTGAGCGAGACACCGAAGTCACCTCTAAGGAGGTTGCGCATGTAGCGGAAATACTGAATGTGAACGGGATCGTTTAGACCGTGTTCCTCACGGTATTTGATTACCTGGGTTTCAGGGGCGGCAATTCCCAATGCGAGACGAGCAGGGTCGGCTGGCATGACGTGCCCCAAAACGAATGTCAGCATCGATACCCCAAGCAACATGGGGATCAGGAGCAGAAATCGGCGCAGGATGTACTGAATCATGGTCTATTCCCTCCCGTCTCCTTGAGCGCTCCTGCATCGAGGAGAAGCTTCGCGAGACTTGCTACCTCTGCGTGGGTAGTTCCTTCGAACTGTTGTGCGACCAAGTGCTGGACATCAAGCCAAGTGTTCCTACCATCGCACAAATTGAGAATCTCGTAAACACGCTGGTACGTTGCAATGTAGTCGTAGCCACTCATTTTTCGTTTCAAATCGTGATCGGCAGGAAGCTTCGCTAGGAATTCGCCCGTGCCATTGATGGGTGGCCAAACCAAGCTCTCTACAGTGCGTACTGGATGGGCATCCACGGACAGGCCTTGTTGGATCAGACCGTCCTTTGCGCTTGGAGCCTGCTCCTCTGGCTTGCAGTTACCGTCATCTAACTGCCTGAGGTGCTCTTCAACGATAGCATCCAGTTTCGAATCGTTTGGCGTGTGCAGGCTGACCGACTCGATGATCGCACGTAGAACGGAGTGTGGAATATCAGATCCCCCGTTTTGATGGGCGTCTGAGACGATGTTCAGAGCTTCTTCTGCGATCTCAGCATCCATCCATGCCGCAGCCCACGCCAATCCGCCAGCAGCAAGCCCAACATTGGCCAAGACATCAGCATCCATATTGGTCCATGCGTCGAGATTGGAGTGATAGCAAGGATCTGCTCTGTATCCGAATCCGACCATGGGGACACCAATCGTACTATCGTTGAATACGATATTGTCTGAGCCCCCTTCAAAGGGGACGGGTTTGTGTGCCCATTGGTCGTCTGTCGCACTTGGCTTCCCAAGCGAAAGCAGAAGATCTGCAAGATCAAACGCATAGGTTGGCAAGCTCCACGGCGTGTTTTCTAGCAACAGCGGGCTTCGAGTGATGGATTGACGGGTTCCGACCATATCGATGTTCACACCCCCAATCAGATGGTTGACATCGATTTGGCTCCTGGATAGGTAAGCCAAGGGGCCGATGATCTCAGGCGAGAAGACAAATCGAATGCTGTATCGAGGAGCGCCAAGACTGTCATAACATTGAGCTGAAGCGAGACAACGAGCCAGCTCAAGTCCCAATCCAACGCCGCTGGCATTGTCATTAGCGCCTGGCGCCGGATGGCATAGGTGACCGACCACGATGAATTCTTTCTCCGCGTGTTCTGTGCCAGGAATCAGGCCAGATACAACGCCCAGACTGCCAACCATGGGACCGCCGGCAATCTTGCATTGAATCGTGACTTCGCCTTGTTCAAGAAGCCCCTTCAGCTCACTTGCCTGTCTGTAGGAAATGGAGAAGGCAAATCCGCGAGCTGTATCTGCTAGCTGCACACGAAGCTTGCCTTGACTGACAAGATCAGGAAGCTGCTCCGGTGTTCGATCTACCTCAGGACATTGCCACGGCATGTGGTGGCTCAGGATACCCAATGCTCCGCGGCTGATGACGGCCTCTTCATAGACACGCTGCGTGGGGCCTGAAGAAAGAACAATGCACCCTTGAATCGATTTGTCGGCAAAATCATTTTCCGACAGCCCTTCGCCAACGTCGATCAGTTGAGCCAGAACGCCACCTTCAGGTGTAGCCCAGCTCCCTTGATGAACGGCAATGGGTTCTTTGGTCCAATCGGCTAACGGACGCTCGATGGGTGCTACGATCTTGATTTCTGCTTGCGTGACATCCCACGCGGGATCTGCAGCCCAGCCTCGATATTCCGCGTGCCCATCCATGGGAAAGTCGTGGATGGCAACGTCCTGCAATCTTGCTTCTGTGAGCGAATTGGCTACATACTCTGCGGCATGTCGATACCCACGCGAGCCAGGTGTTCGATTCCACGCGGTCATGCTACGGATATCTGCGATGGCCCGATTCCCATTCAGCTCTTTTTGGAGGAAGCGAAGCATGGCTTCGATTCTGTTTCCCAATACGTTGTCTTGCTGCACCCGATCTCCCCTCTAACAGCATCAACTGAGTAGAATGGCCCGGTCTCGACTTCAAGAGACCGGGCCGAGGTGTTTCTCTCTACTTATTCTACGTCCATATAGACAACGGAGAAATCGACGACGCCGATGACGGGCATAACAAACCCGTGTACGTCGGAACGGATGGCTCGGACATCGACTTCTTGCCAATTCCAGATGGAGATGGCATCGTCGAATAGAATTCGATCAACCTGTGCGTAGATTTCAGCACGTTTGGCCTGATCGACTTCATTGAGACCGGCTACCAGGAGTGCGTCAACTGCAGCATCCCTGTAGTTGTGGATGTTTCCGCCTGATCCAGTGCCAATCTGTGACGAGTGGACACGCGCATACAGGTGGGCGTGTGGGTCATTCAGCGCTGGCGAACCTTCCCAAGCAAACATCGGAGAGCTGCCGTTGTTGATAGCTTCCAAGTAGGGGCCAAACGAAACTTCCTGGATTTCCATGGTGACGCCAATTTGGGCGAAAGCTGCCTGTGCGACGACCATGAGATCTGGAATGGTTCCCCATGCTGGATAGAGACAAGTCATCTCAAACCCGTTTGGATAGCCGGCTTGGGCCAATAGCCCGCGTGCCATCAGCAGGTCCTGGTCATAGGGTTTTCGCTCTGCGTCATAGGCCATCATGCCAGGCATGAGAAGACCGTTGGATGGCTTGCCAACAGGGCCTGCAATTGCCAGTGCTGTGTCATAATCATAGGCATAACTGAGCGCCTGACGGACCAATTTGTTGCCGAGGATTTCGTCTTCACAGTTGAAGTAGAACGCCGAGAACCCTAGACCGCCTGAGTAGAGAATGTTGACGTCTTCGCGCGCGCCCAGTACGGCATAGATTTCTGCGGGCAGATTTCCAGCGATATCCAGATCGCCACCTTGGATCATGGTGCTGGCTGTTGAGGATTCAGGAACCGACCGAAGGATCAATTGATCGAGGTAGGCTGGCGTTCCCCAATAGCTGTCGTTGCGTTCCATGGCCAAATACTGAGCATGTGACCATTCAACGAGCTTGAATGCACCGCTACCTGCCGTGTTCTCGTACAAGAAGGTTTCGGCAAATGGGTCCTCGTCCGTGATGTTGGCTTCAACAATGGCTGGATTAAGAACGGATCCTGGTCCAGCGAGTGCAAGAAGATCCAGGAAGAAGGGTGTTGATTTGCTGAGCTGAATAGCGATCTCATAATCGCCATCAACTGTAATCCCGTCATCAGCGACGGCTTCAATCAGCATGTCACTCCATCCCTTGCCGAGGTCGAGCGAGCGATTCAACGAGTACGCCACAGCATCGGCAGTGACTGCTGAGCCATCGTGAAATGTAGCATTCTCTACTAGATAGAACGTATAGGTAAGGCCATCGTCAGAGATCGTCCAGCTTGATGCCAATCCCGGAACAATGTCCTCGCCATTGGGCGTCATCTCAACAAGCCTGTCATAGCAAGCCCGAATGACAGTCATTCCCGCATTGTCGACTGCCACGCCAGGGTCAATGGTTACGATCGTCCCTGTTAGCCCGTAATCGAGAGTACCGCCTTGTTGCTGGCCAACTGCTGCGAGCCCGGTAACTCCGATGATCAGAAGCCCGATCAACAGAAGCCCTTTCATGTGTCCGCGCATTTTCTGCCTCCTTGTGCTACGCCGTGCTGCCATTCACTATTGGTGCCCTCCCCGATGGTTGAATCGATCTGGGGTGGGCATCCCCTCGAACTAAGATTCGGTTGCATGTCTTGGAGAGGCAGGCGAGTGGGAATCTTAGTTTCCGAATGATGCTGATTGCCGCTGCGAAACCGTAGCCATGAGAGCTTTGATAGATCTTCTGTGCAGACAGCCGATGCGAACAAAGCCCGGCGTGAGCTGCAATTGTCGATCAGAGGTATTCGTCGCGTTTTTAGCATCTGGAAAAACCTACCATCTATTAGACTTTTTGTCAAGAGTGAGTTTATGAGTGTGGAAGAGACGGATTCATCGGGATCTGAGGAACTGCCATGAGCTGACGATGGCGCCTTCTCATGCCAACAACTCGTACTCTTAGCGAGATCGTTTCTGACTGCGCGACGCGCCGATCTCTTCGAGATAGCTATAGACAGTAGCCCTTGAGACATTGAGTCGTTGTGCCACGTGTACAAGCGAACTCTTGATCGTGAATATGCCAGCTTCGTCAAGAAGCTCGACGACTCTCATGCGCTCAGCCTTTTGCATGGCGGCTACTGGGATTCCAATGGAGATCACGGCGTCTTCAATCGCAGAATTGAGGACATCGCGCACATCCCGGGAAAATCGCTCTGCAGGTGGTTCTCCAGGGGAGAGCGCGTCATGAACCTGACAAAATGCAGTAATCCAGTTCTTGAAATGCCCCACATAGGTAATATCGATATTGATGCAGAGGGAACCGATTGTCTCTCCCTGGCCATCTCTCACGAACAGTGTCGATGATCTTAACGTCCGTCCGTCAGGTGTGTTTGTTTGGTAGTTGAGTACATGGTCATCTGTGTTGCGCTCGCGCAATAGTCGAAGAAGGAGGTCCGTAGGCGGTCCGCCTATCGATCGATCCGTGATGCTGCCAGCAATCGCAATGATTGTGCTCTGGGGATTCCGAAAATCATGAAGTACGATTTCGCAATCTGGGCCAATTGCATCCCTTAGGCCAGTGACGATGCCCTTGAATGCATCAAGTATGGGACTCGGCGGCGGGTTTGTCATTCGTTTCTTCTGTTCAGTCATAATTTGCCTATGCTTCGGATTCAGACAAAGCTACAATCTTCTGGACATTTTGTCAAGAGGAGATATGATGCGATCCAGCCGCTCATCAAACGCCGGCAGGCGAGCTGGGGCGAATGGCTTGATGTGAACAAGGATCGATTGCACGCTGCAGACTTGGCGTGCAGCAACCAAGGAGACAACCAAATGTCAGCACTCACACCAAAATCTACAATTACATGGTTCTACTACGAGGGCCTCGACGAGGCAAGCAAATTCTACGGAGAAACGCTGGGGCTTGAGCAGGTTCTGGATGCCGGATGGGCCAAGATTTATCGAACTGCGGGAAACGCCTTCTTCGGATTGGTTGATGCCCAAGAAGGGAAGGGCGTCTGTCAGACACAGGAGACCAACGCTGTGTTGTTTACGCTTGTCGTGGATGATGTCGTTGCCTGCTACGATCGCCTATCGAAGGCGGGTGTCACGTTGAATAGTGAAGTGAAAATCCTCGAGGAAGTGCAAATTCGCACCTTCTTCCTGTCGGATCCGGGCGGATACTCGTTGGAGATCCAGGAATTCCTTAGTCCTGAGATGCGAGCGATTTTCCATTAATCGATTGAGAACGCGGACCGTCGGGATACTCCGGACGGTCCGCATTCAATCTGCTTGGTTGCTCTCAGCAGGCAACTTCTCTAGGTTAGCCAGAGTTCTCTTTCCAACTCTTTCCAAATCTCAACCTTCATTCCCGTGGTTTGGAAAACACCTTGGTGATAGGGATCATGCTTTTTGTATTCCTCATAGGCGCCATCGTAGTTGGCACGACGCTTCTTGTACGCTTCGAAGGCGGCTAGGCTTTCGTACTCCCAAACAATGAAGTGGCGGTCGGTTTCTTCGCCCGCGATGTACTTCTCGAAGTATCGCAAACTCTTCCATTCGGGGAACAGCTCTCGATTAGCATTCACCCACTCCAGGAAGTCGCGCATTGCTGCCGTGTATTCTTCATGCTTGCCTTCAGTGACGTAGTAGCTTTCAGCTTCGAAAATTGCCATGGTTCACCTCTCCTGTCCTGCTTCCGGTCTATTATCTAGCCAAGTTCATCTGGCACGAACTGCCTCACATGACCCGCAACGAGAAGGTCATCTTCGATTGATGATGACCCTCCCCTCCTTCATTACCCATGTAATAGCTTTCTGATCCTGCAATCCCTGAATATCGGCCAATGGGTCCAAGTTTACTGCGACCAGATCTGCAATTTGGCCTGGCTTGATTGTGCCTAAATCGTCTCCCAGGCCAGCATTGATCGCCGCGTTGCGTGTTCCAGCGAGAATTGCCTCCATTGGGCTGAGGCCACATTCAACGAGTAGCGCAAATTCAGTCGCATTCTTCCCAGGACCTGCGTCGGTTCCGAGAGCGATCGGGACTCCCAGAGCATGTGCGCGCGCAATCGTGTCACGCGTGTCTTTATCAAGGATCCTCATCAACTCAATCACTTGTGGGGAGAACGGAAGCGTGGATGTTTCGCCTGGCTTGGGCAACCCAAGGCCAACTGACAACGTCGGAACCAACATTGTTTTCCGAGTCGCCATGATCTGAAGGAATTCGTCGCCAATAGGTGCTCCATGCTCAATCGAGTCTGCACCAGCCAGCACGGCTGTCTCAATGGCAGAAGGCAAGGAATGCGCATGCGTGCAGACACGGAGACCTGCCTTGTGTGCCTCCTCAATTCCGGGACGCAGCTCGTCAACTGTATAGGCGGGACTCACAAGCCACTCAGGCGAGGAGGAGGCTCGCCCTACCATAATCTTGATGACGTTAGCGCCAGCATCGATTTGTTGCCGGACAGCTGCAAGCACCTCGCTGGCACTGTCTGCTACCACCGCTGTTCCTGGACCGTACCATGAGCCATGTCCATCTGTGATTGTGATGCATGCGCCAGCTGCTACAATCCGCGGCCCGACGATCTCTCCGGATGCAATAGAATCTCTGAGAGGGAAGATTACCTTCTCCATGCTCATCAGGTCTTGAATGGTGGTGAATCCGGCTTCGATGGTCTTGCGAACGCTTTCTACTGCTGTCTCATGCATCGCTTTGATATTGTCGGAGTAGCGGTCATCAGTCGCTGTGGATTCGGTTGGCAACGCAATATGAACATGACAATCGACGAATCCTGGCATCAAAGTGGCGCCAGTGAGATCAATGGTTTCCGCAGCAGTCATCAACTCGCTTGATTGAGCCGTAGGCTGAATCGATACGATGCGTTCGTCATCCACAAACACATCGAATCCTTCGAAGGGTTCGGATCCTGCGCCGTCGATGATTCGACAGCCTGTCAGCCGCAACATGAGGTCTTCTCCTTTTCAGCCGTGAATACGATACTTCGAGCGGCTATCTCGCGTGTCACTAGGACACATCGGCGATGTGTCCTCGGAATTGCGAAGCCGCACCACCTGGAAATATGGTCCAGATAGTAGACAATTATGATAGATGGACGCAAATAACTCCAAGTCGGATGCGATCGCGAAGCCTTTCCCGACATTGACGCGCAAAACAGGACGTTGAAGGAGCTAGACATGGATGAGGCAAAGACGGGGACTGACGGCACGCTAATTATCGGAACCGGTGTGGCATGTCCTGGAGAGATTGTGCGATGCGGCATACCCGTCGGGCGCGACATCTATGGGAATGAGATTTCAGTTCCCATTGTCATCATCAACGGCGCGAAATCAGGGCCAACCCTCTGGTTGAATGGGGCGACGCATGGCGATGAGGCTGAAGGCGCAGTCTCGATTCTTAAACTGCTTGAACGGATCAATCCGGCAGAGTTGAGTGGAGCGATTGTCGCCTGCCCTGCAATGAATCCAGAGGCATTCGAGGTTGCATCGCGCGGCAACCCGTTGGATATGAAGGCCTACGACATGAATCGGATCTACCCCGGTGACGCTGAGGGACAAATCACAGAGCGTGTTGCAGCAGCCCACTTCGATGCGATGAAGGCGTGTTGCGATCTGCAGATCAATATCCATTCAGGCGGCACAGGCATGTACATCGGAGAGGTTCTTTTCGTCCCCGATACGCCCGAGTCACTTGAATTGGCTGCTGCTATGGGTCCCAGTTGCTCGCTGATCGTCAAGATTGGCGTTGACGAGGGGAATCCTGCGTCGCAGATTGCTGCCACGGGAAAGGCAGGCATTGGCATCGAGCTTGGCGGGCTCAGTCAGTCACTTACGCACGATGCCCACGTGATCGGCGAGAAGCTACGTGACTATTACCTGAATGTCCTCAGACACTACGACATGATCGAGGGTGAAGCTGAGTACGCTGACCGATGGCGCCTTGGGCATCTGAAGCCTATCAACTCTCCTTGCACGGGTGTATGGCTCGGAGAGCGAGATCTGCAATTTCTCGTGCCAATGCCTAAGGCAAGTCCGATTGGAACGTTGTACAGTTTGCACTGTGAAGTCCTCGCCGAAGTGGTCACGCCATGTGATGGGGTGGTCGCTGGCCTCCGAGCACAACCACAGACGATCGAAGGTGAGCCGTTGGCCTTCTTCGTTGTCATTGATGAGGAACTCGGTGAGTTGTTGCCTAAGACCACGTAATCATTCAAAGTAAACAGGTTGGCGCAGGAAGAAAACTGACGGCCGACGAGGACTCACCACGTGCTCTAGAAGGGAATGGGAGGAAGCATGACACTACTACTGACAAGAGATGATGTTGCACAGGTACTCAACATGGCTGACTGCATCGGCGTTGTCGAGAAGGCATTTGGGGAACTGGCTACGGGCACTGCCGTCTTGCCACTACGAATTGGTATCAAGCCCCCAGGCGGCATCGCCCTGTACATGCCCGCCTATCTAGAGGGACTTGGCGCGTTGGCTTGCAAGGTTGTGAGTGTGTACAAGGACAACCCGACAAAACACTCTATGCCGACAACGATCGGGAAGGTCCTGCTACAGGATCCCGAGACCGGCGATGTCATCTGCGTCATGGACGGGGGATATCTCACCGCAGTGCGCACAGGTGCTGTTAGCGGCGTGGCCACGAAATATCTCGCTCGTGACGGCGACAACCTTGTTGCCGGAATCTTCGGCGCAGGCGTACAGGCACGCATGCAGTTGCGAGCCGTTGCTGTAGCGCGAAAGCTGAAGCGAGCCGTTGTCTTTGATCCTTATCCCGAAGCCATCCAAGGATTCATCGAAGCCCTTGCCGATCTCAATCTCGAGATCATCACCGCCGACTCTCCTGAATCGCTGCTTATGCAGTCGGACATCGTGTGCACAGCATCCTCCTCATCGACTCCGTTGTTCGACGGCAACCTGGTGCGTCCGGGGACACATATCAATGGAATCGGAAGCCATACGCCCAATGCGCGCGAATTGGATACAGCCATTGTTCAGCGATCCAAGTTCATCGCTGATTCGGCAGAAGCATGTCTCAGCGAGGCAGGCGACTTGATGATTCCCATCACTGAGGGCGCAATCACTGCAGAGCATATCTATGCTGAGCTGGGGGACATCGTGCTAGGTTCGAAGCCTGCGCGGGAGAATGGGGATGAAATCACCCTATTTAAGTCGAACGGATTGGCAATCCAGGACGTCGCTACGGCAAAGCTTGTCTATGACAAGGCCCTCGAAGCAGGCGTTGGTACGAACTTCGACTTCTAGGAACCGGGCTGCGGCGTGACAGTCCATGCATGCCGCAGCCAGCTTTGTCAGACCCGTGATCGTCAGCACAATGGATGGGTACCTGTAGACTGACAAAGAGATCAGCTAGGCTAGTTTCTCGATCCTCATGACCACATCGCCCAAAGGATCGGGGCAGATGACTGCATTCTCAGTAGCCATCCAGTCATTAGCTTGCAGTGGGCGGGCCATGGCGGGCAGCATTGGAAGGACTGCCTGCAGGGCATACAGACAGAACGGTTGGGCGAAGTAAAGACTGCTGCCTCGCACGAGAGCCCAATGGCCTACTTGCGTCCCCTCATTGCATCGACCGTCGATACGTTCGACGACGACTCTCAAATCACCCACTGCGGGTTCGGGCAGTGCCGGGGGTTCGAGTTTGGTGGTGCCGAATGGACGCTGCTCCATTCGCCAAACCGTTCGACCCTTGGGATCTGGACATTGTGCATGATGCACATGTGCCATCCAATCTGCCTGAGGATCATCATCGATGACGCGTTCTTTCGCAGGAAGCATCGGCAGAATGGACTGCAATGCAAACAGGCAAATCGGACCGCCCTTGGGAAACGTAATCCTGCCATTTCGCACAAGGAATCCAGTTCCCAGTCCCATAGGACGTTCGCTTGAACAGGCCCCTTTAATCGTCTCTACACTCACCCATAGCTCGAGCATTCAGTCTCCTAGTCCTAATTCATTGAGTTTGTCCTCTGTGGGAAGTCCGGTTGCCAAATCCCAGCCTCTGGCTGTGTAGTACTCGTCTAGCATGCTCTCAAGCTCGACGATTGATCCTGCAGATGGTGAATCAGCAGGCCCTGCAGGTTCTTCTAGAAATCGTTTCGGCAGCGTATCGTGACGACGGTCGATGCCAAGGCGCGCATTGATCAATCGCTCGACATTGACGATGCGTTCGCCTGCCATGCGCACGGACTCTCCCGTCCAGGTATCTCCTGTGGCCGCTGCCAGCAATTCGGCTGTTTCGTCCCAATCAAGGACTTCCATGTTGTTGTAGGTGTTCTTGCAGACTCCGAGCGCATCTGCAATCGCAGCCTTTTCTTCAAAGTCTTTCACGAGACGGCCTTTGCCTCTCCATGCCAATCGATCGGATGAGTCTGCAGTTCCATATCGGCGGATGCCTTCTTCTCGATCGCCTGAGAATTCAAACCAAGGCTCGGATCGCAAGTGGTCGGCACCGCGACTGGCCACTGCGTTTCCTAAGCCATACCCCTTCATCGCTCGCGGGTCGGCTTGGAACAATTCCAGCCCCTTGACCTCCATCGCCAAGCTTTCACCAATACCCAACCGGGTAGCCGCAGCACGAACACCATCGGCAAGGATATCTCCGAGGCCATCTCGCTGGGCAATCTTCTCGATGAGGGCAAGTGCTGCGTCGCCATTCCCGAATCTCAAGTCGAGGCCGTCCCTCTGGCTAACCGGCAGCAGGTTGCGCTCAGAGCACTCCATTGCCCAGGCAATAGCTTCTGAGACTGAAATGGCATCCATGCCGAGTCGATTGCAGCGGTCGACAGCATGCAGGGCGAGAGGCAGATCGTCACTCCCAATCCGAACTGAAAAGCCAGCCAGGGGTTCATATTCGGGTCCTTCGAGCTGAAGTCCCGGGAAACGATCATCGTCGATCACTAAATAGCGGCTGCACGGAATCGTACAGGCGAAGCAGCCCTTGGACCGTTGCTTGTACGCGACTTCGATGGCTTGTCCCGATACGGCTTCCGCATTTTCAAACGTTGTTGTTTGGTAGTGGTTGCCTGGCAAGCCACCCATGTTTTGGAGAATCATAACCATTTGGGTCGTTCCCAATCGCGTCCGAATCTCATACGAGGGGTGGCTCAGGACGTTTTGCTGTAGGCGTTCGATCGCACCGTGGAAGTGTTTGGGATGATGCACGGACACTCCCTGTGTTCCACGTATGGCAACTGCCTTCAGATTCTTGGATGCCATGAGCGTACCCATGCCTGTACGTGCCGCTGCTCGCGCAAGGTTGGCAAACACGCCTGAGAAGGAGACGCCATTCTCTGCTGCTGGTCCGATAACGGCTATCTGAAGGTCGCTGTCGCCAAGCCTCTCTTGAATGGCTGCCGTGGCTTCAACTGTATCCATCCCCCAGATATCGCCTGCTTCGATCAGTTGTGCTTCCTCATCGTCGATCCACAGAATAGACGGTCGGTCGGCTCGACCAGTTAGGGCAAGTTGATCGATGCCAGCAAAGCGCAGCTCAGGGCCGAAGAAACCGCCGGCATTGGAATCGCCAAGAATGCTTGTTTGCGGCGATCGCCCGCTCACATTGAAGCGGGCTCCACCAGGAAACGACGTGCCCACCAAGGGTCCAGCAGCAAACAGGAGGGGCGTTCGTGGATCGAGCGCCGGGATATCGGCCTGCAAGGTTTGGTAGAGATGAGCCATATTGACGCCACGGCCACCGATGAATTGACGTGTCCACTCACGTGACAGAGGGGACCGCTTGAAGCACTTGCTGTGAAGATCAGCGTTTAGAACGGTTGGCGTCCTCATGACGTCTTCTCCAGTGCTCCGGTAACACAGGCAGTAACACAGGCGGGTGAGCCAGCGCATCCGTCACAGGCCAAGGGCACATTCGATGACGGACTGAGTCGAAGGGCATCGAAAGGGCAGGCGTCAACGCATGCTGCGCAGTTCGTGCATGCTGGCTCGTCCAATGCAAGCCATCCGTTTGCTGTTTGAGTCAAAGCTGCTGTCGGACAAGCAGCAACACAAGGAGCATCACCGCAATAGCGACAGACAATGGGGTGGTCGTGTCCCGCGATATCATCCTTGAGTACAAACATACGAGATTGCGAAGGATTGAAGGCCTCCCCGTGCGCTTCACTGCATGCGATCTGGCAAGCGCGACAGCCAGAGCAGTTTTCGTGATGGGTAACCAGATGAAAGTCCATGAGCTAAGTCTACCCCATGCTCGACGCTTGCTGAAGGGAGTTGCCACATACACCTCCCTCGGCGTACGCTATCACGCATTTGCTGTCGAGCATAATCCAAGGAGGGTACATGAACATACGAATCTGGAAGTTCATCATATTAATGCTATCGCTATGCCTGATTTTGGCGGCTTGTTCGTCTAGTAACGACAATGAAACTGCTGTAGTTGAGGACACTGCGCCCAGTGTCGCAGTCGAGCCAGAGACAGCTCCTGAAGCAGTGACGCCAGAAATCGCGACTATCGATACACCTGAACCGAGTGATTCTGGGATTCCTGTCGATGTTGATATTGCCATCGACACTGACACGGGCATAGATGTTGGAATTGACGTGACTCCTGAAGGCATTTTTGCGCGTGCAACTGCTGCCCTCCAGGCACTGGAATCGTATCGATTCAAAACGACATTCCTGTTCACAGGACAAGAAGACGGGGAGATCGAGTCTGGGTCAATCGAATTGTCGGGCGAGATCGCAGGAGAGCATAGCAAGCACTTCATGTGGAAGAACCTTGAAGATGACGAGCAGTTTGAGGTCATTCAACTTGAGGATGACGCTTGGGTCTATGGCGACGAGGAGTGGAGAGCCGTTCCTGCTCTTGTGGCCGATGCTATGTCTCAAGGTATATTGGTGTTCGCTCCGTCTGTTGTTTGGGGTGGCTTGTTTGGTGGATTCGAGTCCGAATCAACCTATGTGGGGCCGGAGACCGTGGACGGTATTCCTGCCCATCACTACACCTCAACCTATCAGCATTTGGCGGGTGTCTGGGAAGGCGATCTCTTGGATGCAACAGGCGACGTGTGGATTGCCGAGGCAGGCTATCCACTGCGCTACGATTTTTCAGCGACAGCTGAGGATGAGAATGGTGATCAAGGAACCGTGACATGGTCCATGGTGCTCACAGATGCAGGCGCCGAAATCACCATTGAGCCGCCGACGATTGTCGAAGTGCCCTTGTAGCCAACGCGAACTGATGAAGACGGCGGAATCGCAGGAACGCGATTCCGCCGTTGTTCTATGACGAGCCTATGCGAGTTAGGCCACTTCCGCGGCAACTTGCGGCAAATGGATGGCGAATTTACACCAAACATCCCCGCGTAGAGCTGATTCCAGGACCTCGTACTGCAGTTTCTGTCCAAAGATAACTTCCCATGGCTTGGCGTTGAACGACGGACAGAAATCGCAGAACGCTGGTGCAATAGTGAATTCTTCGTTGCCAATAGACTCTTTCACGAGGGGACAATGGCATACGTGGTATCGCTTGGCTGCAATGTCGGATGTGGCCAGGTATTCGATCGATTGATGGGGGATCTTAATCTCGAAGATCGTGTTGCCCTGTCGTACACCCTGTCCGATCTCTGGAGTGTTCTGTACGAAGCGAATGACTGAGTCGTCAATGAACTGATTGAAATACGGTGTTCCTTCATCTTGCTGCTTCTTGAGGTTGTCCAAATGACGTTTGCCTCGATCCTCGAGGAACGAATCGATGTTTGCGGACTCTTCGTAACGCTTCTTGATGGGAAGATAGTGCTCGTCGGGAAGGTTGCGCAATCCCGACGTTAGGATTTTCTTCACTGTGTCAGGAGATGCTGCATTTTGAAGACGCGGAAATAGGACTGCGTTTGCGTGCATCCACTCAACGGGCATCGTCCCCATCGCTGGAAGTTCGATGCCCTTGAAGAGGGCGGCCTGTGTTTCTATACCGAGTTCCTCACCGATTGCCCGATGCAGATTTCCCATGATTTCAAACCCGTCAAGCAGCTCGAGCACGCCCACCATGAGGCTGTAGTTGCCAATCATGTTGGCATAGAAATAGATGCCAACGAAGCGGGTTCGCTCATTCAGATTCCGTGCGACCAGGTCAGATGCAAAGGCTGGGACGTCACTGGCTTCTGCTGTCTCCAACGTCTTTGGCGACGCGGCTTCAGCCAAGTGTGTTTCCAACAGCTCGACACCCAATAGGCAATCCTTGACCTGATTTTCGTCATACGGGTAGTCGGCAAGCAGTTCCCGAAAGTCGTCTCGTTTCATACAGGTTCCTCCCGATGTCAGTACCAGCATCCTCGTGGACCGTTGCGGCAGCGTGTCAGGCGAGTAGGCGATCAGGCGTCGCGGCGATTGGTGGCGCGACCGAAGACCCAAAACATGACCGAAGTTAGCATACATAGCCCAGCGAACATCCAGACCCACCAAGGATAGCCAAGAAGCGCAGTGCGACTGTCTCCCCAGTTCCAGACATCATGTCCAACCAGGAACAGCAAGCCGAAGGCGACTGTCCAGCCTATCTTGAAGCGAGTCGTGAAGACGCGACTGGGTTTCTCAGTTGACGTACTTCGATCTCGCCCGGGGATGAGGCTTGCAAGGATGAGGACGATGGATGACACAAGAACAATGGGGATAACGGGTAGCGTGCCAAACGTAGGAAGAAGTTTGTAGTAATAGGCAATAACCAAGCCCTCACCGACAAGGATTGAGGCGATACAAGCAGCTGCTGACGCTCGCTTCCAGTACAAGACAGCGATCATAGTCGGGAAGAGAACAGCCAATCCAGTGAATGTCTGGGTCGCGATCACGCGGAATGAAGCAGGCGGCTGATAGGCGATAGCTAGACCGATCAAGGCAAGGGCGACGACAAACGATTTCCCCAACCAAGCAGGGATCTCGTTGGACTGCGAGGCGGCAATCTTGCTGCCTTCTCGACGTGAAAGACGTTGTCGGATGGGTCCGACAACATCTCTGGCAAACATGGACGAGAGCGTGAGAAGCTGGGAGTCGAGCGTGGACATGAGTGCAGCCAGAGCGGCTGTGAGTACAAGCGCTTCGATAACGGGGGGTACGTGCTGGGCCAGCATTAAGGGGAGAATCTGATCCGCAGAAGTGCCTGCCGGGAGCTGTGGATAGGAGATGCGGCCAAGCACGCCGATCGTAATAGGCAACAGGAAGAGGAACCCAGTGATCAACGGATAGAGCGTCATCGTTGTAGTCAGTGCACGTCCATCGCGTGCTGCATAAAAACGCTGGAACAGCTGTGGGAACATGGGATCGCAGAGAAACCACAGTGTCATATACCCAAACCACATGCCTGGCGTATATAGCCCTCCGAGTCCAGGGCGAGCAAACAATGCGGGATTCGATGAGGCAACGGCCTGGTTTGCTGCAGGGAGTCCGCCGAATTTCCCGGCGATCATCACTACGGCAATCAACAGCAGTGTGATCATCATCCCGCCCTGTAATGTGTCAGTCCACGCCACGCCTCGGAATCCACCCAGGAAGGTATAGACTAGCATGATGGCCGTGATCAGCGCTGCACCAGCAAAGTAAGGGATTCCCAACAGTGATTGAAGTGCATAGCCAGCAGCCATTGGCTGCATGGCTAAATAAGGGAGTGTGAATACGGTCATCACAACGAAAAACAGCAATCGAAGCGCCGGACTGCCTGTGAGATGAAAGACGAGTTCTGGCGGTGTAATCAGGCCATGGGCCTTCCCCAGTCTCTGGACTGGTTTTCCAATAAGCAGGAACGTGAGCGCCATAAATCCTGTGCCGAATGCCATAATGGGATAGAACGCGTAGCCTGACACCCACCCAGCACCCGCAAGTCCAAATACAGTGAAGGCGCTGAAGTTCGTTGCCGCCATCGTCAAAAACAGAACGATCGAGCGTGTCGATCGCGAGGCGACGAAGTAGTCAGTTAATCCAGGTTTGGCACGTCGCCGTGCCGCCCAGCCAATGCCCAGTAAAATCAAGAAATACCCGACCACAACAGAAATGCGCACGCCCATATGTCCCTCCTCCACAAAACAAAATGCCACCCAACAAGGTTGGATGGCAACGCCTGACATACCTTGGCAACAGGGTACCATGTGATAGCGCGTTGCGCCATCCCCTGGCACCCTGTTGCTTGGAGTTTGTGCCCAATAGACCGCACAAACTCTCATCGATTCGCTGCAAAGACGACTGTGGGAGAAAGCCGCGCCATCCCTTGGTACCCTGTTGCCGACGGCTGTGAGACAAAGCTACGCCATCTCGCGATATCCTGTTGCTTGGAGTTTGTGCCCAACAGAATGTACAAACTCTTGTCGGATAGTTGCCAAGGCCGCTGTGGGGAGAGGCTGCGCCATCCCTTGATACCCTGTTGCCGACGGCTGTGAGACGAAGATGTCGATTGCTGAAGATGGTGTACTATACGATCACAGAATCTGGGTGTGCAGGAGGCTGTCCATGAGGCGGAAGCGGAAAAAAAAGACGAAGAAACCAGCATACATTCTTAGACTCGCACGACACTATGGTTGGAATCCGGGCCGTATTGTGAGCGAGATTCTCGAATGGACTGAAGTGATTGTTGTGGCTGTTGGATTGGCTGTAATCATCATGAGCTTCATCACCGTGCGCATGCATGTTCCGACGGATTCGATGTATCCGGCGATCAATGGTGATCGGAGCTTGTTGAAGGCAGACAGCTTCTTTGTCGATCGCATCACCTACTACTTCCGCAATCCCAAGCCTGGCGATATCGTCGTATTCCGCCACGAGGTAGCTATCCGCACCAAGTCTCCTGTCGAAGGATCGCCTGCTGAGCAGGTGGGAATTGAGGCAGGAGAGTACATCGCGACTGATCAAGCTCCTGCTTATCTAGCGGGGCGTGCCGTGTTCACTGAGACGGCCATTAATGAAACGATCGCCGCCTTGCCTGCAGGCTCTCCCATCTCACTTCGTACAGCCCAAGGAAATACGTATAGCCTAGGACAGAAGACGTCTGAGACGACACTTGAAGAGTTTGGCATCCGCATGACGATCAAGAAGATCATGTATGTCAAGCGCCTCATTGCTGTGGGCGGACAAACCGTGCAGATTCGCAATGGTAGCATCTATATCGATGGTGAGAAGCTAGAGGGCGAACGCTTCGACAATGACTACCTCTCCAACGACGTGCGCTTCCAATATGGCATTGAACCGACACTGGTTCCTGAAGGCCACTACTTCATGCTTGGTGACAATTCGAGTGATTCGTTTGATGCCCGCTTCTGGGGGTTCGTCCCTGAGAAGGACATCGTTGGAGTGCCCTATCTTCGCGTGTGGCCAGTGACTCGCTTTGGAATCATGTAGGGGAGACTCACTCCGCTTAAGACGCAGAAGCTCTTTACCATGAAGAACACGAAGCTTATGAAGGTGCCCGTTTCTCTTTTGGGTGTGAAAACAAGACCCTGCTTCGATTCCTTCATGGCCTTCATGGTTGAGGGATCTCCAACCTAGGTCAGTGCGCTAGTCCGGCTGAAGATCCTGCAGCTTGGGTGAGTAGATGGCGTTGGGGGAGTGGGCGCCGTTTAGGATGGCTTCAATCGCTTCAGCAATCAGGATGTCCATATGGTTCTGCACGTGATCGAAGCCAATCATGGCGCAATTCTCCGCTTCGGGTAGATAGGCTGACGCCATCATGACGACCAGATCGGATCCATTCCAAGCAAGCGCTTCCGCAACGCAATCTTGTAGGCAGACGTCCTTGTCGATGCGTAGACCACATCCTAAGCAGGATTGCCCTGCCAAGGCAATATAGCGAACGGAAGGATTGAGTGAGGTCAGATAACCGTCCACCCACAAGTCTTGATTCAGGAGTCGCAAAAACTCGGATTCAGGAGCCAATTGCCGACTGAGGGCACTGAACCAATCCCCAAGATCGGCGATTCGTGTTCCGTGGTTGGGAGTCGCCAGCAGAACGAGGGTTTCGATCTCGCCACCGTATGCTATCCCGTAATCACGGAAATGTTCTGTCCCGAGCACGTCATCAAAATCGCTTATCTCTGCATATGCGCGCGCCATGAGGCCGCCCATGGAATGACCGACAATGTTGAATCTCTGAACGCCAAGGGCGGATTTCATAAATGCAATCTCATCTACGAGGCGACGGGTGTAGAAGAACAGGTCACGGGCCGTTGGTTCGTATGTAAGACAGTAGTTGCTCATGAACACGTCCCGCTTTTGTGCGTTCACTGCGGGCAAAAAGTAAAACTCATGGTCGCCAGATATTCTGAGTGTTTGTGTTTGTGCAATAGCATTCCCTGACAACGTCTCGGCAAAAGTCTCCCACAATGGGATTGTTCGAAAACCGGGAAGCGGCTGAAATCCATACACCAGCAAGACAGGAGTTTGTGGCGCGGCTGCGGCAACCAGCGAACAGATCAACCATGACATGAGCAGGCAGAGTCGGCATCCTGTTGTTATCACGGTCTGTCTATGCGCCATTCTCCACCTTACACGATCGCTCTTGGGATAAGTACAATTGGAATGGCTTCGGGAAGGAGGGTTTGATGGAGTGGCTTGATCGGATCATTGCCGCCTTGGATTCCCTGGTTCAATCAGGTCAATCGGGGAGTATCAAGAGAATCACTCTGGAACAGCGTCATCAGACGGTCAGTACGCCTGCTGTTCGAAAACTCGCACGGCAGTTCTCCAAAGAGTTCTCCGCCCTTCCTTGGACCGAGAAGACGTGTATCGTGCAAGGCCTCCTAGAGTATGGTACCAACCGGGCAGCACATCTGGGGGTCTTCCTGCTTGGGTTGTCGATTCATGATGCCTCGTTCGTCGATACCGTCGCTCTTGATTCGATGGTAGAAGCATTCCGGGGATGGTCTGTTACAGATGCGTTCTGTATCGAGGTTATGCAGCCATTGCTTGAGCGTTTCACCTCTGACGTATTGTCTTTGACAGTTGACTGGGCGGCAGCGGAAAGCTGCTGGAAGCGAAGAGCGAGTGTTGTGGTCTTCGTTCGCAAGATTGGAGCATCCGGATGCTACACGCAACATGGGTTGGATGCCTGTGAACGGCTGCTTTTTGATCCTGAGGACTTGGTTCGCAAGGGAGTCGGTTGGGCGCTAAAGGATCTCATGCGTGGCGATCGAGAAACAGTGCTCGCGTATGTCGAGACTCTGCGAAAACGCCGGATTCCGTCTGTTATCACGCTGTATGCCCTTCGCGATACAAAGGGACCCGAACGCGAACGGATTCTTGCCATCAAGCCTTAGTTCACTGAAACGTATCGATGCTTCGGTTTAGGCCATTGTTGTCCAGCGCGGGCAGTGTTGCGTATGAAGGCGGCCTGTACTATGTTGCCAATCAGGCTAGGATAGCCACAATCCGAAACTGTGTTGTTTGTGTTCGAAAAGGAGATCTATGCAGGAAAGAATACGCTGGGATCAACAGACAGAATGGCTGAAGGCGGGTATTTCAGGCAATGGTGCGTTCCTCAATGTGAAGACACATGATGGACTTGTCAATCCAATGACCATTGGATGGGGGCAGGTGGGCGTTGTTTGGGGACGCCCCATATTCACAGTGTACGTTCGAAAGAGCCGCTACACCTTTGCTTGCTTGCAGGCAGCTGACTCATTCGCAGTGAGTGTTCCGCGTCTGGGTGAGCTGGCAGACGAGCTTGCGCTTTGTGGCACGAAATCGGGGCGAGATCTGGACAAGGCAAAGGCTTGCGGCTTCAACCTCATCCCTGGCCAAACTGTTGACACGTCTATTATCGGCGAATGTGGCTTGCACTATGAATGCTCCATTCTTGCACGTTGCCAGCTCGAAGTACCTGACATTGTATCAGACGACATCCATCGACGGTACGAGTCAAAGGACCTGCACCAGATCATCCTCGGAGAAATCTTGACAGCCTATGTCACCGAGGAATCAGGCGATGGGTAAAGCTTGGAGAATTCGAGCGCTGCGTGCTGAGGATGGCGGGCCTGTACGCGCGATTTTCAATGACTATGTTGAGAACTCCTTTGCTGCCTATACAGAGCAGCCGCTCTCCTTAGAGAGCATTCAGAGCATGCTTTCGCAAACTGACGGCTATCCTGCGCTCTCTGCAATTGCTGAAGATGATAGTGTCATCGGGTTCAGCTTCCTTCGCCCCTACGGCTCTCACAATACCTTTGCGGGCACCGTACGGATTACGACGTTCATCAATCCAGATTGCACGGGACAGGGATTGGGTGCTGCGCTTTTGGAGAGACTAGAGACAGAGGCTGCTGCACAGGGAATCCGCAGCATCCTGGCGCATATTTCCTCAAAGAATGTGGGGAGCATGGCTTTTCACCGTCGGCATGGATTTGTCCAATGTGGATGCTTCGAAGCTATCGGACGCAAACACGGCCAAACCTTCGACGTAGTTTGGTTCCAGAAACGATTGACTCCAAGAATAACCAGCTCCCAAGGTGGCTGATCCGGCAGAATTGTCGCTGTGCGACGGGAAGCTACAATGGACAACCGTTGAGGAGTTCCCATTGACTCAAGAACACAGACTGACAGGAGCTGAAGCACGTACGCTGATTCGTGAAGGACAGTGGCTTGCCCCAACTGCCGCGCTGGCCCACGGCTATGTGCAGGCCAATTTGGTCATCCTATCGTCCTCCTTGGCAGATCATTTCGAGCAATTCTGCCATCTGAATCCTCGACCTCTTCCGCTATTGGAGCGGATACCAATGGGGTCGCCACTGACCAGAAGTTGCGCGAGAGGTGCAGATTTACGGACGGACATCCCCGCGTATCGCGTGTATGAATCAGGCGTCATGACGCGGGAGATCGGCAACTTGCTGACCGAATGGCACGATGACTGGTGCGCCTTCTTGCTCGGATGCAGCTTCACATTCGATGCCTTGCTCGTTGAAGCAGGTATTCCCGTGCGTCACCTTGAGCAGGAATGCAATGTGCCCATGTACATCACCACACGATCCCTCGTCCCGCACGGAGCATTCTCAGGTTCTCTGGTCGTCTCAATGCGACCCGTACAGGAACGACTTGTGCAATCAGTCACCGCATTGACCGAACCCTTGGCGCATGCTCACGGAGCGCCCGTACATGCAGGCTCGCCAAGTCAACTTGGGATAGCTGATCTTGGCTCTCCAGACTATGGCGATGCTGTTCGCCTGAACGATGGTGAGGTTCCCGTCTTCTGGGCCTGCGGAGTTACGGCTCAACATGTGGCTATTCATAGCAAGATTCCTTGGATGGTGACGCACGCACCGGGGCACATGTTCATTACCGATCTCACAATCGAGGGATTGAAGTCATAGTGCAGAAAGAGGGTGAAATCCCTACTCGGGCCGTCTCCGAGCGACCCGCACCAGCAAGCCAATAACAGGTGCGAGTAGGGCACTGGCTGCCAACATGCTGGCACGTAATCCGATGCGAACACCGATGGCCCCCAGGATTGGACCACCTCCGCCTTGCCCCAGGGCATCCATCTGACTGATCGTGGACAGCACAGTGGCTCGGCTGCGCGAGTCGATATTGCGGTTGATCCAGGCACTCTGAACGGCGTCCCCGACTTCTCGTAGCGTGTAGATGGCAACGTAGGATGCGACAACCCACACAAACGATCGCGTCAATGCGAACAGGACCAATGCCAAGGCCAGAAGTGCGTAACGCGCGATCAGCCAAAAGACAGTTTCTCTGCCCTTCAGGACACGAATCCAGCGCTGTAAGATGAAGGAGAGAGCCAGTGACCCGAGCATGGCGATGGCGTTGATCATTCCGAACCAGACGATGGTGGTCACTCCACCAAGCGCCGGAAAGATCACGGCACTCAAGACATGCGCTTCCCACAAACGGTCAATCCCCTCGCGAGATACGCCATAGGCAAGTGTGATCACAAGGATCATGAGTAGCAGAGGACTCACTCTAATCGTTCGGATTCCATCGGCGAACGTCCGCTTCATCTTCTGCCAGTCGCCGCGTTCTGAGGCGGCTGCTGGTTGGAAATTGGTTTCCGTCATCCATCGGATTAATGCGAAGGCCACGACGATCAGCCCAACACCGCTCACGAGAAAGGGAACATTCAGAGCTAGGCTCGCCAACGCAACGCTTGAGAAGATGCCAAGAAACGAGGCCGCAAGGGTGACTTGCTTCCCGCGCAAGTAGGCGTGCGCCAGTTGGTCATTCCCAATCTCGTCGGCAAGCCACGCATCCTCTGCCCCCGAAATGAAGGTCCAGCCACTCCCGAAAAAGACCTGAGCCACCAGAATGGCGGTGAACGTGGACATGGCCCCCTGGATGATGAAGCCGATACCGATGACTACAAATCCGATGATGATCGAGAGCTTGCGGCTGTAGACATCGGCAATGACGCCGGTTGGGATTTCGCAGCAGAAGCAAGTCAATTCGAGAACTGTTCCCACCAGAACGAGCTGAAGCGGGTCAAGTCCCACCATGCGGATGTAGTAAATCGATCCCGTGATGAAGGCAGTCCAAAACAGGAAGGATCGCAGTCCGGTTATCCATAGATAGACGGTGAAAGAACGATGGCGAAGCATGGCTGGAATGATATCCCTATGCGGAGTTTGGGTCCAGACGTGCATCCGATGTGTAGCAGGCTCGCTTCGATGATCGCGTTGTGTATCCTTGGAACATCGGATCGTAGGGAGGGTGTATGGCAAGACATATGACAGTCGTTGACTACTCGAACGAGTGGCCCAAGCAGTATGAGCGTGAACAGGACCTGCTGCAGGCGACCTTAGGCGATGTGCTTGAGAGTGTGCATCACATTGGCAGTACGTCAGTTCCTGGACTGGCCGCCAAACCTGTCATCGATATCCTGCTTGAGGTCCAATCGCTTGATCGCTTGGATGCGCTAAATTCAGCAATGGAATCCATTGGGTACACTCCGAAAGGCGAGTTCGGCATTCCAGGGCGGCGCTACTTTCCCAAGGGCGGTGATGAACGAACCCATCATGTCCATGCATTCGCATCAGGCGATCCACTGATCGCGAAGTATTTGGCTTTTCGCGACTATCTGCGAGCACATCCAGCAGCAGTTGCCGAGTATGCAGCAGTCAAGATGGCGGCCTCTGCCGCGCATCAAACCGATCCGGAAGGATATGTTGCGTTCAAGCACGGGTTTGTGGAACAGATGGTAGCTAAGGCCGTACACTGGATGAGCGAGGAACAGACGGAATGCAGTCAGGAGGAACAGTCATGAATATCGTCACCATACTTGGTGGTCCGCGGACGGACGGGAACACTGATCGCTTGTTGGACTGGACAGAACGCGCGCTGAAAGATTGGCGCCATAGCGTCACCCGCATCAATCTGGCGGAACTCACAGTCAATGGCTGCAAATCCTGCTTTGCTTGTGCGGAGTCTGCTGATGAACCGGGATGTGTCCTGTCCGACGATGCACCTGACATCTATCGGAAGATGATAGATGCGGACGCTATCCTGTTCGCCACGCCGCTCTACATGTGGGGATATGCCGCACAGCTTAAAGCATTGCTGGATCGATCGATTTGTCTGGTCAGGGGGAACGGCGGACCGGAGCATCGATCCTTTGTTGACGGAAAGCCAGCTGCACTCCTAGTTTCCTGTGCTGGTCCGATCGAGGGGAATGCAGACTTGATTCAATCTAGTTTTACGCGATTCACCAACTTCGCTCGGCTCGATGATCGGGGTGTGTATGTCTTCCCGCATTGCACGGATGTGAACATGTTGCCAAATACGCATGGCAACGAGTCGCGAGACTTGGCGCGCTCCCTCACAGAATAAACGAGGGCGAATACAGCCTACTGAGTCCTTGCGCTTGGCGCGTATCTGTGCCAAGCGCGTTTGTTATGGAAAGCGGTAGGAGAATCTGCCAAGGATCGGATTCACCAACCGCTGGAAGTCAGCATACTTCAACTGAATGACCTCGGCATGGGAACCAGCAGAGAATGCAATGGTGTCATCCTCTGCCAACGTTTCCGATACATAGACCGGTAGGTTGTACAGATTGCCGAACGGGGGCATGGCCCCGACATCACAGTTGGGGAACAATTCGACAAAATCGCCCTCATCAGCCAAGTCGACGGGGACTCCTGCTACATCCGACAGACACTCGAAATCTACCAAGTGCGAAGCCGGAATAACGGCCATGCCGATTTGCCCAGCGATCAGAATCATCACGGTCTTGGCGAGCTCCTTGCCTGGAATATGGGCCAGCTCGGCGATTTCTTGGGCAGTGACGGCTCTCGAATGCTTAATGGATGCGAATTTTACGTTGTTCTCATCAAGGAATGACTTCAGTTTCTCGATCGGCATTGCTCCTCCTTTCTCTTGTCTACTGGTTGGAGTGTAGGGGGAGTTGGCACGATTGTGAATTTGAGCAACGATCCTGCTCCAGCTGTGTTGAGGACGAAGCCTAGGGATAGGCAGCAGAAGAACACGTGACACAGCCTCTGAGCAGCGCCGGTTCATGAATTGCCAAGAGGCATACCCTGTCTAAGCTAGCCGAAGTAGTCGCTATCGATTTACAAACACGGTTCCTTTCTGGCTGAACGTGTTTGTGCCATCCGTAGCTGTGACCACGTAGATATAGGCGCCATTAGCGACTGGCGAGCAACGAGCGCCCTTGGTGCCATCCCACACAATCTCAGAAACGTCGGTGTTTGAAAGCTCTTGCACAAGATGTCCCGACAGGTCGTAGACTGATAGGGTCAGCAAACTGGCGACGCCGGTTCCCACATACGAGAAGGTGACATCAATCTCGAATGGATTTGGGCTGGCCACGAACGACTCGATCGTCAACACGCTGGATGCAACTCCAATTGTTGCCGAGCTCGTGTCCTGCGGGTTCGTCGGATCAGTGAAGGTAGCCATAATTTCATCGCCTGGCGAGAGATCCAAATCAATGGCTTCAGTTGTGAACTCGCCTCCGGTTCCTAGAGGGAGCAAGTCATACTCAAGACCCTCAATCTCTACGGCATCAGCCAGCAGCGTGGCACCGGCATGAGATAGATCGATGACCTTCACGTAGATATCGTCTGTATCGGAGTAGCCGGACACATCTTTGCCGTCCGCATCCACAAATGTGGTCGTCGATTGCTGGCCAGGAACTGCTTCTCCGCCACCGATGCCTACCTTGATTGAAATCCAGGCTGAGTCGCTGTGGTTTGACGGGTCTTGATACGCGGCAATGATTGTGTCTCCTGGCAGCGCTCGCAGACTGGGTGCGCATTCATAGATATTGCTGAGATCGATACACGTGACAGAGACGAAATCACCACTTGATGGGCCCGTTTCAAGCAGATCGATGGCTGCCCAGAATCCAGAACGTGGATTGAAGATGTAGATCTTGGGCGCACTGTCGAGCGGGTGGGGCTCATCGCCGAAGACATTCGTGTCTCCAAGCAGAGGGTTCGTGGGATGTGGTATTCGCGGATCCAGCACGCATTGAAAAACGCGCGAAGCTGCAGCACCAAATGGAGCATTCTGCCCTCCATCCCAATACCCGTCGATTCGTTCGCGTCGATACGGATCTTCATCTTGATCAAGATCAACCACTTCGACGAAAACACAGTCCGAACTGGTATATTCTGTGACTCGGGAGCCTTGCCGATCAAGGAAGTACATGTTCGTAGCTATCCCATCGAAAACTTGCGTATCGCCAATCGACATCATGTCGAAGCTCAAATCATTGCCCACTCGTACGCCCGGTTGAAGTGCCATGGGAACCATGCCAACCACACTCAGTGGTCCTCCACCAGGTGGGTCATCGGGGCCAATCCTTGGTGGGAAGCACGTAAGGGGATTCACGTCGCCAAGGCCACCCAAGCCAGGGAGGAAGTCGTTAATTGGGCCAACCCTATCTACGTCTTTAGGTTGGACCACAACGCTCTGCCGCGCAATTCTGCCGTCGAAGTAGGTGACATCGTTGTAGCGAGCGTAGATATCGTCCTCATTGAAGGCTTCGATTTTCCAGTTGTCGAGCTGCAGTTGGAAACCGCCAACGGAATCAGCCAATCCGACGCCGAGGCCGTTCCATACGGCACGCAGTTCGTGTCCTGCATAGGTCAAGAAGACAGGTGAATTGGAGCTGACTTCGTCCAGGATGATCCATTCCGCGTCATCCTCTCCGTGGACATCGCAAATATGCACGAGCACATACTCGGGAGAACAGGGATCAACGTTGGCGTTGCTGTCAACAACCTGCACATAAACAGGATCTCGACCGAGCCAGTACGTGTTCTTGTCAGCACGATTCACATCAGTGAACGAAGTGGTCGAGTGCTGATGCTCCTCGATGTAAGCCGTTGCCAGCTTGAAGTCATCGAAATCATTGGGATCTAGATAGTAGGCAACCAGCACATCGCGAACATTGAGCGAATTGAACTCCAGATCCGTGAGAATGGAATTCAGGTTGAGCTGGAACACACCCGTATTTGCGCCCGTTTCTTGGGCATAAAACAATACTGGCGTTATGCCATCCGCATCAACTGTGTCGAAGAAGGAGACGTTGTCTTCGACGGCGATGTCAGCTAGCGAAGGGTATTCGATGTAATACCGGCCGTTTGCTGCCCCGTTGCCGATGGGAGCCGCTGCATTGGCGTCTGCGTTGTAGATGTTGAACCAGCGAATCGGCGCATCGCCGACAGTACCATCTGTACCATCCACACCACCTGATTGCTTGAGCATGCAGAAGTTTGTCGGACTGCGCCCGTTGTTGGCGCCAACTGCATCCACTGGATTCCATGAGCCAGGGTTGACAATGATGAAGACAGGCACGAGTTCGACCTCATTGCAGTTGAGATTCTCGTCTGGGTCAACGATTGTGATTGTGGCTGCGCTGTTGGCATCCTCATAGACTTCCTGGGACCAAGCTATGGTCGCCTCAGTGTCGATAATCTTCATCATCGATAGGGCCACATCGGTCTCGTCATTGGGATCCTGGTACAGCCCAATCAACGTGTCCATATTCTCAAAGCGGCCAATTAAGTATTCATTCGCAGCGATGGCTCCGTCCGGGACTGCTGGATTTCGTCCATCATTCGGATTGAAATTAAAGATATGGTCGGGATTCGTCCCGACGCCGCTGCCAGCAAACGCGATGCGGTTGTCTGAGTAATCATTGGCTACGCCGTCCCAGGCATCGCCATCATCGTTGTCAATGTACTCGAAATTGCCCCACTGAAAGTCGTCTGTGCCGGCGTGCCCGGGAATATCGACTACATGTGTATGTCGCCAAGGTTCTCCCTCTGCAAAGCTATATCGTGTCCCTACTTGGAAGGCACGAACAGAAACGAAGACTCCCGTGTCGGCGCCCGTTTCTTCAAGATAGTCATCGTCAGCAAGGATGTGATCTGGCGCGAAATTTGGATTGAACGCCCAAACAATGTAGGCGCCTGTCTTCGGATCCATGATCTTGAGATCTGGCGACATCTTGTCGCGAGTATCGCAATCCGTGTTCTGATCACCGTCGATAACGACTATCCAAATCTCGTCGCCCTCTTGGACGTTGGTCACGCGATTCTGACCGTTCTTGTCGGATGCGAAGTACATCTCTCCGGTTGTTGCGAGCCCGGATAACGAAAGCGCTACGGAACAAAGCGCAAGAAGACCAAGAATAGTTGCAAATTTCCCTCTCATTTGAGCAACTCCTCTATACGAGGCTTGACCTCGCACTCTAACCATCAACATCGAACCCTCTTGCCAACTAATGAATCGTATGGCTCTGTATCTCACTAAGACTGAGGGATCAGGCCCTCCAATGTCAAGTGATCCACGGCGCAAAGCACGCCGTCGTCTTGCTGTGTCTCTCTACCTCTTCAAAAAGGTTTTCCCCGTCTGACTGAACACGTTGATACCATTGGTAGCAGTCACCACGTAGATATACGCGCCATTAGCTACCGGTGAGCAACGTGCGCCTTTGGTTCCATCCCACACGATTTCAGTTGTGTCGGTGGCTGACAGCTCTTGGACAAGATGTCCAGACAGGTCATAAATGGCAAGCGTCATTACAGTGGCAATGCCCGTTCCCACATAGGAGAAGGTGACATCAATCTCGAATGGATTTGGGCTGGCCGTAAACGATTCGATCATTAACACGCCGGTCACAATCACAATTGTTGCCGAACTCGTGTCCTGAGGGTTCGTCGGATCAGTGTAGGTAGCTGTAATCTCATCGCCTGGCGCGAGATCCAGATTAATGGCTTCGGTCATGAACTCGCCTCCGGTTCCTAGAGGGAGCAAGTCATACTCAAGACCCTCAATCTCCACTGCATCCGCCAGCCGCGTGGCACCGGCATGAGATAAATCGATTACCTTCACGTAGATATCGTCCGCATCGGAGTAGTTGGCCACATCGTTGCCGTCCGCACCTACGAAACTCGTCGTCGATTGCTGCCCAGGAGGTGCTTCGCCGCCGCCCATGCCTACCTTAATTGAAATCCAGGCCGAATCAGAGTGATTGCTCGGATCCTGGTATACGGCAACGAGCGTATCTCCGGGCCAGACATCCAGATTGGGAACGCAGTCATAGACGTTGACGAGATCAATGCAAACGACTGATACGAACTGCCCTGTTGCTGGTCCGGTTTCCAACAGATCGACGGCAGCCCAGCGCCCCGTTCCGGGGTTTAGGATGTAAAGCTTGGGCCAGGCTGCATGATCGCCAACCCAATCTTCGGCCCAGCATTCACCATCCAAGCTGTCCGCTGGGCCATCGTTAAAGATATTGGTGTCGCCAAGAAGCCAGTTCACGTAGTGTCCATGGCCATCCAAATTCTCGATAGGACAAACGTACTCGTTCAGGGCTTGAGCCCCGAATGGCACATTCTGCCCTCCATCCCAATAGGCGTCGATTCGCTCACGTCGGTATTGATCCTCATCTTGATCGGGATCGATCACCTCGATGAACACGCAATCTGACGCCGCGTACTTGGTCACACGATTGCCTTGGCGATCGAGAAAGTGCATGTTGGTGGTTGTTCCATCAAACACTTGTGTATCTGCGACCGACATCATATCGAAGGAGACGTCGTTGGCAGCTCGTACGTGATCGATTTGCGGCGGGAAATCTGTGTTGACGTTTGAATCGCCGATACCTGGAATGTCTTGATTCACCGCGAGAGGTGCAGCCACAACAGCCAGTCCGTCTCTGTAGACGGCATCGTTGTAACGAGCGTAGATGTCATCCTCGTTGAAGGCCTCAATCTTCCAGTTGTCCAATCGCAGTTGGAATCCGCCAGCGGAGTCGGCCAATCCAACGCCGAGTGCATCCCACACGGGTCGTAGCGTTGTCCCAGTCATGGTGATGAACACGGGGGAGTTCGAGCCGGATTCGTCAAGGATGAGCCATTCACTGTCGTCCTCTCCATGCGGGTCGCATACATGAACGACAACCTGTTCTGGGCAGCAGGTATCCTCATTGGCGTTGCTGTCGATGACCTGAACATACACTGGATCTCGGCCGATCCAGTAGAGTTCTTGATCTGCTCGCACACCATTGGTGAATGACGTGAGGGAATGAGTCCTCTCCTCGATGGTGCATATCGCCAGCTTGAAATCGTCCGCATCATTTGGGTCGAGATAGTAAGCAACAAGAACATCGCGCACGCTCAGCGAGTTGAACCCCAGATCTCGCTGAATGTCATTGAGATTCAGTTGGAATACGCCGGAATTGGCGCTGGTCTCTTGTGCATAGAATGATACTGGCGTCACGCCCTGCGCATTGATGGTATCAAACCAATTGACGTTGTTACCAGCGTCGAATTCGTCTCTCGTCGCATATTCAACATAGTAGCGATGATCCGCGTTGGCGCTGTTATAGATGTTGTACCAGCGGATCCGTTCTCCGATGACGGCACCATCAGGTTGGATACCACCAGAATTGAGCAGCATACAGAACTGCGTTGGGCTGCCTGGCTGAACTGGGTTCCAGGATCCAGGGTTAACGAGGATGAACACCGGCACGGTCTCGACCTCATTGCAGTTCAGATTCTCATCAGCGTCAGCGATGGTAAGTGTTGCGGCGCTGTGTGCGTCTTCGTAGATCTCTTGGCTCCATGAGATGGATGCTTCGACATCAACGATCTTCATCAAGCCCACGGCGAAATCTGTTGGGTCATCGGGATCTGCGTACAAACCGACGAGGGTGTCCATGTTCTCGAAGCGGCCCATGAGGTACTCATCAAATCCCGCCGGTCCATTCATCCACTCGGACGGCGAAACTGCCAATCCTGGCCAGACGAAGGGAATCATCAGTCCCCCGACATACGCAGGACCTGGCGCGATCCAACCCCGGTTGTCGGCGAGCTGATCCCAGGCGCCACCGTACCAGTAGTGGCCCCAGACAAAATCATCTGACATACCAGCAAAAGGCACATCGACAACGTGCGTGTGAAGCTCAGGAGATGCTGCAGCAAAGGATTCACGAGTTCCGATCTGGAAAGCGCGATACGACACGAACACGCCGGTGTCGGGTCCCGTTTCTTCAAGATAGTCGAATTCTGTGGGATCCTCAGCATTCGGGAAGCTCTCCCAAACGATGTGGGCCCCTGTCTTGGGATCTATGAGTATTAGATCTGGAGACATCTTATCGCGTATGTCGCAATCCGTGTTCTCATCATTGTCGAGGACGACAATCCAAATCTCATCTCCCTCCTGGATGTTAGTCACACGGTTCTGCCCATTCTTGTCAGACGAGAAGTACAACTCTGCATCGGTCGCCGAGAGAGAAAACGTGAGAATATTGATCGCAAGAAACAGCATCATCACAGTCAACAGTGGTCTTCGAATCACAGAACCCTCCCTCGATACTTTGCGCCCCCGAATAGCGTGTATGACTCGATTCAGCGAGTCCTTCTTCAAGACTGTAGAGAGCGCAGTGCTTGCAGTCAAAGAAACACGATAATTCCCGGTGGGTGCGTAGAATGTCATTCCGATGCGAAACCCCATTGAAAGCGCACCCAATCCACACGTGCAAGTCAATTCTCTACTCAATCATTGGGTATCAGAAGAAGCAGGGAGGCGAGAACATGTGGCATGGATATTTCGCGTGGAACGCTTGGCCAATGTTTGCTGGGGGGATATTGTTCTGGGGAGGGCTCATCAGTCTTGTCATCTGGGGATTGCATCGATCAACAAGACAATCGGAAGGTTCTGCCATGTATCGAAGCGCCCCTCTCGAAATCCTCAAGCAGCGATATGCATCGGGCGAAATCAGCAGAGCGGAGTTCGAGGCAATGAAGCAAGATCTGATGGGCTAGCAAGTGCTAGTAGCAAGCCATGAATCGACAGGAGGGCGGATGAATATCGCGGTGCTTGGAGCATGTGGAGATGTAGGACGACAAATTGCGCAGCAGATTGTGTCCGAGCGACTGCTCGATCGCACCGAGCGATTGGTGCTTGTTGGCAATGCCAACGGAAACTCAGCTCGCAGTGCCTATGGCTTGGCGGCAGATCTCACGGATGCCTATGCTGAAATCTGTCCTGAAATTGAAGTTGTTCTCAATCCCGCTGACATACGAGCCGACCTTATTGTGGCTGCAGCTGGAGCCACGCCGAAGCCCGTTCTAGGATTGGCTCCTCAGAACCGGGATGGATTGGCTGAAGCCAATGCCAAGGTTTTTCGGCGATATGCCAAAGCGATTGCGGAGAATGGGCACGGTCATGAGATTGTGGTTTGCATCGCCAATCCAGTTGAGTTGGCTGTGGGGATCTTTGCTCAGCATTTAGGTCGGGAGCGTGTTGTCGGCATGGGAGCATTCCTTGATTCCCTTCGATTCAGGCAAGAAATTTCCGCCAGTTTGGGTATTCGACGACAGCGTATTCACGCCTTTGTGGCTGGAGAACACGGTGCCTTGGCTGTGCCTTTGTGGAGTGGAGTGCATGTTTATGGATACTCCGAGAGCGAGCTTGCCGAGGCGCTTGCTGCAATCCGAAACGGTGTTCGAACAGATAACCTTTGGGACACAATTGCTCAAGCACAAGCGGAGCTTTCGTCACTCATTCAAGATGGAAAGGTTCAGGAAGCCTACGCTGTCTTGGAGAAATATCCTCCCGATGTGCGGGTGGTGACAAGACCATTCGTAACCCACTACAGCGGAGCCAAGACCGTGATAGGAACTGCGCGTGCGACCATGGAATTCATTCGCACGATTACGCAGGGAGCCGACGTACTTGTGTCTGGACAAGTAGCTCTGGAAGGTGAAGCGTACGGGATTCGCGGCATCATCGGCGTGCCCTTTGTCGTGGGAAATCGGGGAGTAGATCGTGTATTTGAGCTACCCATCGACGATGCGGAGAAGAAGCTGCTATGCGAATCAGCCAAGCTGTGCGGAGAGAAGATCCGTCGTTTCTTGTAGGCTGATCGAGCAAGTCGGGGACATCGGTTCGGTTTCATGGATTCACTACGCTGTCGGGTGTACGCTTCGGCCACTGTGGAAGAGAACTCGCAACCTCTACCCGGTGGGCGGCGTCGAGCCATCCCACTGGCAGGTTCAACACTGTTTGTCGCCACCTCCGTCGGAGGCCTAGGCCTCGTCGTACAGCTCTACCTTAAATCGCTTGACACTCCGCTGTTCCTTATTAGCCTCGTTTCGACGCTCAATGCAGTCGGGATGCTGTTGGGGTCGTGGCTGTGGGGCACGGTGTCTGATTACATCAAACGGCGACGTCTTCTTGCCTTTCTGACGATGGGGCTCGCGGCGTGCATAGCCGTGCTGATTGCTTTGCCGTCAACGAATGTGGTCATGGCTTCAGCTGTCGTCCGGTCTATGATGTTCGCTGGCGTCGCCACGGTGTCGATTGCCGTCGTTTCCGCATCCAGCCTCCCCCAGCGCCGTGGCAAGAATTTGTCCTACATCTCGTCGGCTCGAGCCTTTGGCTTTGCAGCAGGCAACATTCTCGCTGGTTTTGTATTGGATCGCTTTGGGTACAGTCCTTCGTTCATCCTGTTCACGCTACTTGCGCTGGCAGCCTTTGGTATCGTTTGGTGCCTCCCTAATGAGAATCCTGTCCAGAGGAAGGAAAGAATCGGAGCCTGGAAGGCTATCTTCTCATCGGGTTTGTTCGATCTCTACTTGGCTACAGCCCTGCGCCAGATGGCCATCTTTGGCACGTTCGCCCTACTGTATGTCTATATGGAATCAATTGGCATTCCCATCGCGTTGATGGGTTTGGTCAGTGCCTCGAACACGACCACACAGGTCTTGGCAATCCTGCTGTTCGGTTGGCTGGCTGATCGGGTGGGACGGCGAAGAATCTTTATGTTGGGATTCTTTTTGTCAGCGGCAACCCCACTCGTGTTTGTGTTTGCGGCTAGCATTCCTGGCATGATTTCAGGGTATGTCACGCTAGGCATTGCCTTCAGCTCGATGTATGTTGGATCTGCTGCTTATATTGGTGATCGCGTCCCCCACGAAAGACATGGCCAGATGCTGGGTTTGTACGAGTCCTCTCGGAGTCTGGGCGGGCTCTTCGGACCTGTGCTTGCCGGTGTCATCACACCTGTCATTGGTTTCAAGGGCATGTTTATGGTGATGGCGGGAATTGCGACGTTGGCGTTTCTGGTAATGATGTTCGGTAAGACCCTCATGGGCCATCGAACCACTGCCGCTGAAAGGCCCTCGAACTCCTAAGTTCAGGGATTGAATCGCAGGGTGCCCCCTGACGCTTGCTCCAATCCTTTCTGATAGGCTAGCACCAATCCCCTCCGAGCAAAACCTTCAGCAAAGCGATCGCTCAGATGTGCATGTGTCAGTAGCTTGTCGATCGCCATATTGACAGGTTTAGTGGTTTGTACTGACGCAATCTCTGCCGTATCCAAACCAGCGAGAAACGCACCGGCTGTTTCGAACTCCAGGCTACCAAAGAGTTCATAGTCGATGGTGAATCGACGATCGCCGGTTTGCTCATATGAAAGCAGAGCAGCACAAGCATCTTCCAAATCATGTGGCCGATCATCGGCAGTGGCAGCGTGCAACTTGACAGCAATGAGCAGGCACAGAGGGGCAACTGAGACTTGGCAAGCATCCAACTCGATGTCGACGGATTCGCGTACGGCGTCAGGTAGCCCTACAGCGCATATGCGGTCACCGTCAGCCAATCGAATTTCGTGAGCTGGGGTCCATGCTGGATCAATGGCCAAGATATCAATTTCGCTTCCATCAATCATCCTGAAGCGATGCTCAATGCTTGTGGTTGACAGTCCTGCCGCTTGGAACAGAGGCTGAGCTGCAGTTAGCCCTCCTTCAATGACCACTGCTAGGTCGAGATCCCGCGTCGTACGTCCTAAATCCACGCCATGAAGCAGCAACGCTGACGCGCCAATCACAGCGAATGGAATCTCACCCTCTTCTAGGAGTGCGCTCAATTGGCATAAGTTGTCAATGAATGACTGGCCGAGCCGGACTACAGTGTCCATGCAAGATGCTCCTGACGCAGTCTCATCGCTGTCTCAGCGAGGCGGCTGTCTCCGTCTGCCATCAACTCGGCATAGACCAAGACAGGATTGGCGATTACAGCGTCGTTGACGTGCCGTTCAGCAGCAATGTCTAGCGAATATAGCTCACAGAATTCGATGCTCCCGTTATCAGTAGGTGCCAGCTTAAGCTTGCGCCGTACGTCTCCCACACTCTCCTTGGGCATGTAGAGACGTAGGATCTCGGGTCGCAGGTGCTGAGTGAGCGCATCAGCTGCAACCTCGCCGGCCACTAGGACTTGTCCTGGAAGGACGCGTGCAGCTTCATGTATCAGGAAGCCGAATTCTAACTCGGCAGGATGTGCATATCGCCCAAGGAACGATGCAGGTTTCAGCTTGGCATCATAGGCATCCACCCACAGCTGCAGAAGACGATCAGGAGCGAGGATCTCATACTTGCCACTTCCGTGAACCTGCAATACGCCATTCTGCTCCAGCTCGCGGATCAGTTTCCCGATCTTGTCGATTGACACACCGATGATCTCGCGAATTTCCCGATACGTTGCCTGAATGTCTGGACCGCGCTTGAGCAGAAAGTGAAGCACCTTTGCGCCAGTAGCGCTGAAGTGCTGGCCTGTCGGGGTTGGTGTGCGATCTGGCCTGTTGCCTTGGGTCTGGATGAGCAACTTGCCAGGGATTTCCATGAAGGCATTCCCTTGCTCGTCAGCAAACCAAATGCGATGCTCGCGCAGCTGGTCAGCCAACGCAGTTGTGACATAATCGGTGAAGATCATTCGGTGAATAGTGTCATCGGGCACGAATCGGTCAGCGATCTGAGGAACGTCAGCGGGGCGTAGACGATTGCGAAGCTGGACACATACGTGCGTTGTGTCATCACCAACAACAAGTCGATAGGTCAATCCCTCGTTTGTCGTCTCCTGATGATCAAGCACGAATTGAACAGGCGCTCGCAATAGACGAGCAATCGTGGCTTCACAGGTTTCTCGCAGATCAGTTCGTATCATCCGTACGCTCCTTGTCAATGTACGCGCCGCACGTACGTATCATATCGACGTACAATAGAAAGATCAAGAACTGTGAAACCTCATACGTTCTTGATAAGGAAATCAGCGATGGTTTGCTGGGTATGGATGTTTTGCTCAAGATCTGACGAACCATGCCCAACCTTGTCTAGCTCCACGTATTCGAAGGCCTCACCTTCCACGAATCCGTGCTCAAGTAACTGATCACGAAACGCACGCGCTTGTGAGATCGGGCAGCGTGGGTCGTTGACACCGTGGATGATCAGCAGTTTAGCCTTGAGATTCTCTGCGAAGTGAATGGGGCTGCGATCGCGCCACAGGGCTTCGTTCTCGACCGGATCCCCCATTAATAGCTCAAGGACTCGTTTCATGTGAGGTGAACCCTCTTCATGGGCCGCCAGTAAATCGGATAATCCAACCCAAGCAACCCCTGCTTTCCAGACATCCGGTGTCTTGGTCAGTGCCATGTAGGTCAAGTACCCGCCGTAGGAACCACCATAGCAGGCAATGCGCTCCCGATCTGCCAATCCTTCTCGAGCCAGGTATTCGGCACCGGCAACGACATCTTGAAGGTCACCGCCACCCCAATCCTTGTAATTGCCATCAAAGAATTCGCGACCATAGCCAGTACTGCCGCGGAAGTTGGGGACGAGTACTGTGAATCCGCGTGAGACCCAATACTGTACCCATGGTGTGAATAGCCTTCGAGCCTGCCCCGATGGTCCACCGTGTATCTCGACGATTGCTGGAGGCAGTTTCCCTCTCTCGGAGTGTGCCTCATAGAGAATGGCCGGAATTGTTAAGCCATCCGATGATTCGTAGGTGATATGCCTGGGCTCTACAAAGCTGTCTGGATCCATTGTGCCATAATCAATAGGCGTCAGCGATTGCGTCTTGCCCTTGCCAATTGTAGTTACACACAGCTCGATCTGGTACGTTGGCGTGGTGTGGCCGAGAACGACTGCAGTGTCATTGAGGGCAAACTGAGGTTGAAGAGCCACGCCAGCCGGCAGATCAAGTGTGGTCTCCTCGCCCGTTCCGAGATTAGTGATGATGGGCGTCTCTAGAGCGTCCTGATTTCGTAGGCTGAGCACATATTTGCCACTTCCCGAGACATCAGCCGCTGTCTCGCTGACATCGGCCTGGCCTAGCCAGCGAACCTTGCCCGTTTCAAGATCCAAGACGCCCGGCCGTTCAATACCAGCGACATCTGAAGTTAGAACGATGTGTTTGCCGTTAGGAAGCCATCCCAAAGCCTTGTCCTGCGATCCGATGCTCCCTTGATAGACATGTTGCACACCAAGGCCCCCAGCGTCGACGGTGTATACATCGCAATTGCGAAGATCCTCGGTCTCGTTCGACGAGGCGAGCAGTTGGGTTCCATCTGGACTCCACTGTCCAGCCGTATAGAGTGGCGATGGGAACTTTGTTAGCGCGACTGTTACTTTCGTTTCCAAGTCTAACCGGAACAGACCGCGTGGGCCGTTGAGATCAGAAATGAAGGCAAGCGACGAACCATCGGGGCTGAATTCAAGAGGCATATGCCATACATCCGATTTGTCAGTTAGCTGCTTGAGCTCACCGGAGCGAACGTCGATAGTCCACAACGCATGTCTTTCTTTGTCTTCTTCATCCCAGCCAAAAGCAATCTCTGTACCGGCACGATTCCATACCAGGTATGTTCGGATTGATTTCGGAAGGCGTCCTTCACTTATGTTGTGCGGCTCCCCATCTGGAAGCTTGGCCACATAGATCTCTTGTCGCCCAGTGACGTTCCAAACGAAGGCAACAGAAGACCCGTCCCATGAGACCGTCCCATAGTGGGCAGCAGGTAGGGAAAGCAGCTTGGTAAGATCGAGTGTCGATTTCGGCATACGAATCCTCCTAGACAGATGTCGTAATGAGCGAGATCATGTATTTGGATGGGATTAGAGTACGTTATCGTATTCTTACTGGCAAACTAGTCGGTGCGCTCGCAATCTTGGCGAGGATCTTCGAAAACAATGCACATGGCTGCGGAGTCACGCAGGACAGGAAGCAAGTTGCAGTCCTATGTTGGTTTGAGTGGAGGATTCCATACTAGCTGCGAGGGATGGACTCGCGCACATTGCCCGCCGTCCGCCCTACCAGTACAAAAGCAGCAAGGGCCAGGAGCATGGCTAGTCCGACGATCATTGGTAATGCATGTGGGGAGATGGACTCCAGTAATTGCCCTGTCAGCCATGGAAGCAGCATGCCACCAAAGCTGCCTGCTATAAGCAGCGTTGCAGTCCTACGCCCCGATATTCCTAACATGTCGCTCACATAGGAGAATGCTTGTGGGAATACAGCTGCCATAGATAGCCCTAAGATCGCCACGCAAATCCACAGATACGGCCCCTCATGGGACGAGAAGATGATGACGCCAACAGTGGACAGCGACCCAGCTAGCAACCCTCCGCACACGTATTGCGATGGATTGAGATAACTAGATCCGAAAATTGAGAGAAGTCGCCCCACCATGAAAGCGCCCCAGAATGCGGCTACAAGATAGGCTGCTGTTGAGGGGGAGAATTGAGCGGCCCGTATCGCGTAGGTATAGAGCCATGCTCCCATGTTGATTTCGGATCCTACGTACAAGAAAAACAGGGCAATCGCCCACAACAAGGCCACACGCGACGATGAACGGGTTTGCACGGTGTGCCTCGTTTTTGGCGCAACGGTCTTTCCCGAGACCGCGAGCACAAAGGCCACCGGCACCAAAGCGGCAGCTAGAACCCAGTAGATAAACAAGCCGTCGGCTCGAATAGGCAAGAACCAGGCTACTAGAATCGGCGCAACGACCATACCTGCACCAAAGCTGAAGTGCAGCGTTGACAGAAGGGAATGCGCACGGTCTGGATGTCTCCACACAAGCAGCGTGTTTGAGCCCGTATGAATGGCACCCTGGACTCCACCAAGAATGAGAAAGATGCCTGCTAGAGGGTAGAGCGAATGAGAGAAGGGCACCATGGCCAGGCAGCCTGCCGAAACAAGAACGGACAGCGCAAGTACTTCGCGGCCGTGCCCACGGTCGATGATTGGGCCAGAGCACAAGCAACCGAACATCTCACCAAAGGAGCGTGCAAAGAGAAGAACCCCAATCTGCGCGAGACCAACGCTGAGGTTTGCAGCAAGGCTAGGCAAGGTCGGCCCGACACTAGCAGCAATCAACCCGAGGCCAACGAACGCAGCGAAGTAGCCGCCAACAGCAAGATTCTCCCTATGTAGCTTCATTCCGCCTCCAAAAGAGCCATATTATCACAATGTGAAGCGGCGCCACATGTGTCGCGAGCGCGACATCCTATGAATCCAATGAGATGCCGATTTCGCGGTAGAATGAATGATCTCACACCCAAAAGGTAGCAATCATGAAGATCACATTTTGCGGCGCTGCGGGGATGGTTACGGGGTCATGCCATTACCTTGAAGTGGATGGACTTCGCGTACTTCTGGATTGCGGCTTCTTCCAAGGCGGACGACAACGTGGAGACTTGAATCGCGAGCCATTTCCTTTTGATCCCAAGAGCATTGATCTTGTCTTGCTCTCGCATGCCCATCTCGATCACTCGGGCCGGCTTCCTTTGCTCGTTCGACAAGGATTCTCAGGAAAGATTCTGTGTACAGCACCGACTGCCGAGATCACCAAACTGATGTTGACAGATTCTGCCGGTCTGCAGATGAACGAAGCCTCCTATCGGGCACGCAAAGCCAAACGGCAAGGCAAGATCGCCAAACCTCCGCTTTACGACATGACTGATGTGCTCCGTTGCGCGGACCTGTTCCATCCTGTGGCTGCATACAACAAAGCCGTAAAGCTGAATGAGCATGCCTCTGTTGTCTTTCACGATGCAGGACATATTCTGGGATCTGCTGCCATTGAGCTGCGAACGTCAAATGGTGTGCTTTTGTTCAGTGGAGATCTCGGGAATCGACATCAACCCATTGTCAAGGACCCCTGTATACCTCCCAAAGCTGATGTGATGCTCATCGAATCGACGTATGGCGATCGCCAGCACAAGTCGATGTCAGACACGGTTGCCGAATTTCGTGAAGCCATTGAGACGGTTATTCCCAACAACGGCAACCTGCTCATCCCGTCATTCGCGTTGGAGCGATCTCAAGAGGTCTTGTATGAACTATTCCTGCTGTGGAAGGCAGGCGAGTTGCCGCGTTGTCGCATCTTCCTCGATAGCCCATTGGCCATTTCCACGACTCGTGTGTTCGGAAGATACGCCGACTACTTCGATATTGAAGGGCGAGCCATTTTTGGCGTTGACCCCAATCCTTTCCACTTCAGACCGTTGCGTTTCAGCCAATCAACAGACGAGTCCAAGGAAATCAACAAGACTTCGCGTGGCAACATCATCATTGCAGGAAGCGGCATGTGTACGGGAGGACGGATCATCCATCACCTGCGACATAACCTATGGCACAAGGATTCGGGCGTGCTGTTCGTTGGGTATCAGGGTATGGGAACGTTGGGCCGACGCATCGTTGACGGCGAAAAGAACGTTCGTGTGTATGGCGAAGAAATCGCAGTTGGTGCCCATATTTGGACGACAAACGGATTCTCATCGCACGCCGATCAACCGATCTTGCTTGATTGGATCAAGCAGGCAGCTCCAGACAAACTGATTCTTGTGCATGGGGAGGACGACACGCTTGATGCCTTCTCAACCAAGATTCAAACGGACTTGTCAGTTGAGTCACATATTGCGACGTTGGGAGAGGCGATCGTGGTCTAGCCCACCAATCTTTGCGATTGCGGTTTTGAGTGGCGTGCGGAGATCTAATCCACGGAGAGCAGATCCAGTCTCCAGTTGAGTCCGCCGAGTTCACTGGCCTCGTCTTCAGGCCACCTGCTGAAGTACCCCTCTGCAAACGAGGGAGAGATGAGTGAGATGCCTGCCTGCACAAACGATACCACTCCCTCAAGTAGTAGGAAGAAGGGGCCATGTTTGTAGCCCTGCATGGTATGGCCATATTCATGCCGAATCGCGAATTCTGACTGAAAAGCCTCTCCAAGGAAGATGAATTTCCCCAAGGAGGCGCCGATTGGCATCCTCGTAATGACAATCGTCATCTCATTCATCTCTGCAGTGTTCACAACAGAGCCGAAGGCCTGGAGAAGACCATAAAGCAGGGTTCCAAGCATGGTCTGCGGAAGGCAGAATGTCGCTTGAGCAATCTGCCTGCGTAGCAGAGTTTTCTGAGAAATAGCTGGGATGCTGTCAACAATTGCTCCGAGATCACGCAGTTCCAGCATGGATTCCAGTGGTGTAGAGCTGATGACCATCCCATCGGTAGGCTGTGTCGGAACGGCATCATCAGCAAGAGCCAACACTCCCCCAATGGTCGCCAGTAGACAGCCGATCAGGAAGCGCAATGGCGCCTTCATGAAATGAGCATAGCGGATGCTTTGTCACGTCTACCAGACCGAAGCCTAGAGCAAGCAAATCCCTCAAGCATTCTTCAGGCTGCGCAATATCTCGGCGATCCGCGGGCGTTTCCCATACATCAAAAGATAGATGCGAAGCAATTTCGCTGCCAACCACAGCCCACCAGCTACAGAGAGTGCGAGCACGACCATGCTGACCACAATCTGCCAGGTGGGAACACCAGAAAGGCCAAGCCGCAGCATCATTAGCACGGGCGCGCTGAAAGGGAAAATGCTGAACACGACCCATACGGGGCTGTTGGGAAAGAACATGAGCAGGGACACAAACCAGAACGGCGCGACAGCTGCCAGAGTGAACAAAGGAGCAATGCCTTGCGCCTCTCGCACGGTCGAGCAGATGGCTGCAATCGCCAATGACACGACGGCAAACAGCAAGTAGCCCAGGATGAAGTACGTGATGCCAAGCAGCAGCAACCCTGCCGGGAGCTGAATGGTGCTGAGGACCCCACCGACAGTTGACGATGCCAGCCGCATCAGTATCGGCATCGAGATTGCCCATACGAGTACCTGTAGCAGTCCGGCGGCACCGCGGCCCAGAAGTTTGCCCGTAAGCAACTGCTCCGGCGATACCGAAGAGAGCAGAATCTCCATCAGGCGGTTCTCCTTCTCTTCGCCCAAGCTCTGCAATACGTAATTGGCAGATACGTTAAGCGCAACTGCCAGCAGCGCTCCGAACAGTGCGGGGAGGATGAAGTTGCCAAATCCCCCTTGATCTGACGCAACGCTGCCTTCTGTTGTGAGCGTGGTGGTGACGACGATCACCGATGAAAGCACGCGACCGATGAGCTCGGGAGGAACCTGGCTTGCGAGCAGATTGCTATCCAGGAATCCCTCGATGGCTGCGGAGACCGCCGGTGGCGGTGCGAGTTCCTTCTCCAGTGTGTAGCGTGACACGGTTCCCGTAGAGACGTAGTCGGCTGGGATGACGAAGAACTCGCTGATGTCGCCTTGAGTCAATGCTGACGTTGCAGCGTCTTCGGAGTCGAGGTGAATCAGTTGAATGCCTCCCTGCTCATAGAGCGGGGTGAACCCACCGATGTGATCGACAAACCCGACGCGCATCACGTCAGTTGCCGGTGTTACAAGCTTCGAGGCCAGCTGGAAGACGCCGATGCCGAGCAAGGCCAGCACGGGAATCGCGAGCGTAAGGATAATGAAGCCCTTCTTCTTGATCGTGACCAGAAACTCATGACGAACGATCAGGCCTGTTCTATTCATGATTACCACCTACCACTTGAAGGAAGATCTCGTTGAGAGAAGGCGTCGCGACTTCGAAGCGATCCAACAGAATTCCCGCATTCACCAATTCTTTCAGCACTTGCTGAGGCGTGCATGCAGCATCGAGAACCAACTCAGTATGGTCTTTCTGCGGGCGCATCTGAGCTACGCCAGGAACTTGAGGTATTTCGGTATCGGCCTTAACAAGCACGGCGTGCGCGCTGTGTTCGGATCGGACCTCATCTAGATCTCCGTACAAGACGGCCTGTCCATCGTTCACCATGAGGACCCGATCGCAGACGGCTTCGACCTGATTCATCTGGTGCGTACTGAGAATCACCGCTTTGCCCTGATCTCGAAGATCAACAAGCAGGTCCTTCACACGCTCGGTGTTGACGGGATCGAGGCCAGTGAATGGCTCGTCCAAGATGATCAATTCAGGATTGTGAACGATCGTCACGATGAGTTGAATGATCTGCGCCATGCCCTTGCTCAATTCGTCGACCCGCTTTTTCTTGTGCTGGAGCATGCCGGTTTGCTCAAGTAGCAAATTGGCCCGCGCTTCGATCGATCGAGGAGGCATCCCCTTCAAAGAGGCGAGGTAGATTATGGTTTGAATGATAGATAGTTTCTTGTACAACCCACGATCTTCGGGGAGGTAGCCCAGTCTTGCTTTCGTTGCCTCGCCCGGCGTCTGGCCGAAGATCGTCACACTCCCAGAGTCGGGTTGGATGATGTCCATCATGATGCGAATCGTCGACGTCTTTCCCGCCCCATTCGGACCGATGAGGCCAAGGATCTCCCCCGGATCGAGGGAGAACGACAGGTCGTTCACTGCCAGCTTGCCGACATAAGATTTGGTCAAGTTTTGCACTACAACTGCTGTCATAGAATGGTCCTCGCTTCCCAATAGGCTATCCCACTAGTTGGCGGCAACCTTGCGCTTTAGTAGGTCCCCGTCGCAGGAGAGGATACACGAAGCGTTCCCCAGCAGTCGAATGAACTGTGCTTTCGTGACCGAGGCTTCGTGTGAAGCCGTGCAAGCGCTCGTGCAGCAGCTGCCCGAGACCAACGGATCCACAAATGATCCTGCCTCTCATCCCCGGATTCTTTGAATTCCTTTGGCCGCAGGAAGGGGAAACGGGGCCATTTGTTTGCGAGGAGAGTTGGCCCTCTCTTGACACGCGATCAAAACGGAATATACTCAATGACCAATATACAAATATTAGTCATTGCGACAAAGAGGTTGATACGATCATGCCAAGAGCATTCACTACTGAGGAGAAGGCGAAAATCAGCGCGTCACTAATCAGCGCCGGGCGCACGTGCTTTCTCAAATATGGAATCCGAAAGACAACGATTGATGACCTTGTCACACAAGTAGGCATCGCTAAGGGCAGCTTCTATCAGTTCTTCAGTAGCAAGGAGAACCTGTACCTTGAGCTGTTCATGCAAGAGATTCCTGCCATGATGACACGGCTGCACGATGCATCGTTCGGGAGCACGGATGTCACACGTGACGCCCTCGTTGCACTGATGAAGGGAATCGCGCGCGAGATCGAGACCAATCAACTGGCGAGGATCATTTTGGACGATCCGACTGAAGTGGAACGATTCCTATCAACCCTCGAGTACGAAACCCTAGTTCAGCAGATCGCAGTAGCCTACGCGCCAATGATTGAAAGCATTCAGGCGGCGCAGGCTCGCGGGGAAGTCATCGCAGGTGATCCTTATCAGATTGCGTACTGCCTGGGATTCACCAAGTTCCTGGCGATGTATCGGACAAATATGCCAGCGCAATTGTACGAGTCAATGATTGACTTTGCGCCGGAAGTGATTACAGACGGACTGACATGCCGGGAGCGGTGCATATTTCCGGCTACTCAAAAGACGGCAGCACAGAAGGAGAACCAATAATGAGTAAAAAGCAAACCACCTTTCCGGTTGGGTTTCACGAGTTTCACAAGAAGCAGGCCTTCAATTACCAGCTCAACCGCTTCCATTCCATTGGGTTCGCCAGGTTTGAAGACATGGAGCAAGTAGGCAAAGCCGTCGACTCGATTGCTGATTGGAAAACGCAAATGCTGAAACAGGCAGAATTGGCCACAGCTGAGGGTCGGTTGATCAATGCGTCCACCTACTATCGTGCAGCTGAGTTCTATCTGAAGCGAAACGATCCGGACAAGGAATTGCTCTACAAGAAGGCCATCGATGCCTTCAATATGGCATTCAAGGACGACGCAATCGATCGACACGAGATCCCCTATCGAGGGGCGTTCCTGCCAGCGGTTCAGATACCTCACGAAGGCGCGAAGAATCGAGGAACAATCGTCGTGCATGGAGGGAATGACTCATTCCTTGAGGAGTTTTACCCCCTTCTGAGATTCTTCGCAGAGCAAGGCTATGAGGTCATCGCCTTTGAAGGTCCTGGGCAAGGGGCTGCTCTCAAGAAACACGAACTCGTACTGGACCATGAGTGGGAAAAGCCTACTAGTGCAGTCTTGGATTATTTCAAGCTGAGCAATGTCACGCTGCTTGGCATTTCCATGGGTGGCTGGCTCTGTCTTAGGGCCGCAGCATTCGATTCGCGGATTGCGAGAGTGATACCCTGGAGCGTATCCTTCGATGTTCTGCAATACACGAACGTCGTGGGACAGAAAATGGCCAAACTGATGTTCAAGCGATTCAGAAAATTCGTGAACAACGCCACGCTGAGAAAGGCAAAGAAAGACCTGGAGTACTCTTGGTTTATCCACAATCTGATGTACATTACTGGCAAGGAAACACCGATCGAAGCATTCGATGTCCTGTTCCAGTTCAGTGAGGAGAATCTCCACTCGGATCGAGTCAAGCAAGATGTTCTGATACTTACCGGACGTGAAGACCATTTGGTGCCCTTCAAGATGCACGACCTACAGGTGAAAGCTCTCGTTAATGCACGTTCTGTAACGTCGCGGATATTCACGAAAGAAGAGCAAGCGGAGAGTCATTGCCAGATGGGCAATCTGGAACTGGCGCTCACTGTGATGAGCGAGTGGATTCAGCAAAAGTCGTAGCTTGACATCCGGGGCAATGTCGCCGCTCAGGTTGCGATCTACGACCGAGGGCGGCGAAGTAGGCCACAAGCACATCCGTCTGACTAGGAGTTGAGGGAGGAGACAAGCATGTTGAGTCAGCGTAGGGAACTTCTCGATTTTTCACTAGAGCTGGCAATGGCAGCCGAGGCACAAATCATGCCTCGTTATCTGAACTGCGTGGCCAGCAAGAAACAGGATGGTTCAGAAGTTACAGAGGCGGATCGTCGCGCTGAGGAAGCGATTCGCGAACTGCTCTTACGGCATTGTCCGAACGATGGCATCCTTGGTGAAGAGTTTGGCGAGACGGATGCCACGAGCGGCGATGCGCAGTGGGTGGTGGATCCGTTGGATGGGACGGCGTGGTTCACGCTTGGGGTCCCACTGTTCGGAACACTCATCGCCAGGCTAGAGCAGGGTGATCCCGTTCTGGGTGTCATCCACTTCCCCGTAACTGGCGAGACTGTTTTCGCTGGCAAGGGTCTCGGGTGTTGGTTCAAGACGCGTGATCAGCTGCCGGTCCAGGTTCACGTTGCATCGCCACCAGCCCTCAGTGCTGCTGTTGTTTCTGCATCTGGAGTACATAGCACAGGCATTCAGTCAAGTGCGGGAGAGCTCCCCTACAATCTTACGGATGTGATCTCGTCGTCAGGAAAATTCCGGTTCTGCGGAGATTGCCTACAGCATGCCCTCGTGTGTCGGGGTCGAATTCACGCAGCCGTTGACACGTTGATGATGCCATGGGACAACGCGGCCATCATCCCCTGTATCGAGGAAGCGGGTGGCGTCGTCAGCACCCTATCGGGTGAACGGGAGGATGTCATCCATGGAGGCAGTCTCCTGACGAGTTGTGATGAAACACTGCATCTTGCCCTGATCGAGAAGCTTCGTGTAGTCTGAGAATTGGACTCGGGGTTCTGGGGGCACAATACCTAGCTCCTGCTCGCGCAGGCCTCTGTTGCGTACTATGTTGCCGGAATCCTCGGAATCCCTTTGCTTCTTGGCAGAGACCCATGTAGGTTCAATCGGGACAGATGGATAGGTTGCGGGATCAGAGTATCCGAAGCAGCAGTGTAGGGGATTCGCGGAGGTTTGTATGACGACGATGGCTTCAGAAACGGGCGCAGGTCCGGGAGAGTTCTTGGGGACTGAGCGAAATTCAGCGTTTGACTATTTGCGGTCATTTGGCGTGTTGCTTGTGCTTCTTCATCACACCATTCTTGCCTACGTCACATTCGGATTCTTGAATCCGCCGGATCCGATGGCGACATTCAGCCCGATCGTCGATGGAGCGAAGTGGGCTGGCTTCGACCGTATTGCACTCGTTAACGACACATTCTTCATGCCCCTACTGTTTCTCGTTTCGGGGTTGTTTGTCTGGCAGAGCCTCAAGAACAGAGGCGTCACAAGCTTCCTGCTTGGACGCGTTAAGCGTTTGGGAATCCCTTTCATCGTCGGGATCTTCGTACTTACGCCTCTTGCCTTCTACCCGACAATGCTAGAGATCAAACTTGTGTACGGAATCAGTCAAGGATTTGGCGAGTTCTGGCTCAACTTCATTCGCGGAGGACTCACGCAGGTGGGACCGCTTTGGTTCATTTGGTTGCTGCTTGCCTTTGACATCGTAGTGTCTCTGTTCTACGCAGTTTTCAGTAGGCTATTCAGTAGTTCCAATCGTGCCTCGAACCTCCTTCTAGACAATCCCTTGGCCTTTGTACTTGCGCTATTTGGGCTGTCTGTAGCCGCCTATATCCCCATGTCCAACGCTTTCGGTCCCTCAGCGTGGATGGGAGTTGGTCCGTTCCAGCTACAGATTAGTCGTGGCTTTTTGTATCTGCTCTATTTCCTAGCCGGTGTCGCGATCGGAGCTCGTGGTTTGACGCGAGGTGCATTCCGCTCCGATGGCGCTCTTGCCCAGTATTGGTGGGCGTGGGTGCTTGCGGGAGCAGGATCGTATGCGGGCCTAACCTGGATTTTTACTGCCGCCCCAACGTCTCCTTTCGTCCGATATGTCTTCCTGGCTGAAATGGCGCTGATGATCATGGCACTGGCCGCCCTGTTCGTGCGATTTGGCAAGCGGAGTAATCGCCCATTGAACAGCCTAAGTGCAAACAGCTACGGCATTTACCTCCTTCACTATCTGGTGATTATCTGGCTGCAATACGCAGTGCTAAGAACCGATCTTGCAGCAGGCTGGAAAGCCAGCATTGTTTTCTTTGGCGGACTGGCTATCTGTTGGGGCGCGACTGCCGCTCTACGCCGGATCCCTATCGTGCGAAAGGTCATCTAGACATGCGGGAGGAGTCACAATTGAGAAGATTGAATCAGCGACACCATCTTGCTATGGCACTGGCGGCAATGTTGCTTCTTCTTGCTTCGCTTGCCGGGTGCGTGCCGTCAATCGAGGATCTTGAAGCTGTGAGCTATGAGCCGATCGCAGGGGCGGATTGGGAGGTCTCAACACCGGAGGCACAGGGACTGGACCCGATGCTTGTGGCACATCTCTACTATGAGGCCGCGCAAATGGAGACTCTCTACAGTCTTCTGGTGATCAAGAACGGCTATCTGATTGCAGAAGGCTACTACAATGGGAAATCTATCGAACAGAAGTTTCGCCTGCAATCGGCGACCAAAAGCTTTACATCCGCACTGGTGGGAATTGCTATAGATCAAGGCCTGCCAACGAGCGTGGATCAGAAGATGGTGGATTTCTTTCCAGAGGTTGTCGATGACATCACTGATCCGAGGAAGATGCAGATCACGCTTCAGCAATTGCTTCAAATGCGAGCTGGATTCCCTTGGGAGGAGTCCCATCCCGATCTATGGGCTGGCCTTCTATCGGGACGCTATGTTCCACTTATCCAAGGATTCCCTCTTGTTGCCAATCCAGGAACTGAGTATCACTACAGCAATCTGACCTCGAACTGGCTGGGAATCATCGTCTCGCGGGTGGCTGGAACAACGATGAAGTCATTCGCTGAGGAACACCTCTTTTCGCCATTGGGCATTGAGCCGGGTGAATGGGGCACGGATGCAGAAGGCCATAACAACGGCTGTGGCGACCTCCATCTCACAGCCCGTGATGCCGCCAAGTTCGGCTTGCTCTATCTCAACGATGGGGTATATGACGGAACTCAGGTTGTTTCTGCCGATTGGGTGCAAGCGTCCCTTCAGTCGTACACGCAGGACGCGTTTTCCGAAGTCGCTGGAAAGAAAATAGGGCGCCACTTCCGCGATATCGGATATGGCTATCAGTGGTGGTCAGCCACAGTAGGCGATTACCACGTCGATTATGCTGCGGGGCACGGCGGGCAGCTCATTGTCATCATCGACGAGCTCGAACTGGTGATCGTCACAATTGCAGATCCGTTCTACTTGGTGCACACAGGCGAGTCGTGGAGGAACGAAAAGGCCTGTTTCAATTTGGTCGGAGGGTTTGTCGACTCCCTTCCAAGCGAATAGGCGCAATGCCCGATGATGAGCCATTGCCTTGGGACGACTATCGTGTTTCCGGTGAGGTCGGATGAGGTGCAGATTTGGATTGCCTGAATGGAGGAATTCATGAATCGTGTCGATATTGCTGCGCAAGAGCCAAACGAGATCGCGGACGCGTTCAAGAATACTGATCTTGCAGAAAGCTGGCAGTCGCTACATGCGCTGGTCGGGGATGGAGCTGCTTGGCTCGTTAAGCTGATCTGCAGCGTGGATCCTGCGGAGGATATTGCCAAGCTGCGCAAACTGGAGATGGAACAAGCCAACCGCGGTGCCGGATTCCTTGGTATGCTCCCCGATCAAATTCCGTCTGATCTTGGTGTCCCGATTGATCTGAAGGCATCACTGGACCTTGCGATCACGCTAGCAGAAATCCGCGCCGCCAATTTGCGAGCGATCCCGGAAACCATGCCTCAGTATGCCTTGTCATTTGCCGAAAGTGATATTGATCTGGGTTGTTCATCTGCCGTGCCCGCAGGCTGGAAACTGGATATCGACACCAGTGGGATTCGAGCCATTCTCGATTATTTTGCTTCGAATTCTGTTGATGAGCAGGCAGCATTGACGATCGCTCGGATGCCCGCCTTTGCCGAGATGATGCGCCATCGTTGCGATCTTGGTTATGTCCCTGAACCGTTGATTAACGCCAAGGATTTTGCCTGGTGTCTGATTCATGCGGCGTCGGCTGAACCAATCGATCAGATTTGGAAATGGCTTCATCCGCAGAACCTGTTCGATTTGAGCGATCTGTACACTCATCAGGATCAGTACCGTCGGCTGATGGATCGGCTTGTCGAAGACAGCAAACTTGAGCAATACATCCTAGGGGAGATCTCCCAATACTCCCCGGATGACACCGTGTTCAAAGATCGCCTTGCTTTTGCAGTGGGGTGGGGAATTCGGGGGTGGGCTACTGTCACAACTGGTGGCATCAATATCGAACATGTTAAGGACAACTGGTGCGATATGCTGCCAACTCTGGTCCATGAGACTTTCCATCGTCTGCAAACGAGTATCGCGCTGACAGATCCAACCATTGATGAGCCTGGATTTGAGCAAATCACCTCGTATCCACTCAACAGGCTTGTGGATAGGCGATTGTACCGAGCGCTTTCCTACATCATGCTTGAAGGTTCAGCGACCTATGTTGCGACCCAAACTTGGATTGAGACCTGGATCGACGACGCGAATGAAGGGCTGCAGATTCTAAAGCCGTTGTACGCGGGGAAGTCTGCTGATTTAGAGAACAATGCCTACGATGAGCTGCTCAGCAAAGGACTTCGGTCCAATGGACCGTTTTACGGATTCGGAGCGCTGCTTTCACATGCGATAGTGAAGAAGAGCGGGCCTTCAAGTTTGGGAGTTGCTCTTCAAAGTGGCGCACCCACCTTCTTCATGTTGGCACTCAATCAGCTCGATGATACAACGCTCCTGTTCCCCGATGCTCTGATCGCTAGAATCGAGAGCATTCAGGATGAAATCGAGGCAAGAAAGAGATAGAACGCCTTGTTTCTTAGAGACAGGAGGAACCGAACCTATTCACTGATTGTGACAATGACCTTTCCTCTGACGTGGCCCGCTTCCAAGTAGCGCATGGCGTCAGCGGTCTCGTTGAGCGGATAGACCTTGTCAATCACAGATTTGACCACCCCAGCTTCGATGAGTCCCATCAAGAAGGGTAGATCCTGGTTCGGCTTGTCATTGACTGGGGCCAGTCGCTGACTGATGAAGGGGGATAGCAGCGCACACTTGAGCTGTCGGGTCATCGGTCCAACCCATCGGGCACTGCCTCCTCCGGGCGTGCCGTAGAACCCCTTGAGTGTCATCACGCGGCGGCAGGCGGACAACGTATGATTGCCCACCATGTCCAAAATCAGGTCATAGCGTGTGTTGCCCTGCGTGAAGTCTTCTTGGGCATAGTCAATCACATGCGCGGCGCCAAGAGATTGGACGAGGGCCCCATTCTTCGAGCTGCACACGCCAGTGACTTCTGCGCCGAGTGCCACGGCAATTTGGACGGCGAAGGTACCTACTCCCCCTGATGCCCCATTGATCAATACCTTCTGTCCAGACTGCAATCGTCCGAGATCACGCAGTCCGATCAACGCCGTTTGCGCAGCCATCGGAACAGCGGCAGCTTGTACATGGGTAACAGCCGCAGGCTTCAATGCCAGCTTCGTTTCAGGAACACAGATGTGCTCGGCGCACGCTCCTGCACCGACTTCAGCGAAAACATCGTCGCCTGGGCGAAACCTGGCAACATTGGCCCCAACTGCCTCCACTTGTCCCGCCATATCACTACCGAGAATGGTCGCTTTGCGCGGGTTGCGCAGGCCCGTCATCAAGCGCATTGGATAGGGCAACCCCTCAAGGAAGTGCCAGTCATAGGGATTGAGAGCGGCTGCACAGATGCGGACCAATACTTCTCCGCTCTTGGGTACGGGCTTCTCGACATCCTTGAATTCCAAAACATCGGGTGCGCCGTACTGCGTGTAGACGATCGCCTTCATGGTGTTCTCCTCATTCCCTGTGCTAGCTCGGCGTTCGCCACGTCCATGCATACCAGATCGTCAGGAGATTGATCGCCAACCCGACCACGATGAGGAACTTGTCATAGAGTCCGGGATATCCGTTCACAGACACTGCGTTGAATAAGAAGAGCAGGCCCGCGGCTGCAATACAGATCCACCGAATCGCAGGGAATGGAACGGTCAACATCAGGATGACCATGACGATGGGAATAAGCATGAGAAGCGCCGCCCCCATCCACATCCATTGCGTGGCCGCCTGTTCGCCGCCCATCTCCCCTGCCTTGAAGTCGCCGGCGAAGATGCGCATGACATCGCCTAACAAGTAAGTCAGCATCAACGCCACCCAGATTCCAGAAAGTGTGATCCTTATGTTGACCATGGAGCCATCTCCTCTCTCGTACCTCTCAGCAAACAGACGCTAACCACCCTCTGGAGCTACTGAGATCACGACTTTGCCTTGGGCATGACCCTTGTCAGCGTACGCGAACGCTTCGGTCGCCCGACTGAGCGGATAGGTTCTATCGATGACGGGCGTCAGCTTTCCGGTTTCGACAAGCTCATCCAGAACAGCCAAATCCTCGAGATTCGGAGTCGCGAGAAGCATGCTCCCCTGCCGGCGCATGAACAGCGACAACGCGAACGCCTTCACGACGTACCCCATACCGGCATGCCCGGTATTGGGTTGGACCATTCCCCGGGGAGTAAGCGCCCGCCTTAAAGCCGCAAACGAGTGATTGCCGACATTGTCGAGAATGAGATCGTAGCGCTTCTCGCTCCGTGTGAAGTCTTCTTGAGTGTAGTCAATGACATGGTCTGCGCCGATCGATCTGACCAATTCTACGTTCCGCGTACTGCACACGCCGGTTACCTCCGCACCCAACGATTTGGCGACTTGAACGGCGAAGGTTCCTACACCTCCCGAGGCTCCGTTAATCAAGATCGCCTGCCCTGGTTGCACCTTTCCCCCATCGCGAAGCTCTTGAAGGGCTGTGATGCCTGCAGTAGGAATGGCGGCAGCCTGCTCGAACGACAAGCCTGCCGGCTTCATCGCGAGCTTGCCTTCTGGGGCGCATGCATATTCTGCCAGCGCGCGATGGTATGAACCGAACACGTCATCTCCCGGCCGAAACCGTGTCACGCTCTTGCCAACAGCTTCGACGCTACCTGCTAGATCCCATCCAGGAACGTGGTTCTTCGGTCGAGGGAAACCGACAGACAGGCGGACCATCCAAGGCACGCCTCTCATCATGAATATGTCACCGGCATTGATAGCAGCCGCATGAACACGGACCAACACATCATCATCCTTGATCACAGGCTTGGCGATTTCCTTGGCTTCGAAAGCGTCTGGCGAGCCGTATCCCGTCTGAAAGATTGCCTTCATATGAGCCTCCTCCTAATCCATTGGCTGCTATGCTGGGCTGACCTTGGCCCCTTTGATCAACAACCAGCCGCAGAATCCGAATTCGCCAAGGATTTCGAGCACCATTCCTGGATACGTAATCACTTCGAGATTGGGAAGTAGGAAGGACTGGATGGTCTCAATCACAAAACCTAAACAGGCAAGCATGAGAAGAATGCCCAGGACCTTGGGGAAGTAGCCTGACCTGTAAACGAGAATGCCAAGCGGAAGAAGCCAAAGGCCATGGAACAGCGTGGCTAGCGACACACCCGTTGTATACATGGTGAGAGAGGACATGGCCAAAGCATTTAGCTGATCAGTACTGAATACGGCCAAATAGTCGACGCCGCTCAGTATGTGCAATGGGGCGTAGTACAAGAGCATATTGACGAGCATCAGCGGAACACTGACAGCAACAAAGATGACGACAAGCGAAGCCAGTCTTTTGCCCACAGGCTTGAATAGCAAATAGAACGCAAGAGGCAGCAACAGGAAGGACAGAATCATCAGAATGTCGCTGGCAAACCCAATGCGCCACAGTCCAGGCGAAGCCAGGATGTTACTGGCTGTTGCTGCTGCATCGCCTGCCACGATCAATTTCGATCGGATAACAAGCTCAGCGAAGATGCCAAATATGATGAGCAGTAAATATAGAACCCCAGCAACTCGTGCTGCTTTGCGTTGTGATAGACCTGCGATACGGCCTAGCATGTCAATACCTCCATAGTATTACCTGCCGCTCTCAGCCACCCTGATGACGACATTCCCTGCCTTCTGCCCCGTCTCTACGTATCTGTGCGCTTCCGCTGCCTGATCCAGCGGGTAGGTTCTGTCTAGTACGACTTTCAACGACCCTGCTTCAATGAGCTTCTTGAGAGTATCCAGTTGCTCAACACTGTACCTGACGTTGCCGGACACAATCTTCTTGTTGGTGCCGCTAGATGCCATGCGGCCTCTGAGCATCTTTGAGACCCGGGGATTGGCCATAAGATAGACTCCCGTATCAACCAAGGACCTCATCCCCCGAGCCATCGACGTCTTGCCAACTACATCGAAGATGACGTCGTAGAGCTCTCCATTCTTGGTGAAGTCGTTCACAGAGTAGTCAATCACGTGATCGGCTCCGATGGATCGCAGCATATCCAGCTTAGCGTTGCTGTCAACCGCGGTAACCACTGCTCCGAAGTGCTTGGCGAGCTGCACTCCCATCGTACCAATACTCCCGCCAGCACCGGTGATCAGCACTTTCTGTCCGGTCTGGATGTTGGCCTTCTGAAGATAGTGCAATGATTCTAGTCCGCCGAGAGAAATGGCTGCAGCTTCCTCAAGACCGATGTTTGATGGTTTCGCTGTCAGCACTCCATCCATCTCCTTGGGGTGCTCCGGACGACACATGTACTCAGCATAGCCTCCCGACTTGAATCCTGAGAACCCAAAGACCTCGTCGCCTGCATGGAACCGGCTCACGTCTTTGCCGACAGACTCAATCGTTCCCGAGAACTCCTGTCCGAGGATCTTGATCCTCCTGGGCTTAAGGATGCCAATATAGGCTCTCATCGGGAGCGACAGCATCAACGGTAGATTGAGGCCTCGCATCTCGCAATCGCCTGCCGTTACTGTTGACGCGTGAATCTGGATCAGCACCTCGTTGTCCTTGGGCGTGGGTTTCTCAATCTCGTCCAAGCGAAGGACGTCTGGCGATCCATAAGCTGTCCACACAACGGCTCTCATGATTCGCCCTCAGGATCTCTCGGCTGTACCGTCATCTCTTGCTGGACCCCATAACAATAACGATCTTCCCTTGAGCGTGTCCCTCTTCGATGTAGCTAACAGCCTCGGGGGTCTTGTGTAGTGGATACGTTCTGTCGATGACTGGCGTGAGCTTGCCAGCTTCGATAAGCTCGGTCAGAACAACTAGGTCCGCATGGTTCACCGCTCGAACGAACCAGCGCATCTGGCTCACGAACGGTGTCAACACGAGAGCCTTAATCATACGGCCCGTTCCCTTGAGCCAACGGCCGAACCTGCCACCGACCAGTACGAGAATCCCTTTGGGACTTAACGCGTTTCTGAGATCTGATAGTGAGCCATTTCCCACGATATCGAGTATCAGGTCATAGTGCTCACCATTCTTGGTGAAGTCATCCTGCGTGTAGTCGATAACGTGATCTGCGCCGATTGATCTAACCCTGTCTAGATTCCTCGTACTGCACACACCAGTCACTTCTGCGCCGAACGATTTCGCAATCTGTACTGCGAAAGTCCCCACGCCCCCCGATGCACCGAGGATCAAGACCTTGTGCCCGGACTGAACGTTCCCTTGATCGCGAAGAGCCTGAAGTGCAGTCACTGCGGCAGTAGGAACGGCTGCCGCTTGCTCAAACGTGAGATTGGCTGGCTTCAGCACGAGCTCGTTTTCTGTAGCACACGCATATTCGGCGCAAGCACCAAACGGAATTGCTCCAAGCACCTCATCTCCCAACTTGAACTGCTTCACGTTCTCACCAACCGACTCAATACGCCCTGCAATATCAAAACCCGGGACAGCATTCTTGGGCTTAAGCAGCCCTGTGCCCATGCGCATGAAATAGGGCACACCACTCACAGAGTCACCACCATAGAGGGCAGCCGCATGAACTCGAACGAGCACCTCATCAGGCCCCACCAGCGGCTTGTCGACATCTTGGACTTCGAGGACATCATCCGGGCGCCCATATTTTGTCCATACAATCGCCTTCACATCATCCTCATCGGCTTGGTAGCAGAGCTGCGACAAGCAAACCCGCGCCAATTCCTATCAACAGCGATGCAATGAACGCGAAGACATTCGTCGTGAGGAAGAAGAAACCGACACCCAATCCGATCATTGTTCCGCCGCCAACGGCCCATGATCCTCGATCAAAACCCTTCCCACTTGCTGCCATTCTGCACCTCCTGGATCGGTTTCGAGCCTAGTTACTGGCTCATTTTGCCTAATCCTATTGCGCGCTTGGATTCGGCACCTCTATCTGCGCGTCCTGACTCGCGTCCTCTATATTAGACTCGTGGCAAACGACCGAGCATTGGCAAGATCTTCTGCATTGGGTCTGCCTTTGTTCATTCCGCCGAGGAACCTCATGAACGAATTGGTATTGAAGCCTTTGCAGCTGAATTCGTCTACTATCATGTAACCCTTGGACGCTAGGACTCCCCTCAGTGCCGCATGATCCTCAGCGACTTTGCTTTTTGTGATGATAGCACTCGTTGAGAAGATAAAGGCCCGCTTGTTCGTGACCTGCGGCAGTCGCTGTGCGAGATCAAGCACGGCTTCATGATGCTTGGCGCCATAGATTCCTGACCCGAATCCGATCAGCTCAGCCTCGTGAAGATCATCGAAATTCGCGTTCTCTGGCGCCACGATCTGAGCGTCGAGAATGTCCGCGATGACCTTGGCGATCTTCTCCGTATTTCGGTGGTGATAGGAAGAAAGAACGAGGAGAGCACGGTTTGGTAGGTCAGTATTCATGAATCCTCCCATCGATTCAGCATTCATCGGCTCCAGTATCTCCGCTCTGGCTATTGTGAGACTCTGATCCTCTCATCCTGCGGCCATGTCCATGCATAGAAGACAATCAGCGCCATACACAGAATTTCTATCCCCGCGAAGAAGTAGTAGACGATATTGAAGGAGGCACCAAGCACGACAAACGCAGTTGTGGCAATTGCTGCGAAGGTATTCACCCAGCGACTTGCGTTTCGTTTCAGGGCCCGAGACAAGAGGATCATAAAGATCGGAATCTGCAGGATCATTGCGAAAATTAACATACCCCAGTCCGGGACTACCATCTCAGGCGTGAGATCCCCCGACATTAGAGTCATCGCGAATCCAAGAATGTCCGCGAAGATCATATTCATCATGACAACGATCCACAGTGTTGAAAGTTTCGTCTTGATATTCATTTCTGCTCCTTGTGAATACTCCATTCTTTCTGCGCGCTTCATACGAACCTAGCACCCTGGTGTTGCTCAATATGCCGACTTCCATTCCGGCTTTGCCCTCAGATCAGTCCCCAGCTATCAGCACCACTCTTCCTGCATATCCTCCTCGCTCCAGCAACTCGTGGGCACGGCGTGCTTCAGCCAGTGGAATCAGCTCGGCAATCAGCGGATTGAGATCGCCAGCCAGGCACAGGTCAAACAGATTTGCCAGCGCAGTATGATACTCATGGTCTCTTCCGGTTTCCGGTACCAGCGGAACGTGCTTGCCATTGGGAAGGAGCTTGAGGATGCCAATCATCATCATGGTGAATGGAATGACGCGAAGGCCCTTCTTCTTGGTGGCTGCGACGCCAAACCACGACAGCCTGCCGCCTTTGCGCAGTGCTTGGGCGGACCTCCATAATTGCCTAGCGCCTCCGATAGGGTCAAATACAACGTCAACACCATTACTCGTGTGCTCGCGAATACGCTTGACGAAATCCTCATTCTTGTAGTCGATCGCCGTAGCCCCAAGCGATGAAACAAGGTCAAGATTGTGCTTTGATGCTGTTCCATACATCTCAAGGTCAAGCAGCCTGCCAAGTTGAAGAATGGCAGTCCCAACACCTCCGGCAGCTCCATGAACAAGAATGCTTTCACCTTGTTGCACCTTGGCTGCGTTGTGTAGCACGTTGTGAGCAGTAAGGTAGTTTGCGGTGAGACAGACGGCTTTGGCAGGATCCAATTCAGAGGGAACTGCCACGCAATCGCTAGCAGGCAGGCAAAGAGCTTCCGTATACCCACCACCTTCCATAGGGAGCAAAGCGGCTACGGATTGCCCAAGCCGAAAGCCGTCGACACCATCACCCAGTTCACCGATCGTACCCACCATATCTACGCCCGGCGTGTATGGCGGACGAGGCGGCATCAATCGGGAGCTTCGAATCATGAGGTCGTATGCAGATACGCCCGCTACCTGAACCTTCACCCTGATTTCTCCGGCTTTCGGCTCGGGGCAATCCCTCTCGACAAACTCCAAAACTTCCGGGCCACCTGTTGCTGAGACGACAATGCAATGATGCTTCAAATCAGTACTCCCCCATCTGAGTGCCCTTCTCCCAATTCCAGCAATTCGACAACCAATTGCTGATTGTCTGTCTCTGCCAAAATACCGATGACTGTCGCAACCTACTGGAACTATGAGGCAATCGTCAAGTTTGCTGCGAAGACTGCCTCCCTACGGTTGAGAGTGCCTAGACGGACATTCCCTCCTACGAACTAGCAAGCTGGAACTTGCTCGCGGAAAGCTTCGACATGCTGGTCGAGAACTAGGCAGTCACGATGCTTTGGGCACAAGAAACCTATGCGAGAGCCAGACGGCAACTGCGCCTAGCACAACTCCCAACAATCCTCCAACTATCACATCGACAGGGCGATGAACTCCCAATAGAACACGTGACCAAGCCACGGCCACAGCCCAAGCGGGTAACAAGTAAAAGATCCACCGGCGTCGATCGCTGAGCAGCGCGAGCCCCATCGCAAGGAAGTAAGTGGCAAAGAACATGGCTGAAAAGGCGTGTCCAGATGGGAACGAGTACCCGACTTCGTGAATCCAGTGATCGCGAATACTCGCAGCTAGCTCGATGGCAGAGAAATCAGGAGCCGTTAGAGCCTGAGCCAGGTGACTGCGGCGTTCCTCTCTGTCTAGGGAGGCGTAGAACTGCGCAGCGGTTATCCCTAGGACTTCCTGCTGCTCGAGCCAAACGATGTTGGGTCGCGGTGTGGTTGCGACGTTCTTGATGAAGTGCTCGTTCACAAGGGCTCCACCACCCTGCAGAACGACAAGCATGAGGATGTGAATGAGGATTCCCTTCAGTCGGCGGTCCCAGCGAGTTTCCGGGCGGAGAATCAGTAAACTCACGAATCCAATGCCGAGCACGACAATGCCCATCACATCCCCTGAGTTGGTCCAGTGATAGACGAGCACGGAAAGGCCGCCGGCAAGACTGATCTCAGGTAGGCAATACGAGAACAACAGCGCCACAAAAGCCACCAGCATGATCCGCAGTGACCTGATTGCAGTGGTGTTGGGATTCCCGTTCATCGTTCACCTCTGGGAGATGGCGCAAGCCGCGCAGAGCACTTCTCCGTAGCATCCTACGCGGTAGCTAGACCGCGAACAATGGGCTTGCCCTCCCCGCGCATCACAACGACGAAGCTGCGGTGTGAAATGTGCCGACGGGTGCATAACCGAGCGGAGCAGTAGAATGTGGAACCCTGCAAGTCGGAGGAAGCGATGTCAGAGAACAACCTAAAGCAGAGGCTTCAGCAAGGGCAAACACTCGTCGGGTCTATTGTCAGCGCGAATGCTCCTGACGTAGCAGAACTCATGTCACTCGTTGGTTTTGACTATCTGTGGATTGAGTGCGAACACGCACCCATCGAGCTTTCTGATGCGCAGGTCCTGATACAGGCAATCGGCGGACGTTGTCCGGTCATTGTCCGAATTCCGGAAAACGCAGAAGTCTGGTTCAAGAAAGCCTTGGACACGGGCTGCGACGGGTTGGTTGTGCCTCAGGTCAAAACAGCTGATGAGGCGCGGCGTGCAGTGGCAAGTACGTACTATCCGCCAGTTGGTACACGCAGCGTTGGCATTACTCGTGCGCAGGGGTATGGCACGACGTTTGCTGACTATGTTGAGACGATCAATGATCGCCTTCTTCTTGTGCTTCAGATCGAACATGTACTTGGTGTTGAGAACGTCGACAGGATCGTGAGCGTTCCTGGAATCGGAGCCATCCTTGTTGGCCCATTCGATCTGAGCGGTAGTATGGGACTGCTTGGTCAAACAACGCATCCAGAAGTGGAAGCTCGGATTGAAACCGTTCGTATGGCTTGTGAGAAAGCCGGTATTCCTCTTGGCATCTTCGCAGTGGATGCGCCGACTGCCAAGCGATATATCGAGATGGGGTTCCGCCTGATTTGTATTGCTGCAGACACAACATTCATGTTTCGTGGCGCATCTGAAGCACTTCATCAGACCAAGGGAGGAAGTCGTGACTAGCCCAAAGAGCGTTCTTGCATTCGTTGGCAGTTCCCGAGTGGGTGGCAACACTGACGTTTTGATCAACGAGGTTCTACGTGGCGCTGAAGCAAGTGGCTCGGCCATTGACAAAACGTATCTTGGACAAGCCAAGATTGGGCCGTGCCATGCCTGCGATGCGTGCGCTGACACGGGCATCTGCATCCAGCGAGATGATATGGACGACTTGCTCGAGCGCATGCTGCAAAACGATATCTGGGTGCTTGGAACCCCTGTGTATTGGTGGGGAGCTACAGCTCAATTCAAATTGTTTCTTGATCGTTGGTATGCGCCATGGCATGGGGTCGATTCCAAGCGTGTGTTCGAAGGCAAGAGCGTTGTCGTGGTTGTGACAATGGGAGATAGCGACCCAACAACAGCAGATCCAACGCTTGGGATGTTTCAACGATCGCTAGCCTACATCGGTCTCAATCTTGCGGCCACTGTTGTTGCTCCTGGCGTCTATGCGCTAGGCGATGCTGCATCTCGTTCTGATCTGATGCATCAAGCCTATGAAGTAGGGCGAACCGTAGCGAGCAGCTAGGCAGTTCTTAACAGGCGATTCATAGTTTGTCGGTCTTGCGGAGGAAGAGGAAGCCTTTCCGGTCGAGCATTGGCTCCCAGGTGTATTCATCTATCTCAAAGACTTCCTTGAGGGCGGGCTTGTTACTCGGCATATCTGCGATAAGCACGGTTCCCTTGGCAGCAACATAGGACAGTATTTGCCTGAGTGTTTCAATACGGACTAGCAGAGGGAACATATGGAGAACCCTGTCCAGCACAACAACGTCGAACGTCTCAGTCAATGCTATTTCGGAGATGTCGGCAACAATGCCACGTACATCCAAGCCCTCGGCTGTGGCCGCCTCAGTCATTTGACGAATGCCGGTTTCCGAGATATCGAGGCCCAGCACACTGTGACCGTGCCGTGCAATCAGTATGGCATCGCGTCCCTGGCCGCATCCCAAGTCGAGAACCTTTGCACGAGGTTTCTTGTAGGTTTCAAAGAAGTCAGCGATCTCCGGAAACGCCTCACCGCAGCACGCGCGATCCTGCTGATAAAACTTCTCGTACTTGTTGATTTCAGTCATCGTCTCCTCATCATGGCCAGAGAGAGGCACCAAGGCAAAATGCCACCCGAGAGTTCCTTGTGCTGCTGCCAATCGCTGGCAGAGAAACGCAAATCGACATTAAGAACGTGCGACATCGAAAGGACGATCGTGATCTCGCAACTAGCCGACCAGGCTGCGAGAGATTGGCGACCTTCCACGGTTGAGGGAGCCTTTCAGGAAATCTGTGGTATCGGAAAGCCGGAGGTCATGGCACGCTTTCATTTTTGCCACACGTAATGAATGTCCCGACTCCTATGCAGCTGCGCACAAGTTCTAGGAATCGGGGTATCTATGGTGACCCGATAGAGATCAGTCCACGCAGTCAATCACGTGCCCATCCGTTTCTCGCGTCGCACATTGCGTTCTTTCTTCTCCTGTTCTTCGATCTTCAGTCCCTCGTCTTTGGCTGTTTGACGATCTTGCTCTCTGACAGCCTTGCGCTGCTCTGCTGCCAGCGCCTCAAGTTTGTCTTGTTTCTTGGCTTCTTTTCTCTCTTTGCGCCCCATCTTCCTTAGTTCCAGCTTCCTTCCCTTTCTCCCTGACTCTTTCCGCTTCGCTAGAATCTGCTCCTGGGTTTCCGCGCGCGATTTCGTTAGTTCTCGTTCTTTCTTCTCGGCGCCTTCACCGAGCTCCAATAACTTCTCAGCATAGAATTCTGTGGATACAGAGAGGATGTCTTTGGCCCTCTCCTTCAAGAATGTCTGCAGTTTGATTCTATGGTCAAGCGAAGTAGCTCGGTCTGTGATTCCCTGCTCCTGTAGATTTGACTTTTCCTTCTCAGCGGCCTCGATGGCTCTGGCTGCGAGATTCTGCACGATGGACATGTACTTCTCTTCTTCTCCGGAGTTTTGCGCGTTCTCGAATATGGCCTTGTCGACTGCTGGGCCGAAATTGCCGGTTTGCTCACCTTCTTGGGTTAGCGTATCAAGATCCTTCTTGGATATGGCCGTCATCGGAGTCTCGTAGAGATTTCTGCTGAGATAGTCGTACAAAGCGCTATCCGTTCCGCACAATTCCTTCAAGAGATTGCGCTGTTCTTCTTTCACCTTTCTGGTTTTCATCATTCGATCTCCTTGTTGCTTGTGTCTCTGCTCTGCGAGTCGAGCTGGGCAGGCAATTGCCAGAGTTTCCATGGAGCTACTCCTACAAGATCGCTCCGGTGGAACGGCTCCAACGCGACTGCGAGTGTGCGGCAGTTCCTGAGAATGGCTAAACGATGCGAGGGTTCAATGGACTTAACAACACAGGGCATTTCTTGTCGTTGGGGAACCAGAAAAACATCTGACATTTGCATCGCAGCAGAGCGCCAGAGCAAGAAACGTTTCGCCTTCGTATGAAGGTTCGTTGCTTCTGAACGCCGATTCCTAGTGGGGCCTGTCCAATCATGAATTGGACCTCCGTCCCCGGCGGCTCTTGCTTGACAGGCTCGTGTAAGGAAGTGCGTCTTGACACAAATAGCGCGACGCAGAGGCTTGCAGGAACTCGACAAGCAAGGCTGCCGAGCTATTACCAGTATACGGGATTGTGGTCGGGAATGTCCTTCGATTGGATCATTGGTTCCCGTCTCCCCTACTCGAAAACCCTACAGTCGCTTGAACGCGCGAAGGCTTAGCAGCGTTTCCAGCGTAAGCATTCCGCGCCATGCTTGCTCCGCTATCGGCCATATTTCAGGATAGTTGCCAACCCCCGACGACGTCGGGGCCCATGATCCATCGCCGTCTTGATGATCAATCGTCCAATCTAGATGTGTATCCAGAGCATTGCGAATGGCTTTGGCACCCATAGATGTTGGGCGAGGCGCTGCGCGAAGTGGTGTCAAGCAGTAGTCAGCCCACTTGGCGGGGTCTGTGATCACTGTCTGGGGCACCGCGGCAGCAACGCGCTCTGTGAGTAGATCACGCGTAGCTTGTGGGAGCCCGGGAGTACCTGCAAGATAGGCGACATACTCAAGATCGCTTCCTCCGCCTGTGCCAAGTACGGGCAACTCGGCGATGGTTTGGATGATCGAATCCGTCAAGGGCTCAAGTACGTCTTGAGGAACCAATGCTGCATAGGCTTGCAGGGAACCAAGAATGAGCACGCGTGGGACAACGCGGAAGTTATCGAACGTTTTGGCCAAGCTGCCATCCTCATCATGCCACCAGGGCGCGTGAGGAAATTCGTTAGCATCTGCAGGCACGGGGCGCCATGCAAGGATCTTGCGGTCGAGGGTACCAAGAAGAAAGTCGATCGCCGCAGGCACCAAATCATCTGCATCGGGGCAATCCAACTCAGCAATCGTTCGGAGGGCAATTCCTGTAGCCAGTGCGGATGAGCTGGGCGTCTGAACATCGGGTTCCAACGCGTGACCGAATCCACCATCATCATTGCGAAATCGAACAAGCTCGGCGACGACATCTTCTTCAGCGCCGTCCTCGAAGTGCACGCAAAACAACGCCCTCTCGAGAGGGCGAGCCTGTGTACGAAGGTAGTAAACAGCTTGCTTACGTGCCTTTGGTGTCAGTTTCTTCATCAAGGTCCCCTTCATTATGCAAGCTAGCAACGAAACAGCTCGTAATGCGATTGCCGAGCCACACAGAATACACAATACCTACTTCGTTGCGAGGCCCATTCTTGCTTCTGAAGTGGCGCGGCCGTAGGGAGTCATTCTCAGGTTTGGAGTTGGGGGAGTGTAGCTGGGAACGGGAATGGCTTGCTCATCTCGAGACGTTTGGGACATCTCTGCGCAAGGGCAAGTCTACGTGAAATCGCGCGTACGCTCCCTCCTCGGTCTCAAGGCTTATCGTACCCCCGTGATCAGCAATGATGCCGTGGCTAATAGACAAACCTAATCCTGTTCCCTGATCCCGCGGTTTGCTCGTGAAGAACGGATCGAAGATACGATCTCGAATTGCCTGTGGGACGCCCAGCCCACTGTCTTCTACACTAATCCTAATCCACTGGGTCTCCACCTTTGATAGAGTTGTTGCGCTGACTTCAAGGCGTTTGCTCTCATCAAAGCCAGGGAATCGCTCGTTTAGAGAGGCTTGAGCGTTCGTCAGCAGATTCACAAGCACCTGCTGAATCTGCTGGCTTTGACACACGACAGGAGGAAGGTCCTCTGGGATATCTACAAGGAGTGTGATCTGGTCCTTCAGCAGAGAGGTTCTTAAGAGAGACACCGTTCGTTCCACGATACTCGCAATGCGCTCTTCACCATAGGTGGCATCGTCGCGCCGCGAGAATGACAACAGATTCTTGACGATCTCTGCAATCCTATTGCCCTCACGAATAATCTCAGTGGAGTATTCAAGCACGCGATCCTGCGAAGCCACTCGATCCTTGATCAGTTCTGCGTAATTGATCATCCCAGTCAGTGGGTTGTTGATTTCGTGAGCCACGCCACTCGCCAACGTACCGATGGATTCCAGTTTCTGCTGCTCCCGCAGAAGAGTTTCCATCTGCCGAGTTGCCTTCTCCGCCTCCTTGCGCCGGGTAATGTCCTCCGCAATACCGGCAAGTCGAACAACTTGACCATTTGAGTCAGTCACGGGATAGGCTCGTGCCAGTATCCAACGAATGCGGCCATCAGGATGCACGACCCGATACTCGGGAAACTCAATGACCTCGTAGGTGCCATGGCTATGTCGATTTACAGTCTCGTGGATTGTTTCTTGATCTTCTGGATGAACACCATTCACCCAAGAGAGAGGATCCGCATACAGGCTTTGGCAGGATTGCCCCCAAATTTCCTCATAGATTGGGCTGACATAGTAAACCTCGCGCCAATCAGAGGATCCGATCCAGAAAACCTCCCGGATACGTTCTGCGATTTCGCGGAATCGACTCTGTGCATCCACAAGCTCGGCGCGCGTGGCCTCGAAGTAGACGATGAGCATGCCCATGGAAACGATGAGCTCGAAAGCGGCGCCAAGCATGAATCCCCACGGAGCGAACCACGGGACCGATCTCAATAGCGGAAAATCTGCCTTGTGAAGCCCCCACAGAATGAGAGTTCCCCCAGTCAAATACTTGCTCGCCCCAGCGACCAATCGGGTTCTGATTAGGGTGACGCCTGTCCAGATATACACTGCAGCCAGGAACGTGAAAATGGGCAACGTGGTCTGTAGGAGCGAAGCGTCACGGAACGTCGATGCTCCAATCCAGAGGATCCCAGCCACTGCAGCAATCCACCATGTTTGTCGGAACCGCTTTCCGGAGAACTCGTGGGTTCCCCACAGAAGGAGCATGCCGCTAACAAGTGTGCTCGTGTGATTGAGAATCGTTAGCCAAGGCGAAGGCGCAACTGTCAATCCGGCCAAGATGAAGACAAACCGCATGCAATACACGAGCCATCCGATAGTCCAAACCAAAAGAAAGCGTTTCTTCTCCTGGGCATAGAGGAACGCATAGATCGCGGTCAGAACAATGGAACCCAACAGCGTTGCCGTCACCGCAGGCTTCAGCCAATCCACTTCGTCCTCCTTTGCCCTCCCGACGAACACCATAATAGGACACGATGGCTGGAACAAGAAATGTCGGAAAACAAGTTGACAAACAGAGAACGGCTTTGCGCAATCCCTACGGACCAATCTGCTCTATTCTTTGCGCAAGCCCTATCGATGTGTCTTCATCCTGATTGCTGCTGTCCTTAGCACGGCATCCATCGCTGCTTCCACCTGCACCAGCTTCGCTGTATATGGCGACCGAACGTTGTATGGAATGAACTTCGACTACGCTCCCAACGAGATTCGCTTCTCGATCGAGCAGCACGAAGCAGGTACCGTATTCATTGGAAGTTTCAGGATGGGGGATGGTCACGGGAACAGGTTCAGACAGTGATCCATTCGAAACCCTCTCGATTTCGCATGCGACTTCCTTGATTAGCGCTCGTGTGTTTATGATAGCGTGACTAGCCTATGGCTCGACGGAAGGCGATTCAGGTTGCTGCAGAGGCAGATCCACGTGGAATCGGGTGTATTCGCCTTCACTGGACTCCATGCTGATATTGCCGTGGTGCTCTGTGACGATCCCGTGGCTCACGGCAAGACCTAGGCCTGTCCCCTGGTCACGTGATTTGCTGGTGAAGAACGGATCGAAGATGCGACTTCGAAGCTCCTCCGGAATCCCCGTACCGTTATCCTCAACAGTGATGCGGAGCCACATCCCCTCGTCGTCGTAAGCGAAAGCAGAGATGGAAAGGATCTTGTTCTCGTCGTACTCGGGATAGCGCTCGTTGAGCGAGGACTGCGCGTTTGTGATCAGATTCACCAACACCTGCTGAATTTGCTGGCTGCGGCAATTCACCTTAGGCAGACTCTCAGGAACATCCAACTGAACATCAATCAGGTTCTTCAACAGCACAGCGTGTAGCAAGGACAATGAATCGGTGACGATGTCGATGATTCTGGCTGGGCTGTAATCAGACTCGTCTTGTCGGGCAAAGGACAGCAAGTTCCTTACGATGGTGGCGATTCGATTGCCCTCAGAGATTATTGCCTCGGCGAATTCCGTTGCCCTCTCATCAGCTGTGACTCGGTCCTTGAGAAGCTCTGCGTAGTTGATCACCCCTGTTAGAGGGTTGTTGACTTCGTGAGCAACGCCGCTCGCCAGTGTGCCTATGGACTCCAGTTTCTGTGATCGGCGGAGCTGCACTTCGATCGCCAGCTTCTCCTTCTCTGCTCGGATGCGGTCTGCGATCTCTCGTTGCGCTTGCTCGAAAAGCCGTGCATTCTCAATACTTGCAGCAGCTTGAGACGCGACCGCAGTGAGGACGTCCAAGTGCTTCTCGCTATGAGCTTCCCCTCTCTCCCAGTTCCGAACTGACAATACGCCGATTACCTTCCCCGACGAGATAATCGGGACACCAGCAAACGAGGGAACCGGGCTTTGCGTCGGAATGCCCATGTCGTGATACTTCTCGGGCGTCATGTTGCGGAGAAGGAGTGGTTTTCCTGTTCGGACAACGAACTCTGATCGGCCATGTACAGCGGGACGTTTCAGCGAAGGCTCCTGGCGCTGTCCCTTCTTCATCTTGAAGGCCGATCGGAGCGCGTGGGTGTCGGGATCAAATAGCCGGATCCTGAAGTCCTGAGTATCCATCAGCTTGCTCACCTGTTGATAGATAGTCATCAACACTGCATCCAGTCCTATGTTTGCCCCCACTGCCAAACCGATTTCGTTGATGGCTGCCAATTCGGCTACCTTCTGGCGCGTCTCCTCCTCGGCAAGCTGTCGCTGGGAGATGTCCCTAGCGAGGCCAAGAATTAACGTGCGGCCGCTGATCTTGACTGGATTGGTTCGAATCTCTACGGGAATCCTGGTTCCATCTCTGCGATTCAGTATAAGCTCGTCTGGCCCGGAGGCTTTGCCCAAGGCATTCCTCGCAAGTATTGCGGCTGCCTTGGCCATCTGACTTGGAGATAGGAGGTTCAGCTTCAGGAAGCTCTTGCCGACCAATTCCTCTCTGCCATACCCGGTTACTTCTTCGGCGGCCTTATTCCCATCCACGAAATAGCCCTTCAAGTCGCATAAGTAGTAGGCGTCCGGTGCTTCCTCGAATAGTACTCTCAGACGTTCTTCGGAGTTCCGGAGATTCTCCTCCACCTGCCTGCGCTCAGTGACGTCCTGCGAGATGTTGGCCAGGAACTGTGGCTCGCCGGTACTGGGATTGTTGACTGTGAATGTCACGGCATGCACGTCTGTGAGTTTGCCGGTCTTCAGATTGCGGTACTGCAGATCTCCCTCCCAGGTATCTCCTCTCATCAGGGTCGGAATGAGGTCGTCCTCTACCAGCTCTGTCAAGTGATCGGGAATAACTTGCATGATGTTCGTGCCAGTGACTTCTCCGGGATCTATCCCCAGCATCCTGCCGCCGGCCTCATTCAGGAAGGTCATGATCCCGTCAAGAGTAGACATGTTGACAAGCTCGCTGCTATGCTTCATCGCTAGAGCTAGGTCCCGTGTCTCCTCGTCGACAGACTGCAGTTGGGCATTGAGGATCTCAAGTTCGCTGATTCTCTCACGCAACGCGCGATGTTCATCTTGCTCATTCGATTCATCTCGCTTGCTCTTTCGCATACCAGCTACCTCGTCTGAGAAGGATATCCGGTTAGCAAAGATCTGTGAAGCTCGGGCTGCGCGTTCTAGCGTTGGATGCCGATTGCTCATACTCTATGGCCATGAGACCCCAAAACTTGGTTGCTGTTTCCCTCATCATCATATTCGTCGCCATTTCAACTGCATCGGTTCTTGCCTGCACAAGCTTTGCCGTGTATGGCGACCGAACGTTGTATGGAATGAACTTTGACTATCCTCCTAACGAGATCCGCTTCTCGATCGAACAGCACGAAGTAGGCGCTGTATTCATTGGCAGTTTCTGGATGGGGGATCAATATGGTCGAACAGTCGGTATGAATGAACACGGCCTGTTCTCATCCGATCAGATGATTTCGCCACTAAGGGCTCCGGCCGCCACTCTGGACGACGGTGAGATGTACATCTGGAATGCCTACTATGAAGGCCTGAGCACCTGCACGTCAGTCGCTGAAGTTCTGGACATGATTGGCGAGCGCCGACTCGTTCAGTATCCATCCCCTGCACTACACAACCTATTTGCCGATCCAAGTGGCGATGCGATGGTCGTCGAAACAGGAGCTGCTGAGAACGCGATTACGCGAATCGACGGCCCGTTCTTGGTGATGACAAACTTTCACAACAGCGACTTCTGCGACTCACCATTGGGTGCCATTGTCGGAGGTGGAGCAGACCGATACCGAACAGCCCATCGAATGATTGAGGGCAGTGAAGTGACCTTCGACATCGACCAGGCATTCGCTGTTCTCGAGAGTACATCCCAACCGTCGGGATCCTACAAAACCCGTTGGTCTTTGGTGGCAGACCCAGAAGCACTGGGAATTTACATCGCCCTGGAACGAGACTACGACCATATCTGGAAAGTCTCTCTCCACGAGAGAACGATCGAGACCTTTAGAGGCTTCGCGACACAACACACGCTGCCTCTCGACGATGTTGGAGTTACTGGCCCGGCGCTTCAGGCCATTGCCATGGAGAGTCCTGCCCTCACGGAACAAGGATATGGGAGAGCATGGCTTCGATGGACACTACTTGCTGCAGGTCTGCTCGCCCTCGGGTGGCTTGTCATTTACTAGCTTCAATCTGTTGAATCACTAATTCGTCTCACACAATGCTGGCCGGGATCCCTCAACGGGTCTCCGCGTGCCTGCTGAAACCATTCTCCATAACCCATGAGCGCGTCTTAGACCGCGAGCATCTCTCGAGGAACAGACACGTGTCAATCCTTCGATTCTTATGCCCAGTTACTCTTGGATGGATAATCGGCAGTTTTCATGAGAAGAGGTAAGGGCCCGGGGAGAAAACACATTATGAAAGACCTTGCAGGTTTGCGGAATGTCTTGAGAAGCAACAACGCTAGAGGAGTCGCAACAGTTTGTTTGGCATCCTTTTTGGTATTGGTTTTGGCGAGCGGCGCCTGTTTTGGCGCATGGACTGATCTACCTTCCAATCTCCATGCCGTCATGCCCATTCTTCATCACGAAGCAACGGACAGCTCTGCTGCTTCTGTGCTCTTGATGAGCAGCTGCCAGGCCACTTTTCAGAATCTGTACAGAAATTCTCATTGGACTAGTGATGAAGTTGCCAGGTACTGGCAGCGTGTTTCAGCAACGTGTACCCAGAAATGGGGAAGCACATCCAATGTTCTGTATCTGATGGTTGTTCCAACCATCGGACGCGAAGGCGAAGCCTCGTGGTGGCCGTGGAATCTGACTGTGACACAAGACAGCGTCAGCTACTCCATCAATATGAGCGATTCCATTGTCGGGCTATCCCTCGCCTTCCAGGGGCGCATCTACAGTACGATGGATGGCCTCGTTCGCCTCCCCAGTGAAATCGATGGTTCGAGGTCCTTCCAGGTCAGCTACGGAATCACAGAAGTCACCATCGGGCCATTCTAGGCTCCAAACGCATCGGCAACTGGATCGAGGTCCTCAGGTCGAGGCCCTTGAGCGCGCTTATCGGAAGAAAACGTTGCCGCTGTCCCAGACAATGTCTGTAACAACGTCATTCCGACCATATACGAAGTCCCCGGCGTCGTGTCCAGGGCCATTGCTGCCCGTCCATTCCACAAGAATCCGGCCATCGTCTCGAATGAAGCCTTCACCGTTCTCGGCGAATTTGCCGTTGTACCAGCGGAAGCGATTGCCTTCTTGCCAGATCTCATATTCATACCCATAGCTGCTTTGCCAGATGCCACTGATATCTGGATAAACGGGCTGCGCTTCCACATCTTGCACTTGAGGCATCGGTGGCATGGGAGGAAGACTTACAGCTCCCGTCCAACGAACCTTCAATGAGGAGATCTTGTTCTTCACATCCCAGTTATTCGCAAAGTGCCCCAAGTCGAACCATATGCCCATGCTGGATGTATACCAGGCATTGCCCCATTCGGAAGGGTTGTTGTTGATGGTTAGCTGATGCTTCCCGCCGAAGTAGACGTCTTCATACAGGGATGCCGCCAACGTCGGTCCCGTAAACAGAATGTAGGCTGCGTCATCATTGATATCGCCAGCCACGACAGGGTACTCGGCTTCGGTATGCCCTGCGTTTTCCGGCAATGGATAGAACCATCGATTCGGAATCTTGTTGGTTACGGAATTTGTGTACGGCCTATCGCTTAACTCCACGCCATAGGGTCCATCTTGCGATTTGGGATAGATAATCAGCGAGGACGTTTCGTCATTCATGTACGGGTACACATTATCGCTAGACGAATACACGACCGCCCAGCCGCCAAAATTGGCATGCTTGAAGATGAAGACAGCCACATTGGAACCAATCTCAAGCGATGAAATCACGTCATTCATGTGCCCGGGCAAGGCAGAAACAAGCCTGTGACGCATGTGCGATTCCACAGTCCACGACATGCTCGTGCCTTGGAACCCGGCAGCCGTCCATGCGATGACTTCATTCGGACCCACAGCAGCCACTGATATTCCAAGACAAACCACCAGCAGTCCGACCAACCATGCACTTCGCATCCCGTTCATGCCAACCTCCTGTGTCTTGCTTCACCTACAAGAGAATTGCCACACAGTTTCACGAGCTTGTTCCATGATGGAATGAATCTGTCTAGAGATAGCAGATGAGCTTGCCTTCCGGCAATGGATAGCTAGAGCTTTAGAAGCCGCTGCAGATTGCCTCCAAGAATGAGTTGCCTATCGTGATCAGAGAGGGGGAGATCTCTTACGCGGCGGACATTATCGCGCAGATTGTGCTTCCCGTATGGTGAATCGGATCCCAGAATGATCTTGTCTGCCCCAAAATGCTCAATGGCCTGAAGCACTCGATGGCGTGAAACAAATGGGGGAGCTGAAATGTCAAAATAGGTGTTTGCCAACGCTACTCCGGACTTGATGTAGGTCTCCAATCCGAACAGATGCCCGATGATGAAGCATGTCTCGGGATGTCTTTGCATGAATGCAGTGTGATTGCGGACGTCACGGTTGGATCGAAGGTGGATAAAGATGGGCAGATCCTTCTCTGCCGCAAATCCCGCAACGGCCTCGAATGCGGGGGAGTCAAGAGCAAACCGCTCCCATACTTGATGCAACTTCAACCCCTTGAATCTCCAAGCCTTGTGATCTCGCTCGATCTCTTGGCGAATGTTGGGCCGCTGCAGCAGTGCCCAAAAGAACTGAATTACACGATCAGGACACGCTTGGACAAGGCTTTGGACATAGGCGTTCCCTTCAGGGATTGTCTTTGCATCGCCAGACAGCGCCGTCGACAAGCCAATCATCTTGTTCAAATAGGGTATGAGGTCGCTCTTGGGGAAGAGCGTTGCCATGTCTGGCAAGCGATACGTTCGCGTACTCCCCATCTGCCCCGGAACGAGAATGACCTTGTCGATTCCATCCTTATCTAGACTTCGGATGATGTCTTCCGGCCGCAAGTAGCCGCCACACGCATGAGCATGTCCGTCGATTAACATCAACCGTTCGCCCTCCTCGCGGATAGAAAATCGTTGGCATATTCTAGCGCCAGACGCAGCATTCTACCTCAGCGGGCGGAATCACGAGCTGCTCCTGGGAATTGGATTAATGGGTTTCCGTGCTCATCCCGCCTAGCCAGAGTTCTAGCTCATCTGTCAAGCCTGTTGCTTCTTCGATGGCTTCCTCGGCTTGGTGCACAGTTACATGAGTGGAGCCTGTGTACAACTCCTTGTTGCGGAGCACGCGAAGTGCTTGGAAGTAGTCGACTCGCTCCGGCGAGATGCCAATGGTATCCGCCAACGACTCTAGCGTTGCGATGTGATGCCCCGGTCGATTCGTTGGTCGTAGGTTGCTGGCACGAAGACCGACAAGGGCACAACCAAGTATCGCGTGATACGCCTGCTCCAGGCGCGTTTCTGGGTAATTGGATTCGACGGCAGCATCGTGTAGGCGACGGGCAATTCCTTCGCGGAGCCGTTCGATCTCACCAGGAGTGAGGTTTTCACGGCGCAACTCATCACGGAGTAGCAGCTCCTCCAGACTCACGAATCACCTCCTAGCAAGTCGATTCTCGGGCCGTTATGTACACGATGGAGGAACGAGCC
>Ga0233437_1000534_pt1 | contig 85283 bp, 74 predicted proteins | sample SI_122_August201_FD_182714 | JGI IMG/M metagenome (GOLD analysis project Ga0233437, IMG submission 182714) | Seawater microbial communities from Saanich Inlet, British Columbia, Canada - SI_122_August2016_200_MG | ecosystem: Environmental > Aquatic > Marine > Inlet | place: Canada: British... | reverse complement strand
AAAACGCTCAATTAAAGCGTGAAGAGGTTCGAACATTATATCTTGCCTCAATTGAACAGTTTGATGTTTCCCAAAAGGCAGCTTAAATTGCCAAATTGAGTATAGAATATTCAAACCAAGGTACTAGATACTCTGATATTCGAAAAAAATTCTCTTCTATTTATAAAACAGTAATGGATGAAGATGCACGAATTTCCTGGAATATTAATTCCAATAACAATGTTGATTTTGTTCCTCCCAAGGTACATGGAAAAGACATTGAGAAAAAGGAAACCGCTAAAGATGAGGGGAACACGTACAAAAAACTGCTATGCGTTGCTTTCGATTTAGCTGTACTTTATACCTATAACAACGAATCCTATTTTCGCTTTGTATACCATGACGATGTTCTTTCTCAGCAAGATAATGGAATCAAAACCAGACTACTACAACAAATCGATGAACTAACGCGAAGATTTGATCTGCAATATATTTTTTCCGTTATAAAATCAGACTTACCTCATGATGAAAATGATGAATTTATCTATTTTTCAAATGAAGACATGGTATTCAGATTACATGATAGAGATGAATCAGGAACCTTATTCGGGAAAGAGTTTTAATCAGAAAAGCAAGTAAATTGGAAGAGTAAGTTGTTAATTTTACGGCATTCCCGTAAAGTTCAGAATCAAAATAAAGAATCAATATCGGTAATGAATCATGGAACGTAAAAGGTTTATACTTAAACTACTGAAAGATAACAAAGAGACATTACAGGGAATCGGGATTAAATCTATCGGAATATTTGGTTCAGTTGTCAGAGGAGAAGATACTGAAGATAGTGATTATGATATTCTTGTGGAATTTGAGAAGGGGCATCGAAAATTCAATAGCTTTAGCAAGCTTTGTGACTTTCTTGAGATTTATATAGGTGAAAAATATGATCTGATCACAGTAGACGGGCTTAGTCCCCATATCGGAAAAACAATCCTTAAGGAAGTTCAATATGTCGATATCAATTCTTGACCTCTTGCTCCATATTCTTGATGAGCTAGAATTCTTGCTCGTCGAAAAGAATTCCTTATCAGAAGAAGTGTTTTTAGATAATTATTGTCGCCCATTGTGTATTTGAGTCATAACTATGTAAATCAGGTTCAGCGTTGGCCGTCACTGAGCCTACCGTGAGAGAACCCCTGCTATATAAACCATAAATGAAAAATTTTGAAACGACATACAAAAAGCTGCATACCATATATGACAAGTACCGCAGGATGCACAAGGAAAATCCAGATTCAAAACAAATGTGTTGCATGTGGTCTACCAATGATCCACCCGATATTATTGATGACACAGATCCATTTCTTGAGATTGAAGATGCATTTGAAATCAATATAGATGAAGATAGTGCACTGGATTTATATGACATGGAATTAGAAGAAGCCGCTAAAAAGATAATTGAAATCCAGATTGTTCAGCCATAATATCTAATGAATCTTTCGGTTTTTTAACCAAGCGAAATGCTTGAATTTGGAGTAAAATAAATATCAGAGACACTCAATCTGAGATATCCACATTGTTGAGAAAAATACCATTAAAACAGCTATGACATTTCAATCTAATAGACCTGAAGAATACAAGGCAAAAGGGGATAAATACTTGCCCTTGATAATCAAGGAAACCGAGCGCTTAATCCGCAAGACGCAAAAAACTTTCCGTAATAAACACCTTCAACTTGCACCTAACCAAATAAAAGACTTGGCACAGGTTCTGGTAGAGTTTGCCGAAGATATTAGTAATCAAATTGGGATATGGCAGGCTCTTGAAACATATAACAAACAATTTTTTAGTCCCGAACTTCCCTTTATTGTTCTGCCTGAAAATGAAATTGCGCCTATCAACCAATATCGTCTAAATTATCTTATCTGGAATATTTATCCGGATATCGTCAGCACAGACTTGCTTGTCTCGCCTGCGAGTCCCGATTTACGTGGCTTGTCTGAGATAATGGCTGAATTTCTGGAAAAGCGTTTTCATGAAATTCCATCCGGTTCAGGAATTAAAGACTTTTTTAGTACATCGAATGAATTTGGAGGAGATGTTAAAAGAAAATTAATCTGGTTAGGACGGCATTCATACTTGTTCCGGAATAAATTCAATAACTATGTTGCCGAAAACGGCGGAGAAATTAAAATATCCATAGTTGACAGTTTTATTACCCAAGAAACTACCTCATGGTCAGGTCTCTGTGTCAACGATATTTTGGCTGAAATGCTGAAAGTTGATGATGCTCAAAAGCGGGAACTATTTAGTTGGTATCATAAACACTTGTCTTTGTATCAAATAACCTCTGTTAACGAACCCTATTTGGAAGCTGAAAATATTGTTAACCAAGAGCTGTACACTATCCGTGCCGACGACTTCACTTCTCTTTTTGAAGTCGGCAAGATTATTTTTGGGTCGTTATTGCCCTGGAAAAATGACTGGTATTGGTCAGGAGAACAAAGTACTTACGGAGATTTATCTACTGAGAATATTGAATCCCTTAAGGAAAATTTTTTAAAAAAATCGCCAAAGATTGTCTACAGGTATCATGCCAAACTTCTGGCCAATGCAGAAAAATCGCAGACTAGATTTTTTAATAATTTTGTAGACTATTTTGGAAAAGATTGTGTTTCTTTTCCAAATGGGGAAGTATTCGTAGCGGAAATACAAAACTTTCTGGAATCAAATAACGAATTACAACGCCGGAAATTTGGTTTAGGTACTGCCAAAGACACGATCCCGGAAACACCGAGCATCACTCATAATTATCCACCTGAGCTAATTGACTGCGAGAATGGTATCTTCGTGCATTGCACACAAGTTGAGGGATTAGAGATAATTAAGGACTATAATTCTTTAGTCAAGGCATTTGAAAAGGAAAGCGATGATTTAGATGAAGATGATCTCGAAATAATCAGGGCAATTATATTTGATGTGAACATCAGCCCCGAAACCGTTAAAAAACTGTGCGCAGAAAACGGAGAAAAAAATATCTTATCCGCTTTTTTGATACCTATAATCGAAGGAAAATTCGGTTTGGAATTTGTATTGAGGATGTTTAAGGGGCAATATTATAAAAAACGTTTTCCAAATATGGCCATATTAGAAAGCGATTTTGCACGTACAAGTTAGTCGGCACTTCTAATATCTTGAAAATATGCTTATGATTCTAAGAGTAAGTAAAAACTCAGATGTGCTAAGTATTAGAGGGACTAAAATTTGCGTAACACTCGAAAACGTACTTTCAACAAACTATAAAAATATGAGATATTTAGCTTGAACGAGACTACTTAGTAATTTTATTTGCGGCAGAAAAGATTCCAAACAAGATCTAATATTACATATTTGGTAGGTTCAGTCAGTCACAAGAAAAGGAGTGGAATAAAATGAATTCAGAATGGCCCTTTCCCGGAAGTAGGTGGTGGAAAATTGACTTTCATTCGCATTCTCCGAAATCTGACGATTATGGACGAGGAAATAAGTCATTAAAAAATATTGACCATGTCGCCTGGCTTCAGAAGGCGATGGAAGCAAAGTTAGATTGTGTTGTTATCACTGACCACAACAGTGGCGGATGGATAGACGGACTTAAAGAGAAAAACAACGTACTAAAAAAGAGTGAATCAAAACCGGAGTGGTTTCGAGACTTAACCGTTTTTCCAGGTGTCGAGATTACGGTCGCCGATAGTTCGAATCGCATTCATTTGCTGGCAGTGTTTGATCCGTTATGTGACAGTCAAAAAATCACCGCTGTTTTAGGTTCATGTGGAATCAATTCAGGATTTGGCGACGACATGCAAACATCTACTACTACTGGATTTATTGAAACAGTAAAAAAAATTACCAAAGCCAATGGTGTCGCTATCCCGGCACATATTGACGGACCAAAAGGATTACTTTGTGGAGAAACTTCTTTAACTCCTGAATTAAAGAAGAGTCTGGAGGCTGTCACTGCTGCCGAGTTTTGTAACCTGAATACAACCAACAATACAAACCCGGAACTAAATAATACAATAAATCATTTAGCGAAGCTTGGGGGATCCGACGCGCATACCCCTGATGAAATTGGACGAAATTTCAGTTGGATAAAAATGAGTCATTCATCCATCGAGGGACTACGGTTGGCGCTGATGGATCAAGATTTCTGTGTCAAGAATCAGCCTGAAAATCCAAATCAATTCCCGGACAGCTTTCTTTCAAGACTATCCATAACTGCAATGCAACATTGCGGACGAATACCCGATCAACCATTTACAATTGAGCTTCATCCACACTTCAACGCGATTATCGGAGGACGGGGAACAGGAAAATCCACGATACTTGAGTCAATTCGTATTGCTTCACGTAGGGAAAATGAGCTAAAAGAGGTCCCCAAAATTAAGGATGAACTGGATAAATTCATGAAGCTTTCACAATACAAAGGCATCATGCTGAATGATACCGAAATACTGCTGGAGATTCAGCGGCGAGCAAAAAGCTTTCGAAATCGTTGGCGATTTGATGGACAGGGAGCAGCCTTGGAAGAACTTGAAGCGGGGACTTGGCAAGCAGTTGAACCCGGTGATATTAAGGAGCGCTTTCCAATAAGTATATATAGTCAAAAGCAAATAAACGAACTGGCTTTAAATCCCAAAGGACTTTTGGAGGTGATTGATCGTTCACCGGAGGTTGATCGAACAGAATGGCAATCACGGTGGGACATTGTAAAAAGTCAGTTTTTGCAGCTTCGAGAACGAAGTCGAGAATTACTCCGACAATTATCAGGAGAGCAACAGAAAAAAGCTAGACTTCAAGATGTAGAGAATGATCTCAAGCAGTATGAGGAAAAGGGCCATGGCAGTGTTCTGAAACAATACCAAAAAAGAAGCCAACAAAGGAATGGACTATTAACTGATACAATTTTTAATGAGCTTTCGGCCGAAATTCGCAAGATATCTCAAAGCGCTGATCTTTCGGATTTCCCGTCCTATCTTTTCGATGATGGAGATGTGACAGTCGATGAGATGAAGGGCATTCATATTGAAACAGCGCAAGAGTTAAAATCAATTAGGACTGAGCTCAACACGTTAGCAGACAGGGTAGATCTTTTAAAGAGGCACAGAAATGATAAAATTGAATCGAGCAAGTGGTCCCAGTCCCTTCGAGCCGGCATTAGCGCCTATCAGAGCTTGGTAACAGAATATGAGGAAAAACAAAGTCAATTAAGCATCTCCCTGTATGGTGAATGGGTGAAACAACGAAACCAGTTACAACAACAATTAAAACACCTGGATTCCATTAATAATGAGCTTATTAGCTTAGAGAAAGAGAGATCAGAAATTTATGCTAAGTTGCTTAATCTTCGAGATGAGCTATTGAATAAAAGGAAGCGTTTCCTTAATCAAGTAATTGGAAACAGCTCATTTGTTCGCATGGAACTGGTTCAATTCGGAGATGTAACCACTCTGGAAGAGGAGTACCGCTCCATTTTGAACCTTGATGATGGTAGATTCACAAGTTCCATCTGTGATAATGATAACAGACAGGGCATTCTCTGGGACTTTTTCAAATGGGAGGAAAAGAATATACCCGAATCAGATCTACCCGGATTGATTTCTGTTATTAAGATAAAAACGATTGAAATTGCAGAGGGACAGGATTCTGGAAGACACGGTGCGTTTGATAACCGTTTAAATAAGACCATGGAAACACAACCTTCAATCATTGATAATTTAGATGTCTGGTGGCCGGAGGATCTTTTAAAAGTTAAATACTCAAAGGATCCGATGTCTGGAAAATTTGATGACCTAGAAAAAGGTTCTGCCGGGCAAAAAGCCGCAGCCATACTGGCCTTTCTTTTGAGTTATGGGCAAGAACCACTTATTATTGATCAGCCCGAAGATGACTTGGATAATGCGCTGATTTATAATCTCATTGTAAACCAAATCCATGAAAATAAGAATCGTCGTCAACTCATTATTGTCACCCACAATCCAAATATCGTTGTGAACGGTGATGCTGAGTTGGTGCATGTTTTAAAATTCCATAACGGACAAGTTCAGCCTTGTCAAGAAGGAGGCCTTCAAGAGGAAAAGATAAGAGAATCAATTTGTGTGATAATGGAAGGGGGGCAGGAAGCCTTTGACAAACGGTATAAAAGAATAATGCTAAAAGGATAAAATGTTTGATACAACAGATGAATTATTAAGACAAATACAACTGGGTGAGGACTCATCCCTGGAGTTAAAGAACCTTGAATACAAAAACAATCAGGTTTCAGGACCCCATAGAAATAGTATGGCAGATGAACTTGCCGCGATGGCCAACACAGCGAATAGTGTCGTGGTTCTGGGCGTGGATGATAAGTCTCGGACGATCACAGGGATTCCCGAGGAGAAACTGGATATTGTTGAAACGTGGATACGAAATATCTGCAATGATCTAATCGAGCCTCCCTTATTTTGCAGAATTCGTAAGATCCATGTGATGGCTGATGATGAAATTAAGCGCGTGATCATTCGGATTGACGTGCCCAAAAGTCTTTTCGTTCATCGAAGTCCCGGTGGACAATTTCATAGAATCGGCAGCTCAAAACGTCAAATGAGTCAGGAAGTTTTGGCTCGCCTTTTCCAACAAAGAAGCCAGACTAGAATTATCCGATTTGACGAACAAGCAGTTACGGCTGCTCCACAAAACTGTCTTTTAAAAACGCTTTGGGGAAAGTTCAAATCACATTTATCACCGGACGACGACGATGAATTTCTATTAAAACTCAAGCTTCTGACACAGGATGAGGATGGAAAAACATGTCCAAGTGTCAGTGGTATCTTAATGGCTTCTGAAAACCCTATGGAATATATCACAAACGCATTTATACAAGCTGTTTCATATCGGGGTACTGAAAGGAACGCCGCGTATCAGATGGACGCCACAGACATCAACGGGCCGTTGGATATTCAAATTACTGAAGCAAGTAAATTCGTCCAAAAAAATATGCGGGTTTTCGCCATCAAAGCACCTGCAAGAAAGGATATCCCTCAATATTCAATGCAAGCGGTGTTTGAGGCAATCGTCAATGCGGTGGCGCATCGAGATTACTCGATCCATGGGTCAAAAATTAGACTTCATATGTTCTCTGACCGATTAGAAATTTTTTCTCCTGGTACAATTTCGAACACAATGACGATTGATAGTCTTGCTCTTCGTCAATCAGCACGGAATGAATTGATCACAAGCTTATTGGCCCGTTGCCCAATGCCTCTTGAAGAAGATTACGGTGAGCGGGCTTTTATTATGGACAAACGCGGAGAGGGGGTCCCGATAATTCTTTCCAAAAGTGAAATACTATCAGGGAAAAAACCTGTTTACTATTTAATTGACGATTCAGAGCTCATGTTGACCATATTCGCGGCGACACCACCTGCCGGAGAGGATGAGGAATGATGAGCATTGGATCACCAAGATACAGCACAATACATATCGTATTGCTCCCAAAAAACAGTATTAGCCCCCTCTTTTGTCCTAAAACAAGCCCCTGACTTCCGCCTGGATATGAGTGAATTGGTCGTCCATCATATTCATGTGAGAGGGGTTTGCTTCAGCAAAACGGTTAATGTTATTTTGAATATTGTCGTTTGCGTGGTCTTCCTTATTGCTTAGGCTTTCATGGATTCTGGATTGCAGCAGATTTTGAAGGAATAGACAAACACGTTCATGCAGAAACCATAAGTATCCTCTTCAAGCGACGGATTAATCCCCCGTAGTCGACTTCACTCTTTCAGCACAGGTAATCCTCATTCACTTCCGGCCAGTCGTGCAACAACCCCTCTGCACTTAACTTTTCTCTATTCCGGTAGATCGTCTCGATGACTTCTTCTTCCGACTTTCCATGAATTCGTGCAATTTCAGCTGGATGGAGGATCGGGTGTCCTTTTTCATCTTTCGGGAAAAGATGTTCATAATGTCTTATAAAAAGCTTGGTTGTAGCTCGAAGCGTGATCAGCGTTTCCAGGGAGTCTGTGATTTCCGCTTCTGTCATCTTCAACACTTTCGCATATTCTACTACAATCTCATCCCTGTTTGGTTGGTTGAGCTTTAACCGTTTGCCGACTAAAGTGTAGAGTTCGTCTGTAACCTTTACTCTTTCTTGATCGACTTCTGACTTTTCAAGCAGGTCTAACCAATTCACCGGGATTTGGTCTAGAATCTTATCCACCATATGTTTGTCTTAAAAAGTCCCACTCAAAGGTGTTATTTTCCTGAAAGAAGGTGAGACGTATATCTTCTCTGAAGATTGAAGCAAACGTCAACGAAATTTCCCTCCTCATCGGATTTGTGCAAGCTATGTTGGCCCCCTTTCCTATATTAAAATGAGTTTTTTCCTCGGTCTCGCTCATCGCATTATTTGCTATTCTCTTTCCATTTTGTTAAAGAGTGTGCAGATCCCAGTCGTTTTAATGGTCTTTGATTCCAAAGTTGCAAAAAATTTCGATCCGATTTGCAATTCTGTCCATTTTCCTTTAATCAGGTAGACGTTGCTGGAACAGATGTTTGTAGAAACTTAATTGAAATTTTCAATGCAGAAAACCAATCAACCCTTCAGAAACCTTTTATATAACTACCGTCGTTACTATATTGCAGCGGTGGTTTTCGCTCAATGTGCTTTTCTGAGCGCTTTTTCAATTCCGATTATTATTAAGAACCTGATCGACGGTCTCCTGGTAGAAGAATCGGTCGGTTTTACGGGCATTGTTGGATTTTTCGTTACCTATTTCGGTGGAAAAAGTTTTCTGGCTGAACACCTCTGGATTGCCACCCTGTCTATCCTGTTTCTGTTCTGCCTGACCGCTTCCCTGATGCATTTCACGATACGTTTTTCCAATATCGCCTGCGAAAACATCGTCAGAGATCTGCGCAACGGGCTTTACGCCAAACTGCAAAACCTCTCGGATGCCTTTTTTTCCAAGTCAGAAACCGGAGACTTAATTCAAAGATGCACGTCTGACATTGCAACGATCCGCACATTTTTATCAAGTCAGCTGGTTGACTGCGGCAGAATCATTGTCATGATTGCCATGGTTATCCCGGTGATGTTTATCATCGACGTTGAAATGGCTTTACTCTCGCTGGTGACCGTTCCTTTCATTATTGCCGTGGTTTACTATTATTTCCGACTTCTGGTCAGAATCAGTATCGACCTGGAAGAAGACGAGGGAAGGCTGACAACGGTAGTACAGGAAAACCTCACCGGTATCAGGGTGGTGAGGGCCTTTGCCCGACAGGCTTTCGAACGGGAGAAATTTGCCTGGAAAAACCGGGCCTATCAACATGCTGCGGTCATCAGAGGAAAAAAATTCGCTGATTTCTTCGCTCTCTCCACACTCCTGGCCTTCCTGCAGACCGGAACCGTGCTGGTACTCGGCTCCTGGATGGTGATCAACAATCGGACGACCTTGGGCACCCTGGTGGTATTTCTATCATACTCCTCAATGGTGGTGTTTACATTCCGGATTTTGGGGATGATCCTGTCCGAAATTGGGGGATCGATCGTGGCCATCGCCCGCATTGATAAGATACTACTGGAGACTGAGAATACCGAAGCTGAAGGAAATATTGATCAATTGACACTGGTTGGTGAGATCCAATTTGATAATGTCAGTTTTTCTTACACTGGTAACGATAATGTCCTGAAAAATATCTCTTTCAAAATTAAAGCAGGCGAAACCGTTGCCATCGTCGGACCCTCCGGAAGTGGAAAAACTACCATTATCAGGTTGCTTCTAAGAACATACGACTGTCAGCAGGGAAGGATTCTTTTCGACGGCAGGGATGCAAAAGATCTGAATCCTCAAATGGTGCGTTCCCAGATAGGAACATCGTTGCAGGAACCCTTTCTGTTTTCGACAACTATCAAATCAAACATCAAGATTGCAAAAGAGGATGCAACTGACTTTGAGGTGACGGACGCTGCCAAGACCGCCAGCATTCATGAGACGGTGCAGAATTTTAACGATAGATACGAATCCGAAATTGGCGAGAAGGGCGTTTCCCTCTCTGGAGGGCAAAGGCAACGGTTGGCCATGGCGAGAGGTTTTGTAAAGAGGCCGCAGATATTGATGCTGGATGACTCGCTTAGCGCAGTGGATACCAAGACAGAACGTGAAATCGTCGAGGCCCTCGCTAACAAGCATCAGGGTGTGACCACGATACTTGTGACCCATCGTTTATCCTGCTGCATTAATACAGATCGCATTCTTGTGCTTGAGAACGGAGAACTCGTTGCACAGGGTCCTCATAAGCAACTTCTACAACAGGACGGTTTCTATAAAAGACTCTGGGCCATCCAAAAGGGAATCAAAAACGAGCCCCACCAAAAGACAGCCAATGAATAGAACAGAGAAAGCAACAAAACGGGAAATCGGGCGCTATTTTATCCGACGATACCTGATGCCTTTAAAGCATCTGTTTGCTTTAATGTTTGCTTTTCAATTGGTCTTTGCTACTTTTGATGCCGTATATTTCGCTATCAACGGCTACGTGATCGACAATTTTATTCCCATGGGCGGGGAAGCGGACTACATATCTCTGGCTATTTTCTATTTCGCAGTGGTCTTGACCATCTCGGTTTTTTGTCGCATTACGATCACTCTGGGGACGGTCATAGCTCAAGAAATCATGTATCGTATCCGGGAAGATGCTTTTGACCATCTGCAGAAACTTTCGTTTTCCTATTACGACCAGAACAGCGTCGGCGATTTGTTGGCCCGAATCACAACGGATGCGAAAACCTATGCACAAATCATCGGCTCCCATCTGCCCCGGGTGTTGTACCTCGGCTCCTTTGTGCTGGGTGTTGTTTTTTACATGCTATATCTGAACTGGAAAATCGCGCTGATTATATTTACAGCCATTCCGTTTTCAGTTTTTCTGGCCGTTGTCTTCCAGAAAAAGATTCTGGCGGTCTCCCGTCATGTGATGGCGTGTAATTCCAAGCTCACTGCCGCCTATAACGAAGGCATCATGGGGGTCCAGACGATCCGCTCACTGGCCAAAGAGGAGGAGTTCATTCAGAAATTTGACAAAATAGCCGATGAGACCTTCGTCTATTCAAAACGCAGCCTGATGTATGTGGCCACTTATCTGCCGTTCATTATCGCCTCGACCGGGTTTGGCAGTGGTCTTCTGTTGTGGTTCGGTGGTGAGGATGTGCTGGTGGGGGTAATGAGCATTGGTACCCTGATTGTGATGAATATTTACTCCAGATTCCTGTCGGAACAGATTCTGTTTCTGGCCAGGACCATCGGGGAAATGCAGCCGGCTCAGGCCTCGAAAGAACGTCTTTATCAACTCTTAAAGACTACGGTAGCTATCAAAGATTCCTTGGAGATAGAAGAGAAGGTCAAAAACGACTATCAAAGCCCGGAGTTGGCTATAGACGGGGGAGTGAATAAAATATCGGAGCTGGAGTTTAAAAACATCGATTTTTATTATAAGGAAGAAGAGCCCGTCCTGACGAATTTCAATTTGAAAGTACTGCCGGGACAAACCATTGCCCTGGTCGGTGAAACCGGCGCCGGGAAAAGCACTATTGTCAGCCTGCTTTGTCGATTCTATGAACCGACAGCCGGAGAAATTCTGCTGAATGGGGTGGACTATCGCCAGCGTAGTCTGGAATGGCTGCAATCGAATCTGGGTATCGTCCTGCAGACACCTTTCCTTTTCAGCGGGACGATCCGCGAAAATATCCGCTACGGCGATCCTGAAGCTAGCGATGAAAAAGTCATGGAAGCTTCCAAGGTCGTTAACGCCCACGATTTTATCATTCACCTGGAAAAGGGTTACGACACCGAAGTGGGGGAGGGTGGGGGACAGCTCTCCAGCGGCCAGAAACAACTGATCTCTTTTGCCAGGGCTATCCTGGCAAATCCCCAGGTTCTGGTCATGGACGAAGCCACCTCTTCGGTGGATCCGGAAACCGAACACTTGATCCATGAGGGGTTGCAGAAGGTTCTGAAAAATAGAACCAGCTTTATCATCGCCCATAGACTTTCAACCATTCGGCGGGCCGATCGCATTCTCTTCATCAATCAAGGGATCATCGAGGAACAGGGCAGCCATGAAGAGCTGATGTCCCTCGGAGAAAAGTACAGGGAGCTCTACGAAAAACAGTTCATGCACTACAAAGAGCAGGAAATCCTCGGCCGCAGTGTCGGATTTAACTAGCCAGACGATCACTCCTCTGGCTGTCACAGAATCAGGTCTTCAGTGGCTCTGCCTCCTCAAGCGGCTTAAAACGAGTACTTGATCTCAGTCTGGATATCCGTAAACTGGTTGTCGAGCATGTCCATATAGGAAGGGGTGAAAAGAAGATCCAAGCCGTCCGCGATCTTGTATTTGAAGGTTCCCCGCACGATGGTCTGGACCGATTCTCCCTCTTCATCCCAGTAGTTGGCGGCCATCAGAACCATGTTGAGCGCGTCTCCAGTCAGGAAATTGGCGTTGATGTGTCCGGAGATAAAATCAGTCCGCTCCCGGATCTGGCCCAGCAGAAAGTTGGTCTGTTGTGAGAAGGCGTCTATTTTAAAATCCTGGATAGTGTGCTGACCAGCGTATATATTGACAGTCGAGCCGCCTACCGAAAATTCACTCCCGATCACGTACTTGTTCCAGCTGTTTTTAATCAGGAGAGAATCCCCGTCCTCATCTTCAGTCATCGTATTGACGTAGGAGAGTTTGGCCAGCAGGCTGCCCAGGTTGTACTGCAGATCCAGGCCGGGGCTTTTGATCCGATTGTAGGCCCGTCCGAAGACCGGTTGTCCGCCTACAATGGCAGCGACATGTAAATCGGCGTTGGGATCAATTCCTTCCACATAGCTGATGGCGTAGTCCAGTTTTCCTACGGTGCTGGAAAAACGGGTGGCCCATTTGGTCTGGTTGGGTTTACGTTTGGGACTATCTTCGGCTCCCGGATAGAGATAGTTCTGGAACTCCATCCCGATATTGGTTCGGGCAATGGGGATCATCATGACTTCAAACTGGCTGCTGCTGATATTCTGGGTGAGCAGGACGCCGGTGCTGGGCAGTTTGCTGTCCTCGTATTCAGTGCTCTTGTATGAGTTATCCCGAGCGTTAACCCGATCTGTGGGAACCTCCATCCCTTCCAGATAACTCCAGGTCACCAGTTGGGGGCCCACCTTCCAGATGCGGCTGCCTTCATAAACTTCTACGAAGCTCTCCACCATGCGCAGATCTGCGTTCTGCTTTTGCCCGTCGGTTGTGGTGGTGGTTGTATCGTGAATGGAACCCGCGATATTATAGTTAATGTTAAAAGCGGAAAACAGTCGCGCATGTTCTCCCAGGTAGCCCTCAATTTTCAGCTGCAACCGGGTTCCCACATTGTTGAAACCGCTCAGGTCCTGTGCCGGGGGTTGGGTGGGATAGGATTGAAACATATTCCAGAGCAGGTCTGAATATTTCTCCTGGTTCCAGTAGCTCAACATCTTAAGATAGCCTCCGAAATTAACTTTTAGCCCGGAAGCGTCATCACTGCTTTCCATCTCCTCAACCTGCTCCGAATCCATGTCGAGTTCATCGAAATCTGCTGCATCCAGCTCCTCCAGGTCGCTGTTCGAAGATCCTTGCTGGTCGGAGGTCATACTGTCAGAAAGGCTGTCGAGGTCGTCCAGATCGTCAGCCAAAGCAGTTTGCAGGGACAGCCCGAAAATCAGGAGTGTTATCAGAATGATCAGTCGGTTTGGTTTCATTGTTTACTTTCGATATGTGTTTGGTTGATAATAATATGTAATAAAGGTCCTTGAGTGTCTCGTCAGTCCACGCTTTCAGGCTTTGTTCTCATTCTCGTTCCGTGCCGGACAGACTGAATTTCTGATATTCTGAGGAAAGATCCGGCCTGTGTTAAACTGACTTGTCCATCCGTCTTCCTGAACCGGGGCTCAGGAAGACGACTGGAAAAATCAACACTTTTAGATTGTGACGACGTTTTTTACCACCATCTGCGGGTCAGGTAATCCACCTTAAAGATGCCTGGTTTGATCTTGGCAGCTTTCTTTCCGGTTTTGATGTTCTTCATCCCCATAACTGTCTTGGTGCCTTTAATGACGTTTTTCATCTCCAGGCCGGTGGGCATGTAAACTTTCTTGCCGTCCCGGTTCTTTTTTACCGCAAAGGAGCGCAGGCGTGAGGTCTTGGAGAGTTGACCGTTTAAGTTGTAAGTTTCGCTCTTGAACGGGAGGCCGGACTTGGCGTGAATCCAGGTGACGGTCTTACTGTACCCATAATCCGAGCTTTGCTGTTTGCTTTTGAAAGTGGTTTCAATTTTTTCAACCGTCAGGGTTTTCTTCTTGAATTTGATCTTTTCTGTAGCCAACCATTTGTAATTGTAATCTGCGATATCTCTGGCCGCCACGTCGCCGTTAGAGAAGTCTGACCCCATGAAAGAGGAGGATTTATCGGATCCCAATACCCGTTTGGGTTTGCGCAATCCTTTCAGGTACAGCCATTGATCATCATCGTCTCCTTCGATCTCAGTCATCAAGGCACCGTTGCCTTTGTCATCGGCAGGGGAGAAAAAATAACTCAGTGAACGCCTGAGACGCTTCTTGTGATCTCTGAAATTCTCGGTATAACTGGCAGTCCGGGATTTTTTAGAGAAGAGCTTCTTTCCCTGTGCGTCATAGATATGCAGGACGGTTTCTGCAATCATCTTTTCCAGTGCCGGGAAGGCATCTATCTTCTCCATAATCTTTTGTCCTTTTTCTTCCGGAGTTTCTGCCAGCAGTGGTGATGTGATCGTCAGACAGGCCAGAGCCAGCAGTGCGATCCCTTTTTTAAAAATGTTGACTTTTCCTTTCATTGTTACCTCTTTTTTGTTTGTTAATTGCCAATGTTTATATCCTGACCCCCTCTCAAAAAAGATCGGAGAGTATGTCTTCTTTAAAGAGGGAGTCAGGTTTGTTACCTTTGTTGTTGGTATTTGTGGCGTCAGTTTTTCACCATGCTGTCTTCTATCACAGCCTCGGACGAAAGCCGGGTCAGGAATTTCGGTTTTATCAGTAGAATTAATGACGGTAACAGGATCAAGGCACCGATAGAGCTGAAAAACATGGTGGCTGCCATCAGGATCCCCATCATGGTTTGGGGTACAAAAACAGAGAAGATGAGAACCAGAAAGCCGAGTGCCACGGCTGCAGCGTTCATCAGGATTGCTTTACCGGATGACATCACGGTGTTGATGTATCCCCTTGCAAGGTCATCGCCTGCCCGGAGCTGGATTTTTAATCTCTCCAGAAAATGGATCGTGTAATCCACACCCGTTCCGATGGAGATGGAGGCGACCATCATGGTAGAGGTGTTGATTTCTCCACTGATCAGGCGGATCAGGCCGAAATTAAGAATCACGGTAAAGGCCAGTGGAATGAGTGAAAACAGTCCCCCAACGGCCGATCTGAAAATGAAGAAGGTGACCACAAAGACGAACACGAAAGACAGCATGATACTTCTGATCTGTGATTCGCTCAGCATCAGGTTAATAGCGTTGCTGGTCGGAGCGCCACCACCGATGCGGATCTTCTCAATATAGGGGTCATTATCGGGAAAGACCCTTTCTACTTCATCCAGAGAATTTTTCAGGTAGGTATCGATCACATGGTGGGAATCATTTCGCAGTATGATCTGCACCTGAAACTCCTTCAGATCGGGCGATATGATGCTCTCAAAACCGTCCCTATTGCCACTGAGAGCCTGATTCAGGACAACCCCATTGATGGCCCTGTCTGTCAGGGTGATATCAGTGAAACCGTCCTTTGCGACATCTGGTAAGCGGTCAAAAGCAGGGTCATCATTGTGATAGAATACCTTATAGAATTTTCGGACCAGATCCACAGGTGTCATCACAAATCCAGTGGGCGCGTACTTTTTCTCCCGAATCGTGATTACGGGTTCTTCCATGTCATTGAAAAAGTGATGCAGCTTTTCCAACTTGGCCAGGACCAGCGGCTGCTTGATATCAACTTCCAGAAAATCGGTGGTTAGATTGAGATGGCGTTGAATTTCCAAGCCTGCCTGCAATCCCTTCATTTTTCTCAGCTGCAGGACCATCTTTCCGGTATTTTCCCAGGCTTCTGCTGCAAGATTCAGTCGGCGGTTGATGTCCTTCAAGCCCAGTATTTGCTCCGGGGAGAGATCAGCAAAGGTCCCGGCCTGGTTATCCGTATCGTCTTCCGCATCATCTGAAAGACCGCCCAAATCGTCCTCATCTCCCTCATCACCGAGTTCATCGAGGGAATCGCTTTCGCTATCATCCAGGCTCTCGGTTATCTGAGATGAAATTGCCGGGCTGTTTTCCGTCTTGAGATCTGCTTCCACCATGAACTCCTCGTTCAGAATATCCTGCATCAGCTTGAGGTGGGAGATGATCGTGTCCAGGCTTCCCGGAAGCTTTTCAGCATCGGTCTGCATCTCTTTTACCAGTTGTGTGGCAGTTTCCAAGTCACCCGTACCATGGGTCAGACCCATCCAGGCAGCTGAAAAACCATCCAGGCGCTGGCGGAAATCAGACTGGGCCTGAGGAGAGTCCAGGTTGATCCGGTCTCGAAATTTGAACAGCAGATTAATGTTGGTGGTACCGGTCAGATTTTCGTTCAGGAACTGGTCGCTCAGAAACAGCGGGTTCTTCTCATCGAAATTCTTCATCATACTGCCTTCAAACTGGTTTCCCGTTGCCAGAATAATAGACACGATAAAGACAGCTCCCATGAGGGCAGATGTCTGTCCAGGATTGCGGGAAACCTTTTCAGCCAGGATTCTCATAATCCGCAGCAGGATCATCTCCTTTTTATTTACAGGGACTCCATTAGAGAGCACGGTTTTTTGTCTCGGTAGTTTCCAGAGAACCAGAAGAGAAGGGGTCAGAGTCAGGCTCAAAATCAAAGCGATCCCGACACCTACAGCGGCAAAAGCCCCAAACTCCTGAATCATCGAAAGTCCGGATGTGGCCAGGGAACTGAAACCTGCCATGGTGGTCAGGGCTGCCATGATCACCGCAACCCCTACGTTGTTCATGGATTTCTGGACCAGCTCCCGGCGGTCCGTGTGAGTCGCCGCATCTTCGCTGTAACGATTGAGCAGGTGAATTCCATAAGCGGTGCCAATCCCCAGAAGAATGATCGGCAGCATGGTTGTTCCCATCTTGATAGCGATCCCGAGGGTGGCCATGACGCCCATGGTCCAGATGACTGACAGCACCACTGTCAGGGCGGGAATAATGACACCGCGAAAGCTGCGAAAACTGACTCCGAGAATAAAAAATATGACCAGAACGGCAATAGGGACTAGGGTGCCGGTGTCTTTGGACATCATAGGCCCGATGACCCCAATCACCACAGGTGTGCCCGCTACATAATAATTGACACCCTCCAGTCGGTGTTTGTCGAGGATGGCGCTGACCATTCTGTACACCTCGTCAAAATCAAAGATGTTTTTAACGTCGTGTAGCTGAAACTCCAGGTTTTCCCGGCTGAAGGGATCGATCTGAGAGAGGGTAAAGTCCCAGATATCATTATAAAAATTGGTCCACAATCCCATCGTTTCAACGATGAAAAAGTCGCGGCCTTCGATATGGGTCATGATGGTCTGAAAAGATTCAACCGTCAGTTCTCTATTTAACATATCTTTCAAGACAGGATCATTTTCAGCGGTGTCTTCCAAAGCGTTGGTCAAATAAGCGGAGAGCCCTTTGCGGGTCTTGTTAACCTGTCTCTCGATAAAATCATCATTGACCTGGATTTTGTCAATGGTCTTGCCGTAAATCTCAAAAGGAAAGGTGGATGTTTTTCCCTGGAATCTGGCCTTGAGCAGGTTTTTATCCAACGCTGTAGAGAGCTCCAGGATGGCATACCGCTTCTCATAATCCCATTTGCGCAGCATGGGGACTGAGATGGTGGAGGCGTGCATGTCCTCGGACAGGAGTCGGTTTTTAAAGGAGCGGTCCTGTAAAATCCGCTGGGTCAATTCCGGGATCAGCTGTTTGAGGTCCTGGACTTCTTCCGGAAGTCGTTCCTCTTCACCGGGTTTGGATGGGATGCCCTTATCCTTCTTCAATTTTTCAATCACGCTGCCCGATACCACTGACCCGGTTTCCTTGTCCAGAATGGCATCTTCCAGATTAGCGATGGAGCTGATGTTTTCCGTATCAATGCCGATGGACTGAATCAGAGTCTCCTGCCGTCCGGTAAGAACACTGTCGAAGGTTTTAGGAACCTTCAAGGACCTGATGTCCAGCTGAATCTGCTCGATTTTTTTCAGCACCTCTGCTTCCATGATGGAACCATCCGGTTTCCCCACTCCAATCAGCATCATATCCTTGTAATTGAAGTTTTTCTTGTAATAATCGTCAGATTTCGCGGCTTCGATATTGGCTGGCAGAGATTTGGTGACATCTGCTTCAAACCGCAGATTGTCTGCTATCTGTTGGATAAAGAGCGCTGTGATGCCGAAGACGACCAGGATGACGATCCAGGGAGAATGGCTGCAAAAGCGACTGATTTTTTTTAACATGACAATTTCTTTTATTAAATTTGGTTAAAAGATTTATCTGAAATCGGGTCTTTTTCAGGGTTGCAAATGGTTAGATAACCCACAGAAATTCAGCATTTGAGCCCGTTGAAAATTAATTCAAAAAGATCCCGGATTTCGGTCTCCGCTGCTTGGGAATCCATTGAGGCCCAATGCACGAAAAACAGCTTCATGGTTTGATTGATTAAGGCAGCATTTTTTTCATGATCTCCCGTTTTAAAAATTCCCTGTGCAACACCTTCCTGTAAAAAAGCCATGATTCGCTCGGTGTGTTCCGGGGCCTTCCCCAACAGATTCATGCCCACAAACACCAGTTCTTCAAGAACCGCCTTAGACATGGCGTACTCTTTGATCAATTTGATATGGTGCAGGATGATAAAAAGCGTTGAATGTATCAGTTTTTCGTCGGCTTTCTTAAACTGAACCAGTTCCTTTTCCATGGCCTGTTTAATCTCCAACTGTTTCGACTCGGCGTTGCAGATGAACAGGTCCTCTTTGTTTTTGAAATAGTTATAAATCGTTCCCTTTGCGACTCCTGCATCCTCCGCGATCTCGTCCAGACTCGTTTTTTTGAAGCCGTAACGGAAAAAGAACTTTTGGGCACTTTCCAGGATGCGTTTCTCTTTATCTTCCATTTAATCCTTGCGCTTAAAAATAAAAAACGAACCGTACTGGCGTAAAATTGTTTTTCACTCACGAAAAATATCCTTGGGAACCCACGAATCGTTCTTGTCAAAAAACCAACTGACTCTTTGAATAATAAAGTCAGTCAGTTTTTCGGTCAAGAGTGAAATTGTAAGGAGAATGTAAAGGTTGCAGGGAAACCGGCATGAAAACGGGTTTCACAAAGGCAGGTTTGACATCCGGTTAAGTAAAATTTATGCTTGCAGTCAGCAATTATATTCAGGTCTCGGCTCTCTTGGCGGAGTGCACACTGAACAGTTACCATTTTATTTAAAAAGTCGAGCTTAGGGATCGTACAAAAATAACTCAAGTGTTTCCCATCAATGAACGAAATCATGAAACATGTCCAGCTTGGATTTCTGCTGATCGGTCTACTCTTGAGCGGTACAACCCTGCAGGCAGCAGAAAAGCAGGCAACCAAAGTTGACTCTGAGAAGAAATCCGTTGTGTATGTCCCTCTGGTGACAAAGAAAGAGTTGCCCGAAAGCTTTTTACAGTCCCTGGAGCCCTACAAGCCGATTTATCTGGTCAACTCCTGGTTTCTCAATGGTGAAGGAGGGGAAAGGGGGTATCTGGATCAGGAACTGTTTCTGCACTTCAGCTTCAAACGTGAGCTCTTCTGGAATTTGTACTTTGGCTACTCACACAAGGCGTTCTGGCAGATCTATGATCAAAAGAACTCCCGACCGTTCAGGGAGCACAATTACAACCCGGAGCTCTTTCTGGAGTGGGATGACCTGTGGCAGATCGACCATGTGCAGCTGGGATTTGAGCATGAATCAAATGGTGAAAAACTTCGTTATGCTGATGACGCGTCACCGGTGAACTACTCACGGACCTGGAACCGGAGCTATGTGTATGCCAAAAAATCTGTGCTGCCCTTTATTCATCTCGGCCTGAAATTGTGGATCGTAACTGACAGCGATGACCCGGAAGATGGCTCTTTTATCGTCGACAACTACGATATTCAACAGTTTATGGGGAGTGGTGAGTTTTATGCGTCACTTGGGGAGAGCCCCTCTTTCCTGTCTATGATGTTGCGCCAGGGCTGGAGGAAAGGGACCGAAACCATACGCCTCGATGGACGAATACCCTTGAATTTACTGACGGGAGGGACAGACAATAGAATTGATATTTTGATGCAACTCTTCTCTGGTTACGGCGACACTCTGATCGACTACAACCGTAAGATCACCCGTTTCTCAGCAGGTATCGCTTTCAGATAGTCAAGATCTGATCAGGAGTCTGATTGGCCACGGCTGAAAAAGAGATTTACCACTGCCAGCAAGGATGTTCCGACAATCAGCAGGAACGAGATGGAGTTAATCACCGGCGTACTGCCGTCCCTCAGTTGCAGATAAAGATTGATGGGCAGAGTCGTCTCAGAGCCTATCAGGAACAGTGTTGTGTTAAAATTTTCAAATGACATTAAAAACGCAACTGCTGCGGAGCCAATTAAAGCGGGTCGCAAAAATTTCAGGGTAATATACCATATGACCTCGAGCCGGTTGGCACCCAGATTTAAGGCTGCCTCTTCGAGAGAGTGGTCAAATTTTTTGAGTTTGGCTGAGACGACCAGGGAGACAAAAGTGCAGATAAATGAAAACTGACCCAGTACAACGAGCCAGAAACCGGGTCTGAACAAGGGGACATCCAGGTTGAAATTATTCTCGAAAAAAAGTCCTAAACTGTTGGCAAACATCAGGATTGATATTCCCAGAATAACGCCGGGGACCACCAGGGGCGCCAACATTAAAAAGTAGAGCAAGGACTTGAAGCGGAAGTTTTCCTGTTCAAACAGAAACGCAGAGCATGTCCCGACGATCAAAGATAAAATTGAGACGAAAAAAGCAGTTTGAGCACTCACCCAGATACTTTCCAGGTTTGATTGATCATTGAAAATACCAATTCGATCCGGCCTGTTTCCTGTGAACCATTCCCATGTGAATCCTTTCCAGGGCAGGGAGGGAAATTGGGAATTGTTAAAGGCAAGAATGCAGGTCACCAGGAGTGGGGCAAACAAAAACAGGAAATAGAGCAGAATATACAGTCTGAATCCCCGGGAATACAACCTGGATTGAGGTAAGGATCGTATCATTGAACCACCTGTTTTAAATCCTGCTTTGTCAGTTTCAAACCGACCCAAATCATCATGGAGGATAGCGCTAATAATAGAAATCCAAAGGCGGATCCCTGGTTCCAATTGAAACTGGCGATAAACTGGTTGTAAATTTGTTCGGTAAACCAGAGTGAATTTTTCCCTCCCAGAATATTCGGCGTTAAATAGTTCCCTAAAGTCAGCATAAAAACGACGATTGAACCTGAAACAATTCCGGGGGTGGCATAGGGAATAATAATCTTAAACAGAGTCGAAATGGAGTTTGCCCCCAGATCAAATGCGGCTTCAATCATTTCGCTGTCCAGGCTGTCCAGGACTGAAATCAAGGGAACCACCATGAAAAGCATGGTGGTGTATACAAGACCCATGATCATCGTCGCATCATTATAGAGCATCTCAATCGGCTGCTGCAGAATTCCCGTTTTAAGCAGAAAGTGATTGATCACGCCGCTTTCCCTCAGTAAAATCATCCAGCCATAGACCCGTACCAGCTCACTGACCCAGAAAGGGAGTAGAATCAGAACCGTTAAGGGGCCCTTGTATTTCACAGAGACAATTTTAGTAATGTAAAACGCAACGGGTAAACCGATGACGAGGGTAATGAACGTCACCAGTAAGGAAAAAGCTGCTGTGCGGACAAAAGTCAGCCAATAGATCGTTTCTTTGAAGAACTCACCATAATTGGAGAAACCCCAGGCCAATTCACCCAGTTCATCTTCTGCCCTGAATGACATGATGAATAGATCAATATGAGGCAGGACGATCAATAGGACCAGCCAAAACAGAACCGGTATCAGAAAAAAATAAAATCCCCAGCGAATATGCTTTTTCATGGCAAGTGTTGCAGCTATGGGTCGGCTCAAAAATTAGTTCACATTCTATGTGCAAAATGTCCAGTTATTTTAGGACTTTTGTAGATAGATTATGTGAAGTTATTTTTGAACGATCCCTATATAAAATATATACCGGCCTCTTCACTCCAACCAATCTCGATTTGATCCGAGGGCTTAATGTGATCAAATTGACGGTTTTGCGGTAAAGAGACAATTAATTCTTTTGTTGAATGAAGGGGTTTGACCAGCAAACGGCTGCCGGCACCATCAAACAGAATTGAACTGACAATGACAGAAAAGCGGTTAACCTGTTTAAGTTCCGGGTCCGGCTGGATCAAGATGGCTTCTGGTCGAAGAAACAGATTCACGGAAGAACCTGGCACGCCATCTCCAGATTTTGTGACTTTAAATTGATAGCCATCGTCGGTTTCGATGGTAATCTGGCTATCTTCAACTTTGTTTATGGTACCGGACCAGCTGTTATTGTCTCCCACGAATTGTGCAACAAAAGGTGTTTGGGGGCAGTTGTACAAATTGCTGGGGGTATCAATCTGCTCAAATTTTCCGTTATTCATCACTGCCACATAATCTGACATCACCAATGCTTCAGACTGGTCATGGGTAATATACATAAAAGTGGTGCCAACCTGGGACTGAAGCTTCTTCAATTCCACTTTCATATGATCCCTGAGCTTCAGATCCAGGGCCCCAAGGGGCTCATCGAGCAGCAAGACGGCGGGGTCCAGAACCAGACTGCGAGCGATAGCAACTCGTTGTTTCTGTCCCCCGGAAAGCTGACTGATTTTCTTATTTTCAAAATCCTGCAAGCCCACCCGGCTCAACATGGATGACACCTTGGCGGTGATTTTCGCTCTGTCTTTTTCCCCTCTGCGCCTGAGTCCAAAAGCGACGTTTTCGGCTACATTCATCATCGGAAACAGAGCCAGGTGCTGAAACACCATATTAACGGGTCGCTTATTGGGCGGAATACCAATGACATTTTGACCCCGTATTTCAATTCTGCCTGCGTTGGGATCATCAAACCCTGCAATCATTCGCAGCAATGTGGTTTTTCCGCATCCTGAAGGTCCCAGAATGGAAAAAAAATGACCTTTTTCGATGTCAAATGAAACCGTATCGACAGCCGTAAAATCCTGGAACTTTTTGGTCACGTTTTGTACTGACAGGTCATAATCCATCTTTTAGCGTGCGATAAATTAAGATTGATGCCTAGCTCAATCCGGGAAGCTGGGGTTTAATTGCAGCAAGGAACTCATTTTTTAAAAGCCTGGAATAAGGGTTGGCTCAAAAATTACCCGAGTATTTCCCCATTGACGGAAAAGGAAACACGTTGTCTTGGCATTCTGCCTACAAAATGTCCCGTCTTTACGGGGCTTTTGCGGACAGATTATGCCAAGTTATTTTTGTACGATCCCTAAGAAACTATCTACAAAGGTGATAGGCCATGAGCAGCTATCACCTTTGTCTTAAAGAAACCTATTGTGATGCTTTAACTCTGTCCAACAGCTTGCCCTCAATTTTTTCAAGATTGGCCGGCACAGGCGGGTACCAATTGATCTTGTCAATTGCCGCAGGTGGAAAACTTCTCTTAAAATTGGCCTTGATCGCAGGATCTGTCAGGTCAGCAGCGCCTTTTGAGGCAGTTGCATATTTTTCCTGATTTGTGAAAACAGCTGCATTTTCAGGTCGCATGATGAAATTAATCCACTTATACGCAGCACTGACATTTTTTGCTTTGGCAGGAATAGCAAACGTATCAATCCATCCCAAGGCACCACTCCTGGGGGCAATGAAATCGATATCGGGATTTTCAGCATGCAGTTTCCAACCACCACCGTCCCATCCCATGGCGATATTAACCTCACCGGATCTCAAAAGTTGCAGCAGGTTGTCACCATTGGTCCAGTAATTCTTGACCAGCCCTTTTCCGGCAATCAGTGAATTTTCAACTTTATCCATCACGGCCTTGTAGTTTTTGGCATTTCCGTAATTTGCAAACGGATCTTCCCCCATCGCGAAGGCAATGGCGATCAATGTTGGGCGTTTGAGCCGATAACTGATGCGCCCGGCATACATCGCATTTAACAAATCTGAGTAGTCACCTGCGTTTGGAGCCATTTTCCTGTTGATAATCAACCCGGAAGATCCCCAGCAAAAAGGCACAGCATGGGGCTTCCCCTTAACCATGGTGTTGTTTTTGACTGCTTCCAACATGGATGCAATAAAAAGGTCAGATTTGATTTTGGAGAAATCTATGGCCTGATAAATCTTGAATTTTGCCTGAACAGAACTGATCCTGTCCTGGCTGGGCTGTGCAAGGTCAAACCCGGCACCACGGGTTGCCCTTAACTTGGCAATCATCTCTTCATTGTTAGAGAAAGTGGTCTTCACCTCAATCCCCGTTTCCTGCATGAATTTGTCCCTCAAGGCTTTGGGTGCGTAGTCTTTCCAGGTGAGTAGTTTCAAAGTTTCAGCCTGGGCCGAACCAAATGTGACCATCATGAAAACGACGGCTATTGCTGTTGTAAACAGGTTTCTGCTCATCTCAATCCTCCTTTTGAATTTATCGTGCTTGGACAAAATAAATTGTCAATTCAAATAACAATTACAGCGACTGCTTTAATAAATAAACTCCGAAATAACAGTTTCATAATTCCCACAATAAATAAACAGGAATCATTATAAAAGCTAACAAATCAATGTCATTAGCTTAAGGATTATTAGAATACAGAGTGTCCGCAATTGCAACGGAACCAAATCAGACTCGGGACTTGGGGCTTAAGTTAATGACATTTATTAACAGATACAATACCAGATTCAATTTGAGGCTGTGCGATTGTAAAAGGTTTTTTCTCCGGCTGATGATTTGACCGTTTAGGGATATACGATTACTATTAGCTAAAACGGTTATTGACCGAAACAAAGGATTTGTGAAGCGATTCAGGGAGGAAAGTATGGAGCAGACAGCTCTGGGCGGAATGAAGGTTGTTGAATTCTGCAGCCGGATTGGCGGCGCCTATTGTACCAAGCTCATGGCGGACATGGGTGCTGAAGTGATTAAGGTCGAACCCCCCGCCAGGGGTGATGACGCGCGTAGAAGAGGACCTTTCCAGGGAGACAACCCCCACCCCGAAAAAAGTGGCCACTTTTTTTTCCTCAACAGTAACAAGCTGGGGATTACCCTCAATCCAAGCAAACCAGCCGGCTCCGATATATTAAAATCCCTGATCAAGGATGCAGATGTCCTGGTGGAGGATACACCGCCCGGCATGATGGAGAAGCTGGGGCTGGGTTATGAAACCTTGCGGGAGATCAATCCCGGCCTGATCATGACGTCCATCACCGCCTTCGGTCGCTCGGGACCTTACAAAGACTATAAAGCAGCTCACCTCAATATTTCACACGTATCGGGCCAGGGGTACATGCTACCGATTCCAGCACCGGACATAAACCGACCGCCGGTAATGCCAGGGGGCAACAAGGGAGGGTATGACATTGGAATCACCGCTCTGGTTGCTGTACTGGCCGCCTATTACAAAAAAGGAGTATCCGGGAAAGGGCAGTTGCTGGAAATCTCCCGCCAGGAGGCGCTGATGGGCATGCAGAGGATTGAGGCCGCCGGTTTTCGGAACACGAATGTGAGTGTCGATCGTTCCCCCAAACTACACCGCAGACACATTGGTGGCATGATAGCCTGCAAAGATGGCTACGTTACCCTGCTTACTCCCCAGGAACGCCAGTGGGAATCTCTGTTGGAAATGATGGGGAATCCGGAATGGTCAAAAGAATCTTACTGTGTGGATAAAGAACAACGATCACAGCGTTCTGAGGAGATTAACCTGAAAATCGCGGATTTTATCAAAGGCTACACCCGTCGCGAGATCGTGAAGCTGGGACAGTCTTACAGCATCCCCTTCTCGCCTGTGAACACCGCCAAAGATATTGTAGAATCGGAGCAGTTTAACGCGGTTGGATTTTTTAAAACGATTACGCATCCTGTCATGGGTGAGGTGAAATGTCCGACGGCGCCTTATCGGTTTTCAAAAACACCCTGGTTATCAAAACGAGCGGCGCCTCTTCTGGGAGAGCATAACGAGGAAATATATTGCGAGCGGCTGAAATACGACAAAGAAGATCTAATCAGGTTGAGACAATCGGACATCATTTAAGGACTAATTTATGAAAAACGGACCACTGCACGGATTGCGGATTACAGAGTTTACATCGGCCTGGGCTGGGCCTTATGCGACTTGTTTGTTGGGATTTCTGGGTGCGGAAGTGATCAAGGTGGAGAGCCAGAGGAGAATCGATCATTCACGGTTTATCGCATTCAGCATGAGCAAGTCCTTTTCGACCCCCAATGAATCTCCTGTCTTCGACAGTCTGAACCTGAATAAAAAAAGTGTCTGTCTCAACCTGTCAAAACCGGGTGCTGTTGAGATAGCTAAAAAGCTGGCCGCGGAGAGTGATGTGGTGGTGGAGAATATGCGCCCTGGTGTGATGCCGAGACTGGGTCTTGGCTATGACGTTCTCAACGAAATAAAACAGGATCTGATCTACCTCTCTTCCTCCTCCTGCGGTCAGATTGGCCCGGACCGGGAGTTTATCGGTTACGCACCCAATTTTGCTTCGATCGGGGGTCTGTCCCACGATACTGGCTATCCCGATTGGCCGCCCAGTAACCTGATGGGGTTTATCGATCTGAAAAGTGCCACTACAGCGGCTTATGCCATTTTAATGGCCCTGATTCATCGGCAGAAATCAGGTGAGGGACAGTATATCGACCTGGCTTCCCAGGAAACAGTCGCCATTCTCAACAGTGATATGCTGCTGGATTATATCATGAACGATCGGGTCAAGGAGCGTCACGGGAATCGGGACGAAATCATGTCGCCACACAATTGTTACCCCTGCCGGGGTGAGGACAACTGGATCAGTATCGCCGTCAGTTCTGACCAGGAGTGGCAGGCCCTCTGTGGCGCCATGGGAAAGCCTGAACTGGCGGATGATGCGCGCTTTGCGGATATGTACAACCGCTGGTGCAATCAGGAGGTGTTGGACGAGATCATCGGCACATGGACCTCCCAGTTGGAGGATTATGGTGTGATGGAAATCCTGCAGAAAGTTGGCGTTGCAGCAGCACCTTCGCTGAGCAGCGAGCAGCTTTATGCAGACCCGCACCTCCAGGAGCGGGAGGTTCTCCGTGCGGTGAAACATCCAGTCATGGGAGAAAGCTGGGTGGTTGCGCCTCCCTGGCGACTGTCCGAAACACCAGCGGCTATCAAGCGTCACTCTCCACTATTGGGAGAGCACAACGAGGAAGTCCTCAATGGTCTGCTGGGGATCCCCAAAGAGGAGATCAAAAAACTAGAGGCGGATGAAGTGGTTTACTAAATCACTTTCTGAGTTTCGAAATAGCCCGGATTGACGTTGTCGATGTCATCAATGATGGACTGGTTTATCTGGGTTTTCATCTTACCGAAAGTATCCCGCTGCTTCTGCATCATTTTAGCAAAGGCCATGGTCTGTTCCATGGTCTCCGCTGTATCGCTGCAAGCCTTTTCAATGATGTTGGCTTTTTCAAGTTCCGGGGCAGTCAGACGTTTGCCGGTGAGCATGAGATCGTTGACGACCGGATTTGAGTATTTGTGAAAAAGCAGCGTTTTCATGGCGGGGGCGAACTGGATGTTGATATCCACTTCCGGAAGACAGTAGAAGCCCCGATCACTGCGCATAAATCTGAAATCACAGGCTGCGGCCATGATGGCGGCATTGGCGAAACAATGACCGTTGATAGCTGCGATAACCGGCACAGGACAAGTGAGCAGGATTTTGAAGACCTTGTCCATGGTGAGCAGAAACTCGATGATCGTTTCTGTGTTGTGATCTCCTATCTGTTTCATCATCCATTCCAGGTCGATGCCCTGGGACCAGTTTTTTTCGTCTGTCGAGGTCAGGATTACCGCTGTAACCGTTTCGTCCTCTGTCACCTTTTCCAGCATTCCCTGCAGCGCTTGAGCGAACTCAAGGTGGTGACGGTTTTCGCCATTGTTCATCTTGATGACGGCAATGGACTCATCCATTGTCAGTTCAATTATTGCCATTTTTCTTATTCCTTGTAGTTGATAAATTAGTCTTGATATTCCTTACCATACCAAACCCCTAAAGCTCTGTATACGCCCTCTATGAACATCGTGTCACATGGTTTGCGCTCAATGTCATTAACTTAAGCAGGATTTTGCCTTGAAGAATGAATCTGCTAAAAACAATCCCCCTTTGAAGGCAATGTCAAGAAGTTAAGGGATTTTCATCAGCAATTCCCCCTTATTAAAGGGGGTTTTGGGGATGTAGACATTCAGAGGGTGGAGAATTCATGATAATTGCTTAAGTTAATGACATTGGGTTTACGCTACTTAAAGACAGTTGCTTCTACGGCTGAAATGGGGTAGAAGCAGAGATCTGGGTTATGGCTGTTAATCTGCCAGAATGATGGTTTTTTTAATCATAACCGCTGTCCTGGGCACATCCTGGCGACCGTTGCGGATGGTGGTGCGGGTATTTTCGATCGATTGCACAACAGACATTCCTTCGGTCACCTTTCCGAAGACACAATAGCCCCATCCCTGAGCATTTTTACCCCGATGGTTTAGAAACTGGTTGTCAACCGTGTTGATAAAAAACTGAGCTGTGGCCGAGTGAGGATCCCCAGTCCTGGCCATGGCGACGGTGCCGACTCCGTTTTTGAGACCGTTGTCCGCTTCGTTCCTGATGGGGGAAAGTGGGGTTTTACGTTCCATGTTCTCGGTCAGGCCCCCGCCCTGGATCATGAATCCACGGATGACCCGATGAAAGATCGTGCTGTCATAAAAACCGCTTTTGACATATGCAAGAAAGTTGTTCACTGTCTGCGGCGCCTTTTCACTATCCAGACTCAACACGATATTGCCATGGCTGGTTTCCAGCATGACGCGCGTATTTTTAGTCTCTGCCAGAGAGAGTGTTGAGGAAAGGGCAAAAAGGATAAAAATTAAAAATAGCTTTTTCAATGTGTGTCCCATAAAAAACGGGAATCAACGAACTCCCCTGGAGCAGTGCCGATTCCCGACGGTTATTTGATAAAATGGAATGATTTACAGTTGCCAGAATGAACCGGCACTTTTCAGATTGGAGATAACGCCGGGCAACTCCATCATATAAGTTTTCATGTTGCTGACATATGATCCATTCAAACGCTGTTTGAAATAATTGCCGGAAAACATTGTCATCAGGTCCGCCAGTGAGATTTTACCCTCTTTAAGCTCAGGCTTGTACTGGGCCCAGTTTGCAAGATGCTCTTCCGACCGGAAGAATAACATCGTGCTTCAGGAGTAGGCAATGTCTTTTATCCACCCTTTAAAGGGAACTGAAACATGGCCGATGATGGTGTCGGGCTCCGCAAGAACGATAACGCCGTCCTTGACCTCCACACATATTGATTCCCCGCAATCGAGGCAGGGGGTGTCGATGCGTACGGTTTTCCCGGGATACAGCCAGCTGACCGCTAGCGATTCGAAAGCTCACTGTCCGAACCCTTTCGGTTCTCCGTCAACGCTGATCCTGAATTGGGTTGGTTGGTTGTTGAACGGTGCAAATGAAGCAATGAAATCGGTGCCGGGGTAAAGCCAGCCCGGAACACCTGAACTGAAAAGAGCGTGAACGGCCTGTCGGCCCTCTTCCGGGGTGACCGAGAGCTTTTGTGCAATCTCCGTGTAGTGGGGCGCCTGGCCGGTTTCTACCATCTGTTCGAGGATCAAATGGTAGGTCCGATCCAGCGGACTCTTGTCGCTCATAGGTTTCCTCCTTGGTCAATTGATTGAGATGTTGCATTGAGCGTGACGATTTCTGGTGGGTATATCACATCATAACAACTGATCTGAAGACAAAGTAAACCTACCACCTCTTTTCGTCAAGAGTGGACCGGACGGGCGACACTGCCAGAAATCTGTTAGTTCCCTGGAACATTGAAAACGACGTCGGGCAGCAATCATTTAATTCGGTTGTTCAAATCTTGAAAAAGAGATAAAATATATTTCAAATTGTCCTTTCTGCAAAAAACTAAACGGACATTGCAGAGATAGAGAAAAAATATATTTAAATAAATTGAGTCAGAATGTGTGAACTAATGGGAATGAGTGCAAAATTGCCTACTGATATATGTTTCAGTTTTTCTGGATTAATGCAAAGAGGTGGAAAAACAGGGCCGCACAAAGACGGTTGGGGAATCACTTTTTATGATGGTAAAGGGTGTCGAACCTTCAAAGATTCAACAGCTTGTGCTGATTGTACGATTGCCGAACTGGTTCAATCTTATTCCATCAAAAGTCAAGTTGTGATCAGCCACATTCGTAAAGCCAACCGCGGGAAAGTTGGCTTGGAAAATACCCATCCATTTATGCGTGAACTCTGGGGAAGATACTGGACGTTTGCACATAACGGTCAAATAAAAGGGATAAAAAAGCGGCTCAAAGAATTAAAGAAGAGCCAAAGTTTAAATTTTCAACCAGTGGGCACCACAGACAGTGAAGCTGCATTCTGCTATATACTCAATCGAATACACAGGGAATTCGAAGGTTATCCGAATACGAAAAAACGTTTATGGGCTTTTATTGCAGAATTGTCACGGGATCTCTCATCACAGGGAGTGTTCAATATTCTTCTTTCTGAAGGAAAACATCTATTCTCTCACTGCAACAAAGAGCTGTACTGGATCACCAGAAAAGCACCATTTGGATCAGCAACGCTGAAAGATGCAGACATCACAATCGATTTTCAGCAAAAAACAATGAAAGAAGATGTGGTCACGATTATTGCGTCAAATCCTCTCACAAGGGACGAAAAATGGGGAAAACTCAAACAGCAGACAGGGATTTTGTTTTGTAAGGGGGAAATTATGCAACGGTATGCCTAGCAACCCGGGGACCTTTTCCCTCCCTCAAGTGCTCCGGGCTTAAACCAAAACAATACTCTCCGGGCTTGGACCAAGACCATGCCCTCCGGGTGCGGTTGTTTATTCATCAGGTCCAGGTACCAACCGCAGACGTCAATCCTGTTTAGCCGTGGGATATGTTTCAAAAAAGGGTCTGAAAAAATGATACATCACCAGAAAATGTATTGATTTTCCGGTGAAAATGACCCATTAATGGGATTTTGACAAAAGTCAACTATTTTAGGCGGATGATGGCTCAAGCATCAGTGTCTGCCAGTTTGGAAGAGATTGTTAGAGAACAGGAGATGAGAACAATGACTGATACCCCCGTCCTGGTGGAGAAAACCGGGTATATTGCACAGATCACACTAAATCGGCCGGAAAATCGTAACAGCATGACGGCAGATCTGATGGCAGCCTTTTTTGAGGCGGTAGAGACTGTGAAGTCGGATCCCGAGTTGCGCTGTCTGATTATTACCGGCAGCGGCAAGACGTTCTGTGCGGGTGCAGATTTTAAGGCGGATCAGGATAATGAACTGTTTCAGTCCGCCAACAATGCACTATTGAATATGTATCGACCTTTTCTGGAATTACAGCAGATCTCCATTCCCATTATCGGGGCTCTGAATGGTCATGCAGTCGGTGGTGGTTTTGGTCTGACACTGATGTGCGATATCCGGGTGGCTAACAAGAATGCGAAGTATGGCGCCAGTTTCGCCCGTCTGGGGATTCATTCCGGTATGGCTATCTCCTATCTCCTGCCGAGATTGATCGGTCTACCCCAGGCAAACGAGCTGCTCTTCACCGGGCGCTTGATCAATGGGTTGCAATCACAGGCCATGGGTCTGGTCAATTATGCAGAAGCAGAGGAGCGTGTGCTGCCCAAAGCCTGGGAGCTGGCGGAAGAGATCGCTGCGTCCGCACCTGTCGCAGTTCGCATGATGAAACGTTCAATCCAACGGGGGCTCGACTGGAATGCCATGGCTGCCGCAGAGTGGGAGTCCCACTGCCAGTCCCGGACTTTCGAAATGGAAGATGCCACAGAGGGCATCAAAGCGTTTTTAGAAAAACGTGAACCAGATTTCAAGGGGCGCTGATTAATATCTGCCCCCGCGGAGGCGTTTTTCGATCACTTCCCTTTGAATACCGGTTTGCGCTTTTCCAGAAAAGCTTGACCGCCTTCCAGGGCATCCTCAGTAGATGCGGTTTGCTGCTGACCAAGACTTTCAAGGTGCAGCTGCTGTTCATGGGAATTATCGAAACTCTTCCAGTAGGCCTGCCTCATAAGAGCCAGGGCCTGCGTAGGACCCGCCGCTAAATTCTCTGCCATCTTCAGGGCTTCAGGCAATAGATCGTTATCGGGTACAACGCGGTTGATGAGTCCCCACTCCAGGGCTTTTTGAGCCGGTAGCCGCTCCGCCAGCAGTGAAAGCTCCATGGCCCTGGCCAGGCCAATGAGTCTTGGCAGCAGCCAGGTGATGCCGCCGTCTGGAATCAACCCCACGTTGCGAAAAGCCTGCAGAAAGTAGGCAGACTCACTAGCGATGACAATATCGCCCATCAAAGACAGGGTCATGCCAATCCCTGCTGCGGGCCCCTTGATCGCTGTGATAATCGGCATTCTGAGCTCTTTGAGGAGCAGAAAGAGTGGGTTGTAAGTGTCGTCCAGGAAGAAAGGGATATCCACTTTTTTTGAAGCGCTCTCCAGATCCATTCGTCGTTTACGGTCTGCAAGGTTGGCTCCTGAGCAGAATCCGCGACCTGCACCCGTCAGCAACAGGCAACGAATCCCACTGTTCGGTTCAGCCACTTTTAAAACCGCTAGTTTCAATTCATTCAGCATCTGTTCGCAGACGGCGTTAAGGACTTCGGGATGATTCAGCTCTATGATGGCTATGTTTCCCTGGATTTCGAAATTGATGCGTTGATAGGTCATGTTAATTCCTCTGTTTAAGGCAGTGTGGTTCCCAGATGTTTGTTCAATTGGTATGCGGGAACCCAAGGGTTGAAAATGCGTGTGGGGAGTTCGTATTCTGATGCTGAAAGATTATCAGGAGAGCGATGCTATCGCAATACCCATTAACTCCTCATTTCGAGGGGCGATTTATCCAATCAATCCGCAGGCTTACTTATTGGCTACGGATTATTTCGGCTAGAAAGTTACCGTCTGGTACAAAAATCCTGCTGAGTTGTAACGGCTGAGAAACGAGGTGTAAGTCAGGCCTGGATTACTGTTTCCGTCCAGTTCGCCGAAGGTGTAGCCGGTGAGGTAGAGGTCGCTGGAAGCGTCTATGGTAATGGCCCGGGCCACTTCAGTGGAACTCGTCCCCAGCTGTTTCATCCATTTGGTGTCCCCCGTGGCATCATATTTTATGATCAGGAGATCGGAACCACCGAGGCTATCCCCTGCAAAACCGCTATTTGTATAGCCGGTAAGATAAACGTCTCCACTGCTATCCAAATCAATGTCGTTGCCGTACTCGTTATCCTCAGTCCCTGTTTGACGAATCCACTCGATGTTGCCGTCGGTATTCAGTTTGGTCAGGAAGATATCGTCATTTCCGAGGTGGATCTGGCCGTCCAGTTGGCCGTTTGTGACCCCGGTCAGGTATATGTCACCCGCACCGGTTACCTGAAGGCCACGGACGTAATCGTTGCCAACTGATCCCAGCTGCTTGATCCAGACGAGATTGCCCGCTGAATCATATTTCACGACAAAGAGATCATGCAGGCCACTGCTTGAATTACCGGCAAGGTCACCGGTGGTGAATCCGGCGCCGTACACATTACCTGCGTTATCGGTTTTGACAGCAATACCGTAAGTACCATAAGAGGCGGAATAGCTGTTGTCTTCGTCGTTACTGAGTTGTCGAGCCCAGATCTGGTCCCCTGAGCTGTCCAGCTTCAGCAATACAAAATCCTTGGTGCCGGATAGGGTGCCCTCAAAAGAACCGTAGGTATGCCCGGCGACGTAGATATTTCCGGAAGAATCAGTTGTGATACCATACGCATAATCATCCCTGTCAGTCCCAAACTGTTTTTTCCAGATTGTTGACCCGTCAGCCGCGGTTTTGATCAGGAGCATATCGACTCCGCCGGCACTGCTGTTACTGCTCAGGGTGCCGTACGTATAGCCTGTCATCACGGTTTGACCCGAAAGGTCGATGGTAAGGTCCTGCAGATAATCGTTTTCCGTGCTACCACTCAGGCGGGACCATAAACGGGTTCCGCCGGATGAATATTTGATCAGGAAGATATCGGCATTACCGATAATGGTATTTGCATCAAGATCCGAATATGTGTGTCCGGCAACATAGACATCATTTGAGGAATCCGAGGTCAGTTTCAAGCAGCTGGTTATAGTGGCAGCCGTAGTTGTCTCATCCTCATCATTGCTGTTGCTGCAACTTCCCACTGTGATTGCCAGGCAGGAGAGCGCAATGATCAGCCATTTATTACGCAGGTCTTTCATATCGGTTTAAAAATCATCCAAATGGTTTTACCGTCAGTCTCTCAGGGTTTTGTTCCTATACTGCGGGAGGTCTTTTGTGAAATATTCAAAGTCCACCATTAAATATCATTTATCTCTTAATTCTGTCACTCACTCTTCTTCAGATTGAACTGCATCGTCAGAATTTTGTGAAATTTGTCGCAGTCCGGTATTTCAATGATGGGTGTGACTATGGTAGCGCTCCAATTCTTCGAGGAACAACGGTGTAAATATCCCTTCGGATTTTCGTTTTTGAATCTCTTCCAGACGCCAGAATCGACCAGCCAGTATTTCATCAGGATTCAGACTTATTTCACCATCCCAGGTGCAGGTATAAGTACTGACCATTTCGGATTCAAATTCGTTGGTATGAAAAAATTTATAAAGAAATTCCAGTTTGGCCTGGACAATGCCCAGCTCCTCTTTCAACTCTCTTAGAGCCGCCTCGTTGTAAGATTCGCCTGCATCCACATGACCTCCGACAGCGGTATCCCACTTTCCCGGTTGGGTATCTTTGTTCCAATGTCGCTGCTGTATAAACCAGTCACCTGCCGAGTTGAAAATGAGAATGTGGATCGCCCGGTGAATCAAGTCCGGGTTGCCGTGAACCTGGCAACGTGTGGCTTGGCCAACGATTTGATCCTGCCGGTTGATGATGTCGAAGATCTCTTCCATTCCAGGTTTGTTTGCATCGGGGGTGTCTTTCATGCCTGGAGTAGAGTCAGGTCGAGCAGCAGGGGATCGGTTTCATGATTGGTAATGTAGTAGGAGTTGTCTTTTTTAAAGATGATGATCCCTTCAAGGTATTCCACCTGGATCGATTTTTCATGTTCCAGCTTCAGAAAATGGTGCTTAATCATGTACAGATTCCAGTCATGGGAAACACTGACGTCAATGTGGGATTCAGGGCCTTCCTGCAGCAGACTGGTCAACTGACGGATCATTTCATTGGCAACCTTGTCTGAACGCCCCACGAGATCGTTGGAAATTTTTCCGCTAAACCACTGTTTAAATAGTTGCGATGTTCCCAACTCCATATGCAATTTGAAAATTTCTGGAGGGTTTTTGACAAAAAAGGGAGCCAGTTCGATCACCACCTTATTGGATTCTGTCTGTCCGCCGCAGCTGGTGCAGCCTTTATCAGCCTGGTAGGCTGTTTCGATACAGCGTCCCAGCATACTGGAGAAAAAGCGGACGAGCGGGGTGTGTGGGATTTTTTTTCCAAATGCATGGGCATACAGCTTTCCCTCTTCGGTGAGCCATTGCAGGGATTCCCTTTCCATATGCTGCTCGTCGTAATGTCTGGCTGAATGCCTCATCAGGACAGAGAATTTTTTCACACCCTCATTTTGAAGACGATTGAGGATCTCCACTGTCTTCATGCCGTACCGGTTTTCATTGAATTCTGTCATCTGCGGTTTTTCGATTATCGATTCTTTAGGTCGTGTTTGTCCGGTACGCCGACGGTCCCGGGATTGACTTTGTTTTTATGACTCAACTAACTATTCACCATAATCCCCTCGGCGGAGCAGATGCTGAACAGATACTTCAAGAGAACATCATAACGATACAAGAGACAACTGAAAACGCAAAAATGGTTAAGTGTTTATTATGATGGGATTATGTGTAGGTTTCTACACTTTTGTAAAAAGAGTTGGACTTTTGTAAAAGTTTTGTGTAAGGTCGTGATATAAAATCAAAAAAAATAGAATTTGTCAGTCTCAAGTCATTGTTAGCTGTAACAAATCTTATTTTTTGGAGGATATCGATCATGTCATTCGTAAACAAAAGAGAGTTTGTAACGGCTTCGCTGTTAAAAAGGCTGAGAGTCGGGCTATATCAACCGTACAAGTTCTTCGTTTTTGCACCGGTGTTGGCTTTGTCTACAGCCATTAACGGAACGTTGGTCATGATTCTGTTAATGTTTTTGAAACCCCGGCTGGTTAGTAAGATTTGCGGGGCGTCATGGGCGCGCATCAACAGTTTTACGACCCCCATGCGGGTGAAGGTCAGCGGCAGAGAGCAGGTGGATGAAAGCCAGTCCTACGTGATTGTATCGAACCATCAGAGCCACTATGATATATTTGTACTTTACGGCTGGATCGGGATCGATTTCAAGTGGGTGATGAAAGCATCGCTGATCAAGATTCCTTTCCTAGGACCCGCCTGTAACAAGTTGGAACATATCTTCATTGACCGTTCCAATACCCAGGCAGCTTTGAAGTCAATCAACGAAGCCAAGAAACGGATCGTCAACGGGACTTCGGTCCTGTTTTTTCCGGAGGGAACCCGGAGTGGTAGTGGCAAGATGCTGCCGTTCAAGAAAGGCGCCTTCAAAATGGCTATGGATCTCAATCTGCCGTTGTTGCCGGTTTCCATTGTGGGAACGGAGAAGATACTGCCCAAAGGAACCATCAACCTGCTACCGGGAGAAGTTGAGATGAAAATTCATCCGCCGATTTCGGTTGAGGGGTACGATAGTGGCAGTATGGAAAAGTTGATGCAGGAGACTCGCAGGGTGATCCAGTCAGCGCTTTAGTGCCTCTTGGTTAAAACTGGGCCTCCAGAACCATCGCCAGGGCACCGGTGATGGTTACTTCACTGATGGATCCGTCTGGCCAATCGATCTCTGACTTACTGTTGTACGAGCAGAGTTTCAGCCCAAACAAGAAATACTTGCCCGCCCAGTAAACCGGAACTTCCCAACCCGAGAGTTCTGCCGTACCGGAAATGGTGTTTGTATCTGACACATATTCGTAAGGATAATCGGTCCATCCAGTGTCGGTCGTGTAATTAGCGTAGTGAAAACGGCTACTCCCCAGATAGCTTTTAACTATCTGGGGCGTTATCACCCAATTGTCACCAATCTTGAATTCGAAACCAAGACTTGCTGCCAGCAGGGACTGTTTGTAGGAAAGATCCAGCCTGTTTAATCCTGATATTTTTTCTCCCCTGACAGAGAATTCCATTAGTCGAAAACCCACCAACAGTCCGTTGTTGGCAACATATGAGTAGACAGGAATCTCCAGGAGTTCTCCCTTGAGGTCAATGATCTCGTCGTTTTGTTCGTGAGTCCCTGAAGTTGATCCCAGACCAACACCGACTCTGTGCCCCTCAGCCAATGTGGTGCAGGGGATCAGCATTACAATCAGGATAATCAGAAAACCACCTCTTTTCATATTTTGTGTCCGATGTTGGATAGTAAACGGTTCAGTATTCCATATAATACGGCAGTCGTTTGGTTTTAGGTGGCAAGCCCTTGCCGGTGATAGATCCTGCGTTCCTTCCCGGACCAGCAACCGGTTTACCGAATTTCATTTCTGCTGCAATAGAGTAGGAGGTTCCCTCAGTCACTTTTTCATCGTTCTGATCCAGAACGGTAATCGTCTGCCTTCCGAGTGTCAGGACCAGTGTGTCGCCCATAGGTATCGGAAATTTAAGAACTTGTGAACTGATCTGTGTCAGGGAACCGGCGATCTCCTGGTTACGTACCCCATATGCAAATTCGAAGAAAGGATTGAAGGTCAACCGGAGCAGGTAGGCATCGATATCGTAGGCCCGGTTCCGCCTGCTGGTTCCTGGTTGGATCAGGGCCTGAAATGAGTTGTCAACATCTGTATAGTCTCCGGCTTCCAGGATGATCTGGGCCATGACACGGCCGGCGCCCATTCCCAGGGCGATGGTAGTCAGGTTCAGTCCGGGTTCGGTAAAGGGTAGTTTCTCCAGGGTATAATATGATGTATACCCGCTCGGTCCGATGTCGGCAGGGTCAAATTCCATAATGGCATTCACCGAAGGTCTGACCAGAAATCCCACATCCAGTTTCGGTTGAAAGGCACTCAGGTTGAGCATGACACCATAGTCGTTGAATTGGTAGCTGCTTGTACCGGCGATTTTCCCTTCAGGGGAGAAGTTGTCACTCGCGCCGCAGCCATATACATTGGGACACCAACTGCGTAGAAAGCCCGTCTGCAGGTTTTTGGTCTCGTATACCACATCCCGTTGGTTTTGCCGGATACCCAAAGAAAAACCGCGCATAGGGATAGCCAGCAGAAAACTGGTTGTTGAGCGTGTGTAGTTGCCTTCAATGGCCGGATTTACGCTGAGGTTGTTAAAACTTGTAGCCGACATCAGGCTGTTGTAGTATTTACCCTCCTTATAGTTCTCCCTGCGATCATCGACACCGATACCTAAAGTAAAAAATTTGGTGGGATAGGCCAGGTCAACATGACCGCCTGTGACTTCGCCTTTGTTGTATTTGATGGACTCCGCTTTGCGATGACCGTAATATGGATCAAAAAAATACATCTCGGCAGGATAGCCAGAGGGTGTTCGCGCTTGGCTGGAGAGTGGCGAGAGGGTAGTGTTCTGTTCGAACTGAAAAACCGTGATATCGAAGAGAATACGGTCGATCGCTGCGGCGCCCGCCGGGTTCAGGGTGATTTTACTTTTGGAGACCGTTCCAAAATCGGCGACACCACCGGCAAAAACGGTCATGGGGCAGATAATCCCCAGGATCATTAAAATGGATAAAATCTGGCACCGCCGGAAAAGTATTGATGATATACAACGATACCATCTCCTGTTTTCAGGTTCTCCAGGTGGATTTAGGGTGGCCAGCGCCTGCTCCATTATTGATGAATTGCTGATAGGTTTGTGTGAAAATCCAAAAAAATAGCTTGTATCGGTAGGTAATTGCAAGATATTGACCAGACATGGCTTCAATAAATTTGAAGACCCATCTTATCCATAAATACAGCGAACAGCTTCGACTCTTCCAGGGTCATGATCCCATCGGCCACCATCACATCGCCGACCAGGTTAAGAACCAGATTTTTCTGGGGCAGGGTCAAATCGGGAATCAAATCCTCCACAATCGCTTCGATTTTCTGTTTCAGCAGCAGTGGGTCTGCAATGATGATTTCAACCTCATTGATGATCTCCTTTTTGATAACTTCCTGGTACTGATCGAAATCTTCATACTCCTCAAGCCAATGCTCATCCGCAAAGGCCTGAATCACTTCCCACTCTTTTTCATGCAGTTCCCTGTCGATCAGTGACATCAAAATGGCGCTGTAGATAGCGTTTTTCAACGATTTTTCGTTGAATACGTCTGTAATGAGTTCGTTTTCCTGCATCGTCATGTCTCCTGGGTCAGTCCCGGTCTTTCCCCGGTACTGTTCTATCATTAGAAATTAGTGGGTTTTTAAAATTAAGTTGTCAGATTTTTCCTGATTATTAGATGACAACGGTATAGTCCTCATCCGGTTCCAAGCGGACATCTTTCAAAGTGGGTTTGGCAAATATCAGAATCTCCTGAACCTTTATGATAATCCGTTGGAGATTTTGAGTCTCATGTCTGCGATCTTTCAATTCTACTATATCGTCTACGGTGGATTCTGTGGCAGCATTAAGGCGGGTCAATTCTTCATCGATCTCGCCCATAACCTTTAACACCCGGCGGTATTTCATTTGTAGAATCGATGTATTGGAAAAAGCCAGCCCGGTGGCCAGTTGCCTGAGTTTCTCGTGGGTTGGGTAGTGAATGTTGTCATAATCGGGTTTCTGAAAGTAACGGCGCATGGTTTTGTGAAACGCCTTGGCCTCGAAAAAGTCTTCCAGATTGGTGATAATGGTACCTAAAATACCAGATCGCAGCAGATCGATACGGTGGATATCTCCAAGCCGTTCCTGGATTTCCGGCAGCAGCTGATGTTGCAGGTCGATGGTTCGGAATCCATATTCTTTCTGGGCTGGATTGAGGTCGTCATCGATAAATTTCTGGATCACGAAAAAAAAGTCCTTTTTGCGGATACGATGCATTTTTTCGCTTTTACGTACGGCAATCCATTTGTCAGTGCGATCCACCCTCTGAATACTCATCTGGGTGCCGATGATGTCGTCCGGACTGATGTAGAAATTGGCAATGTCTTCCTCACCGATGGTCTGGCTGGTCCCGACCAGCATCCATTTGTCGAAATCCACAGCTGTTTTCTCATCTTTTGATGGTGGCTCTGTTTTTTCCGAGGCTTTCTTTTTCAGTGTCTGGTTGTTCCGGATAACGGAGGTCAGCATCTTCCGCAGCCAATAGGACATGGCCAGGTTGGCTTTCAGGCTTGAAAGCTGTTCGTTTTTCACTTTTTCAAAGTTTCGCTGGAACTCCTCCATCGCTTCAACTGTTCTCAGACTACGTTCGGCGGGTTCCTTTTTTTGGGTTTTCCGGTAATGATCTTCATTGATCCCCGGCAGGAGCGCGTTGAATTTCAGCCTCAGCAAGGTCCGGCATTCGTCCGGGTTGATGCCGGCAAAAGCGTACTCAATATCCTGCATCGGGGTTTGATTGATGAGGGAGATGGTTTCTTTGGACAAAGGCTGGATGGTGCTGACTACCTGCACCAGGATATCATACATTTGTACCGCGATCTGGCTCAAAGGGTCGTCTCTGAAATTCATCAGATCGTCTTTGACTGAGTGCAGACGAATAAAGCGAATGACCTCCTTGTCATCAATCAGGGCTTTTCCACCCCTGTTAAAGGTCGAAATGTTATTGCAGCCATTAATAATATCCAGCGTCGTGACATCATCGGCTGTCGGTGCCTGGTAATTTGCTTTGATCAGGCGTGTTGTGTAGGATGGTTTATTTCTTTCCAGTCGGAATTGCAGCGGTAGTGGCTCTTTGACAACCGGGGTCCGGGTATTCTCAATATTTTCCTTTAACAGCCGCTTTGAATACTCCAGCGCGTAAAGATGCATGAGCCAGTGTTCGCAGGTCTCATAAAAACTCTCCAAGCGGTCGGCTTCATCTGCGGTTGTACTTTTCAAGCCTTTGGCCGCTTTTGCTTCCTGCTGGGCGACCATAATAGGGAGGTATTTTTTCTTGAGCTCATAGAGCTGTGCTCCAAACTGATTGGCCGGTGACGATTCATGATGTGTCTCAGCGAGCCTGGATTGTTGTGGTACGGTTCCTAATCCGGTTTTTGGTGTTACGAGGGGAGACGTTTTCAATTCCTTCAGCCCTTGTCCAATGGTGTGGCAGAAAGTGGCGTAAAACTTGCGGGATTGTTCCTGCCGAGCATGCTGCTGCAGAATTTTCATTTCCCTCAGCAACTCTTCAGCCGCTTTACAAAGGCCTTCAATTTGTCCAGGCGTAACGGAAATGTTTTCTGTGCGGCTTTTCATCAACAGGATAAAAAGCCGGGTCGTTGCGTGCAAATTGCGCGTAATGACCTCGGGGATATGGTCCAGTTTTTCGAGCGCCTCTGATTTTTTTCGGAATTCCGGCCACCAGATATTGCGGCTCATGGCTGAAAACTAGATTGGGGGTGATTTTTAACGGATCGTGTCAGCGATCGCTTTGATAAAAGATGGGTTTGTGCCGCAGCAACCCCCGATGAAATTTGCCCCGGCATTCAGCAGGTCTGGAACGAGTTTTACAAACTCCTCCGGGCTGGTATTAAAGACCGTCTGACCGTCAACGAATTCGGGAAGTCCGGCATTGGCTTTCATCCACAACGGTAGCGTTGTCACCTGTCTCATCTGCTGACAGATGTTGATAAACCCTTCGATACCCTGGCCGCAGTTCGAACCCACCACATCGACTCCGGCTGCTGTGAATTTTTCAGCAACTTCGCCTGCAGTATTGCCCATCATCGTGCGATCCTTGTTCTTACCTGAATCGAGGGTCATGCAGCCCACAACCGGCAGGCCTGTTTTTTTAGCCGCTGCGATGGCAATGAGCGCCTCATTAATGTCGATCATGGTTTCCACCACAATCCCATCAGCACCCGCTTCAGCAATTGCCGTAGCCTGTTCTTCAAATGTTTCCTGTAGCTCGGAGGTGGTGACCTCCTTCATCAGTAACATTCTACCGCTGGGACCGATAGAGGCAAAAACCAGAGTATCGCTGCCTTTCACAGCCTTTCTGGAGATATCCACTCCGGCTCTATTGATTTCAGGAATCTTACCTTCGAGCTTGAATTTTTTTTGGACAAAATGGTTCGCCCCAAAGGTGTTGGTCAAAACAATGTGGCTTCCTGCCTGAACGTAAGCCGCGGGTACTTCCTGCACCTGATCCGGATGATCGAGATTCCAGGATTCAGGACTTTTTCCGGGTTGCAGACCCCGACTTTGCAATTCGGTTCCCCAGGCGCCATCCGTGATCACAGGTCCGTTCTTAATTAGCTTTTCAATGAGTGCATGCATACAGACTCCGAGTTTTGATTGATATTAAGGCATGTCTTAGGGATCGTTCATAAAAAGGAAATCGTGAGCTGATTTCCAATTTACATGTCCGTTAAATCTCTTGCAACAATTTCGCCGTTAATTGCCTCACCCAGACCGTTTTTTTGAATTGCCTGCTGAGTCTGATGTGAACACGGCCATGCTGTCGAGATATTTTTTTTTGATGCTTTTTGCGGCGTAATATCCGCTGAGAACGGCTGGTATAACCAACAAACCCAGCCAGGGAGCTTTTTGAGAGAGAACCGCTCTGATGCCGAAAGTGAGGGCCATGATGGCCAGATTTACGACCAGCAATCGCCAGAGAAGCTGCAGTTCCCAAAAACCGATCTGTTTCGGGTATTGTCCATGTACCCTGAAATATTGAACCTGTCGGGGGACTTTTAAAATGGTGAAGAAGATCAATTGGGTGGCTGCCAAACCCACCAGAATAATACCAAATCCATCGCTTAACCAGTGATGGAGAGTCATGCTGCGTCCGATTGCCATGCCGGATGCAAACAATAGGGTCAATATGCCCCAGATCCATCCCAAAATCCGGGTTCGGAGGGTATGGGTCCGATCTGCCGCCATGAAATAAGAGAGTGTGATCAACAGGATGGCAGTGGCGGTATGCCCGCTGGGGAGACTGCCAAAATAGTAGCCATCTGAAATATGGTGTGGACCGAACTCAAACCAATGGGAGAAGGGGTATCCCTTCTTGACCACCAGATAAGGTCTGGCTCTGGCCATAATCCATTTGACGCTATGTACGAGCCCCACTCCGGTGACCAGAGCTGTAAAAAAAGCGAATCCCAGGTAAGGACGGTAAGGCTGTAGCCTGGGAAAACGTGATCCCGGGTAACTGCAAAAAAAGCCTGCAGCCAGGATCAATTGAACAATTATCCCCAGGTCGCTGCCGCCAAAGACGCCGTCGTCGAAAAGATTCTGGGCCATGAAATCACCCCAGCTATCAATCCGGTTGCTATACAGCCAGAGAGTCCATTCATAATCCACCCTTGAGAGCAGAAGCATGGACAACAATGAAAACAGTGTCAGAATGATGAGTCCAAAAGGGATCGGTTTTTTTACGGTCATGTTTTAAGGCTGCTGAATGGCTCTGATAACAATTCTCCAATTGCCTAAAATCTACCGGTAATTTTAGAAACTGTCTACACCACGCCCCTGGCATGTAGCTCCTGTTGAGTCTGCCAGGCGTTCTGGCTGCGAGTCTGGTGATTCAGTGCTGAGACAATGGGATTTCGGCTGCTCAAAATTCGCCAGGATCATCTCAGAAAAAAATATTCAAGGATTTCATCGTGATGGGTTTTTCAACTAAAAAGGGTATTGAACATCGGGATCCGGGCCGGGTAGACTGATGCTATGAACAAGAGTAACAGACTTAGAGAAACATACAACTTTATCAAACAAAATTTCTTCCCCAGATGGGACCGGGACGGTCGCTGGGCTGTGAGAGAAGTGTGGGATCTGCCTTCGGATGGGCGTTGTGATACGAAAGAGAAGCTGATCTTTGTTCGTCCGGTTTCTCAATTGGATGATGATAACCTTCATCTATTGCTGATTCATGAAATCTGCCATGCCTTTTATGCCAATCATGGGGATAAATGGTGTCAACGAATTCACAACGCGGCAGTCAGGGCGCGCCAGATCGGTCTGATTCGGCTCTGGGATATGTTGTTGCAGGAGATTGAGGAATATCAGTCTGACCGTATGGCCACAGCCTCTGAAATTTACAAGCGGATACAGGATGCCGTCCACTGGTATCCGGACGCCTCCTATGGTGACTTAATGAGATATCTGGCTTTTGAACAGGGGCTTTATAAGATGGAATTTGAAAAGAAATATGCTCTCTGTCGCAAGAGTTATGACAAAGCGGTTCGAAAAAGGCGGAAAAGCAGGTGATCAGTTAAGAGTCGGTCCTATCTCATCAAAGAGTTTCCTGCGGCCCAGTGGTATGGTACAGCGAATCACCTGCGTTTCCGTGCCGACCAGATAGCTTTCGGTTAGACTGGCAACCCCGGCCCCGGGTCCGAAATCCAGTACGTGGGTGATACCGCTCTGCTCTACCAGGGGTGCGATTTGCTTTCGCCAGAGAGCGGTTCTTGTAAAGTAGGCCTGCATGACATCCCAGACAATATCAGAACTGTCACCCAGATTAGCCCCGGTGTCGTTAGACCAGACCGGTATCTTCAGTTGACTGCCGCTGAGTGAGAGCCCGGTGCGTTTGGCATCCTGTGGCGACGTCTGCAGAGCATAATTCAAAAACGGGCAGTGTGCGGCGATCGTTGAGGGGATGAATTTCCAGGCAAAGTCGCGATTTTTTTCCCGGATGAAATGACTGAATGCGATCAGATTATCTGGCAGACCGGCAACAATCCAACGGTCAGGCATCAGCTCATACGCTGGATGGGCGATGCCGTAGTCGGAAAATGCGCTGCAGAGTTCATCCAGCTGTTGACGGGTGATGTTGTTAATGCTGGCCATGCAGCTGGGACTGCCGTCCCCGACATCAAGCTTTGCAGTTTCCAGCTTTGGGTTGATGCCAAATCTGGAAATCGACTGTTGGCAGCGAACCCCCTGCCAGAAAAACATGGCCTGACCTTTGAGTGCCACCTCTCGAAGTTCCGGCAGAGGGAGACCCATGGCAACTATCACTGCCGCCACAATACCGGTGGAAAATCCGGTGGCGCTATGGGTATGTGCCAATAACCAGTCTGGATCCAGGCCATCTTCCAGCACTGAAATATATGTGGCAATCTGGCACAGGTAGATCAGTGGATGGGACAGGGGGGACGATAACATGTAGGCTGCATCCGGTGTTTCGTCCGGGTATTCGATCCAGCGCATCACATCGAGACCCTGGGTGAAGAACCCGGTTTCTGAATCATTATATTCGGAAAGTTCCCTTTGAATGGCGGCAGCGGCTTTTTGAACAAATGGTTGAATGTTGGGGCTCATCTGATGCAGACGACGCAATTCGTCCATATATTTCATTCCCTGGCCTGCAAACTGGATAAAAATTTTGGGTTTCCCTTCCTGACTCATCACGGCTTTACACTCCTTTATTCTTTTGATTGGTAGCCTGTTTTTCTGTATCGACAATGATCCGGCGGTGATGCGATTCCGCTGATCGTGTCCTTCATTGTATTTTTCGCAGTTTTTCCAACCCTGTCAATGTTTCTTGGGATTTTGCAGGGCAATCCAGCAAGTGAAAAGGGAGATCAAGTGTTGCTTAAAACAGTGGATTGGTCTAGCTTTAAGAAATAACGACCTGCAAAAACAATCATACCCGATTCCGCGTATAGTTGCCCAGAGACGTTTTTTCCACTTATCCCAGAGCTCAAAAACGACATTGAGGGATTGTCTGTTTCCAAACAATATTGGAGTCATTTGTGTTACCAGTTACGAAGCGTTATTTACCGTATCTAAGTCTTCTCAGTGCTACCCTGTTGTGGTCCAGCTCGTTTATCGCGCTGAAATTGGCCTTCCGGGCCTATGATCCCATGTTTGTCATTTTTGGTCGAATGATTGTGGCAACCCTTTTCATACTGCTGTTTTTAAAACCACTGCGACATCTGCGGTACCGAAAAGGGGATTGGAAGTATCTTTCTTTTATGGGCTTGTGTGAACCGGGTCTCTATTTTATTTTTGAAGCCATTGCCATAGAAAACACATCCGCGTCTCAGGCAGGAATGATCACAGGCACGCTGCCGCTGATCGTGGGTGTTGTTGCCTGGCTTATCCTGAAGGAAAAAATGAATGCCCGCATCATCTCCGGATTCATGCTGGCCATTGGTGGGATCGTTCTGCTCACTCTAGGTAGCGAACTTACAGAAAATGCACCGAATCCACTCTTCGGGAATTTCATGGAGTTTCTGGCCATGGTAGCCGCTACAGGCTATATTATCACTGTGAAGAAGTTGAGTGATCGATATTCTTCTCTTTTCCTGACAACCTTTCAGGCCTTTATCGGTACACTTTTTTACTTCCCCATTCTTTTTTTGCCCTCCACGGATCTCCCCACCGCAATGAGTCCGGTTTCGGCCTTCGCCATTATCTACCTGGGAATTTTTGTGACCTTCGGCGCCTATGGTTCTTACAACTATGCGGTTAGTAAGATTCCGGTCAGCCAAGCCACATCCTTTATCAATCTGATCCCGGTTTTTACACTGATCATGGGTGTCTTGATTCTGGATGAACGGTTGACGTCGATTCAGTATGTGGCTGTTGCTATCGTTTTTATGGGCATATTTCTGAGCCAGTCTAAAAGCAGGACGGCAATAGCTACGTGAACGGTGCTTTGGCAGAAAACCCTTTCAATGTCTGCAACAATAAATATTACACCTGTGAAATAAGCCCAAATGTTTTCGTTGACATGACTTTGTGAAATCTTTATAAATTATTCAGTCTACTTCAGTGGCGGCTGCAGGGTGTTTCCAGTGAGGAGATATGGAATTTTCATCTGGATATTGGAGTCCGGTTGTTGATTTTAAAGGGTATCTGCAGCGCAGGCGGGTGGATCTTATTGGTATTGACTTAAGGGAGCGGTTTAATGGAAGAACGTTATCGTGAGTTGGAAAAAAAGTATCGGGAAAAGTGCCATCAGATTGATCTGATGAAACAGATCCAGTTTATTACCACCACTGATTTCAATCTGGATAGTTTTCTGGAACGGATTATCGATCGGGTGTTGAATCTGACGGAAACCGTCTCGGCAGCCCTGTTGCTGCTCGATGACTCGGATGGGTCATTGATATTTGCTGTGGTCAGGGGGCCGGGTTCCGATGCGCTGAAAGGTAGAGTCATATCCGGGGTGGATGGTATCGCAGGGAAGGTGCTTTCTACTGGTCAATCCTATATTTCCCAGAATACAGCCAATGATCCCACGTGGGATTCCAGCGTCGCCGAATCGATCAACTACCGAACCAATAATTTAATTGCGGCACCTCTGATCATGGGCGGTAAATCCATCGGCGTGATTGAGATCATCAACAAAAAAGATGGGCAACCGTTTGTGCAGAATGATCTGGCTCATCTGGAGAGTATCTCATCTGAAGTGGCACTGACGGTAGAAAATGCTCGCCTGCTGGCAAAGGCCAGCCAGCAGAGCAGAAATCTGAAAACCCTCTCCCAGCTCTCCAGCATTCTCAATTCCAACCTCGATCACAACTATGTCAGAAAGAGTGCCATCGAAGCCGTAATTGAGCTCCTTCGTTGCGAGACTGGATCGCTGTATCTGATTGATGTGGAAACGAATGAACTCTATTTTGATGTCGCGTTGGGTGATCAGGGGGAGAAGATCAAAACAAGCCGCCTTAAAATGGGTGAGGGTGTCGCTGGATGGGTGGCTCTACACGGTAAGAGCGATCTGGTCGCCGATACTTCAACGGACCTCAGGTGGAGTCGTCGCCAGGATGAAAAGACATCCTTTGCTACGAGAAACATGATCACTGTACCGGTAAAAATAAAGGATGAAATTATTGGTGTCCTACAGGCAATCAACAAGCTCGGAGAGAATAACCCATCCCATGATGATTTGACATTGCTTGAACAGTTGGCAGACCAGGTTGCAATTGCGCTGGAAAACGCCCGCTTGTATAAAGAGCAGAAGATCATGTTTAAGAAAACCGCGGAAGCCATCGTTACCGCTATTGAAAAGAGAGACCCCTATACGGGAATGCACACCAAACGCGTCCGTGATTTCAGCATGACGACAGCTGAGTATCTGGATCTCTCTTCTGAGGCCAAAGAATGGCTGGAATTGGCTGCTATTCTGCATGACACAGGAAAAATAGGTATAGATGACCAGGTACTGAGGAAGCCGAGCAAACTGACTGAGTCAGAATTTGATAGTATCAAGCAGCATCCCGATCATGGTACTGAGATTCTGCGGCACATCAAGGAGCTTGGACCGGCTATTCCCGGCATGAAAGGACACCATGAAAGATATGACGGGGGGGGGTATCCGAGTGGTGTAAAAGGCACCGATATTCCGTTGATAGCTCGGATTATCAGTGTGGCTGACACTTTTGATGCGATGACATCAGACCGCCCTTATCGCAAAGGGATGGAGCGGCAGGTTGCTCTGGATGAAATAAAAAATCAGGCCGGCCGACAGTTCGATCCCAACGTTGTTGAGGCATTTCTCAAGGCCGATCAAAACGGTGAGATCACGATCTAATTTGGGGTAAAAGGGAGGGCTGACAATTCAGGAAACCGTGCTGCCAGTGAATCGCTCTCAAGGATTTTCAGATGGTGGTCCAACATGATGGCATCCCAGATCGTGATCACGCTTTTCATGGGTTCCTTGACCCGGTCCTTATTGGTGAAATAGATTCCCAACGCAACGATTTCCTGCTTCGTTTTCCCCGCATCCAACTGCTCTCTGATAGATTGTTCCCTCAGGAAAAACTGGGACAGACAGTTGTCCCAGACGGCATCGATCTCAGATCGAATGATGCCTTCATGACTGGTGAGCAGAATGTCTGTTTTCAAGGACTTCAGCCTCAGCAGCGACTCGACATAAGACCCAATATCGCAACTCTCCCAGCCGTACCACGGTCCGAATTCACTCAGCCCGAGGTCCCCTGCGAATAGAATTCGTTCAGTGGGAAAATAGAAGGAGGTGTGGGATGGGGAATGGCCGGCTGTGGCAATGCATTCGATGGTTGAGCTTCCCGTTTTGATCCGGTGAGAGCCGTCAAAGACCCTGTATTTTTCAATTTCTCTGTATCCAGACTGTTCGAGAAAGATCTTCCAGGTTTCGACGTTTCCCCGGTTTCCGGGTGTATGCTTCAGAAAAGCGTTCCTGTCGCTCAGAAACTGCTCCTCTCCCCGCGGGATAAAATAATCCGCGTTGCTGAATTTCTCTATTGCCTGCCAGCCTCGCGAGTGATCTATGTGGTAGTGGGAGATATACGACTGATCCGGGCGAATTTCCTTCAGAACGGACTCGGTATCACTGTCCGACAGGTTGAGATCGATAACGATTTTCGGCGATGATGAGACAACCACTGCTGAACAGCTGATGTTTGAGGGGATGTCGGTTGGTTCGATGTATTCGATGGTATCAGTAATCCGGGTTCGTTTCATGTTTTGGATTCGTTATGAGTTTATCCAGCGCGATCCCAGGATACCTAAAGTTATGCAGGTTAAGGCAATAAGGTGGCAGACCAGGAATGGGGACCCAAAAGGGTTCTTTCCAGCATCAGTCAGACAGGTTTTTGCTGTTTATCTGTCAGCTATTCTGTTATAAAAGGTTGGCATCTGCAACCTCTTCTTTTGGAAGATGACCCATTGACTGTCAATTTGACGTACAATCTGCCATGCATTCGACAATAGATGGTGTATTTATGGTCTGAAGAATTTTTGAGAAATCAAACTGGTTACTATCAGCAATCGTCTCTGCACATAAGGATTTAAAGATTTGCTAAGTTTGCTTCACGAAAAACCACCAAACTCGCCTACCTCGCTCAAACAAGGCTGATTTTCGCTACGCTAAGGGATCATAAAAAAATAACTTTCAGAGCTCCTGAGTTGCGCGATTTCAATTTAATACCAATTCGAAGTTCAACTTGAAATCTGTCCCCGGATAAATTGTCTCGGTGTCGTTCAAATGATCGCATAATAAATGAACAGCACGATCCAAATTTCATCATTCAGGTTTCTGCAAAAACCTAACCGGACATTGCTGGGTTTCTATATCCAAGCAGAGCCAATTTCTGTTTTTTTAATTATTTATTTGAAATATTGTGTCATTGGGTGGTAAAAAGAAGTAGTTTTCTATATCATCTACTTTCTTCATAAAATTCTTTACATTATTGGTTTATCAACAGCGTTAGATCAAGAGAATCATCATGTATCTGAAGACCATAATCACTGAAAACCTGGATCAATTGAAAGCTGCAACTCATTATATTCTGGTACCTTTGTTAGTGAGCACACTTATTGGCGGATTTATTGGATTTATTACCAATGTTGATTCTTCACAGGATAAGCTGTTGCTTGATATGGGGGTCTGGATTTTCAGGATCAATGTGGGTGCGATCGGCCATGTGACTGCATTTTTGATAGGACGCTGGTTGTTCAAATGGGAAACAGACAACAGTTATGGGAGTGTTTGGAAACAGGCCTCAATCGGATGTTTTTTAACCTTTCTGGCCATGCTTTTCACCAATAAAGATATCACAAAGCCAATCTCAGTCCTTTTCCTGGCTGTTGCAGTGGTGGGTATTACAATCATTGTCTATGTCTTCCTTTTTCAAGTAGGATTTTTTAAACGCCTGGATGATACGTTATCCCCTTTGACCGATTTTTTAACCTTAAAGGAGAATGATCGCATTGCAAAGATCGCCGTTCAAAGTGTTTCTTTGATCAAAGTCGAAGATCATTATTGCACCGTGATATATCAGCAGGAGAACGAATGGAAAGAATGGACCCTATATGGTAAGCTGAAAAGCTTTGAAGAAAAATATAAAGATTCATTTTTGAGAATTAATCGGTCTACGTTGGTAAATCCGCAATGGGTGGAAAAAGTCGAAAAAATAAAAGGCAAATACCAAATTCATATGAAACAAAAAGATAACCAGCCCTTTCCCCTCAGCCCCTCCCAGGAACACCTTTTCGACCAGTTAATCCCGAAAATTGGAGAAAAGCAGGGGTCTTAAGCAAGCAAAATTCCACGTTATAATTCCAAAATTCCACGTTGTAAATCCAAAGTTTCACGGAAATCCAATTCCTGTTTCACGATACAAACCCAACCGTTAGCGTAATTCCCAATATTCAGCGTCAAAAACTGCCTGCTTCACGAAATTGCTATAGACAGTCTCTGATTTAATTTTGATAAACTGAAAACAGGTTGAAGAAAAATATTTTACAGCCCTTTTGCCGGGGCAAAACTTCTACTGATTCGAAGTGGTTTTTTAACACCATGCCAAGAGGACTCATGAAAAAAACAGGTCGGATCTTATCGCGGTTAATATGCCTGACACTGATGCTGGCACTCAGCTATCACTGGGGGGGGATGAACAATACGGCCAAGGGAGAAGAGATGAACAGTCAGAAAATTGCCACAACGTTGTTGATTAGCTTTGTCATTGGAAATGCGGTTGCATGGTCCATGGGAGCATACCCGCGCGATTATGCAGTTAAACCTTATTCAGAAGAGGATCTTACAATAATCAACGAATTGAAAGAAGAAATCCGTAATCATCCTGATGAGGCTGATATAAAGACGGATCTGGGGGCACTCTATTTCACGCACAATGATCTGGATAAAGCAGAAGAGGTACTGGGCCAGGCCAAACAGGAAGATAGCAGTAACGCTGAAGCTCTTGTCGTCTGGAGTGCAAATGAAGCAAAACAAGCGGGTGCCATGTGGGATCTTACCTGGGGCATCTGGAAATTGAATCGACTGGAAAATGCGGTTAATGGCTTAGAACAGGCCGTGAGATTAGATCCTGAAAGCCTGAATGTCAGGATGTACCGGGCCCATACGATTCTGGGAATAAAGAGGGAGAGTTGGTTTTTCCATATCCTGGAAGATGAACAGTGGTTTCTGAATCACTTGGAAACAGACAGGGACTACTTTCCTGAAGATGTCAAACAGCAATTTTACTCTATCTTCAGTCATGCTTATCTTTATCGGCTTGATTTTTCGGGGGATGAAAATGCTCGGAGCGAGAGCCTGGGAAAATTGGAGTTGTATGTACAAAAGCTTACAAAGGGATCTTCTGAGAAAGAAGTGCTCACCCGTAAACTGGCTCAGTTGAACAATGAGTTAACACATTAAAAGGGTAGGAGAATATGGAGGTTGTGACGCTTAAAAATGTTGAAAAAAAATATATCCTCGGAAAAACCGAAGTTCATGCGTTGAGAGGCTTGAATCTGGTTGTCAATAAAGGAGATATTTGTATCTTAAAAGGACATAGTGGCAGTGGTAAAAGCACCACTCTCAATATCATTGGTGGCATGGACCTGCCCACGTCAGGGGAGGTCCATATAGCCGGGCATGATATCAGCCGGCTGAATGACTACCAACTGTCGATGATGCGCAGGAAACATATTGGTTTCATTTTTCAATCTTTTAACTTGATTCCCGTATTAAATGCCCTTGAAAATGTAGCCTATCCACTCCACTTGCAGAAAGTTACCCATGCAAAGCAAAAAGCAAAAGAGGCCCTCAAAAGAGTTGGGCTTGGGGACTATTTACACCATCGCCCAAATGAACTGTCCGGTGGCCAGATACAGCGAGTAGCCATTGCCAGGGGTATTGTGGCAGAACCTGATATTATTCTGGCAGATGAACCGACTGCAAATCTGGATTCGAAAACATCTCTGCAGATTCTTGAGCTGATGCTGGAACTGAACAAAGAACAGGGTCTGACGTTCGTTGTTTCAACCCATCATCAGATGATGATGGAGAGCGCCACCAAGACAATAGAGTTGGTGGATGGTGAAGTCTGTTTTATGAACTAAGACGTAATAGGAAACTGCGATCCCAATTGTTTTAACCATCAGAATGTTGATTGAATTATAAGCAAAATCAGAAAACTCAAGATTAGTTAAGGAGGCTCATATGAATATTAAACCTGCTGTTTTCACGCTCTGTTTGTTAGGTTGCCTGATTGGCTCACCCGTTTCTGCCCAGACTTCGATCCCTGATACTCTGGTTGAAAGAGCGAGTCGAGCCAAAGTACTGGAAAGATCTTTGAAAATACAATCCAATCCGGCTCAGCTTCGAGAACTGGCAATGATATATGCGGTGATTGCCGGTCTGGATGATTTTAAAAAAGAAACGGTGGAAAAAGCGGAACAGTACCTGGCGCCGGCAGTTAAAGAAAATCCGGGTGACTTCGAATTGATGGCAACCCATGGAAGTGTGCTGGCAATGAAAGCCGCTTTTGAAAAAAGTAATATTCGCCAGATGATGTATATAAAAAAGGGTACCCGGAAAATGGACCGTGCCATCAAAAAAGACCCGGATAATATTGGTGCCTTGTTGCAGCGAGCGAATAATTCACTGGGTCTGCCGGTTTTTCTAAAAAGAGCCCACTTTGCGCTGAAAGACTTCAAGCATATTTTGGATCTGGTGGGAGATCGAAAAGGTCCTGAATTCAAAGCCATGGTCCTTTTTAATCTGGGACGGGCTCATGCTATGCTGAAGCAGCAGCGGATGGCTGTGAAGTATTGGAAGCAGGCAAAACTTTTAGGTACAGCTCATTGGTCAAAAAAGGCAGCTGAGCGGTTGAACAGTTGAACAGCTGGCCACTAAACAGATAACAGGAAAGGATAGGAATGAACCTGATACTAAAAATCGCCTTTTTAAATATTCTCCGCAATTACCGGAGGAGTATTATTACCGTTCTGGCCATTATTTTCGGCTGTGTGAGTCTGATTGTCTACGGTGGGTATGTCGAAGCCTTATATGAAGGACTAAGGGAAAGTACGATCCGATCCCAGTTGGGGCATTTGCAGATCTTTAAAAAAGGATTCAATGAATTCGGGCATATTGAACCTGAAAAATACCTGCTCACCAATGACGATGTGAAACAGATCAATGACATCATCAAAAGTCTGTCGGATGTTGAAATTGCTACCAGCCGGCTGAACTTTAACGGTTTATTGAGCAACGGCAGAACATCCGCTGCGGTGATGGGCGTCGGGATTAATGCAGAGGAAGAGTCACTGTTGAGTTCATTCGTCAGCATCGTTGATGGAGAAGATCTGTTTCCGGATGAAGTGGACGGTGGGCTGATCGGGAAAGGTCTGGCCGAAAGCCTGGATATCAAAGTGGGAGACTGGGTGACATTGCTGGCTGCCACAGCAGATGGGGGTATGAATGCGGTGGATATTCTGGTGAAAGGCATAATTACGACAATCAGCAGTGAGTACGATAAACGCCTGATCCGGGCAAATCTGCCCCATATTCAGAATTTAATGTACACCGACAGTATTTCTCGATTGGTTCTTTTATTGAAAGAGACTGAACAGACAGAACCTTTTGCTCAAAATCTGGTGGAAATATTCACTGCAAAGAACATGGATCTGGAAATTAGAACATGGCGTGAGCTGACCCCGTTCTATCATAAAGTTGTCGAGATGTTCGATAACCAGTTTCTGTTTATCAGAATTATAGTGATGGTTATTGTCGTTCTCAGCATCGCCAATACCATGGTGATGGCTGTGATGGAAAGGACAACCGAAATTGGGACGATTCGGGCATTGGGGAATACCAGGAGAGAGATTCTGACACTCTTTATCACCGAGTCCATCTATTTGGGGCTTATTGGAGGGGTCCTGGGGATTGTTTTCGGGATTGCAGCCTCTAAGGGAATAACTGCCGCAGGAATTATCATGCCACCACCACCTGGTTCCAGCAGTGGTTTTCCCATTCGGATATTTGTGGTGTTTCGTTTTTTGTGGCAGTCCATGGCCTTGGGATTGGCAGCAGCTGTTTTGTCGAGCATCTACCCGGCAGTCAAAGCGGCCCGTCTGAAAATTGTGGATGCACTGCGGTTTGTTTGAAATTTTAACACATACAAAAGGACCTCATGAAAAAAATGTTGTTTTTCCAGATAGTATTGCTGTTCCTGGCCGGGATTGCATATGGCGGCCCCACAGCCGGCGAGATTTTGCAGAAAGCAGATACGTTCAGGGGTTTTGGTGAGAATGGGTTTTCTTTTGACCTCATGATCATCAGCCATCGTCCGCATAAAAAACCGTCTAAAAATCGTCTAATTGTAAATGTGAAGTCGCAGAAATCTCTGGTGAAGTTTTTGGCACCGAAAAGGGTCAAGGGGAGGGCAATGCTTTTTGAAGGTCGAAATCTCTGGCTCAAGATTCCAAGAACCAGAAAGGTGATTCGTATTTCACCCGCCCAACGCTTGATGGGCGAAGCAAGCAATGGGGATGTCGCAGCAACAAATTTCAGCCTTGACTACAAACCGGTTCTTGTTGGGGAGGAAGAAGTGGAGGGGGCGCTTTGCTTTCACCTGACACTGACCGCAGTAGACCGGCGAGTCACATACCACAAAATTGAATATTGGGTCATCAAAGAGACCGGCAAACCGTTTAAAAGTATGCACTATTCTGTTTCTGAAAAATTGTTGAAAGTTGTCTATTATAAATCCTTTGAAAAACTTAACGGTCAGGAAAAAATCAGCCGTCTCTTGCTGATTAATCCCCTTGTGAAAGGTAATTACACCTGGATGATCTATAAAAACTATCAAAGAGAAGATCTCGGCGAGCATCTTTTTAGAAAAGAGAACCTGAATCGGTTATGAAACGGTTATCTATCGCGGCAATATCTGTCCGGTTTATCTTCGTTTTGGGATTTGTCGTCTGGGCCTTTCAAATATCATTATCTGTCGCTTTTGGAGCAGAAAAGCTGTCAGAATCCTATCAATCCCTTGAATTTGACGAGGCTGAAGGAGAAGAAACATCATCCCTGTTACCGGAATCAATGATACTGGTTTGGGACATCAATTATACCATTTACGCACATCGGCAAGATCATCTGTTAAATCCTGAAAAAACTTTTTTTTCATTTGATCATCGGAAAGCGTTGACTTCTCTTGATCTGGAATGGACCCCGAAACTGAGTGAGTCTTTGAGCTTACGAACTCGGGAAGTCCTTGAATACATAAGTCTCGATAGAAAAAGCGACATCGGTATCACTCTCCTGGAGGGTTACTTTGAGTGGAAAAACCGGCACCAGGACGTGATTGTGGATATCGGGAAAATCAAATTGGAGTGGGGCAGTGGATATGCCTGGAGACCCACCCAGGTTTTATTTGAGGGTGACAACAGCGTTGATACGGATAAAGAGAGCGCAGCAGGGGTAGAGATGGCCTTGTTGGAGTTTGTGATAAAAAACACGACCAACACTCTTCTGGTGGCAGGTATGAAGGATGAAGATGACTCTGGAAACAACAATCAGCTTCAGGCAGCCTACCGGATTTCTTTGGAAAGTCAATCCTGGGAGCTCTCTTTACTTTATCATAAAACTTCAGACGCGGTCATCACTACGGGTCTTTCTTTCACCGGGCTGTTAAGCGATGCTCTCGAAATTCATGGAGAATGGGCAAGCTCAAACAAAAGAGATCGACTAACTATTGCTAAGGCCAGTGATGGGTTTCAAACGGGCCCTGTATACTTACCGGCGCGTTACGAGTATAAACAGGATTCTTCTCACCGTAATTTTGACAAAATGCTCATCGGAGCTCAGTATACCTTCGCCAATGATATGAATGTGATCTTTGAGCTGTACAGGACCATGCACGGATACAGTGAAACAGAATGGCAGCGGATTCAAACCGGGATTGATGAAGCACTTACTGATAATGTCTGGAAAAACGAGCTCTCTTCCAGCCAGGGAAATCCATACGCCGGATTTTTGCAGCAGACCATGGGGCTGAATGAAACAGTCTCACTGCGACAGAACTATCTATTTCTTCGATGGACAACCGGAGAGTCTGAAGATCTCTGGGAATGGGAACAAATCGTCCAGCTTAATCTGGATGATTACAGCCAGATATCCGTAGGAAAACTTCGTAAATCCTGGTCAATTTCTACAAAAACAGAGTTCTCTTGCCATTTTTTTAGAGGGGATCGGTACAGTGAACAGGAATTAAATCCTTACGCTGAGTTCTGTTCCTTGTCGATGGTCATGGGATTCTGAACCGGATGGATACACACGTTTTTTCCCTGCCAGATGTATTTCCAGACTATCGACTTCAAACACCTTGGTGAATACGTTCTATAGCACCTCAAATGCAGACTGAAAAAAGGGGTTGTTATTTACAGACTTCAGCCGGCGAGTTATAAGAAGTGAACAACAATTATCTTTCAATAGAGGTGGCGTTTTTCGAAGATTAGTAAAAAAATATAAGAGGTCCATTATGAAAATAGATTTACCACGTCATTTATGGTACGGAAATACCGATCTTCCGATCGACTTTTCTGATGACTGGGATGTACAGATCTGTCCCATGAAAGGCGTTGATGCACCTGCGTTATCACACGAACAGTTGAAACAGGAAATCCTGACCCCAATCGATTCCCCAACCCTCAACGATCTGGCCGAGGGGAAACAATCAGCCGTTATTATTTTCGATGACATGACCCGACCTACCCGGACCTATGAGATTGCGCCGATTGTTTTGGAAGCGCTTCTGGCGGCCGGGATTCCAGAGGAAAAAATCACCTTCGTCTGTGCCCTGGGAACACATGGGGCACTCACCCAGCATGAGTTCCGCAAAAAACTGGGAAGCGATATTACGCGCCGGTTTCGTGTCTATAACCACAACATCTACGAAAACTGTGTGGAAGTGGGAATTACGAAGCGAGGGACCCGCATGATGATCAATCGGGAGGTAGCAGAAGCAGACCTGAAGGTTGGAATCGGTATCGTCACACCTCATCCCCAGGCTGGATTCAGCGGGGGTGGAAAACTGATCCTGCCGGGGATTGCCCATGTAGACAGCATTGCGCACTATCATCTCGACGTTGAGGCCATGGGCAAGGATACAACAGGTATGGGGAAACATGATGCCAACATCCTGAGGGAAGAGATAGACGAAGCAGCTGCCATGGCCGGCATTGACTACTTCATCAATGTGATCGTCAATGGTCGGGGCGCCACGACCCATCTCTATGCCGGCAGTATGAAAGGAGCTCATGCCAGGGCCGTTGAGAAAGCCGCCACCCATTATGCCACAGAGCCGTTTCCGTCTGGAAAAGATATTACGATTGCCAATGCCTTTGTCAAAGCCAACGAAATGCCCATCGCTGTTCTGATAGGTATTCTGCCCCTGAAAAACCTCAGTGGTACCATTGTCATCATTGCCGATTCGCCGGAAGGACAGGTGATCCACTACATGGTCGGGCGCTGGGGGACCACGTATGGCGGGCGACAATATCCGGTGGCGAAAATTCCTGACAGCGTGGATCTGATTATTATGGCACCCTACCTGGACAAAACCTTTGGTGATTGGTTTGCCAATCCGGAAGTTGTCACCTGGACTGAAACCTGGGCGGAAACCAGGGAAATTCTGGAGTCCCGCTTCAAGGAAGGAGCTGATGTGGCCGTTGTACCCAATGCCACCATGCAGTACTATAATCTTTAACCGGTGAGGACCTTCCGTCTTAAATTCCTCCTGTGAAGGGGCAGGGATGTTTCTGAAAAGCAGGTTCAAAGACCGAAGATCGAAGACTAAAAGTAAAAACGATCGTTATTCCAAACGGATCTGATTAGGAGAGTCCATGAAACTGTTTCAACCGCTGACAATCCGGAACATGACACTGAAAAATCGTCTGGTTCTGCCAGCCATGCAACTGGGGCTGGGGGTGAAAAGCCGCCGGGCCACTTCCTTTTATATGGAACGCGCCAGGGGAGGTGCAGGTGCCATTATCACGGCGGCGACTTCGGTGGATCTTTTGAACGAGGATGAACCCTGGGGCCGTCCGGGCAGTGTGGAAAAGTTCACGGAAGTGATGCAGTCATTTACTGCGGAAATTCGGAAAACCGGTGCCAGGACCGGAATCCAGCTCTGGCATGGTAACCAGTTTCCTGCCGGTCATGGTGGCGATGTTGAGGGGGTACCCAGGGTGGCGCCCTCTGCAAATGATACCTGCCGGGAAATAAGTATCGCGGAAATCCAGATTATCATTCAGCGCTTCGCAGCTGCGGCAAGCCAGGCAAAAAAGGCAGGCATGGATTTTATTGAACTTCATGGTGCCCATGGTTATCTCATCTGCCAGTTTTTCTCGCCACTGGACAACCAACGGACCGACCGGTACGGCGGTGATTTGAACGGCCGTATGCAGTACGGGATCGAACTGGTAAAAGCGGTCAGGCAGTCAGTAGGGGAAGATTTTCCGATCTTCTATCGCCTTGGCGCGTATGAGGATCTTCCAGGCGGTGTCAGCCTGGAGGAGAGCGGGCAGTTCGCGGTTGAGCTGGAAAAAGCGGGCGTGGATGTGATTGATGTTTCTCTGGGTCGTTCAATCAGCCGGACCGCATCTCCCACCCGAAAATCCGAAATGGGCACCTTTGTCCATCTCGCTGCAGCCATCAAACAGAAAGTGAGTATCCCGGTCATTGCAGTAGGTCGTATTAATGCGGGTGAAATTGCCGAATCAGTCCTGATGGATAACCGGGCTGATCTGGTGGCTGTGGGTCGGCAGTTGATCGCGGATCCCTTCTGGCCTCAGAAAGTCTTGCAGAAAAAGGAAACGGACGTAGTGGCCTGTATCTCCTGTAACCGTTGTTTTGGTCCCATCGTGAACAAAAAATGGCGCCCTGGCGCTCGCATCTGCAAGGTGAATGATTGGGCCGGACGAGAGGTGGACCGAGGTGTGGATTGAAGCGTCTGTTTAATTTTTCTGGTGGTAGGTGAGATATGAAAAATCCAGGGTTTGGCCGCTAATCTTGTCAGTCCCCTGATGATCCTCCTGTTTGACCGGCTGCCACTCGTCCCAGTTGATATCAGAGTAGACAATATCTCCCTCGATATCTTTGTAATCAGGGGACATGATACAGGTATCGTGTCCCCTGATTTTTTTTGGAATGCGTCTTCCCTTGACGTGTGTTTCCCACAAGCCTGGAGATGAACCGTAAAATGGTTATATGCGCTGATACATTCCGGATTGGGTAACTCGTTTTACCTCACCAAAGTTCTAAGAATCCTGGGGACGCTTTTTTGCAGGTTGGTTGACGCCAAAGTGAGGTTTTCCAAAAACTGAGTTTCGGTAGGGATTTCTTGATCGAACAGGTCCGTGATCGCTTTTATAGCGAACATTGGCATATCCAGTATTTTGCATACCCAGGCAATAGCCGCAGCTTCCATTTCTTTAATCACCGCTTTATTTGATTTCATCATTTCAAGATCTTTTTCGGTATAATCTAAAGAATTCCCTGTGGATATTCTACCTGTTTTCAGGTGTAACTCCGTGGCGATTGAAGAGGTGTCGAAAGATGGATAGGAACCCACGCCGTACTGATCAAAAGCGGGGATGGGGATTCTTCTGTCGTGGTAACTGAATTCTCCTTCGCTTAAGTAAACATCTCCGATTTTACAACCGCATCCAGCCATTCCACCAGCGGTACCGGCATTGATTATGATATCGGGACTGAACTGATCGATTGCGAGATAGGCCATTAGTGTTGCAGGTTGAGTAGCAACATTATCAACCTGATAATCCTTATCTTTTCCACTCGTCATGAGAGTTATAAGAAGTTTTTCAAAACTTCCCTGATACGCTTCAAAAGGTATTCCGTGTCGAAAGATACTATTTTGCTTTTTCAAATTGAGAGATTCTATTAATGGAGAGGCTTCGCTTTCCATAGCCATTAATATTGAGATATGGTTTATTTCCATTGCTTTACGGTTGATGAATAATAGAAAAAGCGGAGAAAATCGAATTAAGGGATCGTAAAAAAAAAACTTGGCATAAACTGTCCGCAAAAGTCCCATAAAGACCGGACATTTTGATGACAGAATGCCAAGTAATTTTTGAGCCGACCCTAAGTTGTTTGGCCTTTTTTAATTTTTCCGGTGGTAGGTGAGATATGAAAAATCCAGGGTTTCGCCGCTGATCTTGTCGGTACCCTGATGATCCTCCTGTTTCACCAGCTCCCACTCGTCCCAGTTGATATCAGGGTAGACAATATCTCCCTCAATATCTTTGTGGATGCGTGTCAGTTCAAAAATGTCCGCCACTTCCATTCCCAACTTATAAACAGTGGAACCTCCCGTGATGTAAGCTATTTCGATCTCCGTTTTCCTGACATAGTCGATGGCATCCTCAAAATCGTAAAAAATAGTCGTACCATCAGGGTGATAGGTTTTATCAAAGGTCAGGACGATGTTTTCCCGACCGGGTAGAGGCCTGGATTTTTCTGGCAGGGATTCATAAGTGATATCTCCCATAATGCAGGGGCAGCCCAACGTCAGTTCTTTGAAGTGCTGAAAATCCTCGCTGAGTCGCCAGGGGATGTCGTTTTTCCTTCCGATGACGCCGTTTTGGGCCACGGCCACGATCACTGCTATTTTGGTCATATTTTTTCCTCAGACGGCAATCTCAAATTTAATCCCTGGGTGGGGATCATAGTTTTCGATGACTGAGTCCTCATAGCGCCAGTCAAATATAGATGTAAACTTTGCGGTGCGAATAGAAGGCAATAGTCTCGGATTTCGGGCCAGTTGCTTCTTCATCCCTTCGAAATGGTTGACGTAGATGTGGGTGTCAGCCAGGAAACCCACCAGCCGGCCCTCTTCAAGTCCTGCCTCTTTGGCGATCAGGTGCAACAATAAGCCATAGCTGGCGATGTTGAAGGGCAGCCCCAGTGCCACGTCCACCGAACGTTGATTCCAGAGGAGGTTGAGCTTTCCATCGATGACCGTGATCTGAAAACAGTAGTGGCAGGGGGGTAACGCCATGCGGTGAAAATCCACCGGGTTCCAGGCTGAGACAATCATGCGTCGGTCATCGGGATCTGACTTGAGTTTATCAATAACGTTCTGCAGCTGATCGATTCCCTTTCCTGCCGGCGGCTGATCATGGGCGGTGTATTCGGCACCGAAGTTCCGCCATTGCCAACCATAGATAGGACCCAATTCGCGTTCCGCAGCCATCTTGCGCAAAGTCTCCTCATCGTGGCCGTAAGCGACCTTTTCCGGGCTGCACCAATCGTCCCAGATGTGATTGTTTCGCTCACGCAGCCACTCTTTTTCAGTCATGCCCTTGATAAAAAACTCCAGTTCCGAGGCTACCAGACGATAGAGAACCTTTTTGGTCGTCAGCAACGGAAATCCGTTTGACATGTCATGCTCGAACATGGCACCGGGGACTGTTGCGGCATCGACGCCTGTGCGGTTGTGTTTGATGACACCTGTATCCATGGTGCGACGGACAATATCGAGATATGCTTGCATTGAACCTGCTCGTTGTTTTTATCAATTGATATCCCCCACGTTGGAAAGGGATGGGTAGAGTGAGTACTGGTTATTCTTTAAAGTTCAGGATTTGACAGGATTGGGAAGACCTCCGAAAATCGTGCCCCAAACCGGCATATCTTTAAGCTCCATGGGGTCGATCGTCAGGGGATCCGCTTCCAGAACGCAGAAGTCTGCTTTCTTTCCGAACTCAATGCTGCCGACCTCGTGATCGACATGCATCTGGTACGCATGTTCCAGGGTCATGGTCTGCAGGACTTTTTCCACGCTGACCCTCTGTTCCGGTCCCAGAACCACACCACTTTCTGTCAGACGCTGAACAGTCGCCCAGGCTCCGATCCAGGGGAGTTGGGGTGTGCCCGGGGGGTCGTTGTGAAACCCCCAGGAGGTACCAATACGGGATGCCGTTCCGGTGGGCGTTATCTGATGGGCTCGAGTAGGCCCCTGGAGTCTAAGGTGTGCATCGCCATAGTAATAGATCTGAGGAGTAAAGAACTGAATCCCCATCCCCAGGTTTTTGGCTTTTTTCAATTGCGCGGCTGTTATATTGTAGCAGTGTTCCATGCGGTGTCTCATGTCCGGTCGGTAGCACTTTGCCTGGGCTTCTGCGACGCCCTCCAGCGTAGCCTGAATAGCTGGCCGGCCGTTGGTATGGGTGACGGTCGACAACCCGGCTTCGTGGCATTTGATCAGCATCTCCTTCAGCGGTGCCGGTTCGCATTGCCAGCCCCCCTGGGGGGACCCATCCCAATATCCAGGCCAGCCAACATATGCCGTGCGCGAGATAATGGATCCATCTGCATATAATTTGACAGCCCCCAGGCGGAATTTCTCCATGGGATTGAGGGCAGCTTCCCGGACAAAATCAAGAAACCCGTCGAATGACCCGAATTGGTTTTCTCCGCCCAGGGCCCATGGCAGGGCAACAGTTCTCAGATTGATCTCGGGTCGCTTGAAAATCTTTCTGAACACATCCAGGGATTGACGGATATTCACAGCCCCAAATCCGGCTTCACAGACGGTGGTATTGCCCGCTGCGGTGAACAGGGGCAGAATTTTATTCAGTTTCTCTTCGGTGAAATCAAACAGCTCTATCACCACCGGAATTACAGCCATCAGTCCTTTGCTCTCGATCAGGGTCCCGTTGGGCTTGCCATCACTATCGGTTTCAACGCCAGCGGGGATGTTTCCGGTTGTGACACCGGCCTTTTCCAACAAATGGCTATTGGCCCAGAAGCGGTGAAAAACCAGGTTGGAAATCAGGATCGGGCGTGTGCTTGAAATTTCATCCAGGTCACTGACATGAATGAACTCTCCGGTTTTATTTTCATCATAGGCGACGCCATAGAGGATTTCCCCCGGTGGCAATTCCCGGTCCAGTTCCTTCAAACGTTCAAGCACGGCCTGCTTCGTGGGATAAACAGGATAAAATCCACCTTCTGGCTTGGGCCAGGGAATCTGTGCCACAAAATGACCGTCGTAAATCATAGCCTGAACTTCCAGGTGTGTATGTGCGTCCACCAGGCCAGGGATCAGTACCTTGTCCTGAAAAGTGGTGTCAACCGTATAGGGGGCATAGGGAGAGTTTTCGAGTGACTGTTCCAATTCTTTGGCACCTCCCACTCCCAGAATTCTTCCGTCCATGACCGCCACTGCTTCAGCGAAGGGCTGTTCCGGATACATGGTGATGATTTTTTTTGCGGTAAAAATAGTTGTTTTTGTTTTCATATTTATTTTTTTATTCCCATTGAGCTGCTCTATTCCACTGCTTTCATGGATCATCCCTGTCAATCTTCTCTGAATTAAGTAGTTGTGATGTTACAATATCGTTACTTCAGGGTGTTCGTCTTGCCCTTTTCAGGTGTCGATACAAAAGCTTATTAAAGTTGCTTGAAAATATCAAACAAAGTTTTGATTTGAAGCCGATTCAAGTCTACAATTTTCAACATGCTTTCGCTTGGTTATATTCTCGGTCATGTTCTGATCTGCGGTGCCGAATCCGCTTGAAGAAACTGCCTCCGGTCTGGTACTTAGAGGGAATCGGTACCCGGAAAGGTTTAAGACGATATCGTGCCCTGAAGGTACAACGGAGAATGAAAAGAAACATAGAATTTGTGTGACTCACTTTCAGATCAAGCGGGAAAAAAGAATACATCCATGGCCAGGTATATGAAAAAACGAAACGGTTCCGGCGCAACAATGGCAAACTGGGAAGAAAAAATTGTATCGCTGGAAGCGGCAATGAATGATATTTCCCCCGGGATGAGTATTTTCCTTGGAACCGGGGCTGCCGAACCCCGGGCTCTGGTCAAACATCTGATGAACTCTGCGGCTTCCAATTTAACGGATCTGGAGCTGATCCAACTGGTCAGCCTGGGCGATGCGATTAATCCTGAGCAGATTGCCGCACAAAAATACCGCTTAAAAACGTTTTTTTCCGGGTGGGTTGCCAGTGAAGCGATCACAAATGGAACGATTGATTTGATTCCAAGTCGGCAATCCACGATTCCCTATTTGTTGAAAAGCCGCCGGCTTCCGGTTGATGCGGCATTTGTTCAAATAACCCCTCCCAACAAGAGCGGCTATTGCAGCCTGGGATTGTCTGTGGATGTAACACTGCCTATGTTGGAAAGTGCCTCGATCATTATTGGAGAGATCAATGAGCAGGTTCCGTTTACCTACGGCGAAACCCTGATCCCTATTTCCGAGTTCGACTATCTGGTTCGTTCAGAAGAGCCGCTGATAACGATTCCGCGCTGGCCTTTCGATGAAACCTTTGACCGGGTTGCGGCGAATGTGGCGTCAGTCATTAAAGATGGCAGTTGTCTCTCCTTTACGATCGGTCCGCTGTTTGAAGCACTTGGGCGGCATCTGCAGGAGAAACGCAACCTGGGGGTGCATACCGCATTTATTACCGATCCCCTGATGGATTTGATCAAAAGCGGCGCGGTAACGAATCGTTATAAGGAATTCATGCCTGGGACATCGGTGGCCTCCTATGTGCTGGGTTCGAAGGAGCTGTACGCCTGGGTGGATGACAACCCCCTGGTCGCCCTGCAAGGAGCCGACAAGGTGCTCAGTCCCCTGCAGATTGGCCAAAATCCAAGAACGGTCTTTGTGATCCCTGTGCGGAAAGTCGATCTGTCCGGTCGGATTGCGTTGCATATTGGCAGAGGGAATGTTGGGGCCGGGCCGGGGGAAATCATGGACTTCTTCAACGGGGCTGAGGTTTCCCGGGGCGGAAATACAATCTTTGCGCTGCCCAGCAGAAATTTAAAAGGGGAATCCAATATCCGCATTTCCGTTGATGACTTTCCCAACCAATTTGGGATGAAGGAGCTGGTGAATATTGTCGTGACTGAATATGGTGTGGCTAATTTACTGGGCTGTACCCTGCGGGAGCGAGCCCAGTTTCTGATCGATATTGCACATCCGGATGACCGACTGAAACTGGTGGAAGCTGGTAAAAAAGCAAAAATACTGAACCAGGACCAGGTTTATATCGAAGAGAACGATCGCCGTTATCCTGTTGAGATATCCACCAAATATGCATTCAAAAACGGACTGGAGGTGCGCTTCAGGGCTATTAAACCGTCCGATGAAGGGGAGCTGCGCAGACTCTTCTATCGATTTATGGAATCCGATATCTATCATCCCCATTTTACAAACCGGCAAATCATCTCCCGGGCAGAGCTAAATGAATATGTCAACCCTGACTACATGACGGTGATGTCCATCGTGGGGGTTGTTGGGGAGGTCGGAAGTGGAAAAATCATTGCAGAAGCAAGATTTGACAAGCTGCCTTCAAAAACATTTGCGAATGTAACGATCATCGTGGAAAGCGCCTACCAGAATATGGGTATTGCTTCATATCTATACGGTCTGCTGATGAAAGCGGCCCGGGAAAGGGGCATTGAGGGGTTCACCAGCTATGTGCCCGCCACCAGCGAAGAAAAAATCAAAGTTTTTGAAAAGGGGAGCGATTCCATCAAGGCAGAACTCAAAGAGGGTATTTTTGAACTTCATGTGCCCTTCACCCACGGGGACGATTAGATGGATTAGCAACAGCCGAACCTTAGTCAGGAGGTTGACAAATGGTTGCGGCTCTGTTCTACTGTTTCTATAAAAAGAAACAACCTATTTGACACAGCAATGTCCGGAAAAGCTCGACCCTGGACTCATCATTCAGCTTTCTGCAAAAACCTAACCGGACGATGCTGTGTTTAACACTAATATTTTGAAGACCCACAAAGATGGATGATCTGGACGAGGTGATCCGGGTATTTTCTGAGATATCCGATCCAGTGAAGATGAAAGCAGTTTTTGAGGAGTTGTTTACCGATGCGGAGCGCAAAGATCTGGCTTCTCGCTGGGGGTTGATGAAGGATCTGAAAACTGGGATGTCCCAGCGCAAGATTGCCAAAAAGAGAAAAATCAGCCTCTGCAAAATCACCCGCGGATCCAAGATTCTTAAGAATCCAGCGTCGGTTTCCAGCAGGCTGATCGATGACTACGTCGTCTGACATTCTCTTACACTAACAACGCTTCTTCCACAAAATCCAGGCGATCCTGTCCGAAAAACATCTCCTCACCCACGAACATGGTGGGCGCACCAAACGCACCCCTGGCTGCGGCTTCTTCAGTAGTCGCTCTAAGTTTATCTTTAATGGACTGGTCTGAGACAGCAGCCTGGAATTGCGCCAGGTTTATCTCAGTATTGCCCAGCAATTTCGCCACCTCTTCAGCGTCTCCGAGATTTACCTGGTCCACCCACATGGCTTTGAACATGATATCGCAGTATTTTTCAAGGAAACCCTGCTCTTCAGCCCAGACCGCACCGCGCATGATATTGATGGAGTTGATGGGGAAATAGGGATTAAAAACCATGTCGACGCCATAGCGTTTGGCAAAACGATCCATATCCTTTGCCATCCACGCTCCTTTCGCCGGAACTGCCATGGGGGTCTGATTTCCACTGGCTTTGAAAACACCGCCCAGTAAAAAAGGTTTATAAACGATCTCGGCCCCGGTTCTTTGTGCGATCTTTGATAGTTGTGTGTAGGCCAGATACGTCGTTGGACTTACAAAATCAAAATAAAACTCAACTTGTTTTGCCATAAGGTCTCCTTTTTGAAGGATTTGATCACCAATTCTCGACAGATGGACGCAGGTCCAACTCGAAAGTCCATGCGCTTTTTGGTTGTTTGTAGAGCATAAAATAGTTTTCGGCAATTTCATTGGGATTCAAAAGACCATGAGCCGGTTTTGACGCGACCATCTCCGGAAACGTCTCACGAATCCAGGGGGTATCAATTGCCCCATCAATAACGACATGGGCCACATGAATTCCCTGGGGGCCCAACTCCCTGGCCATGCTTTGAGCCAATGCCCTGAGACCGTGTTTGGCGCCGGCAAAAGCGGAAAAACCGGCTGAACCACGCACACTTGCGGTGGCTCCGGTAAAAATAATGGTTCCCCTGTTTCGTGGGACCATCTGCCTGGCAGACTCCCTGCCGGACAGAAAACCTGCAAAACATCCCATTTCCCAGACTTTGTAGTATTTTTTAGCGGTGGTCTCAAGAATACCGAATCTCACATTGCCACCTACGTTAAAAACGGTCACTTCGATTTCGCCGATCTCCTTTTCGATTTTTTCAAAAAGAGCCACAACCGGCTCTTCTTTTCGGGCATCCAGCGAAAACCCGATCGCGTGACCACCGGCTTCATTTATTTCCTGGCAGAGTGGCGCCAGTTTTTCCCCGTTGCGTCTGGCAACACAGATCGTAAATCCCTCTTTACCGAATCGCCTGGCGACTGCAGAGCCTAAACTGTCGCCTGCACCGATCACCAGCACCACTTTGGTCTGACTGTTCATGATCTTCTCCGCTTGTTTTAAAAAAGTGGGATCAGGCTTTGCTGATTGGCTTATTCGAATTTTCAATAAGCCAATCAGCAAAGCCTGATCCCCAAACTTACAGCATGAGTTCGAGGTCTTCCAGGGGGTAGGCCATACAGGGATGGATATACCCGAATTTCTGATCCGATTTTCTTAACTTGACCCCGCGGGGTTGAAAGACCCGGCCGGACACCAGTCGAGTCCGGCAGAGGCTGCATTCACCGGACCGACATTGGGCTGGCAGAATCAGGCCTGCTCTCTCCAGTGAGTTCATCAGCGGCTCATTCGCCCGTGTTTCGATGGGTTGGCTGTTATTGAAAGTCATCGAGAAAGTATCCTCTTTTTTGACACTCTCCGGCCACCCCGCCTGGGTTGTGATATCAGCAGGTGGACCAAAGACCTCCCTGCGGATGAGACGATTCGGTATCTCAGCTCTCTGCAGCTCATCCAGGACAAAGCTGTACATGGCCTCTGGTCCGCAGACATAAAACATGCGGTTCTCAAGATCACCAATCCGTTTCCGGATCAGATCGGCGGTGATAAACCCGCTGGGGCCATTAAAACCGATTGTCGGTTCCGAAATGACAAGGCTGAGCTTAAAGTTAGAAAACGTGGCGGCTCTCTCCTGCAACTCTTTTTCAAAGACAACGTCATCCTCGGTTCGGCAGCCGTAAATCAAATGCATGCGGCGGTCGATGCCCCGATCTGTCACCTCACGGATCATGCTCATAAATGGGGTGATGCCACTACCGCCGGCCAGAAAGATCAAGTCATCCCCGTGAAAAAGCGGGTTGTGGTAGAACTGTCCGGCTGGAGAGGAACTCTCCAGTCTTGTGCCAGGTTTGATACGGGTGATGAAATGTTTGGAGACGAAACCGTCTGCAACCTGGCGGATGGTGATATCGTAATAACCTGTCTGGTGAGGAGGTGAAGAGATACTGTAAGGTCGGCTGGTGCGAACCCCATTCACCTCTGTGAAAAGATTGATATATTGCCCCGCCTGGAACGGTGGCAAATATCCTTCTTCAGCAACCAGACGCAATGTGATCGTTGATTCTGTTTCTTTCAAAACTCTGGAGACTTGTAACTGCAAGGTTTTGGGATGGAGTCGGTCGATGATCTGCGAAACCTGTCCTTTTTCTGAAGTCCGGCCCAAACTGTATTTCTGCAGGATTTCGATCTCCTGCTGAATATCCGTATAGCCTTCAATATCGACTTTGTTATCGTTTCTCATAATCTTCCCCCTTTTATCTGTGATTGAGTGATCGAATAATCGATTTAGCAGCAGACATGCCGGACATCAGTGTCGGCTGAAAACCGCCCGACCCGCTCCAGGCTCCGGCATGATACAGGCCTTCGATGGGGGATTTTCGTTTCAGAAACATTTCTGAATCTTTGGCGAACTGGTCAAATCCATAGATGGCACCGCCGGGGTGACCCAGGTATCTCATATGGGTTAACGGTGTGGCCACTTCAAGCTCCTCCACGTGACTCTTACACTTTGGAAACACTGCGTGCAGAATCTTCAGCAGTCTCTCTGCATATCGGTACTTGGTATCAAAGTACTGGGTCGGAGGCACCGAGAGCCACGGCTCTCCATAATTGAGGGTTAAAAATGCACCCTGGCAGGAACCCTGGGGAGAAAATTCAGGATCATCCACATCATAACAGGAAAAGAGTGTGAATTGAGGTGGCTCCAGGGTTCTGGTCATTTTGTAGGCCTGTTCCGCGTCTGTGCTGGTGACCAGGAAATTGGTGGTCTCGTGGATATCCAGTTCTGCCGGTTCCCGGTCAAATCCCATATACAGGGTAAATGCCGATGTGCCCACAGTGCGGGTTCCCAACTCCTTATCTCGCTCGGCTGGTACTTGCTCGGCCTCGATCAGGTCTACATAGGTGGTATATGTACCGGCATTCGAGACGATGCGACCCGTTGAAATTTCATCCCCGGCCTCAGTGATGACGCCTGTAATGCTGTTGTTATTAACCAATACTTTTTTTGCCCCACAGTTGAATCGGGCTTCTCCACCGGCTGCATAAAAAGCATTGAGCAGTGCACTGGAAAGTGCCTGGGAACCGCCCTTGATATGCCATGGTTTGAACTCGAGATAGACCCACATCAAAAGTGCAAAATCGCCGTAGGGAAGCCTTGAAGGGGGTATGCCCACGTAGGACCAGTAAATATTCAAGGCCGTCTGCAACAGCGGACTGAACCCGTATTCATCAAAAACCAGCTGAGTTGGTTTGAGAGCGTATTTGTAATAGATGGGATATTTTGAGGGTGATGCTTCCGGGTCGCGCAGGATCGCCGCGCTAAGCCATTCGGTGCAGTATTGAAAAAGAAAATCAAAGTACTTGTCAATCTTTTCAGCCTCTGTTGGAAAGTGCTCTTTCAATTCCGCTACGGCAGCTGCCCGATCTGCTTTCAGCGTAAGATCCATTTCACCAGGATACACGATCCGGTACATGTTTTCCATCTGGACCAGCTCGATATCATCCAGTACACCCAGGTCGGACAGGGTCCCTCTCAGTGGACCTGCGAAGCCTTCTGTTCCTACACCACTCAGTTGGTGCAAAGCTACTTCAAACTCAAACTGTCCCCTCACAAAACTGGTGGCACATCCGCCCGGGATATTATGTTTTTCAAGCAGAAGGGTTTTGACCCCGGATCTGGCCAGCGTGGTCGCAGCTGTCAGGCCGCCATTTCCGGCGCCTATGACAACCGCATCGTAATCTGCCATGATTTTTCTCCTCACTTTGATTTCGTTGGAATGCTCTTGAAAAGACCGTTTAATTGATTTCTGAAGTGGTTCGATCCTACTCTGAAATTGGTTGATCTGCAATGAATTTGTCAGGCATCACAAGGCTGCCCTGATGGGATAACCTTCGATTCCTTAGGGATCGTTCAAAAATAACTTCACATAATCTATTTGCAAAAGTCCTAAAAACACTGGACATTTTGCAAACAGAATGTGAGTTAATTGTTGAGCCGACCCTTAATCCGAGTGGGGCTGCAGCGATGTCAGTCTTGAAAACAATTCTACCAAGGTTACATTAGTGGGAAGTGGTCAAAAGTGTCAAGTGCAACTTAACGCTTTGCATTGTTTTCCTGAATTGAAGATGGATCGTAAAATTTGGGCTGTTAAATCTGAGTAAAGCCAATTTTAGGATTTGAATTGTATTGCTTTATCACAGAATCCTGACTATTTTAATATTTAGAGAGAAGACTATCAAGGGTGTTCAGGAGTTGAACAGGCCTGATGTAAAACAACAATTCGAGTGATGAATGACTGAGAAAATCAAACTGGCAATTAATGGATATGGCCGTATTGGGCGATGTATTGTCCGCGCGCTGTTTGAATCTGCCTCTTTTTATGAGAAAATGCAGGTAGTTGCCATCAATGAACTTGCGGATCTTGAGACTGTGGTCCATCTGACCCGTTATGACTCAACCCACGGACGGTTTCAGCAACGAGTCGAAGGAAAGGATGGCGTCCTGGAAATTGGCGAGGACCAGATAGCGGTTTTCAAGGAGAAAAATCCCGAGCTGCTTCCCTGGAAAGCCCTGGGCGTGGATGTCGTTTTGGAGTGTACGGGATCCTATACGGATCGCGGGACTGCAGAAAAACACCTCAAAGCGGGTGCGAAAAACCTGGTCTTTTCGCAGCCGGCCGATGAAGATGTAGATGCGACGGTTGTCTATGGGGTCAATCACCATGAACTACGGCCTGAACATACGATTATTTCAAACGCATCCTGCACCACCAACTGTATTATCCCGGTTGTCAAAACTCTGGATCAGGAGCTGGGTATTATCAAGGGTAATACCACGACAATTCATTCCGCGATGCATGATCAACCAGTCATTGATGCCTACAATCGCGACCTGAGAAAGACCCGGTCTGCATTGCAGTCGATAATTCCGGTCAGTACGGAGTTGAACAAGGGAATTGGACGGGTTATGCCAGCATTTGAAGGACGGTTTGAAACCCTGGCCATCCGTGTGCCGACAACCAACGTCTCTTTAATGGATCTGAATGTGATGGTTGAAAAAGATACTAATACTGAGAGGGTCAACCGCATCCTGAAAAAGGCTGCGGAGACCAATTTGCTAGATGTTCTGGGGTTTTCCGATGAGGAACTCGTCTCCTGTGATTACAACCATGATCCCCGCTCCGGAATTGTGGACGGGAATCAAACACGTGTCAGCGGCACCCGTCTGGTCAAGGTCCTGACATGGTTCGATAACGAATGGGGATTCTCTAACCGGATGCTGGACACCACCCTGGCGTTGATGGCGTTGAAAAAGTGAGAGGAGAGTCGTCACATTATAACATTAAAAAAAGGAATCAATCATGGAAGAGACGCAGGCGAAGAAACTACTGGTTTTGCAAGGTAGTCCGAGAAAAAAAGGAAACAGTAATATTCTGGCAGCGGCAGCCCGGAAAGGGGCTGAGGAGGCGGGAGCAGAAGTGGAGTCCCTGTTCATTCACGGGATGGATATCAAGCCCTGCCAGGCTTGCTGGAATTGTCAGAAAAAGGATACCAAGGGTTGCGTGATCAAGGATGACATGCAGACAATCTTCCCTAAACTGATTGCGGCTGATGCCTGGTTGATCGCTACACCAGTGCATTGGTTTAATATGTCCACACAGACTAAACTCTGGCTGGACAGATGCTTTGCGCTGGCAGCGTATGGTGAGAATCCGTTCAAAAAGAAAGTGGGTGTCGTCATTTCCTATGGTGATACGGACCCCTACGCTTCAGGTGGCATAAATATCATCCGGACCTTTCAGGACTGCTTTCGATATGTGGGAGCAGACATCAAAGGCTTTGTCTATGGCAGTGCCCTGCATGCAGGTGATATCAGCGATGATAAGGAACTACTGAAAAAGGCTGAAAAACTGGGTGCGAAGCTGACGCGCTGAAAAAAGGACAACGCGTTCACAACCTCCTGGTGATTGAGGCCGCTGCCCGACAGAGGAGGCAATATTCGCGACAGGAGGAAAAGTTTTTAGCGACAAATATTCTCACCCCGTTCAAAGCATGAACATGGATAATTGCCGGATTATCCATGTTTCATTTCCCACGTTCACGACAACAACTTTTATTTTCGCGACAAATCCCAAATATTCGTTTTGATATCATTTTACAGTTCTGATAGCATTCATACGGTCTGATAGGAAAGAACCGGTTTTTAACTCTCCCTTTCCTATTCACTCACTGCGAATGGGGCTGGATGTTTTGAATCCATCCCCTGTTTGCAGCAGGCATAAATTCGAAAAGATATGGAAGCGGTTATCAGAATAAAGGAGTCGTGTAAATGTCAGAGTTTTTCAAAGATCAAATCGATATATTGGATGAAGAAGAGATTAATGAAGATCACAACAAAAAGCTTAAGCATATCGCCCAAAGCTTAAGGCGTATCGAACTGTTTCAGAATCAAACGGAAAACAACCTGTTGTTGCTGGCGAAACAGGTCAAAGAGGTCCAACTAAAGGCGGGAGAATCATTTATTAAACAATATGAAGAGCTAAGTGGCGTCTATCTATTAACTGAGGATGTCATCGTTTCTGAAATGAATCGATACGTACCGGACCAAGCAAGAAACGGGTTATTCGGAGAGAAGGCCTGTTTTACTGGCGAAGATAGGTCATCCTTTACTTTAACTTCTACGACAGATTGTAATGCCTGGTTTGTATCCAGAGAAAGCTTTGTTGCGGCTGTTAGAAAAATACCCGGATTGCTTGAAACAGTGCTAACGGAAATAGTAAAGGATTTAAACCAGGAATTATGCAGCAGTAAGAATGAAAAGACAAACATTCAGGAACAGCGACGTCTCATCAGCGAAATACTGGAACTCACGGGAGTGGGGTCTCTTTCTATCAACCAGGCGGGTGAAATCGGACAAAACTATAATGATTTGGCTGAAAAGTATCTGGAAAAGAAGAATTTGTCTGGTATGCCGTTTGCTGATGTAATTCTTGGTAATGATAGACAGGCATTGAGAAAGTACTACCAAGCCCTGCAATTGCTTTTCAGTGGCAATAAAATTGATCCCGAAATGATTATCAGCTTGTTGCCCAAAGATGTAAAAATCAACAATCGAATGCTTCAGCTAAAATATTCATTTGTTCAGGATATTGATGGCAATGTTTCGTACGTATTTGTTCGAATGGAAGATATTACTCTGGAAAGGAATCTGGAGGAAAAAGAAAAAATGGAAAGACAAGTCCTGAACGTCATGCAGGCTAATATTGGCAGTTATTTATCGATGCTTGACGATATTCAGGAGACTCTGGACCAGGTCGATTCGCTTTACAACAACTACGTCAATAGTAACGTGCCTCCTGAGAATGATACGTTAGGGGCAGTCATGCGATCGTTACATAGTTCAAAAGGGATTTCCGGGCAGCAGGGGCTTAGTGGTCTCAAAACGGTTATACATAACCTGGAAGATGAAGCGCAATATCTGGGAAAATCTGATGGCCATTTCGACGGTAAAAAATTCGTGGGATTAATCGCCGAATTTAAAAAAGAACTGTCTTATGCCGTATCACTGAAGAACAACCTTGGTTCAGATATTATTAATCTCCTTCAAGGAATTAATTTCACAAAGGAGGAATTTGGCCTACTGTGCGATTCCGCTATAAGAGAGGCCCATGGTGAGACTAAACGGATTATATTTAATAAACTCCTGCTACCGGCCGAAAAGATCTTTGATAATTGGCGTAAAGATATTGAAACACTATCTGAAAGGAGTGGCAAACAAATTGATTTTCGTATAGAAGTAGAGAGCGATCTAAGATTACAAGAATCAATCATACATGTTCTAAATGTGGAACTGGGCCACCTCTATCGGAATTGTATTGATCATGGGATTGAATTGCCGTCAGAGAGACAAAAACTGCGCAAAAACGCAGTGGGAAACATAGATGCCGGTGTTTATAAGGAAAATGACAGACTCTTCTTAACAATAAGTGATGATGGGGCTGGAATTGATGATGAGAAGATTATTCGAATCGCTCAGAGCAATTCCAAATTATCACAGGAAACAGTCCAGGAGTACATTTCAACCAATGAAATCTGGAAGATTCTATTTCTGCCCGGGTTTTCTTCAAGTGAGAAGGTTACAAGCACTTCAGGCAGAGGAGTTGGCCTTGATGCTGTCTGGGAGTCTCTCAAGGCTATGAATGGACGAGTTCGAATGGAGAGTGAAAAAAATAAAGGGAGTACATTTTCAATTGATATCCCCTTGGAAAGCAATTTTCCAGACTAAGGGATCGTACAAAAATAACTTGGCATAATCTGTCCGCAAAAGTCCCATAAAGACTGGACATTTTGCAGACAAAACGCCAAGTAATTTTTGAGCCAACCCTAATAACTGAAATTGTTGTACTCTCGTTTAGTTCATATTTATTCAGCAATGTCCGGTTAGGTTTTTGCAGAAAGCTGAATGATGAAACACGGATCGAACTTATAAGGATTTATTAGATTTTCTTAGTTTAGCGTAGCGAAAATAAGCCTTGTTTGAGTGAGGTACGAGCGAGTTTGGCGGTTTTTCGTGCAGCAAACTTAGAAAATCTTTGAATCCTTATGCGCAGAGACGGGTTTTATCATTCTGCTTTTGTTTTGCAAAAACCTAACCGGACATTGCTGATATTTGTTGAGTTATGTTACCAGCAACACCTGTTTTGGAAAAAAAGTAAGGAGTTACACTGAATATGGAATCAATAGACGGGACGAATAGGAATTTCAATATTCTGGTTGTCGATGACAGCCCTAATAATATTCAATTAGTGAGTAAAATCCTTCATCAGGTCGGTTACAATACAATAGGTGCGCCTGATGGAGAGACAGCGCTCGAACTCATTCAAGAAAAACCAATTGATTTGGTCTTACTTGATGTTATGATGCCTGGTATTGATGGATTTGAGGTCTGTCGGCGTATACAGGAAAATCCGAATCGCCAGAAAAGAATTCCCGTCATATTTCTAACAGCTGTTTCCGATACAGCCAGCATTGTGAAGGGATTTGAGTTGGGGGCGGTTGACTATATCAATAAGCCGATTATTAGTAAGGTGTTGCTTGCACGGGTTGAAACTCATCTGGAACTCAGCCACCAACGGAAAAAGCTGGAACAACAGGCTATCATTGATGAATTGACTCAGTTATTAAATCGTCGTGGTTTTATCAACGTTCTTAAAGATCGTTTGAAGTTTCATAAAAGATCTCATATGATGGCCGCTTTGTTATTCATAGACCTGGATCATTTCAAGAAAATTAACGATTCCATGGGACATGATGCTGGGGACGATCTTCTGAAAAGAGTATCTGCTGTTTTAAGAAGTTTAATTAGAGAAACAGATATTCTTGGTCGATTTGGAGGTGATGAATTTGTAATTGGATTATTAAATATCAATTCACCAGCGGATGCTGCATTGATCTCGGATAAGATTATCAAGGAAATATCGAAGCCATTCATTATTAAGGGAATGGAGGTTTTCATCGGCACAAGTATTGGCATTACATATTTTCCTGACGATGCTGAGCAACTGAGCAGTCTGATTAAAAATGGTGATAACGCGATGTATCAGGCAAAGCAAGCAGGGAAAAACTGTTATGCCTACTATGAAAAAAAGATGGAAGAGAAGGCCAGACGTAAACTTCTGCTGGATTCAAGCCAACACCATGCCATAAGAAATAACGAGTTTTTTCTACTTTATCAGCCACAGGTATTATCAGGTACGGGAGAGGTATTTGGAGCTGAAGTATTAATCAGATGGCAGCATCCGGAGAAAGGCATCATACCTCCTTATGAATTCATTCCCATTGCTGAAAAAAATGGGCTTATCGTCCCCATTGGAGAATATGTTCTAAATGAAGCCTGCAGACAAACCAAATACTGGCATGATCATGGCTCTGAAAAATTTACAGTCTCTGTAAATTTTTCGGTTAAACAGTTTCAACAGAGAAATATAGTTGAAATGATCAAAATTTCCCTCAAAAATTCCGGTCTGGATCCCCAATTCCTGAATGTTGAAATTACGGAAAGCCTCTTAAAGGATAATGTACAGGAGACAATTAATAAGTTACAGGAACTTAAGGATTTTGGGATAGAATCTTCAGTTGATGATTTTGGAACAGGATATTCTTCGTTGAGCTATCTGCAAAGGCTTCCCGTCGCTCATCTCAAAATTGACAAGGCTTTCGTAGACAACGTAGTTGAAGACCCAACCATAGCTTCCGCTATCATTAATCTGGGTAAGAACCTTGATCTACACATCATCGCGGAGGGCATTGAAAATCAAAAGCAAAATGAAAAGTTGATGGAACTGGGGTGTCATCTTGCTCAAGGGTACCTGTTTGGAAAGCCCATGACAGTCAACGACTTTGAAGACTACCTCGGACAGTTGCCAGAAAGAAATAAAACGGTTGTTTCTAGGCCCTGAATCCCACGTGGGCGACTTTTTATGCGGTCGTTTGCGACACCTGCCCTGAGCGACTACCCACCCTGTTTCTGCTCTCAGCTTCATCTCAATTGCTTCACTTGCTCCGTAGTCCTTTAGGATCATCCTGTGATTTTGTTGGTTATCAGGGTCTTAGATTGTCTCATTCTTTGTCAGAAGAACCTTTATCAGGGTCTGAAGAGATCTGAGGAAAAAGATGAATAATTTCATGTTGACATTTCAATCGAACATGATAGTTAGTGAGCAACTGGCCATCAGCCATATTTGAAGTCTGATTCCGTCTACAAGGGGACCAATGATATTTATTAAAATCGCCTGGAGCAATCTGTTTCGCAATTATCGTCGCACTATCTCAACCCTGTTGGCTATTCTGGTAGGTGTGGGCGTGATTGTTTTTGTAAACGGCTTTAATGACGGCATTTCCAGCAGCTGGTCCAACGGTATTATTAATGGCAGGTCAGGGCATTTCAGGTTGAGACATAAACAATACAATGATTTCGCTTCTACCGATATGGAAAAAATCCTGATAGCCGATCCGGCCCGGTTGAAGGAGGAGCTGAAGAAAAATCCGCATGTCACTGCAGCTGCATCCCGGGTATTAATCAGCGGCCTGGCAGGCCAGGAAGAAAAAAGTACGACGTTTATCGGCGCGGGTTATGAAATGGAGGAGTTGAGTACCGTTTTACCCCTGTTCGGATCCGGTATTGTGGCCGGCGAGGGTCTTGAGCCTGGTGACCCGATGGGAGCGGTTCTGGGGAAGGCGTTGGCAGAAAGTCTGAATGCTAAAATCGGCGACGAATTGGTCATCCTGTCTAATTCCATTTATGGCGAGCAAAATGCGATTGTTGTTTATATCAAAGGTCTGGTGACCATCCCCGGCGCTATTCAGATAGAACAGAGTCTCATTCTGACCAGTATTGATCAGGTACAGACAGATCTACTGGATATTGACGCTGGTGCCACGGAAATAATGGTGAGGATTGATGATGTCAAAAACCTGGAAGCCGTTGTCAACTGGGTCAACGATCATTTTTCCAAACAGGGTGAGCCATGGGTTGCGATTCCCTGGTACGACGATCAAATGTTCAGGCAGGCCATGGGGTTTTTCAGGGGAATTGCTACGCTCATCTCCATCATTCTGTCACTGGTGGTCGGAATTGTAATCAGCAATGCCCTGTTAATGAGTATCTTTGAACGCATCCGGGAGATCGGGACGATGCGGGCTGTTGGCACCGAAAAGTGGCAGGTCTACCGAATTTTTTATGCAGAGGCGTTGATCACGACTTTTATTGGTATCATGCTGGGAATGCTGCTGGGTGCACTGGTAACCTGGGTAACAGGTGAAATCGGGATTGAGGTTCCTGGCCTCGCCCAGGGGATGCCGATTCATCCCAGGGTTTTCCTTAAAAACCTGGTAAATTCTGCCATCCTGCCTGTTATTGTCGTCTGTATTGCCATTATCTTTCCCATTAGATCGTCTTGCAAGATGGATGTCGTCAACGCTTTAAACTATCGCTAGGAGGTCGGCATGTTTTTGAGAATGGCTGTCAGCAATCTATGGCGGAACAAGCGCAGGACCCTGATCACCGAACTCTCCATTATCCTGGGGATCATCGTGATCGTATTTACAGGGTCGCTGACCCGCGGCTTATCCCAAAGCTGGGCGATGAGTGCAGTCGAATCTTTCACCGGTTCGATGCAGGTTGAACATCAGGATTATGAAAAAGAACGCAAGTTCAAACCACTGGAAACGACGCTGCCAGCCGGTCGAGAGTTGGTCGGGAGCATTGAGGCCTTTCCCCGGGTGGCCGCAGCGATGGGAAAGCTGAATATTACCGGATTCATCAGCAACGGCGACAAAAGCACCACCTTTTTTGGGGAGGGGATAGAGGTGCAGAAAATGAACAGCACCCTCCCAAAACTGCATACCCGTATCGCCGAGGGACGTCCACTGGGAAATAGTTCAAATGAGGTGATCCTCGGGAAAAAGCTGGCCGAGAATCTGAATTTAAAACTTGGCGATTCCATGATGCTGTTGGTACGCACGATGAAAGGCGGACTGAACATGGTTGAAATGATCCTGGTCGGCACAGAAACATACCCGGGTCAGAACGATTATGTTTCCGCACACTCAGTGGGGATGAGCCTGAAGGCCGCTCAGAAACTGATGAGAATGCCGGACCGGATTTCGCAGATTATTGTCTCTTATGAGGACTTTCACAAGGTTCCGGAGGTTGCAGTCAGCCTCCAGGGGACACTGAACCAGAAAGGCCGTCTGCCGCTTGTTGTCAAGGATTACACAAAACTGATTCCCGGGTATGAGATCAACAAATTTTTCAGCCTGATCGGGGTAGTGGTCGGCTTTGTGCTGTTTATCATTGTGGGTTCCGGAATCGCGAATTCCATGTTTATGGCGGTGATGGAAAGACGCAAGGAGATCGGTACCATGAAAGCCATTGGTGCAGAACAGGGCACCATTCGCCGCCTGTTCATCATCGAAGGGATGGTGATCGCTATTTTTGGGGCTACCCTGGGACTGGTCCTGTCGATTGTTATTGTCTACATTGTCCAGAGTATCGGAGGCGTACCTATCCCATCCGCTCCTGGCAGCTCATCGGGGCCCATTCCGATTCGACCGATACTGGATGTAGGCTCCTGTATCTATGGTGTGACGCTCTCAATGGTGGTGGCCCTGATCGCCTCATACCTGCCAGCCACTATATCGTCCCGGCTTGATCCCGTAGACACTTTGCGTGAAGAATAAGAGGAACCATCGACCCCAGACTGAACCTTAAAAAACAACAAGGACTGAAAATGAAGAACATTGTATTTTTCGCGGCTTTTCTGCTGTTAGTGCCGAATCTTTATGCCAAAATCGACGCAAAAAAGATTCTGGATGAACAGAAGAAGATGAATGAAATAAAAAGAGCGGAATTGCTGAAAAGAGATGGGAATCAAATTCTGAAGAAATCCGACGATAAAGTGGATGTTTCCGGGATTCTACTCAAATTTGAGATGAAAGTGTTTCGTAAAAAAAGACTGCGTAAAACCTATAAGATGACCCTCAAAACCCGGGGAACCGAGAAGTCGCTGTTGGAGTTCACCCATCCCCCCAGAAACCGGGGCCAGAAAATGTTGCGGGACAAAGACAATATCTGGCTTTATCGACCCAAAATCAATAAAATTATTCGGGTCTCGGGACGTTCCAACGCGGTGGGAAGCGACTTCTCGAACACTGATATTTTATTCGTCCGGCTGGATCGCGATTATAATGCCAGACTATTGGATGTCGAAACGTATAACGGTGAAGACGCCTACAAGCTGGAACTTCTGGCCAAGTCGGAAGAGGTGACCTATGCCAAAATTATCTACTGGATCAGGGTTAAGGATTATTTGCCTTTGCAAAGGGATTTTTACACTATCTCTGGACATAAATTGAAAACACTGAAATTGAGTGTAAAATCCAAGGTTTTTGAAGGAAATCCCGATACATTAACCATGACCAATGTCTTGGAGAGAAACAAAAGAAGCGTGCTCCATTACACCTACTTGAAAACAGGCAGAGTATTTGCCGATAAAATTTTTCGTAAAAACTCTCTGCTCAGGAAACGATGACCCAGATAAAAACGCTTGTCACCCTCTTCCTGATTATATTGAGCTTGTTCTTAATACCTTATGCCATGCCCCCGGTTCTGGCCCAGGAAAAATCGGTGACTGAGGCCCAGGAGCAGGATGAGGAACAGGCACTGGATGACGATCTGGATCAGGAATCAGAGCTTCAGAAACCGCAGATAGAAGGTAGGTTTCAGTTTAAGCAGATTGGGCAGGTCGTCAACGAAGACACGCGTATAAACCCGGAAAACGAGACCTGGGATCTGAAAGAGTCACACCGCACAATAAATATCTACGCCCAGATATCTGATTACTTCGACGATGAAGAAACGGTGCGCTGGCTGTTTAAGGGATACGGATACAGCAAATATGAATCCGGACAGGAGAACAGCCAGGATGATGACCTTCTCAGAATTGATGAACTCTACCTGGACGGAGCGTTTGGCAATTGGTTTGTCAATGTTGGCAAACGTCGTATCACCTGGGGGACCACATCGGTTTTTAATCCCGTTAATGTCGTGGTTCCTCCCAGGAATCCCCTGGTTCCTGATCCACAGACGGAAGGGCATCCGATGCTGTTGGTCAACTATGGCGGCGATCTCATTAATTTCGATTTGATCCTGACGAAGACTTATGACCGTGACTGGTACGGGCAGTATCAACGCTGGGGAGCCAGGCTGAATCTACTTTTCGACGATTTTGATATCGGTTTGTATTACTTTGACGGTGAGCCATACGCAAATAACAGCCGGTATAGCCGTATGGCGGCAGTATCCTATTCCAGCAATTTTCTGCAGGATGCGACCCTGTATGTTGAACTGGCCTCCTTCTCAGAGAATTATCGGTTTTACTTTAACGACAATGGTGTCCCAGAGGTCAAAGATGAAAGGATCTTCAGGGGTGCCATCGGTTCTGTGATCACATTGGATGGTAGTGCCTCCATTCTGGTTGAAGTTTTTCATAATGGAAGCAGTTACACCAGAAAAGAACGGGAATTCTATTTTAACGCTGTGGATACTAACCTGTCTGTTATTCGCAGTGAGTCACTGCTGAACGATTACCAGAAATGGGTACTGGGCCAGTACCAGATCTGGCAAATGAACCAGAACTATCTTTTGTTGACTTACAGCAAGTCGTTTTGGGAAAAGTATAGCACGAGTTTTAATGTAATCGTCGCTGAGGACAGTTCCGCAATCACGACTGCAAGCGGGTCCTACAGCATCTCTGACTATTATTTGCTGGATGCCAGCTTGAGGGATTATTCCGGTGATGAAAACAGCGAATTTGGCAATTATTATGTTTCATCCGTATTAACGCTGTCTTTGAGCAGCTCTTTTTAGTCTATCCTCCCATAACCAACCATCAAGGAGATGGCCTATGTCTATTGAATTCGCATCCGTCAGCAAACAGTATCAATTAGGAAAGACAACTGTCGACGCGTTGAAGAACGTGACGCTGTCCGTCAAACAGGGCGAATTTGTGGCTATCATCGGCCCTTCCGGTAGTGGTAAATCCACGATGCTGCATTTGTTCGGAGCCCTTGATCGGCCGACCAGCGGAACCGTGACCATTAATGATATCGAAATCAGTAAAATGAATGACAAGCAGCTGGCACGGCTGCGACGGGTCAACATCGGTTTTGTCTTCCAGTCGTTTAACTTGATCCCTATGCTTAGTGTTTACGCAAATGTGGAATTCCCGCTCCTGCTGATGAAAGTTAAGAAATCGGAACGGAAAGAACGGGTGATGGACATCCTGGAACAGGTTGGCCTGACGTCAAGGGCAAACCACAAAACCGAGGAGCTGAGCGGCGGACAGCGCCAGCGGGTAGCAATGGCCAGAGCGCTGGTGGGCAATCCCCGGATTGTACTCTCGGACGAACCCACTGCCAACCTGGATTCCAAAACAGGCGAGGAAGTGCTGGACCTGATGCAGGAACTTAACGAAAAGAACAATGTCACCCTGGTTTATGCTACACACGATAAGTCTATTATATCAAGGGCAAAGAGAATTGTGAATATTCTTGATGGAGAGATTATCAAGAGTGGCGACACTGCTGTCCAATCAGGAACTGATTAATGGTCGGGATCTTAAACGGTTTTCTCTTCACGGTTGAGCGTAATTTCAGTGATTTCTGCAGGCGCTCCCAGCCGCATCGGAGGTCCCCAATACCCCGTCCCTCTATTGACGTACAACCATGTCTTTTCATGTTTATATAGACCCGCAACAAATGGTTGCGCCATTCCAATCAGTTTTGAATAGGGAAAATATTGTCCACCATGGGTGTGTCCCGATAACTGAAGATCATAGCCTGCTTTTGAGGCCTCATAAACACTGATCGGTTGGTGCGCCAATAGAATTTTTGCCTCAGCTTCGGGGGCGCCTTTTAGTGAAGCTACGGGATCTGAACGATGTTCAGGGACCATCCTGCCTGCAGAGATATCGGTGACACCGCCCAATACCAGATTGGCGCCGCTTTTGGTTATCACTCTATGTTCATTCAACAGTACGTCAAATCCAAGTGTCTTGATTTTTTTCAGCCAGGGAAATACCCCGGAGTAATACTCATGGTTTCCGGTAATGAAGAATTTCCCGTGGGGGGCTTTTAACTCTGACAAAGGGGAAACATCTTTTTCAAGGAAGCTGACCGAACCGTCAATAAGGTCTCCGGTCACAACAATAATATCAGGCTGAAGGGCGTTGACCCGTTCCACAACCTCCCTGACAAATGCACCTTTGATGGTTGGACCTACGTGGATATCTGAAATCTGAACAATACGCAGCCCTTGAAACGCTTTTGAGAGGTGGCTTAAGGGAACGGTCACTTTTTCGATCTTAATTCGGTATCTTGCCAGCACCATTCCACATCCTGTCATTACCCCGGTAAGTCCCAAAATGGCAAAATTGACGGTTGTCCAAATCATTTGCCTGCGACTATCACCGGAACTGCCTAACTCGGAGCCTCCCATTGCCTCTGCTGTTCCGGGCAAAAATATCGATTGGATTTTGCTGATAATGAATCCACCGAGGAACACAAGATCTTTTAAAACGACAAAAAACAGAAGGATGGAAACAAAACCGAATGAAATATAGGCTAACCATGAGACAGCGTCGTTCACGGCTGTTTCTATCTGGTTAATCCGCATGACAACCAACACAATTGGCAATGCTGCTGCTACAAAAACACCTGTCCAAATCAGTGATTTCCATGGCTGAATAAGATTAAGCGGGGACAGGATCCGCCATCCGATAAAGGTATATAGGAGAACGAATATCCCTATTGCGATAAACATAAATGAAACTCTCATTAACTTCAGAACTCCTGAGTTGCGCGATTTCAATTTGATACCAATTCGTAGTTCAACTTGAAATCTGTTCCCGGATAAATTGTCTCGGTGTCGTTCAA
>Ga0233437_1000533_pt1 | contig 85464 bp, 108 predicted proteins | sample SI_122_August201_FD_182714 | JGI IMG/M metagenome (GOLD analysis project Ga0233437, IMG submission 182714) | Seawater microbial communities from Saanich Inlet, British Columbia, Canada - SI_122_August2016_200_MG | ecosystem: Environmental > Aquatic > Marine > Inlet | place: Canada: British... | reverse complement strand
AAGTTTTCTATAGTGTTTTGTGTATTATAGCATAACAAATCAATTGGCGTTAATTTGTTTTCTAGAGAGTAATTAAATTTACTCATATAAAAAAATTATTGTAATGTAAACTACAATGGGGGCAAAAATAAAAAATGGAATTTATTATGGAAGAAGCTTTAAAAAACGCTGAAAATGTAAACGATGGTAACAATGATCTTGAGGTTGGTCAAGCAAATATTAAAGTCATTGGTGTTGGTGGTGCAGGTAATAATATAGTATCTTGGTTACACAAGAAAGGGATTTCTGGTGCGGAAGTGTATGCAGTTAATACAGATAAGCAGCATTTGGATGTTTCTTCTGCTGATAAGAAGGTTTTGATAGGGAGAGATCTTACAAGAGGTCTTGGTTGTGGTGGATTTCTAGAAAAGGGTAGAGAATCTGCTAAAGAAAGTATGTCTGAATTAAAGGAAATATTGAAAGGTGCTGATATGGTCTTTATTTGTTCTGGTGAAGGTGGAGGTACTGGTACTGGTGCTGCTCCAATAGTTGCTCAGATAGCTAAAGAAATGGGAGCAATTGTTATTGGTACTGTTACTATGCCATTCGATATCGAAAAGGCTAGAATAGATAAGGCTGAGTTTGGTTTGCAGCAGTTAAGGCAAGTTTCTGACACTGTTATCGTAATAGATAATAATAGGTTAGCAAGTATTGCTGGTCAGTTGCCGTTGAAACAGGCATTTGCTGTGGCTAATGAGCTTTTGAGTACTATGATTAAAGGTATTGTTGAGACAATTGCAGTTCCAAGTTTGGTTAATTTGGATTATGCAGATGTTAGGACAATAATGACAAACGGTGGTGTTTCAGTTATTGGTATTGGTGAGTCTAGTACTGCAAACAGGGTTGATGAGGCAGTTCATAGAGCATTGTCAAATCCTTTGTTAGATGTAAATTATGAGGGTGCGACTGGTGCATTGATTCACATAACTGGTGGAGAGGATTTGCTTTTAGATGACATTGAGAAAGTTGGTAAAATGATTACTTCTTCTCTTGATAGGGATGCAAATGTAATCTGGGGAGCAAGAATTGAGCCAGGAATGGAAAATAAGCTGAGAATCATGACGATTATCACCGGAGTGAATTCCCCATATGTGCTTGGGAAAGTAGATTTGGCAAAAAATAGAGTAGAAAGAGCACAAGTAATGGAAAGTGAGTTGGGGATAGATATGCTTAAGTGAATGGGTTGTTTTCTCCATTAACCCCCCTTAATTGGATGCCTATTCACTTATTTTTTTGAAGGGAAAAAGAGGTGATACTTACTTTTTCCCCTTCTTTTTTATTTTTTTATGAATAAAATAAGATATTATTAAAATTATTAATGTGGCCAGTAGAATTATTCTTATTATTTCATTTGCTTTGTTTATTTTGTCCCTGATTTCTTCTGTTTTTTCTTCAGTTAAGTCTTCTATATTATTTTCTACTATTACATCTTGTTTTTTCTCTCTAATTGCAAAATAGCTGAATCCAGGAGTTTTTGCTTTGTAGTATTTATAATCTTCATCTACTTTTAGAAGCTTTGTTTCTAAATCTGTCCATTCTTCATTGTATCTTGAAAGTACTACTTTTCTAGTGTTTGCCCATGATTTGTTTACTCTGAAGCTTATGTTTGCCTCTTTTATTTCTAAATCTTTTGTAGAAATGTTAAGATATTGATATGTATCTCCAGTATTTTCTGTTTCTATTGGTTTTTTATCTAATAGTTTTATATTTAATTTTGCATTTGAAGATCTCTTTTCAGGGATAAATACTATTGTATCTATTATTTTGAAATCTTTGATAGTCCATTCATATAGCTGGTTTTTTATTATATTTTTCCATGTTTGTTCTAATTCAGTTTCAGTATTTTTGGTTATCTTTGTTTTCCATGAACTTGAAGAAGAGTCTCCTGTTGGAACGTAATATATTGTTATGTTGTGTTCTGAGTCCAAGTTTAGGTTAAATATTAGTTCCCCATCTAGTTGTGTAAAATTACAATTGCTTTGATTACATTCTATTTCATCATATTTTGCATAATATGTTAGAGATGAATCTGGCATTTGGACTGTTAAATCTGTTGATCCTACGCCATCCAAGATTATTGTTGCATTGTTTATGTTACTTGGTTGAGAAGTTGCTGAAAGTATGTTGATATCTGTATTTGATATATTTTTGATTTCAGGGGTATGGGGGTATACATAAGTTAAGTTTATGTAAGATGGTTGCGTTGCGTTTGTGTACCAATGAGGAAGATTTGAACTGCTAGCATGTTTTGCAGTTATCCAATACCAACTCCAAGAATAGTCCATTGACCAATCTAAATCTGTTATATTTTTGTTGATCCAGGTGTATTCTGCACTTGTGCTTGTATTTGATTGGTTATTTACTATTGCATCATACGTGGCGTACCTTTGAATTCCAAAGAATCCATCTCCATTTGATTTGTACCAAGTGTAGAAATTTGCTTGTTTTAATGTTGCTATGGGGTTTATTGGTAATACATCTATTGAATTTTGAATCCACCATACACAATTCCATTCTTCTTCTGATGTTGGTGGGGTAAATAGGAGGGATGCAGCGTCATTTCCAGATCCAAAGTTAGTTGGCTGTCCGTGTGTTGCATCAACGTCTCTTAGATAATATTTTGTTGTTCTGTTTCTCGTTGCATTACTGAAGAAGTGTATTTTTCTTTTTTCTGTATTGCTATTTGTATCAGTTATATTGATTATTATTGAATAAATTCCTAGTCTATTTGTTGTGAAGTTCCCAGTTAATTGGTTTCCTGTTTTTGTGATGTTTATTATTTCTGTTGGTTTGGTTATGATGCTATAATTACAGTCAGAGCAGTTTGTTCCATTTGGGTGATACATAGAAACATTGAATGTAATATATTCTCCAAAATTTTTTCTCTCTGTTTATTTCTGTAAAGGAGATTATTGTGTGGGTCGGATTGAGATTATTCAGAAATTGGTTTGAAATATAATTGTTTGTGTTTGAATCATAAATATCTTGGTTGTTATTTAATAATGTGTTGTTGGTTATATCACTGTGATTTGAGTCGTATATATCTATGCCCCTTGTGTTTGAATTAAAAGTGCTATTCATTATAGAATTGTTAGAGGAAGAAAGTAAGTAAATACCCTCATAGTTTGAATTTGCAGTGTTACTTGTTAAAGTGTTGTTAGGGGAAGAATAGAGGTAAATTCCATATTCATTATTTGAAGCATTATTATGGAGTACGTTACAATTTGTTACATAGTAAAGATTAATTCCTGCTTTATTTATGCCCGTTGATCCATTGATTGTAAATCCACTAACGTTTGTATTATTAGCAATTACATTAAATACATGATCAAATCTCGAGGTTGCAGTAACTGTTGTATTTTGGTATCCGTCTCCAATTATGCTTACTGATTTGTTTACATCTATGTTTTCAGAATAAGTTCCATTTGCTACATGAATGATGTCTCCTACAATTACGTTGTTAATTGCGTATTGAATAGTTTCCCAAGGATTTTCTTGCGATCCGTTTCCAGTTGTATCGCTTCCTGTTGTAGCGACGTAAGAGTCTGCTGCTTGAATGGAATGAAATAATAAGCAAATGAATAGGATACCTATCGTAAAAATAATACCTCTTTTTATCATTTTTTATTGTTTTAACAATGATGTTTTTTGTTTAAATAGGTTTTGTTACCATTCTTCTTTGTGTAGAATGTTTTGTAGTTCGAACCTTTTTGGCATATCTGGATCTTCTATTGAGTAGCCGAAAGAAATAATTGCGTGAATATTTATATCTTCAGGTATTTTCAATAGGTGTTTTATTTTTTCTTCATCTGAAACTGCATTCCAAATACTAGAAATCCCTAAAGAATGTGCTTTTAGAAGCATATTTTGAATACCTGCTGCACAATTTTGTATGCAGAATTTTTTTGATGACTTTTTTCCATAGAATTTTTCAACATCTTTATCATCACTACAGACAACGATTGATATAGGTGCTTGATCTATCCATTCTTGGTTAAATGCTGTTTTTTTTAACTGCTCTTTCTTTTTTTGATCTTTTACAAGAATTAATCTCCAGTTTTGTAAGTTTCCCGAGTTTGGAGCATATCTTATTGAATCTAATACTTCGTTGATATCTTTATCCTTTATTTTTTTGTCTGTGAATGTTTTTACAGATCTTCTTGTTTTTAAACATTCGTCAAAATCCATTGTTTTTTTATAATAATTAGATTTATAAGTGTTTGTAGATTCGCAGAAAGATGGAACGTTCAATATCTAAAAAATATGCTGGGTTGCAATTACAATCAATACCAAATCTATTGAATGAATTGGATAGCTCAAAAGACGCCAAAGTTTTAGTTGATCATTATATTGGTTCTGCCATGCCCTCTTATACTGAAAGAGTATATAGCTGTTTTGGAACTCCTGTGCAGATAAGGGTACCAGATGTGGGGGATCCTGTGGTTCAAGTTACTTCCACAGATTTTGCCAAAATAAGATTTGTGTTTAACCAATTAGAGAATATACTGAAAATTCCAGAATCGGAAAGAGTTGATGGTTGGATTGAAGAATCAATTAGAGATGGGAGTGAAGAGATTCTTAATTCAGATTATTCTGTTGGGGAATTTCTTGATGAGCTAGAATAGAAATAATTTTTTACAAAAAGAAAAAAAATAAAGAATTAACCAACATATAGATATCTTGTTTCTGTTGTAGTATGGTTTCTACTGTCTGTCACAGATATTTCTACAGAGTAATTTCCCTCTCTGTTTCCTATAAAATATGAAGAATTTAGGAATACTTCTGTTGGATATGGTTCATAATAAGACCATCCATCCCCATCACCGCCAAAAGGTCCAGTTATTTCTATTTCCACAGACATTATACCTGTTTCATCTCCCAGTGTTGCTGTATAACTCAGGAAAAATATATGATTACTTACTGTGAAATCATCTATTATTGGTGGATGGTCTGCAGGAATTGCAATGTTTTCCAATTTCTTTGGTTTTTGTAATGATTGGGCTTCACTGCAGAAAGATACAACTATCAAAGCAATAACTAATACCAATAGAATCTTTGTACTTTTTAGTTTTTTTAGCTCCATTTTGTTTTCTGTTGTAAAACTATATAATTTATATGTGTTTCTTTTTTAGAAAGATTTATAATTTTGCTATTTGGTCTTAGGTTATGGATTATTCTAAGTTAGTTGAAGTATATGAGAATTTAGAGAAAACTACAAAGAGATTAGAGAAAACTTATATTATTTCTGAATTGTTAAAAAGAACCCCTGAAAGTGAGCTAGATCATATTATTTATTTGATACAAGGCAATGTTTTTCCAAAATGGGACGAAAGAAAAGTTGGCATGAGTTCTAGATTAATTTTGAAAGCAATAAGTGAATCTACAGGTGTTTCTACTGGAAGAATTGAAAAAGAGTGGGCCAAGAAAGGTGATTTGGGTATTGTTGTTGAAGAATTGTTGAAAACCAGGAAGCAAACTACATTATTTTCTAGAAAGTTAACAACTGAAAAAGTTTTTGAGAATTTGAGAAAGTTAGCTGAATTGGAGGGACATGGCACTGTTTCTAGGAAAGTTACTTTTATTGTTGAATTAATTACAAGTGCAAGTCCTGTTGAAGCAAGGTTTGTTGTTAGGACCGTTTTGGAGAAATTAAGAATCAATGTTGCAGAAGGAATAATTAGAGATTCTATTGTTTGGGCGTATTTTCCAAAAGTAGCTGGGTTGTTTTTGAAGTGTGAAAAATGTAAGAATATTGTGCCACATTTTAGTAAGTGTGCAGAATGTGGTAAGAAAATAGAAGTTAAATTTAAAGATATAGTAAAGAAAAAGTATCAAAAAGTTTTGAAAGTGGAGAAACTTGGAGATGTTAAAAGAGTAGTTTTGAAAGAATATGATTTTGTTTTGGTTGAAGATGAAGGGTTGGCAAGAGAAATTTACAATTATTTTGTAAGGGTTGTTCAAAATGCTTATAATCTGACTAATGATTTGGGACAAGTTGCCAGATCTGCTAAAAAATTCGAGTTTAGTAGACTTGGAATGAAGATTGGAGTTCCACTAAATCCGATGCTAGCAATTAAATCTGAAGATGCAAAAAAAGCACTTGAAGCAGTAGGTAGGCCTGCATTAATAGAGTATAAGTTTGATGGATTTAGATTGCAGATACACAAAGATAATAATCAAGTTAAGTTGTTTACAAGGAGATTAGAAAATGTTACAAAACAGTTTAAAGAATTAATTCCAATTGTAAAATCGTGTGTAAAAGCCAAATCTTTTATTATTGATTCTGAAGTTATTGGTTATGATATGAAAACTGGTAAGTATTTGCCTTTTCAACATATTTCTCAAAGAATTAAGAGGAAACATGATATTGAAAAAATATCCAGGGAAGTTCCAGTTGAAATAAATGTTTTTGATATTATGTATAAGGATGGAAAGAGTTTATTGTCATTAAGTCAAAAAGAAAGAAGAAAGATATTAGATAGAATTGTTAAAGAAGAGAAGAACAAAATAAAATTAACAAATAAGTTAGTTACAAGCGAGGAAAAAGAGCTAGAGAAATTTTACAGAGAATCCTTGAAGAAAGGAAACGAAGGTGTTATGGTTAAGAGTTTGAAGTCTGTTTACGTTCCTGGAAGAAGAGTTGGTGGTTGGGTAAAAATAAAACCAGTTAAGGAAAGTTTAGATTTAGTAATTACTTCTGCAGATTGGGGTGAGGGAAAAAGAGCAAAGTGGTTGAGTTCTTTTACATTAAGTTGCAGAGATGGAAATAAGTTTTTGGAAATTGGCAAAGTTGGTACTGGTATTTTGGAGAAAGATGGTGAATTAACTTTTGAAAGTTTAACAAAAATGCTTAAACCATTAATCAAATCTGAAAAAGGTATGGCTGTTGAGTTAAAAGCCAAAGTTGTTATTGAAATTGCTTACGAAGAAATACAAAAATCCTCTAATTATTCTTCTGGTTTTGCATTAAGGTTTCCAAGAGTTGTTAGATTGAGAAATGACTTGGGTGTTGGTGATGTTGATACGTTGGACAGAGTTAAGAAATTTTATGAACAATACAAAAAGTAATTCTTTAATACAACAATCTTTAAATAATGATGATTTACTATTAACCAATAATACATATTGCTGTTGAGTGAGTATATGTAGTTGTTTTTTTTAGTAGCAATGTGTGTAAAAATAGAGGTGGTGTCCTCGGGGGAGCGTTTTAAATGATAGTTAAAGAGGAATTTTTGAATAGGTTGAGGCATTTTTTTGGGTTGAATTTATATGAAGTTAAGATTTGGACAGCTCTTCTTTCAAGGGGCGATTCAAGTGCTGGGGAATTGGCAGATCTTAGTGATGTTCCACGATCAAGGGCGTATGATGTTTTAGAGTCTTTAGAGAAGAAAGGTTTTATTGTTATTAAATTGGGTAAGCCAATTAAATATTTAGCAGTTGATCCTGGTGAAGTTGTTGGCAGAGTTAAAAAATCTATTATGAGGGCTGCTGAGAAGAGGGTTGAAAGGTTAAGCAACTTGACGAATACTGATGTTTTAAATGAACTTAATGGATTGCATACACAAGGGATTGAATTTGTTGAGCCTGCTGAATTAAGTGGTGCAGTTAAGGGTAGGCACAATTTATATTCGCATTTGGAGATGATGGTAAAGAATGCTCAGAAGTCAGTTACAATTGTTACGACTTCAAAAGGTGTTTTAAGGAAGATTGATGCATTGTCTCCTTATTTGAGTAAGCTTTCTAAAAAAGGTGTTAAGATTAGAATTGCTGCACCTTTGAGTAAAGAGACTGAGACTGCGTTGAAAGATATTTCCAGAGTTGCAGATGTAAAAAACATTGGGAAGGGACTTGATGCGAGATTCTGTGTAGTTGATGGTAAGGAAATATTATTTATGGTAATGGATGATGAGAAAGTTCATCCTACGTATGATGTTGGGATATGGGTAAATACTCCTTATTTTTCAAAAGCGTTGGAAGAATTATTTTCCTTATCTTGGAGCAAAATGGATCAAATAAAGTAGGTCCTATTTTTCTTTTTATTATTTTTTTATTGGTTTTTTAGAATAGTAATGTTTATAAGATGTTAAATCGGTCTAATCTTTACTCTTTTTTTTATTTAGGGAGGTTAATTAAAATGAGTGAAGAAGAAACAAATGTAACAGAAGAAGAGCCTACTAAAGAAGAAGGCGAAGAAAAGGAAACTGAAGAAGAGCCTGCTGAAGAAGAAACTGAAGAAGAAGGCGAAGAAGAAACTGATGATTCTGAAGAAAAAGAAGACGACAAAGAATCCTCTGATGAAGAGGAAAAGAGTGAAGATTCTGAAGAGAAGTCTGAAGAATAAATTTTATAGTGATTTAATCATATAATCACTTTTTTCTTTTATTTTTTTATTTGTTACCAGTACTACCGAATCCACCATCTTTTCTGCTAGTTTCGTCAAAAGATTCACATTCTTCTATTTCTACTCTGTGGAATGGTTGTATTATCATTTGTGCTATTCTTATGTTTTTTTCAATTTTGAAATCTAAATCTCCAAGATTTTTTAGGACTACGCCTATTTCTCCGCGATATCCAGAATCTATAACTCCTGCTAATACATGCAATCCATGTTTGTGTGCATGTCCACTTCTATCCCATATTAAACCGACATGGTTTTTTGGTATTGCTAGTCTTATTCCTGTTTTTACAGTTCTTCTTTCTCCAGGTTTTAGAATTAGGTCTTCTGCTGATCTTAAATCAATTCCCGCATCATCTTCATGAGAGTATGAAGGAAGATCTAGTTCTTTATTTATTCTTTCTATTTTCAAATTATCTTACCTCGCAAATTTCAAAATTATCTTTTATTGAATCTTTTAAATCTTCCATTTCTTTTTCAGTTAATGGGGTTTTCTCAATAAATTTTGGATCCAAGGTTTTGTTTGGTATGAATTTTTGTAAATAATATTTTTTAGCTCCTTTTATGAGTTCTTTTATTTCTTTTATATCTTCCTTTTCACAAAAGCCAGGGATTACTGTTGTTCTGAATTCATAGTCTATCTTGCTATTTATTATAATTTTTATGCTTTTTTTTATTCTTTCCATATCTATTTTTGTGTTTGTTAGCTTGTGATATTTACTATAACCAGTTTTTATATCCATTGCAATGAAATCTAGAAGATTTTCGTTGATTAGATCTTTTAACATTTCAGGGTTTGTTCCATTTGAGTCTAGCTTTATACTTAATCCTATTTTTTTTATTTTTCTTATTAAGTCTGGCAAATCTTTTTGTATTGTTGGTTCTCCTCCAGTTATACATACACCATCAAGAAATTCTTTTCTGTCTTCTAGAAGCCCAAGGATTTCATTTTCACTTATTAGTTTTTCTTTTAGTTCACCAACTAATTCTGGATTGTGACAGAAACTACATCTAAAATTACATCCAAATAAAAAAAGTGTTGCGGCAACTTTTCCAGGGTAGTCTATCAATGTTGTTTTTTGTATACCTGCTATTAACATTTTGCTTCATTGAAAGTTACTCTTTCTTCAAATTCTTCCTTTTTTCCATCGTTCCAGTGTGTAGTTGGCCTATAATATCCAACCACTCTGCTGTATACTTCTGTTTGTTTCTTACATGTTGGGCAACTTTCTTTTTTCCCGCTTAAATATCCGTGTTCCTTGCAGATACTGAATGTTGGTGTAACTGTGAAATAAGGCAATTTGAATGAATATGCTATTTTTTTCACTAATGCTGCACATGCTTCTCCAGAGCTTAATTGTTCCCCTATAAATCCGTGTAAGACAGTCCCCCCTGTATATTTTGTTTGTAGTTCATCTTGGTGTTTTAGAGCTTCAAAGATGTCTTCTGTATGACCTACTGGTAGTTGTGTTGAATTTGTATAGTATGGTGCGTCTTTTCCAGAAGAGATAATATCTGGAAACTGTTTTTTATCTATCTTTGCTAGTCTATAGGAAGTTCCTTCTGCAGGAGTTGCTTCTAGATTATAGATGTGGCCTGTTTCTTCTTGGAACTTTTGTAGATTTTCTCTCATTCTTTCTAAGACTTCAATTGTAAACTCTTTTCCTTTTTCAGTCGTTATATCTTCTTTTAAGAAATTAAGACATGCTTCATTCATTCCAACTAAACCTATTGTTGAGAAGTGGCTGTTTAAATTTCCAAGGTATCTCTTTGTGTAAGGTAGTAATCCGATTTCTAAGTTTTTGTTTACTCCCTTTCTTTTTATTTCTAAAGAGTCTTTTGCCAGTTTCATTAAGTGATCTAGCTTATTCATGAATTCTTCTTTTGTTTTTGATGTATAGCCCATCTTTGGCAAATTCATTGTAACTACACCAATGGAGCCTGTTGATTCTCCACTTCCAAATAATCCACCTGTTTTAGATCTTAATTCTTTCATGTTTAATTGTAGTCTGCAACACATGCTTCTTACATCAGTTGGTTTTAAACTTGAATTTATGAAATTTTGGAAGTAAGGAGTACCATATTTCGCAGTCATTTTGAAAAGTAGTTTTGCATTTTCTGACTCCCAGTCAAAATCTTCTGTAATATTGTAAGTTGGTATTGGAAATGTGAAGATTCTCCCATTCATGTCTCCTTCAGCCATAATTTCTATGAATGCTCTGTTTATCATGTCCATTTCTTTTTGTATTGTTTTGTACGTTTCTTCTTGAAGTTTTCCACCGACTATTGTTTTTTGGTCTACCATATCCTCAGGTACTGTCCAATCTAATGTTATATTTGTGAATGGAACTTGGTTTCCCCATCTGGAGGTTGAATTGACTGCAAATATGAATTCTTGCATACATTGCTTTACTTGTTTGTAAGATAGATTGTCATTTTTTACAAGAGGTGCCATGTAAGTGTCAAATGATGAAAATGCTTGTGCTCCTGCCCATTCATTTTGTAGTGTTCCAAAGAAGTTTACTATTTGTCCCAATGCAGCATTGAAGTGTTTTGTTGGTTTTGCTGCTATTTTTCCATCAACGCCATTAAATCCTTCAAGTAGTAATTGTTTTAGAGACCATCCTGCACAGTATCCTCCAAAAACACCGAGACTTAAGTCGTGGATATGGAATTCTCCTTCCCTATGTGCTTTTGCAATCTCATCAGAATAAATATTGTCTAAAGTGTATTCTGCTATGATTGTTCCTGAAATATGATTTTGTAACCCTGAAAGTGCAAAACCTGCATTGCTATTTTCTTTTACTCTCCAGTCTGCTTTGTTCATGTAAGTGTCTACTACATGTTCTATTTTGCTTAGAAATGCTCTTGTATTTCTTACTTGACTTCTTTTTTCTCTGTATATAATATATGTTTTTGCTGTTTTGAAATGATTCTCTTTTATCAATATTCTTTCAACAGTATCTTGAATTGATTCAACGTTTGGTAATTTATTGTTTTTGTTTTTTTTCCATACTTCCTTTTCTACTTCATTTGCTAATCTTTTTGCTTCTTCTTTATCTTTTCCACCTATTGCTTCGGCTGCTTTAAATATTGCACTTGCTACTTTTTCTTTATCAAATTTAACTATTGTACCGTCTCTCTTTTTTATTTTATCAATCATTTTATCCCCCTTAACTAATCTTTTCTATTTCCTCTTTGAATGAATCAATGTCTTGAAAATCTTTGTAGACAGATGCGAATCTAATGTATGCAACCTTATCCGTTTTTTTTAGATTGTTCATTACAAGTGTTCCTATTGCGTTGCTTTTTATGTCTCCCCTGCCCTTTTTTCTTATTTCATTTTCTATTCTGTCTGCAATTTTATTTATTTTTTCAGAAGTGACTGGTCTTTTTTCACATGCTTTTGTTATTCCAGATAATAATTTTTCTTTATTGAATGTTTCTATTCTTTTATCTTTTTTTATAATTCTTGGATATGTTGTTTCAATTAACTCGTATGTTGTAAATCTTGCGTTACATGTATTGCACTCCCTTCTGCGTCTTGTTTTTGATTCGTTTACTTCTCTACTTTCTAAGACTTTCAGATCTTGTTCTTGACAGAATGGACATTTCAGTTTTTATCACCCCTACGCTACATATAGTGTTTTTGTCTTTTCTATGGTTCGTATGTGGTGTTCTGAAAATTTTTGTATATAAATATTTGTGTTGGTAGAAATATATTTTTAGTAAGCCTTAAATATTTTTGTTTAAGGATTCTGTTTGTTAAAATGGATAGCAAAAAATTGTTTCATACTGAAATTGTTAGAGACCATTTCTTTAATCCGAGAAATATGTTCAAAATACCTGAAGAGGCTGAAGAATATGCAAAAACTGCTGATGGTGTTGGAGAGACAAGGGGTCTCTTTTGTGGTGATGTTATGTATATGTGGATAAAAGTTGATGGTGATGCAATTAAAGAATGTAAATGGCTTACGTTTGGTTGTGCTGTTGCTATATCTACTACTTCCGTTTTGTCTGAAATGGCAATAGGAATGAAACTTAGTGATGCTTTGAAAATTAGTTCTGAAGATATTATAAACAAATTAGGAGATATCCCAAAAGGGAAATTTCATTGTAGTGTTTTAGGAATAAATGTTTTGAGGGAAGCTATTAATGATTATTTTAAGAAGACTGATCAAAAAGATAGAATTGTTAAAAATGAAAGTAACGAGAAATACAATCATTGCTGATGTTCTTGAAAAGCATTCAGATGTAGGAATGTTATTATTTGAAAGCGGATTGCATTGTGTTGGTTGTGCTGCAAGCTCTTTCGAGACTATTGAAGATGGTTGTAAGGTTCATGGTTTTTCTGATGAAGAAATTGATAAGTTAATTGATAAGATTAATGATGAAATCAAATTAAGTGATAAAGCTTAAAAGTAAATAGTTTTTGTTTCTTGTATGGTTAAATGTGATAAATGTGGGGAAAATATTAAAGAGATATTTTTAGGCAAAATTAAAGGAACTTACGAAAAGGGAAAAGCTATCTGCAGTGATTGTCAGAAGAAGCCTCAATAGCTCAGCTGGTTAGAGCATCTGATTCGTAATCAGAAGGTCGAGAGTTCAAATCTCTCTTGAGGCTTAACTTTATATATTTGGAATTCTACAATTAAATAAACTAAAGGAGGTTTAAAAATGGAGAAAAAACTTACAGCCTGGTTGGCAACTCTGCTTGGGATAATCCTAATATTACCTTTAATAGGAGTAACTCAACTAGGAACGGCAACAAGCGGGATTCTTGGTTGGATACTGGCTTTGGCAGTTTTGATAATCGGACTAGCAAAGCTATTTACCTTAAAGAAATAATTTCTTTTCTTTTTCTTTATTCATTGTCTTACATCATCATTAGGAAAACTTATAAATAAATTAATTGTTTTGTTCTTATTCACGCGGGAGTGCCAGAGTGGTCAAATGGGCTGGATTTAAGCTCCAGTAGCTTAGTGCTTACGCAGGTTCGAACCCTGTCTCCCGCAGTTTATATTTTAGAAAAGTTTTTATTCTTGTTATTTTTGATAGTTTTATTGCCTTGGTAGCTCAGTCGGTAGAGCACTACATTGGTAATGTAGAGGTCGCGAGTTCAAATCTCGTCCAAGGCTTATTTAAAAAGTTATATAAATAGAAAGCGTTAAATTTAATTTATGAATAAAAGAGGCCAGTTTTACATTATAATTGCGTTAATTATTTCTTTAGCCCTATTTGGAATTACTTACAAAGTTAATGAAATAACTGAGCCTGTTTTGTTTACTGATTTTAATGATGTTTCAGAGAATTATGTTAGTGAAGCTACTAAAGTTGTTAATGATGCTTTGGAAATGGAAGAAGAAGATGTTGACGGCAGGATCGAAGAATTTACAGATTCTTTTTTAGATTATGCAAAACAAAGAAATCCTAATCTTGGATTGTTGTATATTTATAGTAATGGTGGGGATATCACTATTGAAAACCACTTGGATGAATCCATTGTGATTGATGGGGAAAATATATTGGGGGGGGATGAAATAATACAAGGTATAACTTTAGAAGTTGGGGGCAATGAGTTTGTACATCAAGTTCCAATTAGTGCAGATGATTTTGGAGAAGATTGGACAAGTATGATTGTACCAATTGGTCCGATATCTTTAAGTATTGGCGGAATAATTAATTCATTTGAACTTACTGGGCTTAATAATTTTAAGATTATTGTAAGAACTGAAAGTGGTGAATATAAATATGATAATGTTCAGCAAGATTGGATTTGATAGAAAAGGTGTCAGTCCTTTAATCGCGTGGGTTCTTTTAATTGGTTTGGCTGTTGCTATTGGTATTGCTGTTATGAATTGGGCAATAGATGTTACTCCCGAACCAGATGTTGATTTGAGTTATTGTGATGATGTTTCTATTTCGTTTGTTAGTTATGAGCCAGATTATACTCCTGGTAACGTTGGATTTGATTTTGTTCTTGAGAATACTGGCTATTTTAGTGTAGATTTATTGTCTATAGGGTTTAGTTATAGTGCAGATTCTTCCCCTGTAATCTGGTGTGACTGGTTGATACAGACAAGTCCTGATGAGAATGGATTTACTCCTGGTTCAGAATTGCATTTTAATGATATTAATCTTTATACATTTGGTGAAAATTGTCAAGAATCATCACCCAATGGTGGAATAGATAATCCTGAAGATATTTTGAAAGTTGTTGTTGTTCCTTGGATAAATATTGATGGCGAAACTTTTAACTGTAATGACAGGAAGTTAGAGTTTGCTGTTGATATGGCTCAGGAATAGAAAGATTTTAAAATGAAAAAAATTATTAAGTCACGTATGAAAAACAGAAGAGGTGTTTCTCCTTTAATTGCAACTGTTTTATTAGTTGCTCTTGTTATTATAATTGCTATTCTTATTTGGTTGTGGTACGGTAAATTTATTGAGGATATACAGAATAAACAACAGCTTGATCTGGAAATGGCCTGTGCGCAGGATGTTGAATTTGTTTTATCTGATTTACAATGTGTTGATGGTGCTATTTCTTTTTATGCTGAAAATACTGGAGGTATTGATTTAAGGGGATTTAGAATTGCTTATAGTGGTTCTGTTAACGGTGCTGAGGATGTTGAAAGGATTATTAGACAGGGTACTGGGGCGGTAGTAAGTTTGGAAAATGTTGGTGAATTAAGTGGGCTAGAAATAGAGATGATTCCTATAATTGGTGTTGGGTCCCAGAATAAAGTTTGTGATGCTTTGTTACAAGTTGGTTCTTGTTAATTTATTTTTTTATCACCAAAACCTTTAAATAACTCTTGTTTAAGAAATATATTATAAAACGGAGGTGTTTATAGTTGATGATTAAAAAAAATAAGCGAGGTATTTCTCCGCTGATTGCTACTGTGTTGATTATTGGGTTCACTGTTATTTTAGCGTTCATAATAATTACATGGATAAACTCTAATGTTGGAGATCTTACATGTACGCAATCATGTGAAATTGATGGTGGAAATGTTTGTTCTACTTCTTTTAATGAAATAGACTTAGCAATGGATTCCGGCAATGGGTACGTAACAGTCACTAACTTAGGATCTACTGATTTTGAAACATTGACTGTTGTCTGGGTCGGAGCTGATGGAGCTACAGATTGTGTTGAGATTTTTTCTGGTGAATTGGCTGCATATGGAAATGTTGAGCAAGGACCAAGGTATCAAGATAATCCGCAATGTAGTGAGTGGGATGGTGTTGATGAGATTGCAACAATTAGAGCAATAGTTGGAACTACTCCTGAGGCAAGCGAAGGTTGCGATGCTTGTGAACCATTTAACTGTCCTGCAGTAAGCGAAGAGATAGTTTAGTAATAACAACTTTTTTCTTTTTTCTTTTATTTTTTACCAAAACCTTTAAATAAGTAATAAAGAGAATTTACTGTTAAGAAGGAGGTGTTAGTGTTAGCTCTTTAAAGATGGATAAAAGAGGTGCAATTTGGGTTTCTGCCGTATTGTATATGGCATTAGGAATAATTATAATTTCTATGGTTTTGGCTGCTGGTTTGCCTGCTGTTCAGAAATTGAAGGATAGATATACTTTGATTCAAACCAAAGATGTTATGCTAACCTTGGATGAGAATATCAGAACTGTTTTCCATGAGGGTCCTGGTTCTCAGAGAGTTGTTAAATTAAAAATAGATAGAGGTACTTTTGAAATTATTCCTTATGATTCTTTAGATGATTATCCTAATCACATAGTATGGACTTTTAGTACTCCAATATTACTTTCTGAACCAGATCAATTAATTACTGAAGGTAATCTTGGGATATTGACTAGTTCTACAGCAATAGAGAATAGTTATGATATTAGTTTAGCGTTAGACTACACTGGCAGTGATGTTGCTTTGTATTATGGGGAAGATTCTACTGCTTCAGGAACCTTTAGTTTGGTTATTTTAAATGAAGGTATTGTTGATGACTTTGCTCCAGATAATATTAAAATAAATTTAGAGAGGATATGATGAAGAAATTACCAGAATTAAAAAAGAAAATTGAAATTAAGGGATTGCCAGAATTGCCTGAAAAGCATAAAACAATTTTTAAGATCGATATTTCTCCAGAAATTCCAGAATTTCCAAATGTTAGTAAGAAGGAAATGGATTTTAGATATCCTTTAATTGCTCCTTATGCATATGCACACATTTACTGGAGTTCCAAGAATCAAGAATTAGTTTATGAAGTTGAGGAACCCGAATTAGTACCTGATGAAAAGAAAGTTCTTAATTTGTTGGAAGATGGTGTTAGGGAGTTGATTAATGTTAGTTATTTAAGTTTAGGAAAAGGTGACACTGTTATTAATTATTTGGAGAAGAATCTGAAAGTTCTTTTGAGTGAGTTAAGAATAACATTAACCAAAGAATCGTATTTGAAGATAATGTATTATATTTATAGAGATTTTGTCGGTTTGGATAAAGTTGAGCCAATGATGAACGATATCTATATTGAAGATATTGAATGTAATGGTGCTGGTTTTCCAATATTTGTTGTGCATAGAAAATATAGGAATCTTAAGACCAATGTTGTGTTTAAGCAAACTAAAAGATTGGCTGCATTTGTTGAGAGGTTAGCTCAGAAGTCAGGACAGTATATTTCTTATGCAACTCCACTTTTGGATGGCGCATTGCCTGATGGATCAAGAGTTAATGCAACTTTTACTGAAGATGTTTCTTCTAGGGGGCCGACATTTACAATTAGAAAGTTTACAAGAGAACCTTGGACACCAACTCATTTGATGTATTTGAATACAACTTCTGTAGATATTTTAGCTTATTTGTGGACGTTAATAGAACATGAAAGAAATGTTATGGTTATAGGTGGGACTGGTTCTGGTAAGACTACGTTATTGAATGGTTTAACTTTTTTTATACCTCCTTCAGCCAGAATAGTATCTATTGAAGATACAAGAGAGTTGAATTTAGAACATAGTAACTGGGTACCTGCAGTTTCAAGATCGGGTGTTGGACTAGCTAATTTGGTTGGTCAAAAATATGGCGAAGTTACGTTATTTAATTTGTTGAAAGAGAGTTTTAGAATGAACCCTGATTATGTAATCGTTGGAGAGGTAAGGGGTGAGGAGGCCTATGTTTTATTTCAAGGCATGGCATCTGGGCATCCTTCTTTTGGAACAATGCATGCAAGTTCTGTTGACACAATGATAAAGAGATTGATTACTCCTCCAATTAACTTGTCTCCTTCTTTAGTTGAAGTTATGGATACTGTGATTGTTATGGCGCATGTCAAAGTTAAGGGAAAGAATGTTAGAAGGGTCAAAGAGGTTGTTGAAGTAGTTGAAATAAACGATGACGGAAGTGCTACCATAAATAAACCTTTTGTTTGGAATCCTTCTGTTGATAAATTTGATTACTCTTCTGAAAGCGTTGTTTTTAAGAGGGTAGCAGAAGAACGCGGAATTGATATTCAAAAATTGAATATGGAATTTGAAATGAAAAGACGGTTCTTGGCTGGTTTATATGAAAGATCCGTATTTAGTTTTCATCAAGTCCAAGATATGATAAATAGATTTTATAAAAATCCAGAAGATGCTTTATCTAAAGTTGAATAAAAAATGGCCGATGTTGGAAAGAATGAGAAAAAAATTTCAAAAAGTGAGAAAAAAAAGATTTTAGAAGATCTTTCTATTTCTGAAACTGATTTAAAGAAATTTAAGAAATTAAAAGAAAAACCAACTAAGAAAGATAAGAAAAAAGATTATACTGTTTACAAATCTAATTCGTTTGCGAAAATCTCTAATTTTTTTATGGAAAACATGTCTTTTTATTTGGCAGAGAAACATTCTAAAAATTTTGATTCTTTGTTTAGGGCTATTAGGTTATCTAATATTAAAATGTTGTCTAGGACCTATTTGAGCATGATTTTATTTTCTACCCTTATCACATTTCCAGCATTTGTGATAATATTTTTCCTTCTTTTATCGAATATTTTTATTGCTCTTTTGTTAGGGGTTTTGGTTTCGGTAGGGGTTTTTGGTGTTGTATATGCTTATCCTTTTATTACTTTTAAGTCGAGAGCCAAAGCAATAAAGAGGGAGTTGGTTTTTGCAATAATTCATATGGCAGTTATTGCCAGTTCTGGTGCTCATCCGGTTAGAATTTTTGAATTGCTTGTTAGATCTGGAGAATATAAGGAACTTGAAAGCGAATTTAAGAGACTTTTAAATCATATTAATCTTTTTGGTTATAGCTTGTCTGCTGCTTTAAAGGCAGTTTCTGCTGAAACTTCCTCTGATGAGTTAAAGGAACTTTTAGATGGCATGTCTTCTACAATAGAGACAGGTGGCAACCTTAGTGGGTACTTGGATGATAAAGCAGATGATGCTTTGATGAAATTTAAATTGGAACAAAAAAAGTATTTAGAGTTATTGGCGACATATTCTGAGATTTATGTTGGTGTTGTCATTGCTGCGCCCCTTTTGTTAATAATCACCTTTGCGATACTTGAAAAAATATCTCCAGTTATTTTTGGGATGCCGATTTCTCTTGTTTCAATAGTTACAACATTTTTATTTTTACCTTTGATTAATATCTTTTTCATATTATTTTTGGAGTCTACTAAATCGGGAATATGAACTTTAAAATAAAAATTAGGCACGTTGTAGGGATTTTGATAGGGTTGGCTATAGTAATTTTTTCTTTTTTATTTTTATTTGAACTCCAGTCTAGGTGGTTTAAACCACTTATTGGTATTGGTGTTTTCTTTATGTTGTTTCAATTTTGGTTAGATTCTATGAGAGAGAATAAAAGACAGAAAGAAGTGGAAGTCAAGTTTTTGGAGTTTATTAGGGCGGTCTCTGATGGGGTTAAATCTGGAATTCCAATTCCCAAGGCTATAAGAGAGTTAAAGGGTGCAGATTATGGTGCCTTGAATCCTTATGTTAATAAGTTGATTTATCAGATTGAATGGGGGATCCCCTTGAGAGATTCTTTTGTTAGATTTGGTAAGAGCACAAATAATAAGGTTGTTAAGAGGGCCATGACTATTATTGTTGAAGCCGAAGAAAGTGGCGGAAATATAGCAAGTGTTTTAGATTCTGTTGTGAACTCCGTATTACAAATTAGGAAAATAGGGGAAGAGAGAAAAACAAATACGTTTTCACAATTGATTCAGGGCTATTTTATCTTCTTTATTTTTGTCGGTATAATGGTTGTGTTGCAAGTTTATTTGTTACCCCAGTTAAGCGATATCGGTGTTACTGCTCTTGCTGGTAGCGGTATGGGATTTGGTGGTGGGGGATATGGTGCCCAAGAATTGGCAGCTACTATAAATTTCAATATTATTTTTATTGGATTGATCTTAATACAAGGATTTTTTTCAGGATTATTGATTGGTAAATTTTCAGAAGGAAAAATCATGACTGGACTTAAACATTCATTGATTATGATGTTGGTTGGTTATTTGATATTTTCATCTATGGTTGGATATTAAAATGGATAAGAAAGGTCTCTCATATGTTGATTGGGCAATAAGTCTTGGAATTTTTTTAATTTTTACTTTGACTATTTTTGTTATTTTTAAACCGCATGTTATTGAAAGCCATAGTTCAGAATATTTAGTTTCAATAGCAGAGCAAGGTATTAAGGAAAATGGTTATTATGAAATTGATAGATATCCTTTATTTGTAAAGTCTTCTGTTTCGGTTAATGGTTGGTTAGAACTTAGTATGGACAGTTATTCTGATTTATTTTCTAATGGTGTTAGAGTTTATGATTCTGATTTAACTCTAATTGATTATAATACGGATTATAATACGGATTCAAATAATCTGCAATTTGGTGATATTAATTTGGGTGTTGATGATGTTTATGAATTTGGAATACTTAGGTCTGAATTAGACTTATTTGCAGATGATGGAACTGTACCTGGAACTCCTATTATTTATTGTTCTGATTCAGAAGTTGAATGTACTTTTGGTATTGTTGAGAAGTTGAAAGGATTTAGTGAACAAAATATTTTTGATTTATTTTCGTGTGACGATGGCGACTGTTGTGGAGATTTAAATGAATATAATCATTTTAAGGAAATTATAAGATATCCCTCTGCGAGAGATTTGTCTGTTAATATATCTGATGGTAATGTGAACTATGGGTGTGGATTTATTGAGCCCCAAGAATTGGACAATGTTTTTGCGTTTAATTGGGCAGATAGTATGTTACAAATTAATGGTACAAAAATACCTGTTAATGTAGGGGTGAGGGTTTGGTGAATAAAAAAGGTTATCTGAAAACATTGGAAGCAATAATTGCAGTAATTATTGTGTTTATGGTTGTTATTATTTCTTTATCTTTTGATAATCCTGAAACAGAGGAAGTCCCACCAGATGTGGGGGCATTACAGGATACTATTTTTGATAAATTACAAAATGATGTAGACTATAGAGAATATGTTTTTGATGGTAATATAAGGGAGATTAGTTCTTTTTTGGATGCTTTTGTTGATAATATCAGGTTTGAGTATGGATTTGTTATTTGTGATAATAATCCAGAGTGTGCCGAATATGATTCATATCCCCAGGATCCAATAGAATTTCCAGAAGATAGCCAGATCTACGCAGATAGTTTCGTAATTCAAAAATATGAAGGAGAGACATTTAATTTTAAATTGTTTAGATTATACATTTGGTATAAGGAATTATAGTGTAGAAATATTTATATATAAATCTTAGAAACTAAATTTAAGGTGATAGTTTAATGATTAAAAAGTTCAAATCTTTCTTTAAAAAATATATTAATAGATTATTTCGTGGCAAAAATAATGTTAAATTAGGTTTCTACGGTCCGCCAAATGCAGGAAAAACTACCTTGGCAAATAAGATTAGTATGGACTGGTTGGGTGAGGAGGTTGGTACTGTTTCCAAAGTTCCTCACGAAACTAGGATGATTCAAACTAAAGAGCAGGTTAAAATTAAATCTGGAAGAAAGGAATTGACTTTCAATTTAATAGATACTCCGGGGATTGCAACGAAAATTGACTATGAAGATTTTATGAAATTTAAATTAAAATCTAAAGAAGCAAAATCAAGAGCCAAGGAAGCAACGAAAGGGATTATTGAAGCAATAAGGTGGCTAGATAGTGTTGATTGTGTTGTTATTGTGTTGGATTCAACTAAAAGTCCATATTCACAAGTTAATATTACAATTGTTGGGAATCTTGCTGCTAGGGATATTCCAGTATTAATTGCAGCTAATAAAACTGATTTGAAGAGGGCAAGTGTTAAGAAAATTGAGTCTGCATTTCCACAATATCCAGTAGTCGGTATTTCGGCAGATAAGGGGGAGAATATGGAAAACTTTTATAAAGAGTTATTCCGTGTTATAGGTTAGTATGTTATCTTTTAAATATGTCCCATATAGAGATCATTCGAGTCTTAATACTGATCAGAAATTAAATAAAATTTTTAGTATAGTAAGAAGGGATAAAATTGTTTTAATGCAGGGAAAATTAAAGCCGCATGAAGAAGCGAAACTTATTGAGAAAACAATGGGACAAATAACGAAAGAGTTTCCTGGTATTTCTTTTTGTACAGTTTATCCTAATGGAAATAACAAGAAGAGGAAAGGTAAAAAGAAAAATAATGTTGCTAAAGCTGCTACTAGTGCGGTCGGTAATATTTTTTATAAGACAATTATGGGTAAAAGAGACTGTTTGACTATCGTTGGACCTGCAAATATTGTTAAAGACATACGAAAGAACCCATCACAGATCGATCTTTTTATCAACGGTTAAAAAAAAATGCCACATCAATGCGTCAGGTGCGGGGAAATTCATCCTGATGGTTCTAAAAAATTATTAAGTGGGTGTGATTGCGGTTCTAGATTTTTTTTCTTTATTAAAAAAGAATCATTAAAGAAAGCCAAAGATCTTTCCGAAGATTTAACCAAAGAAGATAGGGAACAGATGGAGAAAGATGTTAAGGATTTGGTTGGTGTTGACAATGATTTTGGGGAAGGTCCTGTTTTTTTAGATATAGAGTCTATTAAGATTTTGAAACCAGGCACCTATGAATTGGATTTGGTTGATTTGTTTAAGAAAAAGCCTTTAGTTTATAAGTTACAGGATGGGAAATATATAATTGATCTTGTTTCTACCTTTAATGCAACTAAGTAAAATGAATGAAACTATTAGGAAAGATATCTTATCAGTTATAGAAAAGAGTATTTTGGCGTTTAAGCGTGGTGATATATCTTCTCTTGAAACCCAGAGCGATCGTACAATACATAATTCTTCTATTTTTCAAGATAAACATTCTATTACAACTGCAGTTGTAATTTTTTCTTTGTATAAACTTATGGAAAAACATAGATATACTAAATATTCTGGTTGGAGCAAATTTGAGAAATCTGTTCTTTTTGAGTTGAAAAAAGCAAAAGTTAGTATTAGGGGAGGGAATCTTAATGGGTATCTTAGTTCATTGAAGCGGATAATAAAAGATATGAATAAACTCGAAAAGAATGTCGGAAGATTTGTTGATCAAGTGATTCATAGATCCAAAGTTAAAAAGGCAACAAATATTCATAGACATGGTATTTCTTCATCAAGAGTTGCTAAGCTTTTAGATATTCCTACATGGGATGTTAAATCTTATTTGGGAGCCACTAAAGAGTTTGATGCCCCTTTCAATATTTCAAAATCTGCAAAAGAAAGAGTAAAATTAGCAGAGGAGTTATTTGGTTTATGAAATCTTTGGTTTTTGATACTGGGAGTGTAATAAGTTTGGCTATGAATAATCTTCTTTGGGTATTAAAACCACTTAAGAAGAAGTTTGGTGGAGATTTTATTTTGCCTTTGGGTGTTAAGTACGAATTAATAGATAGGCCTCTTAATATTAATAGGTTTAAATTGGATGCTGTTGTGATTAGAGACTATTTGATGGAAGGGGTTTTCAAGCTAGCTTCAAATAAGGAAATTGAGAGAAAATCTAAATATCTTTTGAGCCTTGCTAATAATATATACTTTGCTAAGAATAAACCAATAAAGATAATTCAGGATGCTGAAATGGATGCTCTTGCTTTGGTTTTACATTATGATTCTGGGGCGCTTGTTTTAGATGAAAGAACTCTTAGGTTGTTAGTTGAGGACCCTGAAAGTTTGGGGGGTGTTTTATCTAATAGATTGCACACTAAAGTCAAGATTGATAGAAGTGTTCTAATTAAGTTTAGAACTGAAGTTAAGAAAGTTAATATAATAAGATCTACCGAGTTAATTGTTGTTGCCTATGGTTTGGGTATTATGGATAAGTATATTTCAGTTGGAAAGAAGGTCCATAATGAGTTTAGAAAAGATATGCTCTCTGGTGCTTTGTGGGGTTTGAAATATAAGGGCTGTGCTATTTCTGTTAGTGAGATAAATGAGATTCTTAGGCTGAAAAATCTTTAATTTGAAACTGCTACCGATAAGTTTATAAGCCTTTCACAACTACGGAATTACAACAAAAATCATGTTATTATGGGAGGGTTAAATAACGATGAAATACATAAAAGTGTTTGCAGTTTTGATGCTGTTTTTGGTATCTGCTATGGCTGTTTCCGCTACTGAATCTGATGAGTTTCAAATAGACCAGGTTATTATAAATGGTTATAATTTGAATAGTGATTCAGACAATAATCCTTTTGGTCCAGTTTATGCTGGAGAAGATTTAAGGGTTGAAGTGTTCTGGAGTGCTAATGATGGCTTTGATGAATACGCTGAAGCGAGAATTGTGGCTGAATTAGCTGATGAAGAAGAAGAAACCGATTATTTTTCAATTGGAAATAATTGGACAGGACGTGAAATCTTGAATTTTGAACTAGACTCTGAAATAGATCCTGGTTTGTACACTCTTAACATATATATGGAAGATGAAGAGGGTAATAGGAATCATTTCGATGTTTTGAGAATTGATGTTGTAGACCAGAGAAATTTGGTAAATATATATGATGTTAATTTTCCAATGGGAACAACCTTGCAAGCTGGTCAAAGTCTTTTTGCTAGTGTAGGTGTTGAAAACATAGGTCATAGTGAGGAAGAAGATATTTATGTTCAGATGAACATTCCTGCATTAGGTTTGAATACAAGATCTAACAGATTTGATTTGGTAACTGAAGAAGTTGCTGATGACTGTGAAGATGGTTGTGATGATGAAGACTATAAGATTCATAAGGATTTAGTTTTAGCTCTTCCTACAAATGTTCCTTCTGGGATCTATGATGTAGTAGTTGAAGTTATCTATGATAATGGAGATGGTAGAGATACTAAATCTTACAGTCTGACTATCGGCGCAGGTACTGCTTTTGGTGGAGAAATTGATGTTGATACTACAATGCAATCCGCTGAGAGGGGAACCGCTGTAGCATTTTGGATAAGTTATCCTAACTCAAATGTAAACTACGATGTTGTGGTTCAAGGTGTTGACTTTGGAACTTACAGAGTAGCTGAAGAGTCTGATGGAGCTTATGTATTTGTTTCAGTTGATAGAAATGCTGATGCTGGTCAGAATGAGTTTACTGTTGATGTAATGTCTGGAAATGAAGTTTTGAAGTCATTTGATTTGACAGTGGATGTTTTAGGACCTGCAGGTTTTGGTAATGTTAAAGATGGTCTTCAATTGGGTTTTTCAATCTTGTTAGTTATTTTGGTTATACTTGGTATAATTGTAGCTGCAAGAAAATTAAGAGGAGATAAAGAAGAGCCTATAATTGATGAAGATCAAACTTATTACTAAATCTTCTTTTTTCTTTTTATTTTATATTCTTTTATTTCTATATTTTTAATTGACATAATTCTTTTATATGGGGTTTTGTTCTCTTTGAAGTAATAAAGGGAGGTTTCCATAATGAGTGGTGATAAATTTTTGATTATATTGATGGTTGTTTTGATCTCTCTTCCGTTAACTTTTGCGGGAGTGAGTTTGTATCAGGGTAGTGGGCCTGATGATTTATGTCCTGGTTCTACTGGACTTTTTAGGGATGTTATAGAAAATACAGGTGGAGAACCTGTAGAGGTTAGTGTTTCTTCCTCTGGTGCGGCATCGTTTTTTTCTACTACGGTTCCAATAGGATTTGTTTTGAATCCTGGGCAAATTAGAAATATTTATACTTATATCACGCCACCTTCTTATACTAACGTTGGTATTTATGATCTTCAAATATTAGCCAATTCTGAAACTTTAAGCCATTCTATGTATGTTAGGGATTGTTTTGATTACTCACTTGTTGCTCTAAATGATGTGAATCATGCATGTCCTTGTGGTAATCAAGGTTTTGATTTTCAAATAACCAATAATGGAGATTTTGCTGATACTTATGTCCTTTCTGTGGATGGAACTGCTCCGGGACCTATTGTCTTAAGCGAGACTGTATTAAGTGTAAATCCTGGTGAAACTAGGACTTTCAGTGCTTATATTGAAGCAAGTTGCGACTCATTAGGCGAGTATGAATTTACTGTTTCTGCTACACCAATGAGTGGAAGAAGTATAAAATCTGCAAATTCAATGCTTGTTGTTGATGCTTGTTATGATTTTAGAGTAGATTCTGAAAGAGACACTATTTCTCTTTGTGAGCATTCACAGGAAACAGTTTCTATAGACATAGTTAATGATGGTTCCACAACTAATGATTTTACTTTTGAATTGGATGGTCCAGCTTGGGCCAGTTTAGATAAAAATAGTTTAAGTATTTCTCCAGACAGCACTGGTGCAGTTAGTTTGATGATTAGTCCGGATTATGGTGTTCAGGGTGTTTTTGAAGCTAGATTTATAGCAACTCCTGAAATGGGCAATGTTGAAGCTTTGAATATATTTAGTATTGGTGTAAACAAATGTCATGGTGTTGTTGTTGATATAGAAAAAGGTACAGATACTTTATGTAATTCTTTGTCAAATTCTTACAATATTAATGTTGTAAATACTGGTGAGTTTTCTAAAGAATATTTCTTAGAATTGAATGGTCCTGAATGGGCTTCCTTGAATGAAAGATCTTTATCTTTAGGTGCTGGAGAAGAAGGGCAAGTTGTTTTGAATGTTAATCCTGGATTTAGTGTTCCTTCTGGAGACTATACTGTAGAAGTAGTTGCAAAAGCTAAAGACAGTAGTCAGGTTGCAAGTTCTGATATTATAGAATTAACAACTGTAACAAGAGAAGAGTGTTACATGGTTTTGCTTGGTGTTGAGGATAATAATGTTGGTTTAAACTATGATACTACAACTACAGTTCCAATAGTTGTCGAAAACATTGGTTCAGATACTGCAACTTATGAATTAGGTGTTAGTGGGACAGCAGCTAATTTTGTTTATTTGAATCCAACTGTTGTTAGTTTAGAACCTTCTAAATCTGAATTAGTTTATTTGTATATTGCTCCAACTGGTGATGTATTACCCGGCAAATATGAAATTAGTATTTCAGCTAGACTAGAAGATAGTACGATTTTAGCTACGGAATCTGTTGATATAAATGTTAATGAGGGAGAATATATGCCCTTAGTTGAGGAAGAGCAAGAAATTACTGATGTTACTTCTGTGTCTCCTTTCCAGAGATTTTTAGTATTTTTTAAGAACCTTTTTGCCTCTCCAGAGGTTGATGAAGAGACTGTTGATGATGAAACCAATGTAACTGATGAGGAACCTGTTGAAGAAGATGGCGAGGAAGAAGTAGAAGAGGAACCAGCAATTGTTGGGGAGTTATTTGATTTAGAACAAGAAGCTTCAATTGAAATAGGTGATGAAGAGCATAGTATTGCCTATAGTGAAAAACTTGATGATTATTCAGTAGTACTTGTAATATCTTCAGATCCAGTTTATGTTCCTTTGGTGGTTGGCGAATCTCAAGAAGTTGATTTAGATGGTGATGGGGTTGATGATGTTTTGGTTACTTTCAATGGATTTATTGGTGAGCAGGCCGATATAACATATGAAGTAATTTCTGAAGGTTTAACTTATCCTGAAGAGGAAGATTCTGAGGATGAAATTAGTGATGAAGAGCTTGATGACGCTCTTGATGAAATAACAGGTGATTCTACTGGAGATGTTGAGGGGGAACCATTTTTGCAATCATTTGCCACTTCATTTAAATCTATATTTTCTGGTGCTGGTGAAGCAATACAAAAAAATAGGAATGGGTTGATAATTTTTATTGTTATTCTTATTGCTTTGATTTTGTTATTTAGGACTAACTTTTTGAAAAAACTTAAAGGGTTCTTTGAAGAAGAAATTGATGAAGAGCCAGTTATTGTTGAAGAGAAGAAAGAGCCTGTTGAGAAAGTTGATAAAAAAGCTAAGAAAGAAGAAAAGAAATCTAAGAAAGAGGAAAAATTAGAAGAGGAAGAAGATTTCGTTATAGAATTTGATGAGGAAGACTCTGAAGATAAAAAGTAATTTCTTTTTCTTTATTTATAATTTTAAACTTGTTATTTTAGATATTCCTTCTTGCATTGAAATACCAAATATTCTATCTGCTTCGCTGATTATTGCGTCATTGTGAGAAATAACAATATATTGTGCTTTGCTTGAATATTGTTTAAATAGGACTCCTAGCCTTTCAGAGTTGTGTTTGTCTAGTGCTGCATCTACTTCATCTAAAATATAAAATGACGCAGGATTATATTCTTGAATTGCAAAGATAAATGCAAGTGCTGCTAATGTTTTTTCTCCTCCGCTTAAACTTCTTATGTCTAAATATTTATTCCCTGCAATTCTTACAGTCATATCTATGCCTGCGTTAAGAGGTGTTTCTTTGTCTTCTATTGCAAGGGATGCTTCTCCTTTTGTTGATAATGTATTGAATATTGTTTTGAATCTTGAATTTAGATGGTTATATGTTTCCATGAAAATACTTGTTTTCTTTTGCTCTATTTCATCTATCATATCGAGAACATCTGACTTTTCAGATTTTATTTTATCTGTTTTTTCTACTAGTTCTTCATGTTCTGTTACTAATTCTTCATAAATTTCTAGGGCTCTCATGTTTATGTTACCCAGTTTTTGCACTATTTTTTCAAAGTCATCTATTTCTCTTTTCAAATCTATTCTATCAATACCTCTTCTTATTTTTCCATCTTTGTATTCTTCAAATTCTTTTTGTAATCCTTCTATTTCTGCTATATGTTTTGCTTTGAATACTGAAAATTCGTTTATTTTGTGATCAAATCTTCTTGTTTTTTCATTTTCTAATTCTGTTAGTACTTCTAATTTTTCTATTTCTTCTGTTATTTTATTTCTCTTTCTTGTCATCCCTTTTAATTTTTCAAAGAATTCTTTTTCTTTCTTTACAGTTAATTTCAAGCTTCCAGTTTCACTTTTCAGAATTTTATTTAAATCTAAAACTTCTTCTTCAAATTCTTCTTTGTCTCTTTCTTGATCTTTTAGTATTTTTTTAGTTCTTTCATTTTCATCAGAATACATTGTTATTTGATTATCTAATGTGCCTAATTCTAAAGTTAATTCTATTATTCTTGCATCTTTTTCTCTTTTTTCTTCTTCCACTCCAGAAGTTCCTTTTCTCATGTGTTCTATTTCTTGTTCTAGATTCAACATTTTTTTATCATTATTTGCTTCCTTTTTGAATCCTATTCTTGTCCCTCTTCTGTATCCACCAATCATCGCTCCAGAAGCTTCTATTAAGTCTCCTTCCAGTGTAACCATACGAATTCTTCCTATTCCAATTTTTCTTGCAGTTTGTATGTCGTCAACGATTAATGTAGTTCCAAATATATTGCTGAATGCGTTGTGATACTTTTTATTATATTTTATTAGGTCTATTGCCAGACCATGAACACCACTTAATTTTTTTAATGCGTTTATTCCTTCTGATGATGATTTTTGTCTTATTTTGTTTAAAGGTAGAAATGTGACTATGCCCAATTTATTTTCTTTTAGTATTTTTATACATTTTTCTGCAGTTGTGTCATCTACAGTGATAACACTTTTAATTCTTGCTCCAGCACATACTTCCAATGCTAATTCGTATTTTTCATTTGTGTTTCCAAGTTCAGAAATTGTTCCGTAAACCCCGCTAACTGAAGATACTTTTTCTACCGAAGGGTCTGTGAATGTTCCAGAAGAGCCAGTTCTTAATCTTGCAAGTTCATTTACTCTGGAATTAAAATCTGTTGTTGGTGCTGATTTTTTTGATAGTTCGTTTCTCTGTTTTTCTACTTTTCTCATATCTGTCTCTAGTTGATTTCTTTCTCTAAACAAAGATTCTATCTTTTTATTGTTTTTACTTATGTTTGATCCTAATTGTAACTTTCTACTGTCTATTTTTATTATTTCTTTTTGAAGTGTTTCTGTTCTCGTTTTTGCTTCAACAAGGTCCGTTTTTATATTTGTAATTCCTTCTCTTAGTGTAAGTTGTTCTCTTTCGCCACTTTCATCAAGAATTTTGTTTATACTTTGAATTTCTTCTTTTTTGTTGTCTATTTTCTCTTTTAATTCTTTTATTTTTTTGTTTACAATTTCAAACTTTTTTTGTTGTTCACCTATTGATTTTTCTAACTTTTCTTTCTTTTCTTCTATATCTTTTATTCTTATTGTTGTATATGTTGCTTTATTATCTTTTATTTTGCTTTTCAGATCTAAATATTTCTTTGCCTGATCTCTATCTTTTTTTAATTCTCTTAAATGGGCTTCTCTTTCAGTTAGTAGAATATTTGCTTCGGTTAGTTTTTCTTCAACTTTTTCTAATTCGGATAGCGCTTTGTTTTTCTTTTCTTCGAATACAGAAATACCAGCTATTTCTTCTAATAGTAGTCTTCTTTCCAAAGGTTTCATGTTTGTAAAGTGCACTATATCTCCCTGAAGAATTATATTGTGTCCGTCAGGATCTATTTGAGAATGAGAAAGGAGATCTACTACCTGTTGTCTGGTCATTTTTTTATCATTTATTAAATAATTTGATTGACCACTTTGTTTTATTACTCTTGAAACTTTTACTTCTTTTGTATCTACTGGAAATTTTTTATTAGAATTATCGAAATAAATTGCAACCTCTGCAGATGAATGGGCTTTTTTTGCTTTTCCACCATTATAGATTAGGTTTGCGGATTTTTCAGCCCTCATGGACTTTGCCGAAGTTTTTCCCAGAACAAAGCAGAGGGCGTCCATTATGTTTGATTTTCCAGAACCATTTGGACCAAGAACACAGTTGAATCCATTACCAAAGGAGAGTTCTGTTCTTTTTGCAAAAGATTTGAATCCTTGAGCAGTCAGTTTAGTAACCCTTGTCATTAATATATCACCTGCAGCACCATTTAAATAATTTTTGCGTATTAAAAGTTGGATATCTTTTTTTGGTTTTTAGTGTTCGCTACGTTTTGATATGTTTTCCAACTTTTTCTAAATATCTCTGGATGTTTGTCCCAATTGTTTTTTACAAATTCTTGGGTTATTGAATTTGAAGGATACCCTGGACCAGTTTCACCATATTTTGCTTTTATTTTGTCCATTTCTCTTTCTCTAGTCACTTTTGCTAGTATTGATGCCGCACTACATACAGGATAGTTTACATCTGCTTTGTGTTCAGAAATTAATTCTACATCTTTTGTTAGTAAATTTTTTATGTAGTCTGCGTATTTTTGTGGTATTGGATGGGGGGAATCTAAGATTGCAGTCTCTGGATTAAATTCATTTATTATTTCTGCAGATTTTTTTGCTTCTAACCAATTTAGATTTGAAGTATCATCTCTTAAAATCGTTTTATCTATCTCTTCTGGTTCAATTATTATTATTCGTGTACTCTTTGCTATTTCAATTATTTTGTCAAATAAAATTTCTCTTTGTTTTTGAGTTAATAATTTAGAATCTTTTACTTCTATGTCTCTTAATTTTTTTTCATCTTCTTTGTTTATTAGAACTCCTGCTATGATTAATGGTCCAATTACAGGTCCTTTTCCTGCTTCATCTATTCCTAATACTGTTCCCATATTTGTATGAAAATTTGGGTGGTTTATAAGGGTTTTTAATATGTTAAAATTAAGTAGCAGGAGAAGGATTTGAACCTCCGACCTCCGGGTTATGAGCCCGACGAGCACTCCTAACTGCTCCATCCTGCTGTAGATAAAATTCTTTTGGGTTTGTTTTTAAATGTTTTTGTTTTAGAAAAAGTAATTATTTTCCATAAATTAGGAATCCAACGATTATCAAAGAGTATGTTATGATATAAATGATATTTGCAATTATAAGTGGATAGTTGATTAATTGAAAGCCGTAGATAAGCCATACAATTGAACTTAAAAGAAAAATATTGTTAGTTGTTAATGATAAATCTTTAGCACTTTTAGTTTTGAATATTTTTGTTATTTGAGGAACATTGGCTAGACCTGTAATGACCCCTAATATTGTTGCTAAAATTGGTATAATGTTCATATATTTTTTTGTGACATTGAGTTTATATTCTTTTCTTTTCGTTTTGGAAATTATTATAAACTCGGCGGGGGATTTGTTTTTATGTTAAATAATGTTAATTTGTCTTTTGTTTTTGGATATTTAATATTGGCTTTGATTATAGGATTTGTTAGCTCTAAGAAACAATCTGGCAAGGATTTTATGATTGCAGATCGAAATTTAGGTTTATTTTCGTTTGTTAGCACTGTCGTGGCTTCAATAATTGGTGGGACCATTCTTGTTGTCTATACAGCATATATTTTTGAGTTTGGACTTGGTGCTTTGTTTGGTTTTGTTGGGTTGGCAATAGGACTTGTTCTATTTGCATATTGGGGTAAAAGACTAAGAGAGTTGGCACATAAAGAGAATTTTTATACTATTGAGGATTTTTTGCATTATAAATTTGGAAGAAGAATTGGTAGTCTTGTTGCAATTGTTGTTCTGATAAGTGTCGTTTTAATATTGCTTAAACAATTTATTGCTGGTGCAAAAATATTATCTGCTGTAAGTAGTTTTAGTTATGAATCTGCTTTGATATTAAGTTTAGGCGTTATTTTTATTTATTTGATTATGGGTGGTTTTAGATCTGTTGTTAAAACTGATATTTTTCAATATTTATTATTGGTATTTTTGATTTTTGTTGTTGGTTTTAATTTAGCTTCTGGAACTGATTTGAATATTTCTAATTTTTCTTCCGGTGATATGAATGTGTTTTTGATGATTTCATTTTTAATTTATGGAATTATTTATGTTTGGACTTCTGCGGACACTTGGCAGAGAGTGTATGCAGCTAGGGATGATAAAGTAGTTAAAAGAGGATTGACAATTTCTGGTTTGTTTTTGCTTGTAATTGGAATTGGAATAACGTTAATTGGTTATTCTGCTAAATTGGCATTTCCAGATATAGATCCGGGTCAAGCAATTGTTTATGGATTGGTTAACTTGTTATCTCCAAGTCTGTTGGGTCTTGGAGTTGTTTTGATGTTTTCTGCTATCATGTCTACTGCTGATACTTTTATTTTTGTTGTATCTACCAACATTACTAAAGATTTTATTGCTAGGTTTAAAAGAAGAGAGTTGTCCTCAAATGAATTAAGGAAATATACTCGTATAAATTTAGTATTGATATTAATTTTAATTGGGGGATTAGCGTATTTTTTCAGAAATTTAGTTGATATTGCTTTAATCAATGCTGGGTTAATGATGTCTTTAACTCCTGTTGTGATTGGAAGTTTTAGATGGAAATTAAAAAAGAAGGCATCTTTGATTAGTATTGTTGCAGGTTTAATTTATGTTGTTGTCATGGTTATTTTGAGAATGATAACTCCTGAAATGATGATTGCAGCTGCCTTAGTGTCTCTTGTTGCTCTGTTGTTGGGTCAGAAGTTTTGTAATTAATTAGAAATTATTATAAATCTTAAATTTTATTTTTAGTTTATGGATAAAAGAGGTATTAGTCCTTTGGTTGCAACCATTTTACTTATTGGAGTTGCTATAATCATAGCTATTATTATTTTTTCATTTATTGGAAATGTTTCTGAAGATCAAATGGAGACTCAACAAGAGGAAATTGAGTTAGTAAGTACATCACTTAATTTTCATTTTAATTGTATTAAATATGTTTTAGATGGGGATCCTATTTCTTCTAGCGTTTTGATAACTAATGAAGAAAGCACTGCTTTGGATTTTGTAATTCAGTCAGGTTCTAAAATTTATACTAGTGAGGATTTTTCAGAGATTCCAATTGGTGCTTATGAAAGTAATGAATTATTTTTAGATGCTTCAGATTCTATTAAAATTGTACCAGTAGTTAATGGAGAGTCTGTCTCTGCAAAAGCTATTACTAGAACTTGTAGCGAAACAGGTGTTGAAGATCTTGTTAGGTTTAGTGCTTCTTGTGATTCTGAAGGATATTTTAATTGGTTTGATACAACTGGTATTATCGAGAATACTGGTGTTGTTGGTATTGGTGGAGAATTGACTATAAACGGGGTTAATTATGGTTTTGATGTTAATGAAGGAGGGGTAGATGATAATTTTGTTGAAGAAAATGTTCATGAGAGTATGAATGTTGTTGTTGATAAAATTATTTTTGATGGTAGTGATTATGATTTAATTGAAACTATTGAAAGTACAGAATCTTGCTCATTTACTAATCGGTTTGGAAATGCAATTGAATTTGATGGCGAAGAAGATTATATTGAAGTTTCGGATAGTGAAAGTTTAGATACTGGTGATCGATTGACTGTTGAGTTTTGGGTAGATTCTGTTGATTCAGATAACAGCGTAGCTTATATCTTAAGCAAGTGGTATTATGAGAATATTGGTGACTTCGACAATATATTTTCTGGTTTTTTGTTTAGCTATGAGACTTATTCTCAAGGTTATACTTTTAATAGTTTTTATTTGGGCAATGGTGTTTCATCATTAAATCCAAATAGAGTTATAGGAAATTATCAGTATTTGTCTAATTTGGTACATATAGCAGGAGTTTATGATGGAAATGAAATGTTTGTTTATATTGATGGCGTACTTGATGATTCAGATGAATTCTCTGGAAATATTGATAGTGAGTCTCCATTAACTATTGGAAGAGTATATACTGGCACACATGGCGGTACTGATGGAAATTTATTTTTTAGTGGAAAAATGGATGAATTAAGAATTTGGAATTATGCTAGAGGTGCAGATGATATTTTTAATAATATGGATAACGAGTTGAATGGAGATGAGTCTGGTTTAGTTGCTTATTATAAATTCAATGATGAAACTAATTTGGGAAGAGATTATTCTACTTGGAGTGGTTATGAGAACAATGGAACAGTTCATGGGGATCCTACTATTTGGGTTCCTTCATAAGAAATTTTATAAATGGCGGAAATAAGAATTCTTTATGCTTAATAAGAGAGGTATTAATCCGCTAATTGCTACTGTTTTATTGATTGGTGTAACTATAATAATAGCTTTTGTTATATTTGCTTTTGTTAGGGGTGTTTCTGATAATCAAATGGATGATACTCAAGGAGCTTTTGATATATATTCACAAGGAGTCCAGTTTAGTTCTGATGCTGCTTCAGATGGTTCTAATACTAGAGTTTTGATAACTAATGAAGGAACTGGTGTTATCTATTTTGTTGTTCAATTGGATGGTATTGACCAAGGCGAGTTTTATGAAGTTGGTGAGTATGAAAGCAGACTTCTTTTATTCTCATTTGGATCTGAAGAGGTTACTCTTATTCCACACTTTTTTGATGGTGAAGATTATATTGCAGTTAGTGCTTTTACTGAAACTGAAGAAGTTGTTGAAGGTAGCTTTAGTTGTTCTGATTTAGAGGGGGAATGTAGTGTTGATGATCCTTGTAGTGGGGATTTTGTTGGTGAGGATGTTGGTCTTTATGGATGTGATGTTGGTAGCTGTTGGGTTTGTTCCGAAGGTGAGCAGACCTGTCCTGGTAATTGTGATGCAAGTCCAGATTGTGGTTCTGATATTGTTGACGAGTTGGTTGGCGATTTTGTTGATTGTATTTTACCAAATATTTGTTATGAATGTATTTCACATACTTATTGTGATTCCTTGAATAATGGTTTTGGTTGTAGTTTGGAACGTTCTTGTAGCTATATGTTGCAGTCTAATGTATTAACTGATGCTACCGATTGTGTTGATGATGAATCTTGTTGGGGTTCATGTGAGTGGGATGAAACTTATGCTTTGGAGTTTGATGGTGATGGTGATTATGTTGAAGTTATGGGTGGTTCAGATGGTTATGATATTGGAGTTGGTAGCATTTCAGTATCTTTTTGGGCAAAGTTTGATGATTCTGTAAACACTGAAATTTATGTTTCTAAAGGTCATTCTGCTGCAGGGTGCAATTCTTCAGATGATAGAGATTATGGTTGGGAAGTTTATCGTTCAGAGGCTACTAATTTGAGGTTTATGTTATGTGGTCCGGGGGGCAATAGAAAATGGACGTCACATCAATTTACAGTTGATGATCAATGGCATAATATTGTTTCAGTTTATGATAGAGTATCTGATGTTGCAGTAATGTATGTTGATGGAGAGGAAGTCAGTAATGTTAATGTTGGATTTGGTTCTGATAATGTTGCTAATCCTAATTGGGGGCTTTATTTTGGCGGGAGAGCAGCTTCTGGTGGGTTTGATGGTGTTATGGATGATGTTAGAATTTGGAATGTTCCTTTTGATTTGAATGATGTTGCTATGTTGTATAGTGGAGAGGATGTTCTTATTGAAAGTTTAGTTTCTTGGTGGGACTTCAATCAAGGTTCTGGTACTGTTGCTTATGATCATATTGCTGGTGGGCATGTTGGTTTTTTGAGGGAGAATGTTAGTTGGTGGCATCCAAGTTAGTTCTTTTATTTTTGTTATTTTTTATTAGTTCTTGTACAATTACTGGTGAAGTTGTTAGGGACTTCGAAGTTATAAGAGAAGGTCCTTTTGAAGTTGTGAATGTTGTTGATGGAGATACTGCTGATTTAGATAATGGTTGGAGATTGAGATTTTCTGGAATAAATACTCCTGAAACTGGAGAGTGTTATTATCAAGAAGCTAAAGATGAATTGAAGAGACTTATTTTAGGCAAACAAGTTTATTTAGAGAATGATTATACTGATGAGGGAAAATATGATAGAAAGTTAAGATATATTTTTGTTGGTGAGTTATTAGTTAATGAAGAGTTGGTTCGTGGTGGATTTGCCAAAGTTTATGATAAATATAAAGATGATACAAGAATGTATGGTAGATTAAAAGATGTTGAGTTTTTGGCTGCTAGGGAATTAAAAGGTGTTTGGGGATGTGTTGATCCGAAGGCTGGTTGTGCTTTTGTTGCCAGTGTTAATTCTGAAGTTTATCATGAACCACATTGTAAAGCTGCAAAGAAAATAAATATAGATAACTTGATTTGTATTGATTCTGTTGAAGAAGCTATTTCTTTAGGTTTAAGACCTGCGTCTAGTTGTTGATAGGAATTCTTTTAAATCTAGTATATTTTGCGATTTTATGAGAAGATTAGAAATAAAATTAGTTGAGGGAACTGAAAGAGGAGTTTTCACTACAAAGCATATTAATGGAAATGGAGAAATTATAGAAGTTGCACCCCTTATTGTTATTCCTAAATCTGAAATAGAGTTAATTGAATTAACTAGATTGAGTCAATATTATTTTTTAATGAAAAGTGGGTCAATTGCAATTGCTTTAGGTTATGGTTCTCTATATAATCATTCTTCAGATCCTAATGCTGAATTTAAAGAGGTTGAAGGTTCAATGGTTTTTTCATCTTTGAAGGGAATTTTAAGGGGTGAAGAAATAACTATTGATTATACTGGTGGCGATAGGGGGATGGAGTTAGGATTTACGCCTAGGTTTTGATTTTTTTGTTTTCTTTTTTTTAAGGAATTTAAATGATAGTAAGGATCCAGTTAGAGCTACCACGAACATTATTATGAATAATGGTCTGAATCCGTAAAACTTTGCTACAAGTCCACCAACTATTGCAGCTACACCACTTAACATCGCACCTATTCCAGACCATACTCCCCATTGAGAAGTGTACTTTCCTTTGTCTAAATGTTTTGTATAGATTCCTTCAAATACGGGTCTGTTAAATGCCTCTGCAATACCAAGTAACCCTTGTACTAAGAATAGTTGCCATATCTGTTGTACGAAAATAAGGCAGAATGCTGCAACCGCCATTAAACCATAACTTCCAATTAATATTTTTTCTTGATGTTTGACAGTATCTTCCCATCTACTCACAAAGAACATGAAGATCCCCATAGTAAATGTAAATGCTGCCCAAGCCCCACCTGCAGCCAAAGCAGTCCCACCTAGCTCTTCTACAAATAGTGCATAAATTGGTATAAATAGAGCTGCTCCGAAGATAACGAATGCATCGACGAAAACTAAGTATTTCAATACTTTCTTCATTGAGGGGATTTGGGTTTTTTTGTTTATATATGTTTCTAAAGAAAAGGTTTTTAAATTGCGGATTTATTCTCCAGTTGTGCCGAGATCGCATAGTATGGTTATTGCACAGGATTGCTAATCCTGGACCTTTGGGTCTCCTGGGTTCAAATCCCAGTCTCGGCGTTTAGAATTTGTTTGATGCCCTTAACATCGTGGTTTAATAGCCATGTTGTTGGAGGGCTAATATGGATATCCATAATTACAAAAGACGTTTTGAAAGAACCGTCGAGAGAATAAAAGAATCAGAAGATATTTCTAAAGAAAATAAAGAGTGTATGCTTAATTTTAAAAATTATTTATTGAGCGAGAACATAGGAACAGCCAAAATAGAGCGATATTTATTTGACTTAATGAAATACTCAAGAATGTTAAATAAGTCCATTGAAAAAGCTTCTAAGAATGACATAAGAGGAATTATAGGGGAGATAAACCAAACAAATCTAGCTGAAGAAACAAAGAGAGGATTCAAGATTATGCTTAGGAAATTCTATAGGTTTATTGAAGGCATGGAAGAAAAAGGAAAGTATCCAGAAAGAGTTTGTTGGATTTCTACTAATATTCAAGAGAATCATAAAAAATTGCCTGAAGAATTACTAACAGAAGAAGAGATAAAGACTATTATTGAAAAATGTAATAATCTTAGAGACAGAGCCTTGATATCTGTTTTATCTGAATCTGGATGCAGAATTTCTGAGATTGGAACATTAAAAGTAAAACATATTTCTTTTGAAGAATATGGGGCTAGATTAACTGTTAATGGTAAGACTGGTATGCGTAAAATATTAGTTATAAATTCTACACCTTATTTACAAGAGTGGATTAATCATCACACAGGCGAAGGTGGTGATGATTATCTTTGGATTCAATCTAATGGAAAATTTTTGAGTTATGCAAGGATATCTGCAATATTGAAAAATGCTACAAAGAAAGCGAATATTGAGAAAAGAGTATATCCTCATTTGCTTAGACATTCTAGAGCAACTTTTCTAGCAAGTAAAATGAGTGAAGCTTCTATGAAACAATATTTTGGTTGGACCCAATCTAGTAAAATGGCTGCTACTTATATTCACATGTCTGGGAAAGATACAGATATAGCTATACTAGAAGCTAGTGGAATTAAAGTTGAGAAAGAGAAAGCTCAGTCTATTATGAAACCAAAGAAGTGTGCTAAGTGTAGAACAATAAATGAAGTTACAAATAAATACTGTAAGATTTGCGGGATGCCTTTAGATAAAGAAGAATCAGAAAAATTGATTGAGAATGACTTGAAAAGAAATCAAGCTGATGAAGTTATGAATAAGTTGCTTAATGATCCTGAATTTAAGGAGCTATTAATGAAGAAATTAAGTGGATTCTCTCTTTAATTTTTCCTTCTCAATTATTTTTTCCCTTGCTTTCTCTCTAATTTCTTGATCTTCTATTAATTTATTCATCCACTTTTCGTGCTTTGTTTTGCCAGGTAATTTGTCAAAAATTATCACTCCCCCCATTCTCCTCTCTTTATCTTTTCTTCCTAAAAATACAGTCCAGGGTTTCCGAGTCATCTTCTTTAATATTTTGTCTGCTAAATCCTCTAGCAAATCATCGTTTTCCTTAAATACAGAATAAATAACTTTTTTCTTTTCCACTAATCTTTTATTTTTCATAGAAATAGTTGCAGAAGAATTCTTTCTTGCTATTCTGCATGTTTCGCAGTAAAGAGTTCTTGGATGTTGATTTTTCACGTATCTTTCACAATTATAAGTTCTACATACCTTCGTCCCTCTCTTTCTAGCTCCCATAAATAACGCTATCATGCTAGAATTATAAATGTATCTACTAACCAAATTTGTTAGTTTTGTGAGAGACCTGCTTAAATATTTCCTATCCATTGAATTAACCATGGAGCAATTAAATTCTCAGAATTGGGTAGACAAGATAGACTCTATTCTGAAAGAAATAAAAAAGAGAAAGGTATTCTACTTCAAAGGAGATTATTATCACTATATCATCCAGTTAGATGGAAGAAATAAGAAGTTATATGTTAGAAAGAAAAAATGAATAGAAAAGCGCGTTGGAGATGGTGGACAATAGCTCTCTTCATAATAATTGGAATAAGTGGATGTTCTCAACAAAGTTTGTATAATGATGAAGTGTACGAAGAACCAAGTTGGATTTGTGATTACAACGCCTACAACTGTGCTGACTTCTCAACTTGCTCACAAGCACAAGCAGTACTCAGAGAATGTAAAGAACAAGGGTATGGAGATATCCATGATCTAGATAGAGATGTTGATGGTGTCCCTTGTGAGAAATATCAAGGTAGTGGATTGTGTTAGTTAGATGAACTCCCGACGTTGAATTTAAGGGGGGAGAAAGAGGGGGGTACTTCCACGCAAAATTAAAAAAATAAAAGAACCTGCAATAACTAAGACCTTAAAGAGTGAATACTTATTTTATGCGGTTCTTGATGTTTTTGTTTTATTGTTATGTTGCTATTTCCAAGAATAATTCTTTTTCTTTTATTTTTTTTACCAAAACCTTTAAATAAGTATTAAAGAGAATTTATTGTTATGAGGAGGTGTTAGTTATATGAAAAAAGAACATTCATTCATTGCGATAGCGGTTGTAGTTGTAGTTGCTGTTGTTGGTTTAATATTTTTTAATAATGGGGCTCAATATTCTCCAAAAGTTTTAGATGAGATAAATGTAATTTCTGATTCAGATGTAGCTGATTTAATTAGTAATGGAGTTATGTTATCAGGTAGTGAACCAGGTAACTGGAAATTTGCTGATGATGTCAAAATTGAAATAATTGATGATTCAACTGGTAAATTTACTTATTCTGTTATTGAAGATAATGGAAAAGGTGGCGAAGTCCTGCATATTAGAAATGGATTGGTTACTTGTGATTCATGTGCAGGTGGTATGTATAAAGGGGCGTGGGATTGTAGCCCAAGGATTTTAGACGATGGTAGTGCTATTGCTTGTTCTGGTTGTTGTGATGTAGAGGTACAGGGAAATATCTATGACAGTATTGCTGCAGATTGTTCTTGTACTCCCCCTCTTGATGGTGGTTGCACGGTTAATTCAAATGGTCATATCTTTCAATGTGGTGGAGATCCTTGTTGTAAATTTTATATTTTATCTGAAGAAGAGGAGGAGATGTGATTGTTATGGATAATAAATATATATTTTTTGGAATTGGAATAGTAGTAGTTGTTGCCATTGTTGGTGCGATATTTTTTAATGATGGAGCTCAATATTCTCCAAAAATTTTAGAAAAAGGGAATGTAGTTTCTGATTCAGATATAGCTGATTTAATTAGTAATGGAGTTATGTTATCAGGCAGTGAATCTGGTAATTGGAGATTTGCTGATGATGTCAAAATTGAAATAATTGATGATTCAACTGCTAGATTTCGTCATTTTATTCTAAATGATGACGGAAAAGGTGATGAAGTTATGACTATAAGAACCGGATTGATTAGTTGCGATGATTGCCCTAGTACTGCTTATGACTCTCTAAGATGTGATATAACTGTTAATGATAATTATGTCGGATGTAATGGTTGCTGTGATAAGAGTGTGACTAATATTGTTTATGGTAGTATTGATGCAAAATGTAAATGCGATCAAGAAAATGCAGGGGATGGAGATTCATGTTTTTTTACAGTAGAGGGTGCATGTATGGGAGGTAGCTGTTGCAAAGTTGAGATTGTTCCTTATGATGTATAAATATTCTCTTTCTTTTTCTTTTTTTAACACTCTTATTTTAAATATCGATAAAACTGTCTAAATTAGATCTACACAAAAGTTTATATAATATTAAATCTATCACTGTAGTACTAAAGGGCATCACATTTATTCTTAAAGCCCAGTCTCGGCGTCTTCCTTATTAAGCAAAAGCAAAGATGAAAACAATAATCGTGTTGAGTTTTAAAGATTTTAGAAAATGGTTAACAAAAAATCATGATAAAGAAAATAAAGTTTCTCTAGTTTTATATAAAAAACATACAGGCAAATCATCTCCATCACACAAGGAGTTAATGGAAGAAGCTATTTGTTTTGGTTGGATTGATACTACTGTAAAAAGATTTGATGAAAATAAATATATTAGAAATTTTAGTAAAAGAAATAATAATAGTAAATGGAGTGACAATACACAAAATTATGCTAAAGAGTTAATTAAACAGAAAAGAATGACTCCAACTGGTTTAAAATTTTATAAAGAAGGTTTGAAAAGGCCCACTCATGATTTTGGAATTCCGAAAAATCCAGATATACCTCTTGAATTAAAGATAGGTCTAAATAAAAATAAAAAAGCTAGAAAAAATTTTGATAGTTTTCCTGCATCTACAAAAAAAATGATTTATAGGTGGATTTTGAGGGGAAAACGTGAAGAAACTAAATCTAAGAGAATAAGGATTACCGTTGAAAAAGCGGAAATTGGAAGTAAAGATATTTTTGAAACACAGAAAATAAAATAGGAAGAAAAACTATTTTTAATTATCTTTTACTAAAACTTTTGCTTATAGATTCATTCCAGAATTCGGGTAGTCCAGATTTAATGACTCCTTCAAAATCATCAGAGAGTATGTATGAATAATTTTTCTTTTCATTATTAATCATTTCAAATTCTTTTGAGACTTTACCAAATATATCTTGTAAACCCTTTCTTTCAAATCTTGTTTGTAATAGTGAAGGTTCTTTGAAGATTAAAATGTCACAAAGTCTTAGAACATTTAAATCAAGCATTCCAGAGTTTTGAGTTACAAAGATCAAGGAAAGATTTTTGTGTCTGGCTATTGCAAGTAATGAAGCCAAAAATTTATTTGCTTTATTCATTGATTCTCTTGATGAAAAGGAGATTCCAGCTTCATCTACCAATACCAATGAGTTGTTTGGAATCATTTCAATATTATCTACTTTTTTAACCCATCTAGGAACTTTTGATGAACCAAATCCAAGTACATATGGATTTTTGTTTAAAGTTTTTCCTGCTTCGATTAATTTCATTCCTAACGCAGTCTTCCCAGCGCCCCTTCTACCAAGGATTAACATGATTAGTGATGTATCTCTAAAATTTTTAATGAACTCTGTGAAATCTCCTTTTATTTCAGAATGTATTTCAAAACTTGTAAGTGCTTGATTTAGTTTGCTTATTCTTTCTTCACTTATTTTAATTTCTTTTTCTTTTTTTAATCTTTTTATTAATTTAAACATGATTAGAATATGGAATATGTGTTTATAATAATTTATGTTTTTACAGTAAGTTATTTAAATGAGCCTTCTTTTAAATTTTAAAATGGAAAGAACTTTAGTTTTATTGAAGCCCGATTGTGTGCAAAGATGTTTTATGGGTAGAGTTATTCAGAGGTTTGAAGATGCAGGATTTACTATTGTTGGTATGAAAATGGTGTGGGCTGATGAGAATTTGGCAGGAAAACATTATGGTGAAGATATCACTAAGAGAAGGGGTGCAAAAGTAAGGAGTGCTATGATTAAGTTTCTTAGAGAAGGACCTGTTGTTGCTATTGCTTTAGAGGGTATTGATGTTATTGAGAATGTTAGGAAGATAGTTGGTGGAACCGAACCTAAAAGTGCTAATCCCGGAACTATTCGTGGCGATTTTTCACATATGAGTTTTAAACATGCAGATAGTGTTGGTAAAGGAGTTCCTAATTTAATTCATGCTTCTGGAAATTCTAGTGATGCTAAGAAAGAATTGAAGTTGTGGTTTAAAGATAAAGAATTACATTCGTACACTACAGTTCATGATTTGCATGTGTATTAGCTTGGTTGTTGAGAAACATTATAGAATCCTATCAAATATGGATATATTTTTCCTTCAATCAGATCTAACTCGTGCAAGAGCATGTGGATCGCATTTGCACTACATTTTTTAGCTTTACGGGAAATTGTCCTTTGAAATCTGGCTTCTGCTTTGTAGTAATTTGATAGAACTGGTATATTTAGTCTGTCGAAGATTGTTTCGTTAATATTTGGTGAGTCAAAGGTTAAAGGCCCTTCCAAACATCCTTCTTTTTTTAAGTTCAAAAGTTCTGTGTCTGTTAATTCTATTAAGTTACCCATAAAGAACTGACAGGTGAATTGAAATTTATAAGCTTTTTTATAAACCAAAAGTCTTTTCGAATTCTTTCATTTCTCTAATCTTTTGTGAGAAGATATATCCTTTTTCTGTTAGAACTATGAATTTAGATTTCTTTTCTTCTATTTTTTTTATTAATTGTTTTTCCATTAATTCTTCTAAATAAGCGTTCATTTGTATGTGGGACAGGTTTGCCTTGTACATCAAATGAGTAGGCTTTATTTTCCCATTTTTTAATTGAACGGACATAATCATATCATGTATTATATCTGTTCTACTTCTTTTTCTTTCCATGATTAACGACCACTGTTAGAGTTAGTAATAATATTGAAAATCCCAATAATTGTACTATTTCTGCAATTATGAAAAACATTGGATTAACTGTTAGGAACATGAAGAATATGTGACTTATTGCTATTATTGTGAATGCATAGAAAAGCATTTTTGTATTTCTGTTTTTTGTTTCAAAGTATTTTTTTAGATAGATAAGGGAAATGAATCCAGTTAGGAATAAAGCTGTTAAATGGAATATTTGAAAGTTTAAGTTGCTTAAATATGTTGAGAGTAAGATTAAGTATGACACTAGGAAGATATTTGCTTTTGAGCGATCTTTTTGGTATATGCTATAAAGGAAGTATAGTCCTAAAAGATGTAATAGTGCAAATCCTGAATATGTAAGTACTGAAAAGATGTTGAAACTTCTTACTACTTCTAATGTTGAGACCACTACTCCGTGTTGTATATCATTACTTGTGTTGTAATAAACTGTAAGATTTGTAAATAATTTGAATAAAAATGATAAACAAATAACAAAGAATGCTCCTGCCAAATGTAGATATCCTTTATTGCTTCTGTTTAATTTGTAGTAATTGTAGCTATAGTAGCTAATTGCTAGCAAAACTATGAATGCTATAAAATCAATTATAATAGACGGTAAATAGAACCATTCAGGTCCAAACTTAATTGGTATCATCTAGAAGTGGGAACTTGATTTTGATTTAAAAGATTTGTGTAATTACTTACCCGTAATAGATTTTCTTTGGAAAGACTTATAAATTATTTATTGGTCCCCTTTGAGTATGAAAGTTAGAAGTGAAGGTGTTTTTGAAGAGGATTCTGTTGTTTCCAATCTTTTGGATAGGATGGAAGAAATTTCTTTAACTTTTTGGTCTGAGGATTTAGATAATAAGGGCAAAGAGGAGAATATTTATCAGTTTGATTATCTTGATTTTGTTAGTAGATTTCATGTTTATCATAGTGTTGATGAAGGAAGTTTGGGATATAGATTGACAGCACATGATAAGGCAGGAACTACAGGAATATTGGGAAAGTATGAACTAGAAAATATTGGCACTATAACAGTTGATTTGTCTGAGGTTTCTTTTGAAGATAAGACAGTTGTTAGATTAAGAGATCTGCATGGAAGGCTGGAAGAGCATTTTAAGAAGATAGATGAACATAGAGCAGAGGCTAAAAAGGTTGAGATTGAAAATGCTAGTGAAAATTATATCCGTTCTTTAAGAGATCTGTCTGCTTAAATATCTTGTGTAATTCTCTACTTTATTTTAGTACTTAATTCTTTTTTCATTGGTTATTAATAAAGGATTTTCTATAATTGTTTTGAGGTGATTATTGATGGCTCTTAAGCTTAAAAAATTATCATTTTTGAACGATGACGAAATAGGATATTTGTATTATTTGAGAGATAAACTAGTGAACGGGCTGAAATGGAAGGCTAAATTTGCCGAATCCGTTAATTATATTAATTTGGAGCAACTATGAATATAGGGGGTGTTAATCGTGTTTCCTACTGATGAAATGGTTTGGGAAGATGATAGTTTTGAGGACGAATTGAGAGATATAAAGAGAAGATTAAATGATGACGAAATATAACAATAGTTATTGAGATCTAATTGATGAGATTTAGATGGAATGTTCTATATCTAAGGAGCTCTTTCTTGTTCTTCTTGAGCTTCTTTTGGAGGTTCCAAACTTACACCCAGATCTTCTAGTGCTTTTTTATGTGCCTGTATTAATTGATCCACTACAGACAAGAGTTGCATAAGTCCTTCTCTCTCTTTTATTAAAGTTGCCAGAGAACCTTTATGATATCCAATTGTTTCTTCTTTTTCCATTTTATTTGTATTTTGCTATTTGTTTTAGAATTGCTTGTGTTATAAAGTCTTCTTCATCTGTGAATATCCTTGTTGTTTTTACTATTGTTCTAATGTTGTCTACTAGTTGTTTTGGTAATTCTATTTTTTCTATTTCCATTTTTGATTAGAGTTGGTTTGTTGTTTATAAAAATTCTGGTTTTTATTGTGGTTTTGTGTAAATTTAGTAAAATGGCCATACAGAGTGTCCAAACTGAATTAGAAGATCTATTTTCATTTCTTTTAATCCTAATGGTGTGTCGCAGGCTCCGTAGCAATCCCCTGCCCAAATTATTATTTCTGCTTCTGTTTTTTGTTTTAGTTCGTTTACTATGTTTGTAGCTTCAGGTTTTAGACCGTCTGGTAATTGGATGCAGACCGTTTTTGCTTTGTTTTTCTTAATTTCTTCTGCTACTTTTTCTAGTTCTAAGTCGTAATTCATTTTTCTTCATATAAATCTGTTAAATTTAATTCAAAACCAACACAGGGCATTTCTAGTTCAAAATTATTTAAAACTTCTGGGTTAATTTCTCCGATATAAGCAATTCCTTTTTCTTTTGCATACACTCTTGCAACCCTTCCATCAATGAAAGAATCGTGTTCTGTTTCTTTTATTTCGTATTTTATTCCCAATTGATCTAGTAAAGATTCTAGGATTTGTCTAGCTTCTGTGTAGTTTGCATCTTTGTGTGAAATTAATACTGAAACTCTTGATTTTTCTTCTGGTGTGAAAACTGTTCCAATTTCAAATATTTTTTGTGGATATTCATATTGTCTATTGTTTTTTAGTACTTCAAGTGAGGAAGGCATCATCCAAGCTCTTAGGGCGTTGTAATCTTCATTTAGTGCGTTTGCTATTTTTACCAACTTTAAATCTGCTTTCATATTTTTGTTTTGAACTTTTTCTGATGTTAGATTGTAAGTGTTTGTTTCTATTAATCCAAAACCTGTTAGAATATTTGCTATTTTGTTCTTGAACTTTTCAAATTCGTTTTCTTTTGCTATTGTAGAAACGTTTGGTATTTCTGCTTCAAAATTTTCGTATCCGTACGCGATTGCTATTTCTTCTGCTATGTCTATTTCGTGTAGAATATCTGTTCTGTAAGCTGGAATTAGAACGTAAGGTTTTTTGTAATCTAAACCCATCTTTTGCAGTAAATCGTAAATGTTTTTCTCTGTTAAATTTAATCCTAGTCTTTTGCTTAAGTAGACTGGGCTGACCTTAATTTTATTTGGTTCTAAGTTGGGATATTTTTTGTTTCCTATTTTTACCGGATAAATCTTTCCACCCCTGTCTGCTAAGCTTGTTACAATTATATTTAGTGCCTGTTCAATTGCGTTTTGGTCCGTTCCCGTAACATCTATGAATAAATTCTTTGTTTTCTCTGTTACTTTGGTTTCTTCTGAATTAATTACAGGTGGCATTGATAGAACTTGGTTGTTTGCATCTAACCAAATTGGACATTCATCAAAATCTTCTAGCAAATGTTTGAAAATTATTCCTTTTGGATGTTTTTCTAGTATTTCTAGTAAAGTGTGTTCATCATTTGTTTCTAAAGGTGTGAACTTGAAATCTTTTGGTTTAGTTGTGTATGTTAATGGGAATTTTATTGTGTCTAGATCGTATACTCCTATTGAAACTTTTTTTCTGTTTCTCCCATGCGTTGTATGAAGTTTTTCTTGAACTTGCATTAATGATTTTATTGTTGGATCGTCAAGTTTTATGTTCTTTATTATTGCGCTTACTGCGAAAGGTCTAACTTTTTCTACTTTTTTATCTATAATTGCTTCATAGTTTGAAGATTCTAATTTGTATTTTCTTAATCCTTTTTTGGTTCCTGTAAATGATGCTAAGGCCTTTGCGAAACCTTCTGCAGAGAGCATATCCGGTCTATTTGGGAAAATTTCTACAGTTATTTCTTCGTTAGTTACTTCTTCTAAATCTGTTCCAAGCATAGAAATTCTATCTTTTAGTTCTTCATCCGGAAGTTTCTTTCCCATAAGATCAAATAAATCTTTTTTGTCTATTGTTATTGTTGGCATTTTAGTTCCATTTACATTGGTTTTCTACGCAACCACAAGTTAGGTTGTAGTCTAGATGGTTATAGCATTCATTCCACTCACAAGTTGTTGTAATTGGCTCTTGTACGTTACTCTGACATACTTGTAGTGAACATCCTGTTCTTGAGCAGTCTTCGTCTATATTGCAAAATCCGAGAGTTGATTCTCCGCAAAAAGGTTCTTGTTCTTCAACTACTGTACATGCAGAGATTAGTACCAAAGCTACGATTAAGATTATTTTCATATCCATGTTTTTATTTCCTTTAATTGTTTTAGATCATTTTTGTATAAATCTCTAATATCTTTTAATTCGTTGTACATCATGACTATTCTATCAAATCCAGGCCCCCATGCCAATACTGGAATATCTTTTCCTAGTAATGGTTTAATTACTTCTGGTCTAAAAATTCCTGCTCCTCCGAGTTCTATCCAGGTTTTCTTTTCAGGAACGTATGCATCTATTTCTAGAGATGGTTCTGTATATGGGAAGTATGCAGGTCTAAATCTGACTTTTTCGTATCCCATTTTCTGGAAGAATTGTTTTAAGTATCCTAAAAGATGTTTGAAGTTTGCATTTGGATCTATAACTATTCCTTCTGTTTGGTTGAATTCGAATAAGTGACTCCAATCTAGAGCTTCATTTCTGTAGTTTCTTCCAATTGCAAAGTATTTTTTTGGTAAATCTTTTTCTTCTAACTTTGAAATTGTTTTTGCCGAAAGTACAGTTGTGTGTGTTCTGAGTACTAATTTTTTTGCTTCTTCTTCCGACCAATTGTATTTCCAAGATTTTTCGTGCTGTTTTTTTACTTTATCCTTAAAATTTGATGGTAATCCTCCCGTACCTTTTATGAAGAATGTATCTTGCATTTCTCTTACTGGATGATCTTGTGCCGTGAATAAAGCGTCGAAGTTCCAAAAGCTTGTATTGATTATGTTTCCAGTCATTTCTTCGAAACCCATATCTAACCAAATTTGCTTAGCTCTGTCTATTGATTCGTTTACGAAATGTCTTTTTCCTGGATAAATTTTTGGAACATTTATTTCTACGTCATATCTTCTGAACTTTTTATTTCTCCAAGTTTGGTTTTTTAACATACTAGAAGTTAGATTTTCGATTAAGTTTGGATTTATTTTTGTTTTTAGTAGATCTCTTCCTAAATCTGTTAATTTTGTTGTTAGAAGTTTTTTTGTTTCTGTTTTTATTAATCCTTTTCTTGAAGTTAGTTCTTTAATTATTTCTTTTTGTTTCTTTGTTATATCTTCTTTTTTTATTGGTAATTGTTTTAATAATTCTTCTTCTGGAAATTTTAGTTTCTTTCCTTCGTTTGTTATCTTTATTTTTCCTTTTAGTATGAAGTTTATGGCTTTTTTTCTTTTTAGAAGTCCCAAGCAAACGTTTATTTCTTCTTTTGTTAATTTTGCTTTATCTTTAATTTCGTTCAATGTTAAAGGTTCAGTTAATGATTTTAGAAATCTTTTTTCGGGTAATTCTGTTTCTAAGTATTCTTTACCATTTTCTGCTAGTTCTAGTATTTCTGTTTCTGATTTTTCTATTTTTACTAGCTTTTTGTTTTCTAACCATTGGAGAGCTCTTGTTACTTCAATTTCTTTTAGTTCTGTTGCTTCTTGAATGTCTTTTAGAGAATTTTTAGTCTTTAGAACTGGTAATACTTTCCTTTCTAACGGTGTTAGTTTCTCTCCAAGTATTTCTAGGTTAGTCATAGATATGTGATTGCCTTGGATAATTTAAAAGTTTTGGGGTTTGGAAAAGTTTTTAAATTAAAACTTATTTGCGTTATGATGACAGATTTTAGTATTAGGTATCATGTTATTATTTATCAGGATATGCAAGGCAAATATATAACCCATGTTAGAAATAGGGCTAAACCTGAAAATAGAATTTCTTTAAGTGGCAGAAATTTAGATTCTACCATGGAAAGGGTTGCTAAGGAAATAAAGAGTAGAGAGATAAATGAAAAACATATACAGGGACATGAGCCAAGAGTAAGGTTAACTACCCAAATTAGTGATGAAAAGGTCATTAAAGGACACTCTAGACTTAAGATTCATGATTTAGTATTCTATGGCACCCTTTTGGAATCTACATTAGTTTCTGGTGAAGAACCAACTTATTTTGAACTTGTTGATGATTTAGATCCAGATGCAGAAGTTAATGGGGAAGGGCATGTTTCTCCAGAAAGACAGAGAGATTTTTTTGAGAAAAGAAGTAGATTATTTCAAGGGCAGTCTTTATTTGAATTGGATGATATGGCCTTTCCGGATGATGATTGGGGAGATTAATTAATTTTTTCTATTTTTATCGCTAATACTGGACAAACAGATACTGCTTCTTTGTTAATGTTTAGGTCTTTTTCATCAACTATTAATTCGAATTTCTTTGTTTCTTTGTTGAATTTTGCACCTTTCAGGTCTACTTTTCCATCTTTTGAAAGTTCCCAGAATTCTGGAGCTACTACATTGCAAGAAAGTGCTCCAATACAAGATTCTCTATCAAAGATTATTTTGTATTTAGTCATGTTTATTTAATGTAAATCTGACTTATAAAAATTAGTATAAATAATTATATAAACAACATCTAATCAATAATTCTTATGATAATAAAGAGAGTTAAAGCAAAGAAAATAAAAAATTCTAGGGGAGAAGAGACGATAAAGGTTTTTGTCAAATCTGATACTGGAAAAGGCGAAGCTTCAGCTCCTTCTGGTGCTAGTAAAGGTAAGCATGCTGTTAAGGATTTTGTTGGTTCTGTTGATGATTCTATCAAATTTTTAAAAAATTGTAACGAATTAGTTGGTTTAGAAATTAATTCTTTTGATGATTTGGATAAAGTTGAGAAAATAGTTGATAAGGAAAAATATGGTAGTAATACTGTTATTGCTTTGGAGTATGCGATTCTGAAAGCTCTTGGTTCAATTTGGAAGCTTTTGAATCCTAAAGTTAGAAAGATTTCTAGACCTTTAAGTAATATTATTGGTGGCGGCGCCCATTTTAAGGGGAAAGGAACCGATATACAAGAATTTTTGGTCTATCCTGTTGGAGCTATGAAAATAAGTGAGGCTGTAAAAGCAAATAGTTTGATACATAGTAAGGTTTCTAAGAAATTGAGAGAAGTTTGTTCTGATTTTTCTGGTGAAGTTACTGATGAAGGTGCTTGGGCTCCTAATTTAAACAATTATGGGGCTCTTGATTTATTATCTGAAATTGCTAAAGAAGTTTCCAGGGAAGTTGGTTTTAATATTAGAATTGGATTGGATATTGCTGCTTCTAGTTTGTGGGATGGGAAAAAATATGTTTATAAGAATTTTAGTAAAGATGAAAATGAGAAAAGTTTAGATAAAAAAGGCCAAATTAAATTTGTTTCTGAATTGATTGAAAAATATGATTTATTGTATGTTGAAGATCCATTACATGAAGATGATTTTTCTGGCTTTGGAACTTTAACTAAGAAGTTCGGGAAAAAATGTATGATTGTTGGTGATGATCTAGTTGTTACAAGTTTGGAGAGATTGAAAAAAGCTGGAAAATCTATTAATGGAGTTATTGTAAAGCCAAATCAGATTGGTTCTTTGATTGAAACTAAGAAATTTGTTGATTATGCTAAGGAGAAAAAAATGTATTTGATTGTTTCCCATAGGAGTGGAGAGACTATTGATGCTTCTATATCTCATTTAGCTATTGGTTGGGAAATCTCTATGATTAAATGCGGGATTTATGGGTCTGAAAGAATTTCTAAGTTGGATGAGTTGAGGAATATTGCTAGAGAAATTAGATCTGAGAAATGAACATTTCTGATAATCAGTGTTCTTTAAAGAAGTTCATTATAAACATCAATGTATTGGTTGGCGACTTTTTGCGGGGAATATTTATTAATAATACCTGTTTTACCGCTCGCAGTTCTTTCGGCCACTAATTCCGGATTTTCTACAAAAAAAGAAAATGCTTGGACAATTCCATCAACACTAACATCTTTGATAGCAACACCATAAGGAGTAGTTTCATCTAGATTATAGATACCACGAAGGGTTGGGATATATGATATTGCTATGGGGCAACTAATAGCAAGAGCTTTCGAAATAGCTAGATTAAAAGATTCATAATTGCTTGGAGCGAATTGAATTCCTCCTGTTCTTCTTGTTGCTTCTTGATACGCTGCAACTGTAATTTCGTCAACCCACCCAGCAAAAGATACATTTTGGTTATCTATTCCTAAGTGTTCTTTTAAAACTGATATTTCTCCATTTCCAGAGGAATTTTCATCTCCAACAAATACAAGTCTCGTTTCTGGATATAGTTTTCTAATTTTATTATATGCTTCTGCTAGTAGGTGTGTACCTTTCTCTTGAGAAATCCTTCCTACATAGAGAATTACTCTTTCTCCTGACGGACTGATTTTTTCTTGTATTTCATTAACAGTTTTTTCATTCGGTTGTACAATTGTTACAAGATTAGGAAGAACAGATATACGAGAAAAATATTGTGGAGAATCTCTGAAAATATCACAAAAAGTTGATTCACCTTGTGGAGTTAAGTGAATAATCCCGTCAACGTGTGGAAGAATATCTCTTTGTGCTTTTTCTTCGCTGGGAAGATAACTATGGAATGTATGGACTACACCACCATCAAAATGTTTTTTAAGATCAGCAATACCCTCGCTATCTAGACGTGACATTGGTGCCCATGCCCAGCTGTGAGAGTGCAAAATATCATAAGATAATCCTTCTTTTGTTGCGAATTTTAAAAATGATTCCAATCCATTGAAACTTTGGGAGTTTCCATTATTTGAAGAAAAGTTATGTTCTCTTTTATTTGGCCATCCTGAAAGATGGTCAACTTTTATTCCTTCTTGTCTTAGTGCATCAGCCATTTCTAGTTGTGCTTTAGAAACACCACACCTTCTTTCTAATGGAATTCCTAGGAATAATACACTATCTAACGTTTTTTTTTCGTTCATGGCGCGTTTAGCATTTAAAAATTATATAAGTCTTTCTAAAAATTTAAAGAAAAACTTTATAAACTGATTAATTTGCTCAATTCTAATATGGCTGAAGAAAATATGTTGGTTCCATTGGATGATTATTTAAAATCAGGTTTACACATAGGTACCAAGTTTAGAACTGCATTTATGGCTAAATTTATTTACAAGGTTAGACCAGATGGACTATCTATTTTGAATTTAGAAGAAGTAAACAAAAGAATTGATTTGGCGTCAAAGATGCTTTCTAGTTATGATCCTAAAGAAATTTTAATTGTTTGTAGAAGGGAGAATGGGTTTAGTGCAGTTAAATTGTTTTCAAAAATAACTGGTGTTGATGTTGTTTCTGGAAGATATAGGCCTGGCCTTTTAACTAATGTTGAATTAGAAGATTTTATTGAAAAAAAATTGATTTTAGTTTGTGATCCAATTCCAGATAAGAATGTAGTTGAAGATGCTGCAAAGTTGGGAATTCCTGTTATTGCATTATGCGACACAAATAATGAATGTTCCAATATTGATTTAGTTGTTGCTTGTAATAATAAAGGAAAGAAAAGTTTAGGTTTGATCTTTTATATTTTTGCTAGAAGTTATTCTTTAGCTAAAGGTTTAATAAAATCTGAAAAAGATTTTAAATATGAGATAGATAATTTTGTTGGTGAGTAATTCTTATTGTTGTTAGTTTGTAGTAATTTATTTAAAAAAATTAAATATTATTGTTTTGAAGGCTTCGCCTGTAAAGAATAACAATTCTTATTCCCCCCAATTATTCTTCTTCGTATCCTTCCATGAAACCTTCCTCTTCAGGCGAGATTTCATCATCATCGACTCTAGATTCTCTTCCTCTTTTGTTGTATACGTTGTCTTCTTTTAGCGAAGGATCCTCTTCGAAGTCTTCCAATTCAGGTTCTTCGTTAAACTCTTCAACCATAATTTTGACCTTTTTATTGTCATATAAAAGTATTTCGATATTTCAGAAATGTTTAAAAACACTTATTGTAATTTTTGTTTATGATTTATAAAGTCTACCTTGACAGAAAGCTTATTTCTTCAAAATGTAGATTATTTGACACAGTTTTTTCTAACTTTAGAGGGTTAATGTTTAGAAGACTAGGTTCTAAAAATTCTGTCCTTTTGAAGTCTAAAAGAGAAGGCAGACTTACAACTGCAATTCATATGTTTTTTGTTTTTTATTCTCTTGATATTGTTTGGCTAGATTCTAGAATGAATGTTGTTGATGTGAAAAGAGTTCGTCCGTTTACACCATATGTAGCGTCTAAAAAATCTGCTAAGTATGTTTTAGAGATAAAAGATTCAAGTGGTCTTAAACTTGGAGATAAACTTAGGTTAGTACCCTTTTCTTGAATATTTGCCAAGACTTCTTTAATGAAATGTGCAAGATTAAACTTATTCCTACTACTATGAAAAATATTCCTGGAATTATCGGAAGTGCTAGCCCTGCAACACCAGTTAGTAAAAAGATTATTCCTAAAATTAATTGTAAGATTCCTAAGATCATGTTTCTTTTTTATTTCGGTAGTTTTTTAAGTTTACTATTTCATTTATTTTCATGAACTTTTTATTTAAGTTGATAAAGGGAGTTTTTGGATTCTTTTTTGGAATTGTTAAATTTATAGTTAGCCCTATTTTAATTGGATTAGTTGTCTTGGTTGGCCTTGTTTTCTTGGGATTTTATTTCTTTTCTGGGGTAGGAGTTGTTTATAGTCCAGATTGTGTTGAAGTTAATTTAAGTGAAAGTATTGATGCATGGGATAGTTTAGTTTTGAAGGAAGAATTGGAGAACAATGTTAATTATGGAGACTATAATTATTCAGGGGTGGACTTTTTTGGATATGATGTTTTACTTGGTTTGAAATGTAAGATTGGTTCTGAAGAAGGACAAAATTTTAATTATTGTTATTTAGATAAGAGAATAGAAGTTATTAAAACAGATTTGGAAGGAAATATTTTGGATGATAAGAAAATTGGTTTGATTTTTGATGTTGAAAATAATTTAGTTGGTGCTTATTGTTGAAATGTTTAATGGAAACCTATTTAAATAAACTAAGCGAGATTTTATCCATATGAGAATAGAGATTATTGGTGTTGGCGGTTATAACGAAGTCGGAAAAAATATGACTGTCGTTAAGGTTGGGGATGAAGCTGTAATTCTTGATATCGGATTATACTTACCTAGTATAGTTGATTTTGATGAATCTGGCGGAGATAGAAGAAATTTGACTCCAAAGGGATTGCAAAGAATAGGTGCCATTCCTGATGATTCTATTGTAAATTCTTATGGTGATAATGTTAAGGCCATTGTTTCTTCACATTGCCATTTGGACCATATTGGCGCCATTCCTTATTTAGAAGACAAATATAAATGTCCAATTATTGGTACCCCATATACTATCGAAGTTCTTAGAAGTTTGGCAAGAGATGAAAGAATTAATTTGAAAAATAAATTGTTGCCTACTAAAACTGGAACTATTGTTAAAGTTTCCAAAAATATTGGTGTTGAATTGATTGCGGTATCTCATTCTACTTTAGATGCTGCGATTATTGCTATACATACTCCTGAAGGGGTTATAATTTATACAAATGATTTCAAACTTGATAATAAACCTTTTTTAGGTAATAAGCCAAATATGAAGAGACTGAAAGAGTTAGGTAATAGTGGAAAAGTTCTTGCTCTTATTGTTGATTCTTTGTATTCTAGTAGGGCAGGGAAAACTCCTTCTGAAAGTGTTGCTAGGGAAATGTTGAAAGATGTTATGTTGGGTGCTGAAAATAGTGGACATGCTATGCTTTTTACTAGCTTTGCAAGTCATATGTCTAGATTGAAAAGTGCAATAGAATTTGGTAAGAAACTAGATAGGAAGATTGTGTTTTTAGGTCGTTCTTTGGCTAAGTATACAAAAGCCGCAGAAGCTATTGGTTTGGTTGATTTTAGTAAAGATGTTGAGATAACTACTTATTCTAAACAAGTTGTAAATAAATTACATGAAATTGAAAAGAAGAGAGATAGATATTTGATTATTTCTACAGGTAATCAGGCTGAACCTAATGCTATATTAACAAGAATTGGAGATCATAGGTTGCCATTCAAATTTGCTCATAATGACCATGTTATATTTTCATGTACAACAATTCCTGTTGAGCCAAATATAACTAATAGGGCTAGATTAGAGAAGCAGTTGGTTAAGAGGGGTGTTAGGTTGTATAAAGACATTCACGTTTCTGGTCATGGTTCTAAAGAGGATATGAGGGATATGATCGATATATTGAAACCAGCGTTGGTTATTCCAGGTCATGGTGGTAAGAGCACTACCAGCGGCGCACAGCCTATTGCAGAGATGGTTGGATATACTGTGGGTAAGGATTTTAGATATTTGAGTAATGGTAAGAAAATATTATTGGTAAAATGAAAAAAGAGTTAACTTGGTTATTTTTTATTGTTTTAATAGTTAATTTAGCATTGTTTGCTTTGAGAATAATTAGTGTTGTTGTTTTTTGGGTGATTATTATTATTGGTGCTTTGTTTGCTTACAAGGTGTTGCCTAAGATGAAGAAATAATTGGTGTTTTTTATGGTAAAGAAATGTCCCCAGTGTAAATCAAAGAATATAGATTTGTATATGGGCGGTCAATTTGGGAAATATCAATGTAAAGATTGTGGATATATTGGTGCTATCGTTATTGAAGAAGATTAGGTAAAAATTCTCAAAAAGGAAATCTTTATATAAAGTCAATCTTTCTAAACACAAAATGGCAGAAGAAAATAATCCTATTGATAAAATTGAAAAATTTGCTAAAAAAAAGAAATTGAATAGTTGGAAAATTTCTAGTTTTGTTTTGGGTATCTTATTGATAATCTCATTATGGAATGGCGGAGTGTCTGGCTTAACTGGTGGAAGTAGTGACATTGAAGAGAGAACTTTGGATTTCGTTAATAATATGTTATCATTGCAGGGACAGAATATTGTTGCTACGTCTAATGGTGTGACTGAGGAAAGTGGTGTTTACAGAGTTAATTTGGATATAATGGGTCAAGAAAGTCCTGTTTATGTTTCATTAGATGGTAGCTTGTTGTTTTTGCAAGCAGTTCCTTTAGAGGATATATCTCCTGATAATGGTGGAATAGTTGAAGCTGCAATACCTCAGAATGATAAGCCTGTTGTTGAGCTTTTTATTATGAGTCACTGTCCTTATGGAACTCAAGTTGAGAAAGGTATTTTGCCTGTTGCCTACTTGTTAGGTGATAAGATTGATTTCCAATTGAAGTTTGTTTATTACGCAATGCATCCAGATCAAGGAGAACCTGAAGAACAAGTGAATCAGTATTGTATTGCAGAAGAGCAGGAAGATAAGTTGCTTGATTATCTACAGTGTTTTCTTGAAGATGGAGATGGTGAAAGGTGTTTAGCTGAAGTTGAGATTGATACTGAAATGCTCAATGCCTGTGCGCTTGCTGCAGATGAAGAATTTAGCATTACTGCAAATTTAGAAGATACGGCTTCTTGGGTTAGTGGACTTTATCCTCTGTTTGATATCCATAAAGAAGACAATGAATTGTATGGTATCGGTGGATCTCCTGCGTTAGTTATAAATGGTGTTGAAGCTTCAAGTGGAAGAGATTCTGTAAGTTTGTTAAACACTATTTGTAGTGCTTTTAATTTGGCACCTGAAGAATGTAGCACAGTATTAGAGTCTACAGTTCCAGGGCCTGGTTTTGGTTGGAGTACTACAGGAAACAATAACGTGGCTTCTTGTGGTGGATAAACTTAAATATTTCTTTTTACTTCTTTTTTTATGATTTTTAAGGCAGAAGACTTAAGAGAAAATAAACTTCTTAATGTAGATAATTATGAAATCCCAGAAGTTTTTCGTGATGATATTGAAGGTGTTTTAGTATTAGAAGAGCACATTAAACGTAGAATTGAAAGAATGGCCCATGATATCCATTCTAAATTTAGTGGTATGAATCCGTTGGTTGTTCCCTTGCTTGATGGTGCTGCTAAATTTTATGGCGATTTGTTTACGGATAGGCACTATGCTTTTCAAATTGAAACTGAGTTTCTTAAAGTTGAAAGTGGTTATGAGCAAGGTACTGAATCTACAGGAGTAGTTAAGTTTCCAGATCCTGCACAGATAGAAAGAATTATGGAGAAGTTAAGTGGCAATGATCGTGGTATTTTATTAGTTGAAGATATAGTTGATACTGGTCGTTCTGTCAGTCTTCTTAGAGAGCATCTTATTGAAAATGGTGTTGAGTCTGATAGAATTTCATTAGCAGCTCTTTTGAATAAACCAAGTAGGAGATTACCCGAGTTTGAAGATTTGTGGATTGACTTTTTAGGTTTTGTAATACCTGATGGCTTTGTTGTTGGTTATGGTATGGATTTTAACAAAGGTTATAGGAATCTTGGAGATCTTTGTGTTTTGAAACCGAAGGTTTATGAGGATTAAATAAAAAAAGAAAAATTAAATTCTTAGCATTTCACTTCGAAGTAATCTGTTGGATGGTCACATGATGGACAACTTTCTGGTGCTTCTTTTCCTTCATGAACATATCCACACTTTCTACAGATCCAATTTACACTTTCTTCTTTTTTGAATACGGTGTTGTTTTCTAAATCTTCTAGAATTTTTTTATACCTTTCTTCATGATATTTTTCTGCTATTGCTATTGATCTTAATCTTTTAGCTATTTCTGGAAGTCCTTCTTTCTCTGCAGTGTCTGCGAATTGAGGATACATTTCTGTTTGTTCGTAGTGTTCACCTGCAATTGCTGCTTTTATGTTTTCTTTTGTGTCGCCCAATGTTAAAGGTGCTGCAGCTTCTACAGTTATTTCGTTTTCATCCTTCTTTATTTCATTAATCATTCTGAACAGCCATTTTGCGTGTTCTCTTTCGTTGTCTGCTGATAATAGGAATATCTCTGCTATTTGTTCAAAACCTTCTTTTTTAGCTATCTTTGCGTAGAATGTGTATCTATTTCTTGCTTGGCTTTCCCCGATGAATGCCTTTGTTAAATTTTTTATTGTTTCTTCCATGTTTTTACGTTTTTATTAGAATTATTTAAGATTTGTTGTTATACTGAGTTTAGTTTTTCTCCGGCAGATTTGAGAATACAGATTTGAGAATATAATCGACAACTTCTTCTATGTTTCCCCAGCAAAATAGTTTAACATTGTTTTCAGGGTCATACTTTTCAATCATTTCTGGAATTAATAATGCAACATCTAAATGTGGGAATCTTGAAGGATACTCATAAACTGCTCTTTGGGATTTAATTCCTGGATGTATTAAAAGTAGATCTTTTTGTGGTAGCAATAATTCTAAATTTTTTATTTCTTTTGTGTAATCTAATACTGGTCCAAAATCTTGGTAATCAACTTCAGAGATGTTTCTGAAAGACCATTCTAAAAAATCCTTAGTTCCAACTGCTGCTGGTGCATTATAATCAAAATGTATTACATTAAACATAGAAAAAAGAATTTACATGTTATTAAAAAGTTATCTAAATCTTATTGTTAAAAAATACTGTAATTTATAAAATTATCTTCTAACCCCCAAATCAATAAAAGAGCATTGAAATTACACAGAAATATGAAATTTGCCCATATAGCCGATATTCATATTGGTGGTTGGAAAGAGGAGAAGCTGAATTCTTTAGGTATTGAAGCATTTAGAAGGGCTATTGATAATTGTATTGCTGAAAGGGTTGGTTTTGTAATAATTGCTGGTGATTTGTTTAATACTGCTTTGCCAAATATTGATTTAATAAAAGAAGTTAGTTCTATTTTGAGAAAATTAAGAGATGATGAAATTGAGTGTTATGTTATTCCTGGAAGTCATGATTTTAGTCCATCTGGAAAAACTATGATTGATGTTTTAGAAAATGCTGGTTTAGTTTTTAATGTTATGAATGTTGTTAGAGGGGAAGATGATTTGAAGTTGAATTTTGTTACAGATAAAACTGGTGTTAAATTAACTGGACTTTATGGAAAGGCTGCTGGTTTAGAAAAGTTAGATTATAATATTTTAGATAAGAGTAATTTGGAAAGTGAGCTAGGATTTAAGATATTTTTATTTCATCACATACTTGAAGAGTATAAACCCGGCGGGTTTGAAATGATTGAAGGTATTCCTCTGAATAAATTTCCAAAAGGTTTTGATTATTATGCGGGTGGACATCCACACGTTGTTATGAACGAAAATGTTCAAGATTATGGTGTTGTTACTTATCCTGGTGCTTTGTTTCCAAATAATTTTGCAGAGTTAGAGAAGTATAAAGGTGGAGGATTTTATATTGTGAATGTTCAAGATTCTAAGATCGAAGAAGTTAAACATGTTTTTATCAAATTAAAAGAAGTTGAAGCTTTGAAAATAGATGTTGATGGAATGAGTTCTATTAGTGCTCAAGATTTTATTTTGGAGAAAATTAGCAGTTTGGATGTAAATGATAAAATTGTTTTATTAAGAGTAAAAGGCGTTTTGTCGTCGGGAAAAGTTAGTGATATAGACTTTAGTGAAATCTTTTCTAGATTAGAGGGTGCTTATATTATTTTGAAGAATACTAATAAACTACAAAGCAAGGAAATTGTCGATCTTGAAATTGAAACCGGGAGTACTGATGATATTGAAAGTAAATTTATTAGTGAATTTAAAAGTGAGTTTAATTCTATAGATGTTTCTAATTTTGTAGAGCTTTTGGGTGGTGAAAAAGTAGAGGGAGAAACCAATACAAATTTTGAGAAACGCTTGGAGAAAAATATGGTTAAGATTCTAAGTCTGGGGGATTTTTGGGATGTTAATTAAAAAAGTAAAAATTAGAAATATAAGAAGCTATAGAGAAGCTGAAATAAATTTTCCTACAGGATCTACTTTACTAAGCGGAGATATTGGTAGTGGTAAGTCTACTGTTCTTTTGGCTATTGAGTTTGCTTTGTTTGGAACTAGAAGGGGTGGCCTATCTGGTGCTGTTTTGTTAAGAAATGGTGAAAGTACTGGCTCTGTTGAGTTGGAGTTTGAATTGGATGGAAAGAATATAATTGTTAGTAGAAGTTTGGTAAGGGGTAAAACTAGTGTTGCCCAAGATGTTGGGTATATTGTAATTGATGGAGAAAGAAAAGATTTGAGTGCTACAGAATTAAAACAGGAAATTATTAATTTACTTAAATATCCACAGGAATTTCTAACCAAAAGCAAAGATTTGATTTATAGATATACAGTTTATACTCCCCAGGAAGAGATGAAACATATTTTGTTGGAAAATGCTGAAGAGAGATTGAATATTTTAAGAAGAGTTTTTGGAATTGACAAATATAAAACAGTTATTGGTAATACTAAATTATTTGTTTCTAAAATGAAAGGAAAAGTTAAGGAATTTTCTGGTTTTGTTTCTGATTTAGAAGACAAGAGAAGAAGTAGGGATGAAATTAAAAATAAGATTTCTAAACTTAATGAAGATATTTTGAGATTGAATCCTTTAATGGAAGCTGCTTCAAATGAGTTAACAAGAAAAAAAAATGAAATTGGTTTAATTGAAGGCAAAATTGCTAGATTAAATGAAGTTAAGAGTTTAATTTCTGGAAAAAATTCTAAAGTTGATAGTTTGAATGGAAATATTGGAAGAGTTAAGAAAGAGCTTGAGATTTTAGTTAAAGAAATCTTGGAGATGGGTTCTGAAGTTAAGGAAATTATTGATTTGAATGAATTAAAGTTACAAATTAAAGAAAAAGAAGAGGAAATATCTTCTTTGGAAATGAAAATTGAATCTATTAAGAAAACTGTTAGGACATATGAAGTTAGAACTGAACATGCTAATGAGATTAAAGGAAAATTTCATGAGTTGGATAAATGCCCTACATGTAAACAAATTGTCCAAGATACACATAAGAAGTCTATTTTTATTGAGCAGGATAAAATTATTGCTGAAACTGAGAAAGAATTAGAAAGTTTCAAAGAAAGTTTGGAAGGAAAAGAAAATTTGATGGTTATTTTTAAAAAAGATTTGGAGAAATTGAAAAATAGTGAAAGAGAAATTGAGTTGAATAATCTAAAATTGAGAAATTTGAATGAAAAAAAGAATAAGGAAAATAGTTTGAATGAAGAAATTGTTAAAACTGAATCTGAATTGAGAATTGTTGAGTCTGAGTTGAAAACTTTTAAAATTGAATTGTTTGATTTTGAAGGCGTAAATGAGAATTATTCTAAATTAAAGTTAGAGTTAGATAATTGTTTAGAAAACTTAAGAAAAGTTGAAGTTGAAAAGTCAGGGATTGAAAGGGAAGTTGCTACCAATAAATCATTTTTGGAGAATTTGGAGAATGAAATTTTGGAGAAAGAAAAAGTAAAAGGAAATATTGAGAAATTAATTGGGTTGCAGTCATTTTTTGAGAAAGATTTTATTAATCTTATGGAGACAATTGAAAGAAAGATAATGTTAAAGGCGTTTAGTGAGTTTGATGTTTTGTTTAAGAACTGGTTTGAAATTTTAATTGATAGTGACTTGTTGAAGGTTGGAATTAATGAGGAGTTTACCCCAGTTATAGAACAGGCAGGACATGACATTGATTATTTGCATTTGAGCGGTGGAGAAAAGACTGCCGCTGCTTTAGCTTACAGATTGGCTTTGAATCAAGTTATCAATGATATGATGTCATCAATAAAGACTAGAGATTTGATTATCTTGGATGAGCCTACTGATGGATTTTCTGAAGCTCAGTTAGATAGATTGAGATTAGTTTTGGATGAGTTGAAGATCAAGCAAATTATCTTAGTTAGTCATGAGTCTAAAATTGAAAGTTTTGTTGATAATATAATTAGTTTAAGTAAAAAGGACCATGTTAGTGCGATTGATTAACCTTATAAATGGTTCTTAGTTTTCAATTTTATGTTAACGAGAGAAGATTTGGTAGGGATTACACTTAAAGGTTTCTTTAGAAGGACGCATGAAGCATCTTCACATGCAGAGATTGAAAGAGTTAAAAGAGATCTTGGACAGGGTAGTAAGGAGTTAAAATTATTTGAAGAATATTTTAAAAATTGCAATTTTGAAGTGGTTGTTTTAGATTATGACCCTTCTTCAGGATTACTTATTGCTAGGGGACACGATGATTTGGGTGAATCTGGTTTGGTTGGTGAACTGGAGAATGATAGTAGACTTAAATTTTTGAAGTATTATGTTGGAAGAGATCCTTCCCATACAGAAAATGCCATACCTTTTAGATTACCTATTAGCGAGTATGCTGGTTTTATTGAAAAAGGGGATGGTGGTCTTATTAGGGCTGAAGGTAATTTTTATGGACATATATTGAACATTCCTTCTTCTGATGAACTTGGTGGGATTTGGGAATTAGATCAAGTAAAGACGTGATTTAATTAGTTTTTTTGTTTACGCAGCAAATTTGAGTGATTCTGTTTGTGTTAAAATTGGACTTCTTTCAGATAAAAAAGTATAACCATATAGTTTTTGTCCTTTTCTCATAAAATATCTGCTTGAGAATCCTTCTCTATGCTGATTATATGATTCTACTGATTTTAATAAACCAGCATCATTTGTTAATAATCCAATGGGTTGATCTGAACGCGATGCCATATTTACAGCACTGCATAATAGCTTGTAATCTACTGATGATAATTTATAATGTTTTCTTAAGCACATTAATCCTAGTTCTATCTTTCTGAAATTTAGATCTGTTTCTCCTTTATATCCTACAACTCTATCTTCTAGCCTACCTTTCAATGTACCAAAAGCAGTTTTTATTCTGTCAAAGACTTCTCTATTTTTATTTATATGTAATTCTGCAATTACTCCTTTTGTTGTTACAATTCCTTTATTTCTATCGATCTCTTTTATTAATTCTATAACATATTCAGCACATTCGTTGGGATGCCAATTACGATATTGTTTCTTTTCAAACATTCTTCGCATATATTCTTTTTCTTCATCACTCAAATCACAAGTTGGAGTACATGCACTAGTATCTAGAAATAAAAGACCCACTCTTGAAGCGCAATGCCCCAGTGCTCCCATATTAAGTTCAGGATAGCAATATTTTTCCCTTCCAAGTAAATGTTTGTTTTCTAAGGGTTTCATTCTTTAAGAAAAGTAACTGGATCCGATTTATATATGTGACCATTTGTACTAAAGAGTTAGTTTTATAAGAAAGAATAATAATTTATCTTCATGAAAAAGGGGTTTGGATTAGTTTATGCTTTTGTTGTGATTTTTGTTGTTTGTGGACTTATATATTTTGGAGAAAATGATGAAATTCCAAGGAATATTGCTTTCGCTGATTATAATAACGAATATTATGTCTCTTTAGTTGGGAGTGATAGTGATATTGGTAGTATTGATTCTCCTTTTAGAACTATTAATTATGCGGTTAATCAAATGAGTGCTTCTGGCGGGGATGTTGTTTATGTTATGGAGGGTAGATATTATGAAAGTGTGTATAATTTTGTTAATGGTGTTGATGGAAATCCAAATACTTTGATGGCTTATAATGGTGAAAATGTTGTTATTGATGGTTCTGAATTGATTTCTAATTGGGCTGAAGATGAACCTAATGTTTATGTGGCGCCCATTCTATTTCAATCTAATCTTATTTTTGAAGGTGATGACCAATTAATTGATGCGCTCGAACCAGATATTGGTTTTTTTGGAAATATTGGTGATGATTCTTCTGATGTAAATAAAATTATTAGTTCTTATTTTGAACAATTTTCTGGAGAAGATCTATCTGGAGCAATTCTTTATTTATATTACTCTTATTCTGAAACTCCTTATTATAGAACCCAGTATACAGTATCGGATAATGGAAATAATTGGGTATCTTTGGTTGGATTTAATTCTTCACAATATGATTTTGAAAATAATGACTATTCATTTGTTCTAAAAAATCACAAATTTTTCGTTGATGAACAAGATGAGTACTTTATAGACAATGTTAATTCAAATGTTTATTTATTTTCAAACTCTGCTCCAATGAATATTTATGCTTCAAAAATAAATAGAGCAATAGATTTTAGTGCTAAGCAATACATTAATACTTTTGGATTAAATGTAATAAAAAATAATGAAAGAGGCCTACATATTAGTTCTGGTTCCCATAATATTCTTGTTGAGGATATGCGTTTTTCTGATGATGTTGCCCAAAATATATACATTAGCCAATCTAATGATATTGAATTGAGAGATATTTCTCTTGAGAAATCAAATAGTTATAACATATACACTAATGACGTTACAAATTTAAATTTGGAGGACTTTTTGATTTATGGCGGAAAAAGTAGTTATGCCGTTTTCCTAGACAATACAGATCATTTTACTGTTCAAAATGGAATTTTTAAGGATTGTTTGAAATCTTGTTTTATCATTGATGAATCTGAAGATGGTTATGTTGATTATATTTCTTTTGAAAAAGAATTTTCAGATTATAGTTTTGATACTGGAGTATATATTCCGTATTCAACAAACATTTTTTTGTCCAATATTGAAACAAATTACGGCCTTGGTAGCAGTTTGCATTCTTATAGTTCTGAAGATATAGTTCTCGATAATTTTAATTTTATAAATACTATTGAAGAAAAGGGAACAATTCTTATTGGAAATACTAATTCATTTATAATTCAAAATGGATATATTGCCAATACATTATCAAGGGCAATTTCTATAACTCATTCTTTTAATGGTTTGATAGATAATATTGAAATGGTTAATGATCTTCGTGGTATTGATATTACTGGAGGTTCCGAATCTATTGTAGTTCAAAATTCTTATGCCCATGATACGCTTTCTAGTGGTAGTTCTGCTTTTTCAAGTCATCAGGCTAAACATATTACTTTTCAAAACAATGTTGTAAAGAATTGGTATGGAAATGGGTTTCTTTCAGAAGGATATTGGGATAATTACAGGGCAGAAAATATTACAATTAGAAATAATTATGTTTACCATGTGGGTCCGCAGTCTGATGATGATTTAGTTGATTCTTGGATGGCTGGTATTTGGATTTCCGATACTGATGATAGTACTTTTGTAGGTAATACAATTATTCAGAATAGGGCCATTAATTTAAGATTAGATTCTTCTAAAAATAATATAATAGAAAATAATGTGCTTATTGGTCAACATGCACAAGGACATGAACAAACAGAAGAAGAGATTTCTTGTTTTTATATGGGTGCTGGGGGAAATACTTCAACAGAGTATTATGCATTAAATAATATTTTTTCTCACAATACTCTTTATGGTTGTGGAAATGGAATACGTCTCGCCGAACTAGACGATTACGAAGGTGCTACTGTTGAAGATAATACAATAACAAACAACATTATATTTAACGCGAAAGATTATTATGTTTACCTTTATATTTCCCATCAAAATGCAATAGACAACAATATTTACTATGGACAAAATGGTAATTATTCTTTTAGAGATTATTCAACAGTAATAAATAACTTTGGAGAATATCAAAACCAAACAGGTTATGATTTATCATCAAGAGTTATAGATCCTCTTTTAGAAAACATTGAGCTCTATGATGAAATTGAGTTTTTTGAGAACAGAGGTAATTATTTTGCTCCAACCTTAGATGGTCCTGTTTGTGATGGTGACTCTTATGTTGGCGCAATTCCTTGTTATAATCCTTCTAATGATGAACCCTCTAGTGGTGGTTCTAACGGTGGTTCTAGTAGTAATTTTGTGAATGATAATTCTTCAGATTATGATAGTCAAACTCCAAAGGGTGGAATATCTACAGAGGCATTTTATGCTGCTATTTATTTTGTTCAATCACATACGATTGCAATGGTTTTGGTTATTGCTATAATAATTACAGTTTTGATTGGCGCAAATAGAATTTATTTTAGGAGGAAAAAGAAAGTTGGCCAGGTTTAATATGAAAAATTTTCCATTTTATATTGTAATTGTAGTAGCTTTTATTTTGATAATCTTTGGTAGTATTTATTATTCTGGTAATGAAGTTAAGTTTGCAGATTATAATAATGAATATTACGTTTCCTTAAGTGGGGATGATGATAATGGCGGAAGTCTAGAAAATCCATGGAGGACAATTAATTATGGTGTTTCTCAGATGAGTTCTGAAGGGGGCGATATTCTTTATATCAGGGAAGGTACATACCATGAATTAGTTGAAGATTTTGTTTCAGGAACAGAAGGTAATCCTAATGTTGTTAGTGGATACCCTGGAGAAAATGTTGTTATTTCTGCTGGGGAAGAGTTGATTGGATGGGAAGAAATAGCCGGAAGCGATATTTATAGAAATTATACTACTTGGACAAGTGAGCATACACGTCCAAAAAAATTGTTTGCTAATGATGAAACTATGATTTGGGCACAATACCCTAATGAAGGTGAATTTTTATATCCTAATGAAGAAAAAGATGGACCAATAACTTCTATTAGCTCGGATGGATTTAGAGATGAAGATTCAGATGATTACTGGATAGGATCGACTGTTGTTTTTTATGGATACGATGTTGCAGGGTGGGGATTTGGAGTAAACAGGGTTATTACTGATTATGATAAAGAATCAAAGACAATTTACTTTGATCAAATCGATAGAGATTTAGAAACTGACATCCCATTCATTATTAGGGGTAATGTACAGGAAGTAGATGTACCTGGCGAGTGGGCTGTAGATTTAAATTCACAAGAAGGGTATGTTTATTTTTATCCAGAATCCCCTATTGAAGACCAATATGTTATTGTTGCTAGTAGGGGTATGGCAATTGATTTAGAGTTAAAGAGTAATATTGAGATTAGGGGCATTTCGATTTATCATCAGAATTATGATGCACATTCTAGTCATGCTGCAGTTACAGTTGAAATTTCTGAGAATATAGTCTTAGATGGACTTGACGTTTCTCTTACTACGTGGACAGGAATCAGAATTAATGAAAGCATAAATGTAGTTATTAATGATATGATTTCTCAAAACATTGGAGGTTCTGCTATTTTAGTTTCTTCTTCTAATGACACTGTCTTGAGTAATTCACATATTTCTAATACTGGAGATACTTACCAAAGAAATTCTGCAGTAGGTTACCGTTATGATTGTGATGGAATAACTATCACAAACAATTATATTGGAGATAATCATTATAATTATCAAACTGGATTGGGCATATTTTTAGGATCTAAAAATGCTTATATTGCAAACAATGAATTTATGAATAATCATGGAGATTCTGTTCTTCTTGAAGACTCCAGGGATGATAGTCCAGATCATGTTGTAAAAAATATAATTTTTGAAAATAATGTGTTATATAATGCAATTTCCTCATATGCAGGTTCTCTGTGGTTGGATAATGCCCAGAACGTAATTGTTCGTAATAATTTAATTTATGGAACAAAAGGTTCTACTGCTAATGGGATTAAGATTAGTTCTTCAAATCTTAAACCAGATCCAAAACCCGGAGCTTCAAAAAATATTACCGTCGTGAATAATATTATATTTGACAATACTTATGGTATGTATGTTTATGCTAATGAATCTATTAATATTTCACATAACACTTTTGTTGATTCTCGACTTAATGGATTTGCAACTCTTAGAAACGCTGGAGATATAATATTTAAAGATAATTTGATTCAATCTGACCATGCAATTGTTAGAATAGCGGAGGATTCTATTGAAACACACAATCAATCTGATGATTTTGATAATAATTATTATGCACCTTCTTCGAATGTTACTTATCCCTATGATGATTCAATTACTGTAGATCGATTTATAATCGGACATTATCATTATAATTATCATTATAATTTTATTGAGTATCAAGATGCTTTTCCAGGACAAGAATTAAATTCCGTAAATGGTGATGAAGTTATTTTTGTAGATGAAGATGGTTTAGATTTTAGACCTATTGAAGGTAGTATTGTTTGTGGTGCCGCTTCAGATGGTTCTGATATTGGTGCATTGCCTTGTTATAGTCCTTCTAATGAAAATCCTTCTAGTGGTAATCCCAATAGTGGATCTAATGTTGATGATACTGAAGAAGATTCCGATGACTATCAAACTAAGACACCAAGTATTAATGCCCCTATTGAAGCATTTTACACCGCAGTTTATTTTGTGCAGTCACATACTATTGCGATGGTTTTGGTTATTGCAATAATAATTACTGCTCTTATTGGTGCTAATAGAATTTATTTTAGGAAGAAGAAGAGAAAAAATTATTAATTATAAAAAGAAAAAAATTAAGGCATAGGCCTTTTAATGGTAATTGGTAGAACTTGTTTTTCAAATTCTTTTTTGGCTATTCTTATGGGGTTGTAGTCAAGCTTTTCAAAATCTTTTTTTGTCATTTTGATTAAAACTGGTGCCCCCATTGCAATTTGTAAAGCTCTTGCTCCAATTATTCTTGCTTTTTCATATTGAGTTAGTTTCATTTTAGTACTTTCCTCAAATCTTTTGAAGCTTTTTTACTAATTTCCATAGCTCTTTTTACTTCTTCTCTAGTCATACCAACAGTTCCACCCATTTGCAATGCATTTATGTCTCCTTTTTCAGAAACTGCAACGCTTAATCTTGAATCTAACATATCTCCTTCATCAAGACTTGGATCAACCATTAAATCGTCACCGATTTTTACTACTGTTGTTGTTACAGGTAGTTTTGTTAAAGGTAGTGGTGTCTTTGTAAATTCACCAAATATTACTTGATCTCCATCTAACTTTGGTAGAACTGCAGATTTAAGTGCTGCTAATGCGGCTAATGCTGCAGTATCTATTAGATTACCATCGTTGTTTAGAGTATACATATCAAGGAAGATTGTCCAAACCAATTCACCCTTTTTTATACATAGTTTTTTTAGGTCAATCATCTTAGATTCTCTTATCCCCCTATCAACAATTCTAGCTATTTCTATTGCTTCGGGATTAGGTGGTCCTGGTTGAAAATTTGGAGATGACATTGGTAACAATTCTACTCCTGTAATTAGAACTCCTTCGTCAGGATTATCTAAAAATGGTGTTCCTACTTTCATTTTTATACCAGCTATTACCTCAGTATTTCCAATTCTAGCAAGAGCAGAACCTTCTGCTTTTTTTGATATTCCTAATTCTATTTCTATTGGCTTTCTATATTCGTCTTCTTTTCTATTATCCAATCTTGAACATTTTTCCTTTGTCATTTTTTCACTTCCTATAATTGTCCTTTAGTGCTTTTGTTTGCACTTTGCTTATCTCTTTACATGCTTTTTCTGCCATTTTGGTAGCTTCATCTATTTCTTCTGCAGTCATATTTCCGTCAAGTTGTAACAATGTTATTTTTCCACTTCTTGGCATTATAGCTACAGGCATGTCTGTTGCGCCTTCTTCGTGATCTTCTTCTTCTTTTGTAAGATCAACACAGATTTTATCTGAAACTTTTCCTACGGCTACAGATGCAACGATATCTTTCATTGGAATTCCTGCATCTGCTAATGCTAATGCGGCTGCATTTATTCCAGCAGTTCTTGTGCCTGCATCTGCTTGCGTGATATAGATGTAAACATCAACAGTTGTCATAGGATATGCGCTCAAATCTACTGAAGGATCTAAGCAATTTTTTGTTACTAGGGATATTTCAGTACTTCTTCTTGAAGGTCCAGGTCTCTTTCTGTCTGTTACAGAGAAACTCAAAAGATCATATACACAATTCAACCTTGCCCTTGTAGGATTTTGTAAAAACGCAGGGAATAATTCTCTTGGCCCATATACTGCTGCGTATGCTATGGTTTCACCCATTCTAAACATCGCACTTCCAAAAGCTCTTTTTATTACTCCTACTTTTGCTTCCATATCTCTTAATTGATCAAATTTTCTACCGTCAAATCTTTTCTTATATGTCATTTTATTTTCCCTCCAAGAATTTCTTAACTTCTTCAGTTAGTCCATTTTTGAAAGCTTCATCATTTACTTTCTTGACTGCTAAAGTTGCTTTGTATTCTTTTTCTTTATCTTGGTTTGAAATCCATACTTTACCATTTTGTCCAACCATGATGTTACTTCCAGTTCCTTCTTTTATCATTTTTATCATGCTTCCTTCTTTTCCGATTATTCTTGGAACTCTTGTAGTTTCAACGTTAATTAGTCTTCCACCAATAAGTTTTCTACATCCTGGAAAATTCATTGAAATATCTATAATTTTTGGTCCTTTAACTTCAGTTATTTTACCAACAATTATGTCTCCAACTTCGTAATAGTCGCTAAGATTTGCACCGTTTGGTATAAAATCTCTTGAACCATCTTTTAGTGGAATGCCTGCATTAAATGCTAAATCAATATTTATTCTCCACCCACCAGTTCCGACATCTATAACTTTACCGATTACCATGTCGTTTCTCTTTGGTATATATTTTCCTTTTAGTGGGGTAACTTTTGCAAGTCTTCCTTCAACTCTAAATGTACCTATTACTGAAGAAATAATATCTTCATTTTCTCTAAATGTTCCTTTACTTGGTAAATAATCCATTCCTCTAGCCAATATTTCGCCAGGAATTACTATTGTTCCATCTTTAATTAATATGTCTCCCATTTTTATTCTCCTGTATTTTATTCAGAATTTCCATTAAGTTTTTTCCTTTTCACTTACTTCTATCTGACCGTGAGTTAAATTGTTTAAGCTATCGAATAAATCGTTTTGCAATCCTGCTGGAACTTCTACAGTTATTAGAAGAGATCCATCGCTTAACCAATCTTCTTTTATTAAATTCCCAAATTTTTTTAGTATTGAATAACTCTGTCCTGAAAATTGTGATGGAATCTTTATTGCTAACATTTTAATTTCATAGCTTATTGGAAGTATTCCTCTAATTTTGTTTACAATTTCTTGGACTTGTTCTTCTGCACTTTTGAATTCATTTATACTTACTCTTATTTCATCCAACGCATTTTCTATTCTTTGTGGTGGATGGGGCAAGTTAGTTTTTGGATCAACAGAATTTCTTGCAATTAAGTTTATTATTTGCTTTCTTTTTTGTTCTCTTAGTTTACCTTTATACCCTGTTGTTAGTTGAATCTCTCCTTCTTTTATTATTATTTCTGCAACTTTGTTTTTATCTGTTGTTCCAAAAATCGTTTCTAGAAGGTTTTCAGATGCATGCTCCCCTTTTTTGATATCTTTGAAGATATCATTTGTTACTAAAGCCTCATCTAATGTTGACTCTCCTGCCTTGAAAGCTATTGCTTTTTCGCAATCCACTAGAACTTCAAAATTACTATCTTGTTTTTTTATTCTAGCTATAACTGATGATCCTACGTCTGTCATTTTTTTAAGTATTTCTTTAAGTTTTCTTTGTTAAGTTTTGTGAATTTTTTGTCTGCCTGTGTGATTATTCCTCCATCCAATCTCTCTAGGCTAAATTCTTTTCCTAACACCTTTTTTAAGGCCTCTACTGCTATTTTTAAGGCTTCTTCTTTGGATAAATTATCTCTATAATTCTTTGCAATTATGGATTTTAATTCGTCTTCAGATTCTCCAATTGCAGTTGCTTTGTATTCCCAATGAATCCCTGTTGGGTCTGTCAAGAATAATTTTGGATTTTTGTTCATACCTATTACTAATAACGAAACTCCAAAAGGTCTTGCACCACCATGTTGAGTGTAGGCCTGTTTTACATTACAAATCTCTTTTACTAGGCTGTAAATATCTATTGGTGAGTCATAAGTAACTCTATGTTGCTGAGCTAAAACTTGTGCTCTTTCAATTAATATCCTTCCATCACTTACTATTCCGGCTGCAGCTGCAGCTATGTGATCATCTATTTGAAACACTTTTTCTACAGAATTTATTACCATCAATGGATCTAAAGTTCTTCTATCTGCTATTAGGAGTACACCGTCTTTGAATACTATTCCTATTATTGATGTTCCTTGTTTTACAGTTTTTTTAGCGTATTCTACTTGAAGTAGTCTTCCATCTGGGCTAAACATACTTGCCCTGTCGTAACCCATCATCTGATGTTGTAAAGCATTATTTTGTTGCATTTTTATTATCCCTCCACGAATTTTTGTTTTGCTTTTTTAAGTATGCCTGAGACTCCTATGACATTAACTATAACTTTTTTGTTGTCTATTTGTTTTATTAAACCCAATGCTAGTTTTGTGTCATTTAGGTATTTTATGTTTACTTTTATTATTCCTTTGTTGTTTTTCCAAGAGTCTGTGATTAATTTTGTTTGTGCCCTTGATATTGTTAATTCGCCAAGAAATTTGAGTAAACTGTTGTTTATTTCTTTTTGCGCTATTTTTTCGTTTATTTTGTTTCCTAATATTTCAAAAACGATGTAACGCTTTTTTTCCCTTAAACTTGGCAATATTCTTTTCATTTGCCCTCAAGAAGATATACTCTCTCCTTTCTTCACGACAGAATTAGACTTAATTTGGTTTTTAAAAAGGTTTCTATTAGAATTATCTTCTTCTTTTTTTCTTTTTAATTGCTCTTCTTTTAATTTGCTTCTTTTTTACTGGTTTTTTCTTAATTATCTTTCTTTTGGTTACCTTTTTCTTTGGTTTTCTGACTATCTTCTTTGTTGGTCTCTTTTTTTTAGCAATTTTTGTCTTAGAAATAAGTTTTTTCTTGAGTTTTGGTTTCTTTTTGATCACCTTTTGCTTTCCTCTTTCTGGTTTTTTCTTCTTTTTTAGAACTTTTTTCTTAATTACTTTCTTTACAGGTTTTTTCTTAACTACCTGTTTCTTGGCTATTTTTAGTTTATTTTCTTTGATTTGTGTCCAAATAGGATACTCTGTCTTTGTGTAAGGCGATGCTTTCCAAAGTTTTACTATTTTTCCTTCTCTGATATCTATTCTAACTAAAGTTGAATATATTGTATTTTGAATGTAATTACCTTCTTTTAGAACAAATTGGATGTCATAGCTACCACTTGACCAGTTTCCAGTGAATTGGTGCATGAATCTCTTAAATTCTGCAGGACTCTCACAGTTTACTTTTCTTACTGTTATGAACTTATTTTTGTGATATGGAGCCTTATATGTCTCTCTTATCTTGAGTACTAACATTGGCTTTGAGAAGTTAATTTTTATTTCTTCATCCATTTTGAGTAGATATTCAGTGTAGTATATATAATTGAGAGAATATATAAATGTTTCGTGGAAATTGAGTGGTTTTTGGGTTATTTTAGATTAACTTTAAAGTAGTAATTTAAAGAAATGTTTATAAATAGAAATAATTTACAGATACTGGGTTAAAATGGGGTTAAAAAAACTATTTAAGGGAAAAGAGGATATAATCAGTCTTGAAAGTGTTAGGGGTGTGTTGTCTGGATTGGGTGTTGATTTAGCTGAATTGGATTTGCCCAACTTAGAGTTCACTAGTTCAGATGTTCATAGTCTCCAAAGATATGAAGCATATTTTCTGAATTTCGGGGTTAATATTATTCCATCGGAGTATGGAAGAAATCCTGAGATAAGAGTTAGGGGAATATATGAATCATTTCCTCGTTGTACTCACAAGGTAGATGGTGTATGGGCACCTGGGACAGCAAGTCAAACAAAAGTGGATTATACTAAGAAGTTAGTTTCCCAGGAAACAGCTGAAGTTAGTTAAATTTTCATTATTTCTTAATTCATATTTTTCTGTTGCAAATGTTGAAAATATCATTTTTACTTTGTATTTCTTACATAATTTGACATTTTGAGCCATTCTTGCAAGTATTTTTGGCCTTTCTTTGTCTGAAGCGTTCAATATATCCGAGAAATTGAATCCGATTGCTACGTTGTTTTTTTGAGCTATTTTACATAGAACTTGATTTAATCCTGCATTTCTAAAGAACATGTAATCTTTTCTTCTCCCTCTTTCCGGGCTTAGAAGAATATCTACATTTTTGTTTTCTAAAGCTAGTCTATTTATCTTGTCATCTCCACCTAGAATTATTATTGGTTTTTTTGCGTTTTGAATATCTTTTCTTAGTTTATTTGTTGTGGTTCTTATGATGTTTATCTTTTCAGTTTCTATTTTAAGTTTCTTTTCTATTTCTTTATCCTGAATTAGAGTTAGTTGTTTCATTGAATAAATTATTATTTTAGACTATTAAAGGTTTTTGTGAAAGTTTAAATATTTTGTCCGTTCACCCAATTTCATGGAAAATAAGTATTGTTGTAGACTGGCAACCGCTATTGGGCAAGATCGACTGCTTTGTGAGACAAGTAACTTTTTTGTTATACCTACACTTGGTTCAATGGGTATAGAAGGTTATCTTTTGATTATCCCTAAAGAACACCATCATGCAATGGGAATGATTCCAGAAAATCATCTTCCCGAACTGAACAATTTAATTTCTGATGTAAAGAAAATTATAAAATCTGTTTATGGTTTACCCACATTACTTTTTGAACATGGACCAAGAGTTGGAAATCTTGATTCGGGTCAATCTGTAGATCATGCACATTTACATATCGTTCCAGGTATTGATATTACTGAAAATTGGGCAGTGGATTTAATGATGAGACTTGGAGATGTTGGACAATTTTATAGGGTTGAAAGGGTGGAAGGACTTGAAAGGGGTGCTGATATGATTAGAAAAGGAACCTCTTATTTGTATGTTGAAAACACTTCTGGAATTAGGTTGTTATCTGAACAAAATTTTCATAGACCTTCTCAATATTTTAGGACAATGGTTGCAAGTAAAATTGGTTCTTCTGTTTGGGACTGGAGACAACATCCAGATTATAATACTTTAGAGAAAACTGTTGGAAAATTGAAAGAAAAATTTTAAATTGATTTTATTTGTTTAACAATATTTCTTAGGTTATATCCTTTTGTTGTGTCTACTACTAATAAATTATGTTTTTTGAATTGTGACTCTGTTAAACACATTTGAAAGATCTCTGCCTGCAAGTTCATTATTATCTTTTCTTTTGAATATTTTCTCTTTTTTAGTCTTTTTGAAAGCACATTTAAGTTTGTCTTTGTAACTATGCATAGATCTACGTATTTTTTTGGTAAATAGTGGCTTAGGTGTGAATCAAGTACCAAGTCCTTTTTTGATTTTTTAATTAGCCCTATTAAAAATTTGTTTAGTGTTTTTGTATCAACTACATAACAGCTTCTTTTTTTGTCATAAGACTCATGTAGTTTATATTTTTTTACTAAATTATGTATATCTATATATTTGTAGTTTAAGGATTTTGCCAGCTTTTTTGATAATGTTGTTTTTCCAGTTCCAACAGACCCTGTAACACAGATTGTTTTCATAGTTATTTTAATGAAAAGATAGGTTTTTAAATGTTTAGGAGTTCACTGAATAAAATGTCATTACAAAGAGCGGCAAAAGCGTGTGCTTGTTGTTGTGATTATCAAGCAGTTGCTTCTGGAATTTTAGGGAAAGAAGAAAAAGGACTTAATTCTCTTGATCATTTGAAAGTTCTTGAGTTAAGAGATAATTCTTGTTATGAAGCAATGCGGGCTTTAGAAAGAGAACTTGATGATGCAGAAACAATTGGTGATATAAAACCATTAAGAGATTTACTCACAATGTGTCTTGACTGTGATTATTCGGGTCCAATTATCTCAACTTATTTGAAGGATAAATGGGAGTCCGATCAACAACAGTCCCAATAAATTTTTTTGGACTTAGGGTAATGCAAGGTTTTCATTTATTTTTAAGTTTTTTTCATTTAGATAAGTAGAAATTTTTCTCTTGAAAAAATAAATTAGAATAACCAATAAAATGAGTAAAATAAGAGTAATATATCCTTTGTATATCAAAAAATTAAGTCCAAAGAAATAACCCAATCCCATCCAAAATAGTGCCCAAATTGTAATCCCAATAGTTGAGTAAACCAAAAAAACAAGATGTGGCATTTTTATCATTCCTGCAGGCAAAGAAACAATAGATCTTACAACAGGAAAACAGCGAAATATACAAACCCAGTATGCACCCTCTTTTTTAAATTTCTCAGATATTTTGAATAATGTATCTTTATTAGTTAATTTAGAAAAATATTTTATTCTTAACAACCAATTATAACCAAAAAGTCTCCCCAATAAATATAATATGTATGTTCCAATTAAATTACCCAGAACTACTACTATTAATACAAATAAAAAGCTTTTATCTGTAGTAAAAGATAAAATACCTGCCAAGAATAAAGATAATTCACTCGGGAAAAAACTTGCAAACCCATTTATGAATAATAGTAAGAATAATGCAATTAAACCATAATTAGATATTAAGCTTGTTACGTCCATTTTAGCTAATGGTGGTCCCAATAAATTTTTTGTTTGAAAGAACTTTTTTCAGATTTACTAAACTAGGTCCTATTATGTAAGTTTTTATTTTCTTTCTTGCTATTAGTTTTGCTGCAAACTGATCTAGAACAAAATGTTGTCCTGCTTGGAATTTTATTTTATTTATCATTTTTAGAAAGTCTTTGAAAGAAATTTTTTTAATTAATTTAGCGCTTTTGTTTGTTTTTGGATTTTTATCGTATAACCCTTTAACGTTTGTCATATTGATTAGATACTCTGCTTTTATTTTTTTGGCCACTTGTGCTGCATTTCCATCTGTAGTACAGCTTTTTTTGTAACCAAGGGCCCCACAAACTACAATATTTTTGCTTTTTAGTTCTTTTTTTACTTCTGTTAATCTAATTGGTATTGGTTCTTTTTTATTGAATATTCCATTTACTAATCTAGCATTTAATCTCGTAGCTGTTATCCCCAATCTTGAATTTGTAGTGTTGTCAAACTTCTTTTTCATGTATTTTCTTGCTGTAGAGCCGCCACCAACAACAATTACAACTTTATTTCTCTTTGAGAAGTTTGTAATTAGTTTTTTGAAATTTTTTAGGTAAGAATAATTAACTTTGTCCGGAACTACAATCGAACCACCAAGACTTATCACAACTTTTTTCATAAATTAACTTTGAAATTTAGTATTTTTAAAGATTTTTACCAATTCGTTACACTTTTAAGCTTTTTTACATTACCTTTTTTTATGATAATTGGGGTTACTGGATACTATTGTTCTGGCAAAGAAGAGATTGCCAGATTTTTGAAGAGTGAAAAATTTGCTCATTTTTCCTTGTCAGATGAAATTAGGAAAGAGTTGAAAAAGAAAAGGAAGAAAGTTTCTAAGGAAAATCAGATTGAATTGGGTAATGATATTAGGGAAAAATTTGGTGCAAGTGAGTTAGCTAAAAGAGTTGTTAGCAAAATTAAACCCGGAAAAGATTATGTAATTACATCTATTAGTAATAAAGGGGAAGTTGAAGAGTTGAAGAAATTACCAGACTTTATTTTGGTTAATGTAATCTCTCCACAATCAAATAGATTTGAAAGAATGGGTGAAAGAAAAAAAGTTGATGATCCTAAAACTTTTGAAGAATTTGTTAAGAGGGAGAGGGCTGAATTCAGTGAGATAAGTACTAGACAACAATTGCATTTAGTTGGAAGAATGGCCGATATAATAATTAATAATAATAAATCTTTTGATGAGTTTCATAGAAAAATAGATAGGATGCTTGCTGATTGGTATCCAAAATTCCACCTTGAATCAAGGAATGGAGATTAAGAATCTAATTGTACTCCTATTTCATATGTGTTTCCTCTTTTGATGTAATTTATACTGTATTTTATGCTGTTAGAAACGAGTTCTATTTTCTTATCAGAATCTGGTACTTTTTTAAGAAGAAGTAATTTTTTTAATTATCTACTGTAAACAATCTAGAATTATTTAAGAGTTGGTTTAATAATTTTTAGGGTTTTGTAAGAAGATCATCTAATAAATGCCCAAAACATTATAAATTCTTCCAGATTTCCCACATTATGATTAACCCAAATCAATCAACAATAAAAAATAAATTTGAATTAGTTGGTTATGAGCCTTACGGGGGTAATATTGTTAAAGTTGGTTTTTATCCTGCAGATTCCGATACTGGAATAGTTTTTTCAACAAAAAAAGGAAGTATTGTTGCAAGTTTAGATCACGCATCACAGTATAAATCTTCTGTTCTTTTACGTGATGGCGATTTGGGTGTTCTGCATGTAGAGCATCTTTTGGCTACATTGTATGCTTATGGAGTAGACAATTTAAGAGTAAATGTAGAGAGGCAACCATCAAAATCATTTCGTCTTTTAGAGAAAATTGGACTTAGTTCTTTTTGTGAAGTAGTTCCTAATTTTAAAGATAAAACGTATAGCTTATGCGAAAAATTGGACGATAATATTGAAGAACAAAATTCTCCAAGGAAATTATTAAGTTTAGGTAACAATGTGGGGGATTTAGAGAGGGATAGATTAATTTTTGAACCATATTATAAAAATGGACTTTTTATAGAAGCTACTACAGATTATCCTATTTTGGGAGAACAAACCGTAAGTTTAATGCTTAATGCTGAAACTTATAAAAGAGAAATTGCAAAATCAAGACCTTATTCAAAACATGCTGCAAGGTTACCTTCTTGCTTGATGGGTATAATAGCTGCAGCAGCAAATCCAAACTTTGGAATAGGTCATGGTTTTGATCCCGAAACCAATGTTTTATTACCAATTTATGATGAAAGTGATTTTCCTAAAATGAAATCTATTTATCAGAGTGCCGATGAACCTGCTAGACATACGATAATGGATAGGCTTGGTGCTTTATCTCTTTTGCCTGGAAGATTTAATGGAGTGAAAATTACAGCAAAGTTTAGTGGTCATGCGAATGATATTGCAGTTCTAAATAGATTTAGATTTTATTTTGTTGAGTCTTGATTTGTTTCATTCACTTTATTTTTTTAATTCTCGCCGAAGTTCTTTATACTTCTTGGAAACTAACAAGCAAATAATCTAGAATCATGTACATCAAATATCTTTGCTCTTGCTCCAGCGTCTAGCCATCCGTGTGCGTAATTTAAGGCTGCAAAGGCTGTAACAAAATTTCCCTTTTCTTGGAAATATTTTGCATCTTTGATGTATCTCTCAATCATATCTAGAAAATCTTCTGCTAGTTCTTTTTTTGCTATATTTTTTTTAGCTAATTCTAGAGCTTCTTCAGATATTTTGAAATATTTTTCTAATTTTTGTTTTGTTACTTCTTTTTCCATATTAAGGTAGGGGATACAAATTTTTTTAAATCTATGTAAAATTTTTGAAATATGAAAATATCAATTTCTGGAACTGCGGGATCTGGTAAAAGCACAGTTGCTAAACAATTGGCTGGTATTTTGGGCATGAAGCATCATTCTGTTGGTGATTTGAGAAAAGAGATGGCCAAGAAGAGAAATATGAGCTTAGCTGAGTTCAATAAAATGGGTGAAGAAAAAGATTTCACCGATAAAGAGGCCGATAATTATCAAATTGAATTAGGAAAGAAAGAAGATGGATTTGTTATTGATGGCCGTTTGAGCTATCATTTTATACCTGATTCTTTGAAACTTTTTTTGAAGGCACATGTTAGAGCTAGATCTGAGAGAATTTATAGTGAAGAAAGATCTGAAGAAAGATTTAGAGATTTGGGTGATGCTATTGCTTCATTAATTGAAAGAGATAAATCAGATAAGTTAAGATATGCTAAATACTATAATTTGGATCCTTCTAATGAATTACAATTTGATTTTGTAGTTGATACTACTTATCTTAGTGTAAATGAAGTTGTTGCAGAAATTTTAAAGTTCATTAAACAAGAAAAGATTATAAGTGCAGATTCTTAGAGCTTTTTATGGGGAAATTTATTAGTTTAATTTTGGCTCTTTTTGTTTGTTTTTGTTTTTTAAATATTATTTTCTTTTATGAGTCGTTTAATAATGAAGATATTAGAGAGTTTTATTTGACGGGTGAACTTTCTGAGGGGTACAGTTCTGATGAAGTTTCTCATATGAAAGATGTTAGAACCCTTGGTATGTTTTCTTTATTTCTTAATTTGGTTTTGCTTTTTGTTTTTGTCAAATTTAGAAAGGGAGTTGATTTTAGAAAGACAAGTACTTATTTATTTATTATTTTTGGATTGTTAGTTGTGTTTGCTTTTCTTTTCGATAATTTCTTTTATTATTTTCATTTGGTTTTCTTTGGTTCTAGTGGTTGGACTTTTCCTTCTAGTTCTAGATTGATTCAAGATTATCCTTTTGAGTTTTTTAGAAACAGATTTTTATTTCTTAATTTTCTTATTCTTTGCAGTGCTGTTGTTTTCAGGGGAGTAGTTTTTGAAAGATTTTCTAAGAAACCAAAGAGAAATTAAAGTCCAAAAAATTGCTCCAAGAATTACAATTAAAATGTAAAATAACTTTTGTGCCATGTAGTAATTTTGGAAAAAATAGTATTTAAAGTTTACTATTTTAATTTACCATTCTTTTTATCTTCTCTAATTCTTCATTAAGAATCTTAACTTCTTCCATTGTATTGTAGATATAAAAACTTGCTCTTGCGCTTGGCTCTATTTTATTTGCATTATACCATGAATGTACACAATGCATACCACTTCTAATCATTATATCTTTTGATGAGTTTAGAATTGAAGCTATCTCATGTGCATTTAGGTTTGGAATTATGAAATTGAATATTCCTCTTTCCCCATTGTATCCTACTTTTTTTATTCCTTCTGTGTCTATTGCTTTTACTAATTTGATTTCATGATCTTTTATGTCTTCCATTCCTATTTTTTTTAGGTATTTTGCTGCTTCGCCTAGTCCAATTATTCCTGCGTAGTTTTGTAGACCTGCCTCGAATTTTGCTGGCAATTTTTCTATTTTATGTTCAGTGTATGTTGAATCGTATACTGTTTCTCCACCTTTTATGAAAGGTTTCATTTCGTTTAGTAATTCTTCTTTTGCGTAAAGCACTCCAGTTCCAGTAGGTCCCAACATTTTATGTCCTGAGAAGGCTAAGAAATCTATATCTAATTTTTTTACATTAATTTCTTTATGTGGAATAGATTGTGCTGCATCTAAGAATACTTTTGTGTTATTTTCGTGTGCAATTTTTATTATTTCTTTTATTGGTAATGTATATCCATCTAGATTTGAAGTATGTACGAAACTTATTAAATCGAAATCTTTTACTTTTTCTTGGAATAATTCTAAATCGAATGTGAAATCTTCTTTTGACTTTATTACTTCGTGATTTTTTTCTTGCCAAGGCAGAAGGTTTGAATTGTGTTCTCTATCGGTTGTTAGAACTTTATTGAATTTGAAAGAGTTTGCTACCAGATTTATTGCTTCTGTTGCGTTTTTTGTGAATATTATTTGTTTTGAGTCTTTTGCTCCTATAAATTTTTTTATTTGGTTTCTTGCTTCTGTAACTTCTTTATCTACTTTCATCCCTAGTTTGTGTATACTTCTCCCACCACAAGAAGGATATTCATTATAATATTCATTTATTTTGTTTATTACCTGTGTTGGTTTTAGAGACATGCAAGCTGTGTCTAGGTATATTCCTTTCTTTAGAATTGGAAAATCCTGTCTTATTTTTTCTGTGTTCATAGAGATTTACAAAAATAACTTACTTAATAAATATATTGTTCTATCATTCGCAATCATTACAATCACAATCATCACCACATTCTTGACAATGACCTTCATCATCACAAAGTGGATCACCACAATCTACAACTGTTTCACTTGGTGTAAAAATACATTGTTCGGGATCTGCATCTGGCCCAACACAATTGTCATGAACTATTAGATTGTATGCAGAGAAACCGGAATAAACTAAACTTACCAAGAACAAAATTGTGAATATCCAAGATATAAATTCAAAATGATTATGAACTATCTTAGCACTTTTTGGGCTTTTTTTCATTAGAGTGCCAACTATTTTTCCTTTTACTTTAATATCAGTACCAGAATCACATTTCCTAAACGTAGTTCTCCTAAAAACACATTGAAAAGCCTCTTTAGCTAGTTCCCTGTGGGATGCTGAAAATATTCCCAGAACTCCGAAAACGATGAAAGTAAGTAAACAAATCATAGATATTTATTTTTTGTTCTGTTTAAAAAGTTTATGTAGAAGAAATGTTGAATAAATCATGTACACTTTTTTGTATATTATCAAACTGCCAATGAGGATATTCTTCATTCTGATCTAATCCTATATATTGAACTTGAACATCTCCATTAACATAAACTCTTCCAGCAGCCATAGTAAATGCTCTTCCAGGATTTGCTTTTACAGTAAAATTACCTTGCTGATTGAGATATAAAATTATCATAGCCTTTTTTTCATTATTTCTATCTTCTAGTTCTGCATCCCTAAATGCTTCAAACATGCTACTTCCTGCTTCTAGTGCCATTGCATTTCTTTTTTCTTCGTCGAAAATTAAGTCTTCGTTTATGTCTCCTCTTATTAATAGGGATCCTTGGAGAATGTTTCCGTATTCATTTAAACTTCCAACATTCCAAGGGCTGGAAGGTATCCTGCTTTCTAAATCGGTTATTGAATATGCTATATCAAATGGTGCTTCTGGTGAATTTCTTATTACAGATTTAGCAAATTTCTCTGGATTTCTTGTATTTACCATTGCTTCTATTTCGCCATGTTTACCTAAATTTACCCGGAAGACTTCTTTACTTCTTACATAACCTTGAAGAACTCCTTCATATAGTGGATGAGTCTGAATAACAAACTCTTCTGGTTTTTTTCTATGCTGTTCTATGTTTGCACGTGTGAGTCCAACTAACAAATTTGGAACTCCGATATACTCCCGACTCCAGCAGTGGTAGAAGGTAGTACCATGCTCTGGCCCCCTTGAAGAAACAACGGCTATTTCTCGCTTTTTTGCCATCTGAAGGAGAATCTAGCTTTATTTAAAAACATTACTATGGAAAGTCTTTTATTTTTGATTTCATTTTCTTTTTTATGGATCCTGTTGCTTTTCAGATTGGAAATATTGTAATAAGATGGTATGGAATCTTTTATGTTCTTGGTTTTTTATTTGCTTACTGGGTTACTCCCTTATTGGCTAGAAATATTTCTAAGAAAGATATGCAGGATTTTTTTCTCTATTTGATTCCATTTTCAATCATGGGTGGTAGATTAGCTTATGTTATTTTGAATTGGAGCTATTATTCTGAGAATTTATTTCAGATTCTTTTTATTTGGAATGGTGGAATGGCTTTTCATGGAGGTTTGATTGGTGCTGTTTTAGCAGCTTTGTATTATTGTAAGAAGAAAAATATTCATTTTTATGATTTGGCTGATGTTTTGGTTATTCCGTTAGCTATTGGTTTGGCTCTTGGTCGTTTGGGAAATTACATTAACGGAGAATTGTATGGGAAGGTTACTAATTTCCCTTGGGGTGCTAGCTTTGAAGGGGTTGAAGGTTTGAGGCATCCAACACAGATTTATGAATCTTTGAAGAATTTATTAATTTTCTTTGTTGTTTTAAGGGCGTATAAGTTGAAAAAATTCAGAAGGGGTTTTGTATTTTGGTTGTTTATTTTTATGTACTCATTTTTTAGATTTTTTATTGAATTTTTGAAAGATGTTGAACTATATTCTGGTTTGACATATGGACAGTGGATAAGTTTGCCTTTAGGAGTTATATCCCTTTATATGTTGAATAAATTAAAGTAAAGTTTATTAGTTGTTCTTTGTTCACTTTTTTATGACAAATAGTCCTTATATTATTGATCGTTTAATAATTGGCTCAGATATTGATGAACCATTGTTTCCTTTTTTGGAGAATTTTTGTATTTTTCATAATGATGAATATGGAACTAAGCTGAAAACTGAGGAGTTTACCGGGTATGATATGGGCAAAATTATTGGTGTTAGTAATGATGAAATTGTTAGGAGGGTTTTAGAATTTTATCAAACAGATTTATTCAGATTAATGGAACCTACTGAGGGTGCTGTTGAATCTATTCAAGAATTGAAAAATGCTGGACATCTTTTAATGGCTCCAACTGCTAGACCAGATAGTATAGCCAATATTACACATGAACAAGTTAATGACCATTTTAGATATAAAGGAAATCCTGCTTTTTTTAAAATAGAATATGGTAATACGTTTGGTAGCACTAATCACAGAAGGAAAAAATCTGAAATTTGTGAGGAATATGGAGTTAAGAGATTAATTGAAGATGGTCTGCATTATGCGAGAGATTGTATAACTGTTGTAGATAAAGTTTATTTGTTTGATGTACCTGGAAATCAGTGTAACGATAAAGAAGAGGCTGAATTGAAAGAAACCCAGATAATTAGGTGTAAGGGTTGGAACAGAATTTTGGAAGAAATATTTGGTTAATTTATTTTGGTAATCTTGAAAATTTTATATTAGGATAAATATCTCCCCTATTTTTCTTTCTTTTGTTAACAGATAAAAAACAAGTACGTATTTGTCCTACTTGTGGGAGTAAATTAGATTCTAAACCA
>Ga0233437_1000531_pt1 | contig 85522 bp, 60 predicted proteins | sample SI_122_August201_FD_182714 | JGI IMG/M metagenome (GOLD analysis project Ga0233437, IMG submission 182714) | Seawater microbial communities from Saanich Inlet, British Columbia, Canada - SI_122_August2016_200_MG | ecosystem: Environmental > Aquatic > Marine > Inlet | place: Canada: British... | reverse complement strand
CACTTGGCTACTTTCAAAATGCACGTGCAGATCAATAAACCCAGGACTGGCAAACAGACCATTCCCATTTCTTGTCTCTTTTGCTGCGATCCTTATTGCTGCCCCATCACTCGTCTCTGGCCCAACATACGCAATTCGTCCATGGCGAATCGCGATCATGCAGTTTTTCTGAATCTCCCCGCTACTAACATTCACAAGCGAGATATCTGTAATCAGAAGATCCGCTTCCTGCCTTCCCATGGCTACATGAACAAGGTCTTCCTTGACCTCATAGAGTGGTTTAAGCTCTCTCATTACGTTACGCCTCCTCTGTGTTGCTGTTGCCGGCACTTGCTTCATCCGCTGATGAGCCAGTCAGTAGTCGTCCCATTATTTCAACGTCATTGTCACTCAGCCCACATCCGTCGTACTCGCCAATGACTCGTCCGCGATAAAGGACGAGGATTCGGTGACAGTTTCCAAGAAGCTCCTCAAGATCAGGAGAGATAATAATAGTGCTCTGCAGAGCACTATCCTCTGCCTCGATTCGATCATGGATCCAATCCATGACTTCACTAGCTCCGTAGACGTCCAAGCACTTGGTTGGGTGCATCATGATCAGGATTCGAGGATTCGAATCTACAGCTCGTGCAATGATCATTCGCTGTATGTTCCCCCCTGACAGCGTGGCCACGGGTTGCTGAAGCCGCTCGAAACGCACACCGAAATCATCACGCAGTGTCTCGGCTTCGCGGAATACGCAGCCCCATTGCATAACGCGCATCCCGAAACGTTGAGAACTGAACTCCCCCATTCGTCCTAATGCAAAGTTCTCCGCAACCGAGAGATTTCCTATGGTGGCCTCATTCACGCTGTCCTCTGGGATGTAGGCAATTCCAGCGGCTGCCCTTTGCCGGACAGTAGCTCGCGTAACATCCATTCCATCAAGTCGTATTGCCCCTGCGCTTGGAGCGCGGATTGCACCGAGAATTTCAGCCAGTTCCTCGCCGCCGTTCTGCGGAAGCGCAGCAACACCAACAACTTCGCCATCCAGGATTTCAAACGAAAAATCGGAAAGCGTCTGACTTGTCAGGTTCTTAATCGAAAGGGTGGGAACATCACGAACTTCTGCAACGATCCGATCGCTTGTCTTAGAATTCCCGAACATCAGTCTTGTCAGGCTCACATCATCAGCATCTTCTTTCTCAACCGTGCTAACGAGTCGCCCGTTTCGTAACACACTGATGCGGTCCGCGATATCAAGGACCTCAGGCAGCCTGTGGGTGATGATAATCACCGTGACTCCTTCTGCCTTCAGCTCACGGAGCAACTTGAATAGCGCCGATATCTCAATCGGGCCGAGTGCAGACGTCGGTTCATCAAGAATGAGCAAATCGATACGCCGCCAGAGCAGCCGCATGATTTCGATCAGTTGCCGTTGAGAGATACTGAGGGCAGCCTGTTCAATTGTCTTGTTCAGAGGGAGCTCGCAGCCTAGCTTCTCCATCAGCATTCTCAGCCGATCTTCCGCTTCTCTCTTGCAGACAAAGCCCTTCCTGTGAGGTTCGTGATTGGCAATCACGTTCTCTAAGACCGTCAGTCCTTCGCCTAGACAAAGGTTCTGCTGGACCATCCCAATTCCCTGCAGAACAGCCTCGTGGGGAGAGCTAAATTTAACAGGTTCGCCTTTCCAGAGAACGCTTCCTCCGTCCGGCTCTAGCAGCCCGAACAGAATTTTCATCAACGTCGATTTCCCTGCCCCATTCTGCCCCACAAGTCCATGAATCTCGCCGCGGTCAATGCAAAGATTGATGTCACTATTTGCGTCTACGCTGCCAAATTGTTTCGAAATACTACGAAATTCTAAAATACTTGTGATAGTCCGTCACCTCACCCTTTCCTTTGCCTGAAACGGCTGTGCGAGAGCTGAAGGTCCTGCATGTTTCTTGAAGGTCACGATAAGCGCAATGATAGTGGCCAGATACGGGAGACTGGCGAGTAGATAGGATGAATCGACCCAACCTAAGAGCTGCGCTCTGGGCAAGAACGCGAGGACCCAACCGAATAGCAGAGCTCCCCCCAACAATCGTAGAGGACGCCAACCAGAGAAGACAACCAGCCCAACTGCGATCCAACCCTTCCCTGATGTAATTCCATTCTGCCAATGTGCAAACTCGCCCATCGTGAGAGCAGCCCCCCCTAGACTTACAATCATGCCACCGAGAACTGTCGCGATCCAGCGGATGCCTCGAACATTAAGCCCGACGCTCTCTGCGGCCATTGGGTTCTCACCAACAAGCCTAAGGCGCAGCCCCCATCTAGTCTTGAACAAGAAGACATGCAGCAAGACTGCAAGCAGGATCGCAAGGGGCACGAAAATATTGTGCTCCGCGAATGAGCGCAGCAATGTGTCCAGATGAGAGGTTAGGCCTGTCTCTCCGAGACGAAACGTCGGGAAGCCGTTAACTGGTTGCTGGATGTACGACTTGCCCAACACCTTCGTCAGTGAGCCAAGATAGAAAATCCCAAGTCCACTGAGGATGATCGCCCAATTGTGATACCTCCCTGCACGTTCGATCACAATAAAAGCATGGATCGCTGACAGTGTGCCGCCAGCCAATGCAGCCGCCAGCAATCCAACCAATGGAGACCCAGTTTCAATTGTTGCCACCGCACCAGCCAATGCTCCTACCAGCATAATCCCTTCCAGCCCAAGATTAAGGATCCCGGCGCGTTCAGTAAGCAGTTCTCCAATCCCTGCAAAAATCAGCGGCGTGGCCATCAGCAGCATTTCCGAAAATCCAGATAGGAAGAGACTCATCTTACCACCGTTGCTTCCTTACCTGCGAAGGCGAGGCGAGCCATAATGGCAACACCTAGCAACACTTCATAAACCCCCGCAGGAACACCAAGCTTGTTCAACCCTGTCGATCCAACAACCAGAACAGCGAAGAATAATGCTGCAATCGGTACCTTCTTCGGATCTGCATTCGCAAGCAGAGCGACAGGGATTCCCATATAACCCAATCCTAGTCCGATTCCGTCCGTTAATCGAGGTGTACCACCGCTTAGTTCTATCAACCCAGCAATTCCAGCAATGGCTCCTCCTAAGAGAAGCGAAAACATGATAATGCGCCGAATATTAACCCCGGCAAAGCGGGCCGTTCGAAGGCTACCTCCGTGTGTTCGAAGGTCAAAGCCTAATGCGAAATATCGCATGAAAACTATTACGAGGACTAGAATCAAGATCGCCAGAATAATGCCCGTGTGAATCTCACTGCGGGGCAAACCAGCGAAGGTGGCTGTCCGAGGAAGAAGCTTTGTGATCGGAAACGCGTATCCTTCGTCTTTCCAAATTACATTTGAGAAGTGGCGAACTATATGGATCGCTACGTAATTCAACATCAGTGTGGTTAGGATCTCTTTCCCAGCCATCCGGAGACGGATCAGCGCAGGAAGCAATGCCCAGAGCATCCCCCCTATAGCAGCTGCGATGAACATGAAGACCAAAACAAAGGGGCCTGCAAAACCACTAGTTAGTCGAGCAATGCTGTAAGCAGCAAGAGCTCCGATCATCAACTGCCCTTCTACCCCAATATTCCAGATGCCAGCTTTGAACGGCAGAAGGAACGCGAGAGCAGTCACTGTGAAGATGGCGGTACGTTCAAGAACTCGGGAGAGTCCGTAGGGATTGCCGAGCGAACGCTCAATTAGCGCTATCCACCCTTCGATTGGGTTAACTCCGACCAAGATTAGTAGAAGAGAGCCTGCACCAATAACCAGTACAGTCAGCCCGAGCCAAGATTTCCACGCTTTCATAAAGTTCCTTCCGCTGGTCAAGCCTCAATAGAGCTACTAGGATATCGAACCTTTGTGAGAAGAAAACGGTGGCGCATACTTGGAGATCAGTATGCGCCACGTCTTCCCAACGTAATTACCTAGTCATCGAGTCCGGGAAGGAATTCCATAGATGTCAGTAGTTCAAGCTCAGACAACTCTGGAAGAACGACGAAATCCCCAGATGCTATTTCCTCTTGAAGTGCCCATATCTCTCTTGCGATATCCAGTGTGAGGAATCCTCCCAGAGGACCGAGTTCGACCCTTGGCTCTCCCAGCATGTGCGCCCATGTAGATCCTGCATCCCAAGTGTCATTAATCAAGCGCTGAATTCGGTCAGCGTAGTACGCGGTCCAATCAATGACTGAGTTAGCAACGTTCGTTGTAAGGCCAAAGGGTGTGTTGTCACGCGTGATACCCCACGACAACACACTTCGGTCTTCTGCAACCTCGATCACCGCTGTGCTATCAAGGGTCGAGTTGAGAGCGACTGCTCCACCAGATATGAGCGTCCTCGCAAGCAATGCTTCTTGTTCAGGATTGAACCACGGGTTATCCGAGACTGAGCCAAGCCATGCTACCTTGGCCGGGATATCGATGCCCAAACCATAGCGCACGCCCGCAACAGCAGCATTAGCGTTCCTTACAGTCAGCGGGAACGCAATCGAGGAAACGAGTCCGACAATGCTGTCGTCTGGCAAGCTACTCATGGCAAGCAAGCGCCCCACTGCAACCCCAGCGAGGAAGTTACCTTCATAGAGACGAACGTAGTAACCTCGCACATTGTCTTTGGGTTCAATGACGCTTGGATCGGTGAATTCCCACATTACTTCAGGGAACTCGTCTGCCAGAACCGCAATGAATCCCTGATACGTTGCGGAAGCAGCAAAGATGATGTCCACGTTGTCGCTTAGAATCATGTCCCTTGCCACTTCTGTGAACATTGGATCCCAAACTTCCTCTTGAATCACAAGCTCCACATCATCGCCATACATATCAACTGCAGCTAGCATATTCTCGTAGTGAGTTTGTGACCACCCTTGATCATGAATAGATCCAATCAGGATAAGCCCGACCGTAGTCTTACTTTCGGCAACTGCCGAGACGAAAAGAACCACAGATAACCCGATCGCCAACCATAACATCACTCTGAGCCGCATATAATGCCTCCCTTATAGTGTGCCGCCTGCTCTTTATGTTTTCTAACGCTCACAGACACCGCGCGCAACTATGTGACACTACCACAATTGGCGTCTGGCAGTCAAGCTGTCAGACAGGCAACGTAATCTCTCCACCCTTCTTTTCTAGTCTTGACCTTCACCCCCCAAACAGGTCCACTTATAGAGCTAGTCTAATCCACCGCGACCCTGCCTAGCGATGGTTTGGTTGATCCAGATCAGTAAGTGCGAAGCTATCCACGCTGGAGCAACTTTTCTCAGCGATGCTTTGGATAGTCTCCGTTTCGAGAAACGCAATCAGGTCATCGCGGATGGGATGCCAAGTCGGTGACACGCGGCATGACTTCGTTCCATCACAAGCCGCTGAATCGAAAAGACACTGCTTGCGAACATCACGCCCATCGATCGCCTGGCCAACGACCCTCAAGGACAGCGTTCTTGAACGTTGTGCAAGCCGGTATCCGCCGCTTCTCCCAGCCTCGCTCGGACAAGGCCAACTCTTGTCAACCGATTCAGCACTTGTTTCAGGAACGGTATTCCGGAATCAATGCGTAAGCACAACTCCTCCGCTTTCCTCCACTCTTGAGATCCCTGCCCTGTCAGCTCAACCAGGACCTCCACAGCCAACCCACTTGCCCGGCTCATCAGCATTTCAAGCACAATCCTTGATACGTTGATCAACATATCATTATTTACGAAGGCACTTTGAGACAATAATCTACGGTCTTGATTCGTATGGAAGAGTGCTACCGAAGGCACTTTACAGCCTGCTCCTGCCAAACGCTACCAAACTGTGGCCAGAACTAGAGTTCTACAAGCAGTCCCCAAGGCTCCAGGTCGTCGAACTTTCTCTCGCTTCTTCTTCCAGGAAGCGAGTATGTTCTGTCCAAGAAGTTCTTGTGGAGTTCCTTAGCTGGCTAACGAAGTTCAAAAGTAGTCCCGTAGGGGGTGCATGCGCAAACGGAGTGAGGCAAGTGCCTCGCTCCGTTTTGCATTCCCGTTTGACTGTCGCCTCGATCCCCTGAGTTCGCGCAAGCGAACTCGCAAGCAACCCAATGGCACATTGGGTTGCCGGGTTCAGAGTCCCACGCTTTTTCATTTCGGGCGTGCATGTGAAAGCGGGGCCAGTTTTTGGTCCCGTTTTCTCATGATGCTTCCGACTGGCTTCTCGATCCCCAACGAATGCAAAGCATTCGCATTTGCATCCATTCAAGCACGACGTTTCGCAACCATTTGCGACGTTCTCCGAAGGAGAACTCGAGACGTGCGCAACGCGCACGCGAACTCAGTCCGAACGCCATGCGTTCGCAAACTCACAAGCAACCCAATGGCACATTGAGTTCCCGGGTTCAGAGTCCCGTAATTCCACCCTTCGGGAGTCCACACGAAGACGACGTCATTCTTTGCTCAGCATCTTCGTAGCACCTCCGACTAGCATCCTCCCTTCTTGAGGACTCGCATTACCTCTTTGCATCCATCTGCCGAATTCATTTACGGTGGCCCAGACAACCAACTCTCGGAGGTTCACAATGATGAAGAAAGTCGTACTAGCAATTGCAGCTCTATCTCTGGTAGCCATCGCAGCGTTTGCGACCCCAATTACCGGTGACATTCTAGGAGCATGGGTCAATATTGATCCAGAAGCGGATGGATTGGCCCAGATCACCATTCTGCCCTCTGAAAGCGGCGGACTGAATGTCTTCGGATATGGCGTGTGCTCGCCGAGCTTCTGTGAGTGGGGAGCCACACCGCTAGTCCTTGTGGGGATGGCGCCTGACTTCGTAGAGGAATGGGGTGTTGCTGTTTGGGATGACGCTCCCTTCATGACGATCATGACGCTTCGACTAGAAGGAACCATTCTTGTCGCCGAGATGTTCTCGTATATGACAGACGGTACCGGAATTCCCCGGCGTGAGCTTGTGCTGCTACGACAGGTTCTGTAATACGATAGATTGGTGACGCGCGGCCGCTCGTGATCATTGCGAGCGGCATCGCAGGGCACAGCTCAACACGAACAGATGACATTAGGGGAGCAACACAATACTCTTCTGAGTCGCCCTCCGCACAACTGCTTCACAGTTCCAGATTATCAATGAGGTCCTGGTAGTGTTATCATCCGTATTTAGGAGGAGAATCTATGAAGCGACTACCTCCCATCGCGTTGCTTGGTTTGGCATTGGCCCTGTTTGCCATCACTTCGTGTACACGCCCACCCAATCCTGATAACCTCATTGAAGCCCTATTCGCAAGTGTGGATGAGGCCTCAACCCAATCCGCCATCGAGGCGATCGTTGCAGCGGAGCTAGATCCTGAACAAGTTGCCAACGCTCTTCGCGAAGGCCCTTCGTCGTTTCACTCTCTTGAGCCAGGCTGGCAGATTCACGCGTTTCCCTGCAATGATGGCATCACACGCAACGTCCACCTGTTCGTCCCCACGTCATACGATCCCAATGTCAGACACACGCTGCTGCTGAGTTTGCACGGTGCCGTCAATCAGCCCGCCTACACCATTGACGAGTTCACGTCACGCTACTCAATGTGGGAATCCGTCGCAGAGCGTGATGGGTTTCTAGTACTGATGCCTCACGGCGATGAGAAGGCGACATGGTGGAGCGAGAGCGGGCGGCAGTACATCCACGACCTTCTGCAGTGGGTCAAACAAGTCAGCAATATCGATGAGAACAAGGTGTTCCTCGCCGGATTCTCAGACGGAGCTGCAGGCACTTATTGGATGGCGTTTCATGACCCCACTGCCTGGGCGGGCTTCATCCCCATCTTTGGCAGCGTGTCTTCCCCTGAGCGAGGCCCCTATCAATGCTATCCCAGCAACCTCAGACACCGTCCTATCCTCGCCAGCAATGGGAATGGAGAACCCTATATCCGGATTGAGTTCTCGCTTCAAACCCAGCTACGAGACCAGGGAGTGCTCATTCCCTGGGTGATTCATCCCACAGAACACAACTTGTCGCAAACCATGCCCTATGAACAGGATCGATCGGCAGCTTTTATCGCGCAGACCTCACGCGATCCATGGCCCACAGAAATCGAGTGGAGAACAGCGACGCTGGATACAGGACGCTGCGACTGGATTCGCATCAATAACCTATCCGATAGTGAAGCACTTGACCGATTTGAGGACGTCAATCTCGGATGGGAAAGGGAAATCTTTCACTTCGGTGCTGGGCTTCAATATCAAGGCGAGGAGCGAGGGTTCGAGGTCGCGGGCGTTGAGCCAGGATCGATTGCCCAATCCATAGGGCTAAGACAGGGCGATAAGCTCATGATGCTTGGAGAAGAAGCCGTCATCACCAATACTGACATTGCCAATGTGATGAATCGTCAATTGGCTGGAGAGCCCTTGACTGCAGAAATCATTCGTGATGGCGAGCCGCTGTCGCTTGAGTGCACGCTTCCCGAGATCCCCGTCATCTACCGCCGTGACTTGCCCACAGCCGAGATTGCTGTGCAGGCATCTGGGAACATCATTAGCGTGCGAACACAGAGCGTAGGCAGTTTTCGCATTCTCGTCAGCAGCGCAATGTTCGATCTCTCACAACCCATTCGTGTGGCGTGCAATGGGGACAACGTTTTTGATGACATCGTTCAGCCAGATTTGGCATTTATGCTTAAGCAATGGCTGGATGATCGGGACCGATCCGCAGTCTTTGAAGGCGTCATTAAGATTACTGTCTCGCCGGCGCTCGACGAATGAGCTCTCCGTCATCGTACGGACACAAGAAGAATCGTTGTGAGATGGTAGCACTGGCGTTCGTCCTAGATTTGGCAGGAGAACATGCTACGATAACGGCTGACTCAGATGGCGGTTAACTGACAGGTTAAGTAGAAAGAATCGGAGGAATGTATGCTGCGCTCTCTTCAATTGGTGAATCGTTCGCGAATCGCCCACGATCTTGCGGAACTCGGCGTGTCTCCTGGAGACACAGTAATGCTCCATGCATCAGTGGGCGCAATTGGGTGGATCGTCGGAGGACCCGAAGAAGTGCTCGGCGCAGTATCTGATGTGCTTGGTGAACGCGGCACTCTGATGATGTATGTCGGATGGGAAGGATCGCCTTATGACATCATTGCCGGAGCAAACGAATTGCCACCCGCATTGCTGGAGATGTGGCCTGCATACGATCCGGCGACATCGCGGGCGATGCATAGCTGGAGCGTTCTCACTGAATATCTGCGCACGTCGCTCGGAGCACGCCGCAGCAGCCATCCCGATAGTTCGTTTGCTGCCATCGGCGCCAATGCGGATGAGCTAACGCGGAATCATTCGCTGCAGTATGGCATGGGCCCGCATTCCCCCTTGGCCAAGCTGTGCGAAGACCACGGGAAGGTCCTGCTTCTTGGCGCGCCGCTATCCAGCATCACGCTTCTGCACCATGCTGAGCATCTCGCCAATGTACAGGGCAAGGAAGTTGTGCACTACAAGATGCCCATCCTCCAAAACGGCACCAAGACATGGGTGGATATCGAAGAGTTTGCGACGACCGGATGCTTGCCGTGGCGAGGACCAACAGACTTGTTCGAGGCCATCGTTCGCGAATACATCAAAGAGGGGCGAGGAAGCATTGGCAATGTTGGTGCGGCATCGAGTTATCTGTTCGACGCGAAGGATCTTGTTGCCTTCGCCGTCGACTGGATTGAGACGCAAGTCAGCAATCCAGTGGATGACGATGTCAGTGTGTCAATCCGCCCTGCGGACTCATCCGATCATCGACCACTTGTTGCGCTACTGCGTGCGATGAAGGAAGAAGCCTCCAGCAACCAGACGCCCGAGTCCCAGGCATCCAGAGCAATCGACGAATGGTTGGAGACAAACGACCAGCGCGTGTTCATTGCCGAAACCGAGCGAGATATCGTCGGAATGATCGTTGCAACAGTTGTGTCAAAGCAGCGTGGCGCCCTTGACCATGCATTCGTCATGCCCGAACACAGACGACAGGGCGTTCTTCGCGAGCTTGAGATGGATGCATCCGCGTACCTACGCGAAAGCGGATGTTGCGATGTTGAGGTGCATGTTGGTGCGCAGAACGGCGCAGCTCGAACGGCATGGCGATCTCTTGGCTATACGCCAACCATGGAATCCATGGAACGTCCCTTGTGAGACGGAGACCAGATCATCGATAGGAACCGATGCAGCTTCGTCGCAGTTGTTCTGCAATAGTCCCGGTGATTTAATCTATTCACGCAGTTAGTGTTCGCGGCGCGCTTGACAGGCTATTATCTTCATCGTATATTTCCGATGGTGATTGCAATGAAACCGATTGTCCTTCCAAGCGATACGGAGCGCAAACTTGTTGAGATCTTCGCTGCTCTCGGCAATCCAGCACGGATGCACATCCTTGAAATCCTTGCCCAGAATCCGGAATCAATCGTTGCCGATCTCGTCGAGCAGCTTCCGTTGGCTCAATCGACCATTTCACAGCACTTGCAGGTGCTGCAAAGGGCAGGCTTGATCTATAACGAGACCGAGGGCGTTCGCCGCTGCTGTCGCATTGATGTCAATGTCATCGCAGAATTCGCTCAGCATGTTGTTGGTTGGACACACAGTCTTGCAACACGGACTGCACATGGTTGTCTCGATGGAGGCTCCTCGTGCAGCCGCTAGCGCAAATCTGGGCAATCATCCTTGAAAACTTGTCCCACGTATGGCCTCTCCTCCTCATCAGCATTCCGCTTGCTGTCATTCTTCGCGTCTCGGGTTTGGCAAGCCGAATGAAGGGAGCGTTTAGCGCTCGCCCAATTGTCGGGATCCTCATCGCAACAGCTGCTGGTGCATTCGGCCCGTTCTGTTCATGCACAGTCATCCCCGTTGTCGCATCTATGCTGATCGGTGGCATCCCGCTTGCACCGGTGATGGCGTTCTGGATCGCTTCACCAACAATGGATCCTGAGATCTTCTTCATGAGCATCGCCTTCCTTGGGTGGAATCTGGCAATCGCCCGCCTTGTAGCGACGCTGCTGGTGAGTCTGTCCGCGGGATTCTTTACGCTATGGTTAACGCGGCGCGGATGGATTGGAAGTGACTTCCTTCGACGGGGGGCCATTAACTCGACCAGCTCAGTTAGCTTCTTTCCACGTTTCCGCCGAGCATTCGCAGCACTATGGGCACGAGCGAAATCAGTTTTCCCGTCGTCACGTGGATGCCCCACGACTCCGGGGGCTGGCCCGGCAGTCGTTGGATGTGGCTGCACCACACAAGCCTCAACGCATGAGCATGTACACGGTTCACCCTGCTGTCAGGAAGAGGCGATTAGTCCCGTCGCATCTCCAGCCTCGGAAGCCATTGCCTCAAGTTGGCGCAAACAAACACAGCGCATACTCAAGGAGTCCGTCTCAGCCACAATCTGGGTCGGGCAGTTCCTTGTGCTCGCCTTCTTTCTTGAAGCACTCATCAGGTTGTATGTCCCGCAAGAGCTAATTGTCCAATGGATCGGATCCTCGAATCCCCTTGCGCCAGCACTCGCCGCCATTGTCGGAGTACCACTCTACACAGGCAATCTGATGGCACTTCCACTGATTGGCGGACTGCTTGAACACGGAATGGATCCCGGAGCAGCACTTGCATTCCTGATCGCTGGTCCGGTCACAACCATCTGTGCGATGACGGCAGTTTGGGGTGTGGTGAAGCGCCGAATCTTCGTGCTATACATCGGCATCGGATTGGTTGGCGCACTTGTCCTCGGATATGGATATAGCTTCTTGTCCGTGTTATTTGGGAGCTAGTCAATTTCGCCAAGAATGATCTCCCATGTGCTGACGTCCAACCTCGGCGTTTCATTGAACCGATCGTTGCGACTACGTGTCCCTCGCCGATCTTGGAGCCGTGGCGTTCGTTGCGGATGAAGCCTGCGGACATGATATACTTCCGCACGGTGATGAAGTGAAAGCGACAAGAGCAGTATCCGTTCTTCTATTGACACTATTGCTTGGACTGCCGGGCTGTTTTCTATTCGACTCAGCAGAACCCACCCTGACTGCCGTGATTGGCCCTGTGCAGGGGCATGTGCCCTATAGCGCACAGATCGTCGCCACTGCACCGCCCGGCACATTCACGTTCACATTGCCCAACACCACTATTGTGCAAGATAGCGGCGTACTTGAGGTTCTCGTGGATAGCATCACGTGGTCAGCCACTGTTACATGGACAGATGGAAGCTCACTAAAGACGACGACGGTCACTGCAACTGGAAGCAATGCACGCCCAACGATCAACCGCCCTCTCATCAATGGCGTTACCAGCCAATGGTTTCTCAAGCCAAGAGAGCAAACGTTGATCGATTTTTCCTATCGCCCAGCGTCTATGACTTCACCCACGACAGGCGTGCACTATGACGAGGAGTGGTCGATCCACGAAATCGTAGTGATGTGTAGTGAGAAGCTCCTATGCAATCAACGAATACGCGACAGCATCTACTGTCCTCCCTATGAAACCGGCGTCTATCACGCCATTTTCAAGGGAGCGCTTCATGAGAATGCGTGCATCGTCTATCCAACGAGCACCTACGAACCAAGTACAAACGGCATCCCCTATGCTCCTGTGCCAGAAGAAGGCTACACATACGACACCGTGCAAAACCGCAGTGTGTTCAAACGGGTCGTCTTTCCAGCACAGACAGCCATCATCCGCGTCGTGGTTCGCGATCATTTTGGCCGGATGACGAGCAAGGAGTTCGAGATTCCCGTACTTGCCTTGTCCTATACGCAGCTTCCAACATCCTACGAGCCCAAGGCGTCGTCGGGAGATCTGTTCTCTGACGCGCAGTATTTCGTCGCTAGCAAGGACGAAACAGTTTTCCATCAATCCTGGTGCTACCGAGCATGCCTCATCCCCGAGGCATCGCGCGTTTATTACGCAGACAGTCGACATGCTGAGGAGTCAGGGCGCACATTGGGTCCCATCTGCCTGGTTGGACAGCCGGGCCCTTGCGCTTGCACTGGAATCAAGTTGAATTGTGAAGACTTCGATTCACAAGCAGATGCCCAAGCATGTTTCGAGTATTGCCGCAGCATGGAGTATGGCGATATCCACGGACTGGACAGCGATAATGATGGCGTTGCCTGCGAAGACTTGCCCTAGCCTACGCAATAAGCATCGCCGAATGCGCAAAACAAACCGCTCCTGTCGCGTTTGGCGCGAAGGGAGCGGCCATCGTATACGACGCTTTCTGCCTATGGATTTACTGTTATATCAACGATCGCCTGATCTGAAGCACCCAAGTCATCGGTGACGGTCAGAAGCACGCGGAAGATTTCCGATACACTCTGAACCGTAAACTGATGTGAGGCAACAGCAATCGTAAACGAGGCTGTTTGACCATCGCCGAAATCCCAAGCATAGCTGGCAATTGTCCCATCTGTATCCACTGATGCAGATGCATCAAAAACAACAGTGAGCGGGGTTGTTCCGGTCGTTGGAACTGCCGTAACACTGGCCACAGGATCGATATTACCTATGTAAAGACACCCAGCAACAATGAGCAACATGCCAAGAGCGATCCCAGCAGCCGCGAAAGATCTCATTTTCATAATTCCCCCTTATAGTCATCTCGTTCAAAAGCCCGTGGAGCATCACAAAAACAAGGGCCATTCCATCACTCCACTTGTACCCGACTCCCGATTTTCACTAGGCATCCGCTGTCCATTCCAACGCAGACAATGGTCAATCCCGACGCTGGGCCCTGGCTCTGGCCGAAGACAACTCACAGACAAATGCGTCCTAGCATGACAGTTGCAGCCTTGCCACTGTAGGCATCTTCGCCAAAGCAAACAAATTAACCCTGCACCGCCAACTGCAAGTAGGGAATCGTGACATCATCACTCCGAATTGCGACAGACCTGGAGTTCATCCTTAGCTATTCCCAATTGATCGATGTCCAGTGATGCAGTAGAGGTATCCAATACTGATTCCCAAGGGATAGTGCCCTTGATAACAGCCATTATGATCCTGGCCAGCCACAATCGTTGGATGACATTCTCCAGGAGGCTGACCGTTGTATGTGCCAAGACAAGACAGAATCAAACCAAACTCAGAGCTAACCCGTTATGCATTGCTTGTTACGTCAAGGCTGAAACCGCGCTCCCGGAAAAGCGCCTGACACGCCTCGACAGCTTGAGGATCGAAGCGTGTTCGCTTGTGTGCCTCGATCTCATCCAATGCGCAATCGATCCCTAATGCCGGACGATAAGGTCGGTGAGACGCCATTGCTTCCACGACATCAGCCACCCCAATAATCCGGGCTTCAATGAGCAGGTCCTCGCCAGCAAGACCTTGCGGATATCCAGATCCATCGAGCCGCTCATGGTGCTGATGCACGATTTCGGCAATCGGCCACGGAAGATCAACTGACTCCAGAATCTTGAAGCCAGCCTCTGCGTGCGACCGAACTATCTCAAATTCGATGTCAGACAACTTGCCTGGCTTGGACAGGATCTCTGCGGGGATACCAAGTTTGCCGATGTCGTGGACCAACCCGGCAACGCGAACACCTTCAATCGTGGAATCACCTAACCCAAGAGTTTCCGCAATTGCCGCTGCAATCCGAGCAACGCGCTGCTGATGTCCCGCTGTGTATGGATCACGTGTTTCAATGGCGTTTGACATCGTTTGGATGATGCCGTCAAAAGCGGACTTCAAATGCCTTGCCTGCTCTTGGGATTCTTGCACGAGTTGTGAGTTTCTTACAGCAATTGCCGCGACATTGGCAAGCCCGGCAAGCAGATCGATTTCCTCCTGCATGAATGCATTCGGGTAACGACTCTGAAACTGAAGAACACCGATCGCCTCTCCTTCGGCCATCATCGGCACAAGGATCTTCGATCGCACCTCCAATACCTGCGTACTCTCCGCACTGCACAGCAATCGTGGGACACCGCGCTGGCAAACCTTGCAGTCATTATTGTTCACGTCATGCTCAGAATCGCAATCGGCGATCACTTGAGGCTTCCCTTCCAGTACCGCACGCTGAAGCAACTCACCCTCAGTGTTGAGTGGATATGCCTGCGCGACGTCAACATCAGTTTGCATGCCCTCAATAGCCGCAAACACTGGTTGAATCTCCGAACGTATCCGATCGACTGCGCACAGAAGCATTGCGTCGTGCTTCACAAGCCGGCACGCATGCTCGTGAAGAACACGATACACCTTGGTTGCCTCCGTCGTTGCCCCGAGCGCAAGAGTCAGCTCGTTTGTCGCTGTCTGGCGTTCTAGCAGACGAGCAGATCGATCTTCTTCCTTTTTGCGCTTCGTGATGTCAGTGAGCAATGCTAGGGTAGCAGTTTCACCCTCCCACTCAACAGCACCTGTTGAAACAGTAACCCAGCGTATGGCTCCATCCCTCGTTTCCACGCGAAAATCGTATTGCGCCGATCCACCCTTCCCACTCAAACGACGCTGATATTGGGTCTCAACCATTTCCCGATCGTCAGGATGGATGAGTGTGGGCATTCTCTTGCCAAGTAGCTCTTCCCCGGACCATCCAAACAGTCTTTCAGCTTCAGGATTCGCAGCCCGGATTACGTAGTCGGAAATGACAAGAACTGCCTCGTTGGCCTGCTCAAACAGATTACGATAGCGCTCTTGACTTGAGCGGATCGACTTCTCCGCAGCCGCCCGTTCAATCGCATAGCGAATTGTGCGAACGAGAAGCTCTTCATCGAATCCACCTTTGGCGAGATAATCCTGCGCGCCTCGCTGGATCGCCCCAAGAGCGGTTTCCTCGTCATCCAATCCAGTGAGGACAATGATCGGTGTTCCCTCACAGCGTGATACCACGCGATCAATCGATTCCAACCCTTGCGAGTCAGGCAACCCAAGATCAAGCAGTATTGCATCCGGCACATCTTGGTTGATTTCATCCAATGCATCACTGAGCCGACCTGCAGTGCGAAGATCAAACGAAGTATGGTGCCCATTCCCGAGAAAGGTTTTAATCAGACGAGCATCACCAGGATTGTCTTCCACCAAGAGGATACTTAGCAGTTTCGTGTCTGCCATTGCCCTCAGCTCCCAGGAGTAGACAGATTTGAGGAAGAGGGCAATTCCGCCAGCATCCTCGTCAGGACATCTCGAAGCTTCGATTGGATGTGACGTTTTGCGATGTACGCGTCGGCCCCTGCCTCCGCCGCTCCCGCCTGATAGGCCTCTAATTCATGCACTGTCAGAACCACAATCCTCGTGTCGGGCTGCAGTTTTTTGATGGCTCGGGTCGCCTCGATGCCACTCATTCCTGGCAAATCAAGATCCATGATAACGACATCCGGCCCTATCTCAGCCGCAACAGCCACAGCATGCTCACCGTCTTCGGCTTCGACAATATCGAGGTCAGCAAACCACTCCTTCAGCTGGGTCTGCAACAACTGTCGCAACACAGCGTGATCGTCAGCGATCAGGATGGTTCTGCTCATCATCGTCTCGTGGCCTCCTGGACGTTCTCTTCACAACTAAGATACAAGGGAGACCCCTAGATTTCTGTAGGGAAATCTTGACGCTGTGCGCGAAGAGCTTGTGATCACTCAGCCGAGACAATCCCATGTTGTATGGCAAATCGCACCAGACTGGCAATGTCACTCAATTCGAGCTTATGCATGAGGCGGCTACGATAGGTATCCACTGTCTTTGGGGACAGGAAAAGAAGTCTTCCTATCTCAACGCTCGACTTTCCTTCAGCAACAAGTTGGAGAACCTCGCGTTCTCGCGAACTAAGTCGTTCAAGTGGCGTCGCTAGTTCTGCGTATGAGCTAGGGTGGAAGAATCCTTGAACGATCTCATCCGATACCTTGCTGCTAATGTAGCGTCGTCCGGCAATCACTTCCCGGACTGCCCCAAGTAGCTCCGAAGCTGCTGCTTCTTTTAGAAGATACCCTGAAGCTCCGGCCCTCAGCGCGCGGTAGATATGGTCTTTTGTAGAGTACATGGACAGGATGATGCTACGAATTGGAAGACCAAGCGCATGGATCCTCTCAGCTACATCGATCCCATTGAGTTCGGGCATGGCTACATCGAGAATGACAATATCCGGTCGAAGCCTCTTGGCTTGCCGAAGCGCCTCACGCCCATCCGCCGCTTCTGCTACGATCTCAATGTCAGGTTGTAGTTCCAGCAACAGGCGAAGTCCTTCCCTCACAATAGCGTGGTCATCTGCCAAGAGCACTCTGATGGCCCTCACATTCCCCTCTCAACAAGGGCAACCCGCATACCAACGATCAGCCCCGCGAAGAGGAGAATCGCAATTGCTCTCATCGGTGCCCCTCAGCGCGCACAACCTTGATCGTCATCTCGACACCTCAATCGCGATATGTACACCCTCTCCAGTCACGGACTCAATAGCAAATGTACCTCCGAGCATCTCTACGCGCTCTCTCATGTTAATCAGTCCCCAACTCGGTGTGTCCCCCTGCCGACTTGTGTCAGCCGAACCAAAGCCAGCACCATCATCCTCGATAGAAAGCTGGACAGTCTCCAAGGTTGGTGTCAGCAAGATTATGACATTGCGAGCGTGAGCATGCTTGACAGCATTTGTCAGCGATTCCTGAACGATTCTAAATAGGGCTATCTCTGCTTCAGGAGACAAGCGAGGATTGGGGTCTTCCCCGAGAACCCGGATATCCAAGCCGCTCTGCGTAGCGACACGGCCACTGTGCCACTTGAGAGCTGTGATCAATCCGAAGTCGTCCAGCACCGGAGGGCGAAGATCAAATGTGAGATCCCGAATTCGCTCTGCCGTCTCTTCGACTAGATCAAGGGAGGCGCATAGCCGCTTCCTTGATTGTGCGGCCGTCTTGTCAAGTTGAGCCTCGACGGTTGTGATGTTAATCGAGAGGGCAGTAAGGTTTTGACTAATCTGATCATGAAGCTCGCGTGCAATGCGCCTGCGCTCTTCCTCTTGTGTTTCGGCAAGGCGGACGCCCAAAGAGCGGAGCTCCTGTGAGGATTGTTGCGCCGCATCCTGAGCCAGTTTGCGACTCGTAATGTCCTCAACAATGATGGAAACAACGAGGCTCAACGTATCACTTGAAGGCGCTGCAGAGGCAGTAACGTGAACCCAAATAACGTTTCCGTCCTTCCGAATGAGCCGCATCTCACTTTGGTAGGAACCAGGATTACCGTCCACCATAGCCTCAAAAAGCGCTTTCTGCTCTCCAACATCTGCAGAATGCACGATATCCCAGATGGATCCGAACTTTCCACGCTCGTACCCTACCATCTCCAGAAGTGCGCTGTTTGATTGAAGCTCTCGCCTCATGGGCACCGGGAGAGGAATCAGTCCGATAGCCATTCCGACTGAGACGTTCTCGAATACACTACGAAACAAGCCCTCGGAAGCAACAAGCTGCTGCCGGACGCTTTCTCGTTCCGTAACGTCGCGCGTGATGCTCCCCAGTTGCGCACGATCCCCTCGCTTGATTGCAAATACAGAGCTCTCAATGACTCTCCGCTCTCCGTCAGGACGCTCAATCTCAATTGGGCTAGGTGAATTCAGCCACTTTGGAGACTCACCGCGGAGCAGCGCGAGCACTCCAGACTGTATCTGCTGCGCCTGGAAGGCAGCTTTCTTTTCTTCGGGGAGCACCTGAAGGACGATATGCCACAGCGGTTTAAGCAGTACATCCCGTTTCTTGAGACCAGTAATTCTCTCTTGGGCCAGATTCCATTCTGTGACCATGCCGCGCCAATCAAGCAAAACAATGCCTTCTTGCGATGATTCGACGAGGCTGCGAAACCGCACTTCACTTTCGCGCAGCTCACGTTCGATGTGTCGCCGCTCGGTAATATCCTCACCCGAACTAAGCATTCCTGTGATGCTGCCAGCGTCATCACGAATGAGTGAGCTATTCCAGGCAATCAGCCGCTCTCCCCGTCCATGGGAAAGAACAATACTCTCATAGTTCCCAGCTGACGCCATATCAGCGTTCATCAATCGCAAGTAGTCCTTTTTCCTCTGGTCTCTATCCTCTTCGGGAATGAATGTGTCGAACCAGTCGCGTCCGACGACATCTTCCGCATCTGAACAGAGCACGTTGCATCCCGATTGATTGATCTGCTCCACGTTGCCGCCAACATCAAGCACGATCAGGATAGCACCGGCAATGTCAAGATAACGTTGCGCACGATCGCGTTCTACTTCCAACGCAAGCTGCCGCTGTCTGCTTTCGGTGATATCATGGAGGAGCCAATGGGTTCGCAAGAATCGTCCCTCACTGTCCCATTCTGTTATTCCATTAGCCAGAAAAGACATGCTGGACTCGTCTTTGCGTAGTATCTGGAGTTCGACATTTTCGATGTTGCCCGTGCGAGTGCTCCTGTCGAACCGATCCTGGAAGACGATTCGGCACTGAGGCGTCAGGAGGTCTCCAAACCAACGTCCGACCACTTCGCCTCGCTCATAGCCAAGCCGGTCAAGCCACGCCTCGTTGACGTTGACAAGCATGCCTTTCGAATCCAAGGATTGATAAGGCAGGGGGAGACTTTCGTACGGATTCACGGACGTACGAGTATTCATTGCCTGCTCCATTTCCTAAATGCATCAGCTCCGCTCAGAGCTGATGAGTCTTAGGTATTCAGTATGGCAAATTCGTAGCCAGAGTCAACGATGCCGGACTTGTTTAGCGCAGACTCGGCCCGTTTAGCTTCGCCCTTCACGACGCAAGCTCATCAAAAGGGGAATCTTGATCCTTCACCCATGCCATCATGATCGGGATGTCCGACAGCCTATTACCGAACTCAAACCGGGCAATGCTAGAAGGCAATTCGGCTCATGCGCGGTGGGGCAAAGCATCTTGGCTGCGGCACGCGTCCAGATCTCCCCACAGCCAAGTGACAATCAGCGATGTACGATGCTATGATGAGGCGTGGACTGTGAAGCTCCAATGACGCGCCGCGCAGTGGAGGGATGAGAAATGAAGATAGGGATAGTGATCGTGCTCTGGGTCATGCTTGTCCTCGTGACTATCTCGGCAGTCGCTCTGGATGAGGTAACCGTTCAACTCAAATGGATTCATCAAGCCCAATTTGCCGGTTTCTATGCCGCCGAAGCGCAGGGCTACTACGCAGAAGAAGACATCGACATTTCGTTTGAAGCTGGAGGTATCGGCATCGACATCTTCGAGGGCGTCTCAGAAGGGACCATAACGTTTGCCGTTGTCGGTGCAGACAGCATCGTTGACAAGCGCAGTCAGGGCATGCCAATCACAGCTTTTGCCACGCTGTATCGAATCAACCCGTTTGTATTGGTGGCGTTCGCCAGTTCGGGCATCGCTTCGCCCTACGATTTTCCCGGCCACGTTGTTGCCGTCACACCTGGCTATTCCGAAGCCCAGTTTGCCGCAATGCTCAGCGTCGTTGGAGTCGATCAATCAAGTTTCACAGTCGTCACCTACGCGTATGATGACGCGGCGTTCCTAGCGGGGGACATCGATGTTACAGTTTCGTTTGCCGCAGGTTCTCTTCTGCCGCTGAAAGAGAAGATCGGCGATCAGGAGCTCAATGTAATCTGGCCGGATGATTATGGCGTCCACTTCTATTCAGACACGCTCGTAGCCAACGATGCGCTCTTGGCTGAGAATCCCGATTTGGTTCTACGGTTCTTGCGCGCCACGCTTCGAGGCCACCAGTTCGCCATCGAGAACCCCGAGATAGCGATCGATGCCACCATGCCCTATGCCGTTGTTCAAGACCGCGACGTCCAATTGGCCATGCTCGAGGCCAGCATCCCGCTGATTCACACGGGGCAGGATCACATCGGTTGGATGGCGCCTCAGATCTGGCAGGACATGTATGACATCCTCCTCAACTACGGATTGCTCGATGAACCGTTCGATATCACAACAGCCTACACCCTGCAATTCCTGGATGCAATCTATCATGAGGACTAGAAATCGCTACAGATTCGCCCTCCTACTCACGATCGTAGCGCTTGCTCTAATACCGCTTGCTGCAAGCGCTGAAGATATCACCCTGCGATTGAAGTGGCTGCATGGTGCCCAGTTCGCAGGCTACTACGCTGCAGTCGATCAGGGGTTCTACGAAGAAGAGGGCTTGACTGTACACTTCATTGAAGGGGCCTCTGACTACGAAGAATATGAGCACTTGGTCGATGGGCCCTACGATTTCTTGGTAGGAGACGCACTACGTCTATTGCAAGCTGTCGAGAGAGACTTGCCCGTCATAGCCATTGCCGCGATCTATCAATTCGATCCACTCGTGCTGTTCTCTCTTGCAGATCGCGAGATAACCACCCCGTATCACCTTGTAGGCAAGCACATCATGAGCTGGAATAGCGTGTTGCTCGAAGCATTGCTGGAAAGGATGGGCATGTCCCTAAGCGATGTTGTCGAGGGGGACTTGAGTTACGACATAACCAAGCTTTGGGACGGAACATACGACGTTTGGATGGGATACCTAACCAATGAAGTCGTTCGTACGCGCAACGAAGGTTATGCCGTCAACATCATCTACCCGACAGACTACGGTGTGCATGTTTATGGCGATGTGCTGGTTACTCGCCAGTTATTGACTCAAGAGAATCCTGACCTGGTCGTTCGATTCCTGCGTGCATCGTTGCGCGGATGGGAGTATGTCAGTTCCTATCCTATCGTTTCTGCGAGCCTATCTCTCCGATACAATGCAGAGCTTCGGCCACTGCATGAGATCGACGCGATTGCCGCGAGCCTCCCGCTACTTCACGGCGGAGTGGCGAACATCGGATGGATGCATCATAGCAAGTGGCAAGCCGTCTCCGATCTGCTGCTGCAACACGGACATCTGGAGCTCCCCGTGGCAGCTGCAGACGTCTTCACCCTGCAGTTTCTGGAACAGGTCTATCAATCTGGGAGCCGTCCATGAAGCTGGCTGCAAAGCTTGCTCTTCTGTTCCTTGCAGTCGGTCTTATCCCAACGCTCACCGTGTCATGGTTGACCTATCTGAACAATGTACAGACGCTGACGCAATCAACAAGCGAGCACCTGCTCGAGATCTCCAATCTTAAGGAGAGCGAATTTCGCCGTTGGCTAACATCCACAGAGCTTATCCTAGAGAGCATTGCCACGAGATCGATGGTTCGCGAATTGAGCGCTTCTCTGTCGGATACGGCCGCTTCCTTTGCTTCGAAATCTGCGCTTCGTGAGGCAGTGATAACAGACCACCTTTCGCCTCATATTGCCTCTGGACTGATCGAGAGCCTATCGATTCTTCATCCCACAACCGGGCAGATCCTTGCATCCACTGAATCAACGCTAGTTGGTCGATTTCGAGAGAGCGAGAACTTCTACCTTGAGGGACGAGCAGCCACGTATATTGGACGAGTGGCATACTCTGTGTCCCACGAATCGCTGGTGATGCATGCGAGCACGCCAATCTTCACACCTTCAGGCGACTTGGCTGGCGTTCTCGCAGCACACGTTGACCTGGCTGAGCTGTCGCACATCATTGCTGGAGACATCGAAGACCATGGCCGCGCCTCGGAAGACATCTATCTGGTGAATGACTTCTCATTCTTCGTTACCGAACCACGCTATGGCGAGGCCTACGCCCTTCGTCGAAAGATTGATACGTTCGGCGTTGCAGAGGCACTTGGCGGCCATACAGGTGTCGCGGAATATACGGACTATCGGGGTATCCAAGTCATCGGTGCCTATCGCTGGCTAGGAGATCTTAATATGGGCTTGCTGGCAGAGGTCGATCGTTCTGAGGCGCTTGCCCCCATCCGAGAGTTGCAGAGGACCATCGCCATCCTGCTAGCTCTGTCGGCTTGCGCCCTGGCAGGAACGGCCTACTTCCTTGCCAAGGGTATAACTCGACCGATCAACCGATTGATGAACGGAGCACAAGAAATCGGCAGTGGCAATCTTGCATTCCGGGTCCGCGAGAGAGGCCGAGATGAGTTATCTCGACTGTCCCGATCGTTCAATCGCATGGGGGAGAGCCTTCTATCTGTTACGGCATCTCGAGATGATCTTGAGAGAGAAGTCACAGCCCGCACTGCGGCCGAGATCAGCCTGAAGCAATCAGTCAATGCGTTGGAGCGGTCTGAAGCGAAATTCAGACTACTGACTGACGCATCCCCGGTTGGCGTCTTCATATTCAAGGACATGATCCTGAAGTACGTCAACCCAGCATTCGAGCGGACGTTCGGGTACACGCGCAGTGAACTCGTTGACAACCTGGGACCCATGGATATCACCCATCCAGATGATCACGAGACTGCCGGTGCGTATATCGGTCAGTGCATTGCAGGTGTTGAGGGACTCGCTCCCAGCTCGTTCATTGGCGTCCGTAAAGATGGGACACTCGTGTACTGCGAGGCCATGGCTCGGCCGATTGACTTTGAGGGCGGACCCGCGCTACTCGGGACAATAACTGACGTTACAGCTCGTCGTGAAACAGAAGCCGAACTACGCCTCAAGAATACCGTGTTTGAGGCGTCAATGGCTGCGACCAGCACGGCAGATACAGCAGGTCTCATCACTCTCGCAAACCCGTCTTTCGTGAAACTCTGGGGGTACGAAACGAAAGAAGAGATCATTGGCAGGCCCTTGTCCGACTTTATTGCTGACCCGAATGAGGCATTCGCCATCGTGACGGCTCTCAACGAGACAGGTGAATGGGAAGGAGATTTCATCGCCAAGCGAGGCGACGGCTCGACATTCATCTCGAATGGACATGCTACCGTCATCCGTGATGAGGCTGGCGAACTAGTCGGCTATCAATCCGCCAATCTTGATGTGACAACGCAGCGGAAGGCTGAAGAAGACATTCGGCGTTCCAAGGAAATCACAGACTCCATCATCGACAGCCTCCCTGGCGCATTCTATGAGATTAGCACAGGCAGCCGATTCTTGCGCTGGAACAACACCTTCGAAAAGGTGACCGGATACACAAGCGATGAAATTTCCAAGATGAGCCCTTTCGATCTGTTCGAGGAACATGAGAAAGAGAAGGTCGGACTAGCCATCGGCAGTGTGTTCACTGAAGGAGCAGCTGATGTTACTGCGGGGTTCCGCAACAAAAATGGGGCCACCATTCCCTACTACTTCACGGGGATGCTCAAGGTGCTAGATGGCGAGCCGGTGCTCATCGGTATGGGTACCGACATCACTTCCCTCAGAAGGGCTGAAACAGCGGTTCGCGAATCGGAAGAGAAGTTCCGATCCCTGGTGGAAACGACATCGGACTGGCTCTGGGAGATCAACCAGGACATGGTCTATACCTACGCAAGCCCCCGCATACAAGATCTTCTCGGCTATGATCCAGAAGAAGTTATAGGAAAGACACCCTTCGAATTGATGGCCGTAGAGACAAGGGATGTGGCTCAGACTGCATTGAGAGAGATTGTTAACTCTCAACAGCCCTTCTCTGGGCGCGAAAGCATACATCTCCATAAAGATGGTCATCGAGTCGTGCTGGAAACAAGTGGACGCCCCATAACGAGCCCTTCGGGTGAATTGCTCGGATATCGAGGCATTGACCGCGACATCACAGAACGAAAGGCAGCTGAGGTGAAGCTCGACAAGCTACTTGATGAGTTGCAGCGGTCAAACAAGGAGCTTGAGCAGTTTGCCTACGTTGCATCGCACGATCTTCAGGAGCCCCTTCGGATGGTTTCCAGCTATACGCAGCTCCTAGAGCGCAGGTACAGTGATGCCCTTGATGACGATGCTCACGACTTTATTAACTACGCCGTGGATGGTGCCAGTCGAATGCAACGTCTCATCAGTGATCTGCTCGACTTCTCCCGTGTGCAAACACGAGGGAAGCCATTTGAACGAGTCGATCTAAACTCTGTTCTTGGACGCGCCCGACACAATCTCACTGCTGCGATTGATGAGTCCCTAGCGCTTATCACCAATGACGAGCTGCCCGATATCATGGCTGATGAGAATCAACTGATCTCAGTGTTCCAGAATCTTGTCGCCAATGCCGTCAAATTCCGCGGCGACCAGACTCCGCAGATTCACATCAGTGTTGAAGATCGCGAGTCGGAATGGCTGATCTCTGTAGAGGACAACGGCATAGGCATCGATTCAGAGTTTCGTGATAGAATCTTTGTGATCTTTCAGCGGCTGCACGGCCGCGATGAGTACTCGGGGACAGGAATTGGATTGGCAATGTGCAAACGAATTGTCGAACGCCATGGCGGTAGGATTTGGATGGAGTCGACGCCAAGCGAAGGAACAACCTTCTTCACAATGCCAAAGCGCCAACAGGAGGCTGACTAAGTATGGCCGATATCGGACGACCGGTCGAGATTCTTCTCGTCGAGGACAACGAGGGCGATGCGCGTCTTGCGCGCGAAGCCCTTCGCGATGCCAAGGTAAGGAACAACCTGTACTGGGTGAAGGATGGTGTCGAAGCTGTCGCGTACCTTCGCAACCAGGGAAAGTATGAGGGACTTGTACGACCGGATGTGATTCTGCTTGACCTTAACTTGCCTAAGAAGGACGGGCGTGAGGTGCTGGCAGACATCAAGCAGGATCCGGAGTTGCGCCGAATCCCGGTTGTCATCTTGACAGTGTCTGACGCAGAAGAAGATATCCTGAAGTCCTATGATCTGCACGCGAATTGCTACATTCGAAAACCCCTCGATCTTGATCAATTCATGCACGTCGTGAAGGCAATCGAGAGCTTCTGGCTCACCATCGTCAAGCTTCCACCTAATGGACATGTCCACTAGAATTCTGCTCGTTGAAGACAATCCCGGCGATGCACGCATTGTGCGGGAGATGCTCCGCGAGTCACCCTCGATTGAGGAGATTACCGTGGTGGAACGTATCCGCGATTGTATTCGCCTGATCGATGACCAGCTTGTCGACCTAATCCTGCTTGATCTGTCATTGCCTGACAGCAGCGGATTGAATGGATTTCACCGGCTCAGAGCTCACTCATCCGAGATTCCCATCATCATCCTGACGGGATTTGCTGACATTCGAATCGCTGAGGAGGCCGTTCGCAGCGGAGCGCATGACTACCTTGTCAAGGGAGAACTCGAGGGCAACCTCTTGTTGCATGCCGTCCAATACTCAGTTCTTCGACATGCCTTCCGGTCCGACTTGGAAGAGCTCTCACTGCGAGATCCACTTACGTCGCTCTACAATCGCCGGGGATTTCGATTGCTTGCGGAACAGAGTCTGCGTCTAGCCAAGCGAAATGCCCGGGAATCCGTGCTGCTAATCGCTGATATGAACGATCTGAAGGAGATCAACGACACCTATGGTCACGCTGCAGGAGATCTTGCACTCCAAGCGGCAGCCAGATCATTCACCCCCGCATTGCGCGATTCGGACATCGTAGCCCGATTGGGCGGAGACGAATTCGTCGCGCTGGCCGTAGAAGCACAACCTCCCGGAATCAGTTCACTCCTCGAGAGAGTCGACACACAGCTTGAGATGGAGAATCAGAAGCTCAACATGGCTTTGCCGCTTTCCCTATCGATTGGCGCGACCCCGTTCGACCCGTCCGAATCCCCTTCGCTGAACGACCTCATCGTGGCAGCAGATCGTGACATGTACGAAAAGAAGGAAGCCTACAGAGCACAGAAGAGGGAGAGCTAAGTGCCGGAAACGCTGATGATTCTCCTCGTTGAAGACAATCCTGGCGATGTGCAACTCATTCGCGAGTACGCCACGGGATACTCTGGTGCCCAATGCTCGATTGAGAGCTGCTCCACAATGAAGCAGGCATTGAGCCTTCTGACAAGCCAATCCTTCGATGCCGTTTTGCTCGATCTCTCGCTTCCTGATAGTCAAGGGGTCGAGACTGTCAGGAAGGTATGCGAGCACTCGCCCACAATTCCCATTGTCGCTCTTACGGGAGCCAGCAATCAGTCATTGGCTGAACAGGCCATCCAGTTGGGTGCACAGGATTTTCTGAGTAAGCAATCGCTCACTCCCGATCTCCTTTGCCGTACGGTCACATATGCGATTGAGCGCAGTCATATACGGCGAGACCTGCGAATTTCCGAATCTCGACATCGCTTGCTGGTTGAAAGCGCTCCTGTGAGCATCGTCCACTTCTCGCCTAACGGCGACATCATTTCAATCAACCCCTTGGCAGCCAAGAGATGGAGAAGACAGTCTGAGGATTGCATTGGGATGAATATCCGCGAGATCTCCCCTTCCCCGCTGATGCCTCAACGCATTACCACCGCAGTGACATCGCGCAAGACCAAAACCTACGAGGACGTCGTCGGATTCCCAGACGGCACGCTTCATGTGCTGAGATCCTACACACCGATTTATGATGCGGATAACACGGTCTCCGGTGTCCAGATGATTACATCAGACATCACTGAGCAGAAGGATGCCGAGCTTCGATTTCAGATCGCGGCCAGAACAGCCTCCGACCTCATTTACGAGTGGGATCTAGCCACAGATAGCATACGTTGGTTTGGCGATGTCGATCGTGCTCTCGGCTATCCTCAGGGCACAATCGAGCACACAGTTGTTGGATGGTCCCGCCTGCTTCATCCGGATGACGCAGCCAGGCTGAAGGGGGACTCCACGTTGTCGCATCGCACTGCCGCTGTGCCCATCCATCAGGAGTATCGCGTCAGGACAGCTGATGGCACCTGGCGAACGTGGATCGACCGGTCTACCCCAATGCTTGATGATCAAGGCGCCCCCACGCGTTGGATTGGCGTCTGCGAGGATGTCACAGCCGAGAGATTGGCCACCTCTGCACTGGAATCTGAACGCATGAATCTTCTGTCAGTCATGGAGTCCATGCCTGCATTCCTTTACTTGCAATCACCTAACCACCAGATTGCCTTTGCCAACAAGCAGTTTCATAAGACATTCGGAGATCCCAAGGGAAAGACGTGCCACGAGATTTTCCGTGACTTCGGATCGCCATGCGTTCCTTGCGCCACACTCGATGTCTTGGCTACTAGACAAGAAATTGTGCGTGAATGGACAGATGAGCAAGGCCGTGTATTCGAGTTAAGGGAACGCCCGTTCACCTCTTCTGACCATCAAGATTGTGTGTTGGTCATTGGAACCGAAATCACCAATCTTGTTCAAGCGACCCAGGATCTGAGGGTTTCTGAGCAGCGGTTTCGAGAACTGGCCGAGTTGTTGCCTGAAGTTCTATTTGAATGCACGCTTGATGGGAAGCTGACCTATGCGAATCGTGTGGCATTCCAACGCTTCGGGTACTCCCAGCAAGAGTTCGATGCCGGACTCCACATCACGGACATGGTCGCTCCAGAGGATCTAGAGCAGGTTCAAGCAAGCATCGCTGCATTGCTTTCAGGTGGCAAGCCACGGGGAAGACAGTACACAGCTATTCGCGCCAACGGCGACCGTTTTCCCATTACCATCCATACTTCCATTGTGCAAGGGGATGAGAAGCCTGTAGGTTTGCGAGGCATCATCGTAGATATCACAGAACAAGTGGCAGCTCAGCAGGCAATACACGAGAGCGAGGCTCGGCTCCGCCAGCTGTTTGAATCCGCGCCCATCGGCATCGGGTATCACTCCATCCATGGCAAAACGCTAGCCATAAATGCGACCGCCGCATCTCGATTAGAGGGCAACAGGGAAGACTACTTGGGGAAAGACATCGCCGAGTACTACAAAGATCCTGAAGAGGTAAGAAGACGTTTTGCACTTGCCCTAGAGTCATCCGAGCGTCGCACCTACGAGGACCGTGTCGAACGACAAGACAAGGTTCTATGGTATCAACGAACGTACACTGCCATACACAACACACCTGGCGAGGCCATAGGTGTACAGGTGATCTCCAATGACATCACTGCGCAAGCCGACGCTCTGCGCGCGCTTGAAGAGAGCGAGGCAAGATTGCGCACTGTTCTAGATACGGTTCCAGATTTGCTGTTCCAACTGGACGCTGAAGATCGAGTTTGCATGTATCATGCCCCAGAAGAAGAACTATTCGTCCCCCCTGACAAATTCCTTGGCACCAAACTCGGCTCCACAATGCCGAAGGAATCGTCCAAAAAGATGATCAAGGCACTTCAGGATCTGAAGCAATCCGGCAAGACGCAAAGGGTTGAATACTCTTTGCCCATGCACGGCGTAATGAAGGACTACGAGGCTCGCTTGATTCGCGGCGACGCAGGCCGCACGCTCATCATGATTCGAGATATTTCAGCTCGCAAGCAAGCATTGAAGGCACTTGAGGTCGCTGATGACATTCTTCGCCATACCCCGATTGGGATGTTTATCTTCGCGTATGAGGAGCCCGATCGCCTTGTCCTTGTAGATACCAACCCGGAAGCCGAACGCTTAACGGGTTTAACACTATCCGAATGGGTCGGACGCGAGCTCAACGAGATGTGGCCGGACGCCCGCGCAGCTGGACTAACAGACGCCTATTTCAGTACGTATACCAACAACGCCATTTTCAATTCCGATAGTCTGCCGCACGAGACCTTGCATCCCACAAGCAAGTATCGCATCCGCGCGTTTCGCATCCCGGATGATCGCCTCGTTGTGTCATTCGAGGACATATCCGAGCAAATGGATGCACAGCGGAAGCTTCAGGAATCCGAACAACAGAATCGCATCATTGTTGCAACATCCCCCGTCGGCATCCTAACCGTTAACTTCAAAGGAACGATCACCTCAGCCAACCGTGCGTTCCTCGAGATGACTGGCTATGGCGAGGACGAAATGGTTGGCAAGCACTTCACGAGGATTCCTGCCGCTCACATAGAGGATCTGCCCAAATACCTCCGAACATTCCGCTCATTGCTTATAGGCAAGATACCCGAACCCTTCGAGTCATCATGGACTACAAAGGATGGGAAAACGCGCCATGGCGAGATCCAAGTGGTACTGATGCAACCCGTTGACAAGGCTTGGAGCGCACAGGTGATTGTTCAGGATGTCACAGATCGCCACGAAGCTCAAGAAGCCTTGCAGGAGAGCGAACTCAAATACCGTTCTCTGTTTGAGAATGCCCCGCTAGGCATTTTCCGCACCACGCCCGATGGCCGTATTTTGGCAGCCAACAACTCTCTTGTGCGCATGCTCGGCTGTAGTTCTTTTGAGGAATTGGCCGCTATCAACCTCGAAGAAGAAGGGTATGAAGCTCAGACTCCACGGTCCCTCTTCAAGCAGATGATTGAGGAGAAAGGATACGTTGAAGGACTTGAGTTCGCGTGGAAACGCAAAGATGGAGCGACCATCTATTTGCGTGAGCATTCTCATACAGCCCACAATATCAGAGGGAATACCGCTTATTACGAGGGCACGCTAGAGGACATAACTGAGCGCAAGATCGCTGAACAACACCTCCAGGAATCCGAAGCAACGCAACGCGGGATTCTCCAGGCATCACCAATCGGAATTGGGCTCATTCGGGATGGGAAGTTCCAGTGGGTTTCCAACAGTGTCTGTGAGATGTGCGGGTATGCAAACGAGGAGCTGGTTGGCCAATCACCTCTTCTCACAGCTCAGAGCTCTGATGAGTACAAGCGTATTCAACAGGATATGAGCGACACCATGTCGAAGCATGGTGTTGCCGAGACAGAAACCCAGTGGATGCGCAAGGATGGCAGTCAATTCGATGTGAATTTGCGGTTTGCCAGCCTAGATCCGACGGATCCGAGCAAGGGAGGTATCTTCTCGCTACTAGATATCACAGCACGAAAGCGAATGGAGGAATCTCTTCAGCTAACCCAGTACTCCATCGACTCCACGGACGTCATCATTCTTTGGCTGCGTTCCTCAGGAGAGGTTGTCTTTGTCAGCAAAGCAGCCTGCCGAATGCTAGGCTATACGGCAGATGAGATGCTGACGAAATACGCTTGGGATATCACTCTCGGCTATCCTCGAAATCGACGAAAAGAAATGTGGGATAAGCTCAAAACTGGAGGTATCGAAGTATCGGAAACTCTACTCTTGCGGAAGGATGGAACGCAGTTCCCCGCAGAGATAAGCGCACAGTATCTGTCCTATCAGAATACGGAGTACGAGTTCGTCTATGCAATTGACATTACTGAACGCAAGGTAGCTGAAGCGGCACTCCAGCAGTCTGAGGTCAGTTACCGCACGATTTTCGAGTCCGTCAACGAAGTCATCATGCTGCATGACGCCGTTACCGGCCGGCTTCTTGATGGGAACGAGAAGATCCAGGAAATGTTTGGTTATCCCGTGGTCGAGTTCCTGAAACTGCAAGTTGGTGAGTTCAGTTCTGGAGAACCTCAGTACTCACAAGAAAAGGCACTTCACCTGATTCATGCCGCGGCATCCGGAGTTCCCCAGGTCTTCGAATGGCATTGTCGGAGACGAAATGGAGAGCTATTCTGGGTTGAAGTCAGTCTTCGACAAGCCATGTTGCTTGGCAGAAGCATCGTTCTAGCCATTGTTCGCGACATATCTGAGCGCAAGGCCTTCGAAGCTCAGTTGAGACAAAGCCAGAAACTGGAATCAATCGGAACACTAGCCAGCGGCGTTGCGCATGAGATAAACAATCCGCTGATGGGCATGATCAACTATGCTGAACTCATTAGCAGTCGCATCGGTGACGAGTCATTGAGGGCGTTTGCCGAGGGCATCAAAGAAGAAGGAGATCGAGTGGCAAAGATCGTGCGCAACTTACTTTCCTTCTCACGACATGACCAAGAGATGCACAGCCCTGCGCGAATGACTGATATCGTAGATGCTTCTCTCTCTTTGATTGGTTCGCTGCTGCGCAAGGACTTCATCCAAATGGAGATTGATGTTCCCGAAGACCTTCCCATTGTTCGTTGTCGAAGCCAACAAATGCAACAAGTCTTTATCAATCTTGTGACCAATGCCCGCGACAGCCTTAACACCAAATACGCCACGGCTAGCGAAGACAAGAGACTTCGTATTACATCTCGCGTATTGCAGGAAGGGGATAAGTCATGGCTACGCTCAACAGTCGAAGACTCTGGTTATGGCATTCCAGAAGATGTCGCCAGCCGGATCTTCGATCCGTTCTTTACGACCAAAGCTCGAAACGAGGGAACTGGATTGGGCCTTTCCATCAGCTACGGTATCGTCCGCGATCACAGCGGACGCCTGACTGTCGAGTCCAAACCGGGACAATTCACACGATTCCACGTGGACTTGCCATTGGCTGACGATGCCTAGCTCTACCAGAAGCAAAGACCTCCTCGCGTGTCGATCCACTAGAAGCTAAACTGACTGCGAAATCGAATCGCTTAAACCATGGATCAGCAAAGGAGTCGTCATGAGAGATCAGCTACGCAAGGCGTTGGATTTTGCCATTGCCAAGGAAAAGGAAGCAGAAGCCTTCTACAAAGAGTGGTCACAGAAATCAAAGAACCCCGCGGTTCAGGGCTTATTTGCAGAATTGGCTGGCGTCGAGCATGGTCATATGGAGATTCTGTCGCAGATCACACCAGAAGAAATGATTTCGTCTGGGTCCTCAGATGCCCAAGATCTCCAACTGTCAGACCTCATCGTCGATGTCGTCGCATCTCCCAAGCTTACACTGCAAGAAGCCATGATTCTGGCCATGAAACGGGAAGAAGGTGCAGTGAAGCTCTATTCCCGACTAGCCGAGATGAACGGAGAAGCAAGGTCGCTGTTTGAGGCTCTGGCCAAAGAAGAGGGGAAGCACAAAAGCAAGCTAGAGATCGAATACGATGACAACTTCCTGACAGAGAACTGATCCATTCAAACACGAAAGAGGTGCTCCTTGACCACCCATTCACTCAATCATGCTGGCCTGAATCTGTTTGCGGAATTGCTCGACATACCATGCCCTTCTGGACATGAGGATCGGATGGCTACATTCCTCCAGTCCAAGCTTGAGTCAATGGGATTCGACTCTGAACTAGATGCTGCAGGCAATGTCATCGTACGCTTGGCCGGTCAGGTTCCTGAGCGTCCTACCATTTGCTATGCAGCGCACATGGATGAAATCGGAATGACCGTCACTCGGATCCTCTCAGATGGCAGCCTGCGAGTAGAACGATTGGGTGGCCTCCTCCCTTGGAAGATTGGAGAGACAGCCGTTTCCATCATCGGAGATGGTGAAGAGATCACTGGCATGCTATCTATGGGATCTGGTCATTCCCGCAAGGTTGTTGAGGCGGGAGCTTCGTGGGAATCCGCGAAGATACTCACGGGGCTATCTCCTGCAGCCCTAAGAAAACGCGGCATCCGTGTCGGAGCAGCCGTTGTCCCAGCCCGAGACGTTCGAGGTCCATTTGTGTTTGGAGATGACGCATTCCTTTGGGTGGGTGCCTGGACATTCGACAACCGGCTCGCAATCACGTGCTGTTTGCAATCATTGGCCACGATGCAGCGTGAGGCTGTCAAGCCCAAATCACCGCTCACGATTGTCTTTACGGTTGAGGAGGAGATCGGATGCTTGGGAGCCAAGGTGTTCGCCTTGAGAGAACGACCCGATGTCTTCATCGCTGTGGATGGGAGTCCGCTGGTACCGGAATGCCCCGTCGCGCTTGATGGCAGGCCTGGGATTCGGTCGCGTGATCGCGTAGCGACCTATGATCAGAGCTTGCTCCGAGAGATCTCTCGCTTGTCCGCTACTGCTGGTGTCGAGCTGCTACCCGTCGTCTATAGCGGTGCCGCATCCGATGCTAGTTTGGTGTATTCGATTGGAGCGTCTCCACGCGTCGCATGTCTGGGATACATCCGAGAGAGCAGTCACGGATTTGAGGTAACGCCGCTGCGAACATTTGATCATTTGACCACTACGTTGACCGCTCTTTTCACGCAGCTCTAGGCGATTGTTGACATGCTTGGACCTCGTGTCCGACAAATCAGCCACCCGCGTGTCCCAGTATGTGTTCGGCATTGTGAACCCAGTGAGTGGAACAGACTTCGGATCTCCCACTGACCTACGCGCTATCTCTCTGACGTGTAACGATCTAGACTCTGGATGCGTTGAGATAACTAAGACGCCTCCTTGACTCTAGAAGGGAGAGGAACTGTCGAGAGCCGTTCCTTTCCCTTCTTCCTTCTATCCTAGGGTCAGGAGGCCATCCTCATTCAGGCTGCTCCGGCCTGTACGCAGGCTCTGGAGGTGATATCACGGCAACCAATCTTGTCTTCCGGTCCAATGGTGTCATTGAATGAACAGCGTTGGGGGGGATCGTCACTGTATCTGGTGCAGTGATGACCCGAGAGTCAAGATCAATCGTGACGAGTGCTGCGCCCTCTAGAAAGTCTACAAATTCCACACCGGCGTGCTTGTGAATTTTCATTGGGCGCATACGGTGATCTCTCACCCACGCAGAGAGGACTTGGTATGTCCCTTTGCTGTCTATAGCAAGCTCCTCAATCTCCCAGCTTCCCGCTGTAAAGGTACTGTGATTCGTAGAGCGTACGATGCTGGATACATCTGCCGCCGTTGTACAAATCTGTTGAAGCGCCTCTCTACGAAGGGTGTCGAATTGCTCTTCGCTTAGGATTCCATTGGCAACGAGCTTCTCCCCAATCGCCTCAGCAAGCAATGGGCGCTCAAACGCAGATCGAAGTGCGCAGTTGCCTAGATCTTTGACGGTGATTCCGGTTTCCGTCTTCTTCTTCCGTAGGGCTCTGTGAACATCCTCGTCAAGAACAAGGTGTTTCGGTGGCTTCAATTAACTCATCTCCGTTTAATTAACTGCTCTCGGTTTCATATACCTCGTCATAAGCCCCTACGTTACCGTAGTTTTGCTTCTCTCTTGACATGTCCCTAATTGCCTTCTAGACTAGCTTATAAACCTCTTTGGTACAAGTGTTTATAGAGAGGAGCAACTCCGAACGGGTAAACCCAGTGGAAGCTGGGGACACAAAGCTTCGAAACCTACGCGGTTAGTCGGGCTGCCGGAGAAAGGAGATACGGTGGCCCGGGAGACTGGCATTCTGCAAGGTGGATCACGTCCTTCATGACGTGATCCGTTTTATTTTGCCATCACCGGGCTCAGGCACATGCAGATTCGGGGGAATATGCAGATAGCTGCTGAGTTTGAGAAACTACAAACGCTCGTCAAGAACGAGGCAGTCGATACGATGCCTCAGTCAGTGCGAATGCGATATGAGGAAAGACTCTGTGCTTTGCGACACACGCTACGCACAGAAGAACACTCGTATCCGTTAGGAGCGATCCTTGTTTCCATTGGCGCAATCACTGATGAGCAATTGAATCGTGCGCTACATGAACAGGCGCAGTCCAGCAACCCAAAGCTTCTCGGCGAATTTCTCATCGACATGGAGATTACTAACCAAGAGAAGCTTGCTCATGCATTGACGATTCAAAGGTCTACTGCCCAGTCTTCATATTCCCGCAGTGCATAGAAGCTAGGAGGTGCACGGTGCGTAAAGTGATAGTGTTGGTACTATTGGCCATATTATGCTTTGGCGTTTCCGTTTTCTGTGACACAGACGACGACGCCATGCAAGCCGGAGGAGCCCGACTTGAAGCACTACAGAACAATGATGGAGGCTGGGATTGGCCGCTTGATGATGGGAATCCTAACAATGCAAGCCCTCTGAACACGATTGGCCCTATCGGGATGGGACTCGCTCGAGCCTATTGGAACAGTGCCGACATGTCATTCCAGGCGGCGCTTTCTGATACGGGAGCACTTCTGCTTACGAAGTCAAACAACTTCTCCCCATCTGATGGCTATCTCGCCACAATGCTTGACAGCGTATTCGGTGGATCTACCTATCGCGATCACGTCATGGCCAACTTCTACGGGCCGCTGGCTGCAGGAACGTATGACAAGAGCGGATCTGGAACACTCTATTCGACAGTAAGCTACGTTCAGTTGATTCGCACTGCCCGGGCTGGGAACGGGAACCTGGCTGAGTGGGATATTGGCATGGGGCTTGTCGGCGCCGCTTCCTGCGGAGCAAGCACAACAGCGTGGATCGACGGAGTGAAGGCAGAGCTTAATGAGCACGACAGCAATGCCTATTACGATGTAATCGGGCTTGCAGGTGCACTCTACGGACTTGCGCTTGTTGGTGAAGACTTTGATCCGACAACCGGAGATCTAGCTTCTGCATCTAATCTGAACAATCTCGGCGACATCTTGGCTGGATATCAGATCGACGGCGGTGGGTTCGCATGGAATGCAAACTATGTAATCGCCAACGATGGCAACGAGTCTGTTCAAGAAACAGCCTACGCGATTCTTGCGCTGAACCAGCTGATCCGGAGCGGCTATCTTGACATCATTCAGGGCGCTGCCGATTGGCTGGTGGGATTTCAACTTGGAACTGGTGGGTGGAAAAATTGGGACGGAGGCAACGAGAACAACGAAGTCACCGCTGAAGCGATGTGGGGAATCCATGCTATCTACGTTGAAGACGTGTATGTTAGCTCTTCCGGACATGACATGGCTTTCGGCTACGGGGCCATCCCATTTGCAACGGTTTCGCAAGCAGTCTCTCAGATGGAAGGGCTCGGCGGTACAGTGTACGTAGCTGCTGGAACGTATGTTGAAGGTCCGAGAATCGATATCCTCGGCGACGTCAGCATTGTTGGCGCGGGCGCAGGGGCAACGACAATGCAACCGGCTGGGAGCACCGGCTCATCCGGAGATGATCGAGCTTGGTTCCTAGTTGGCCCTGATATCACACTCAACCTAAGCGGTATAACCTTCGACGGTACTGGAGAGAGCATCCATCAGGCATTCCGCTGGAAGGGTAAAGGTAGTGTCACTGACAGCAATTTCCTAAATATCATTTATTCCACTTATTTAGGCTTCGGCCTAGTACCGTTCGGAGGTCCCGTCGACGTCATCGGCTGCTCATTCGAGAATATAGGCCGAGTCGGGGTACTCTACTTCGGATCAGGGGTGGCCGGATCAACATATAGCGGGAACACATACATAGGGAAGGGCGCTGTGGATGGCCTCGACTACGGTGTCGAGTTGGGCGGCGGTGCTGTAGTCACGATTCAGTACAGCGACATCCGCGGGAATACCGCAGTAGCATCGTCAGATGGCTCGACATCCGCAGGCATTCTAGTGACCGACTACTACGGCCCTGGTACAGCGGCGACCATCATGTTCAACACCTTGGCAAACAACACAACCGGGATCGCTGTTGGGTACCTTGCGACCGATGCTAGCTCCGTCGTGGCGCGGTACAACTCCCTATTCGGGAACGAGTGGGGTATCGCTAGCACGGGGCCTTTGATTGATGCCGCCCTTAACTGGTGGGGGGACGTCGATGGCCCGTCAGGCGAAGGAACCGGCGCAGGCGATCAAGTGAGTTCAAACGTCATCTTCAGTCCGTGGCTCGGCATTGATCCCGATGCAGATCCTGGCACAGTCGGTGTGCAACTCACATCCCCAATGCTGATCATCGTCGATGACATCGGTCCTGAACCCGCTGGTGGATACATGAACATGGCCATTGATGCGTCAAATACGCTTCCTGGACTTGACTCCATCGAAGTGCGCCATGGCACATATGATGCCTCGGCACCGATCACAGATGGCGTGAACATCTATAGCGAGGTTGGATCAGCAGCGCATACAACGCTGACCGGAGCCATTGTCATCAATGCCTCAGACGTCCTGTTGGGACGATTGCGACAAGGATTCACGATCAATGGTCCCGTTTCAGTCGGTTTTGGAGTCGATGCGTCGAGCATTCACATTAATTGGAACGACATCTACGATATCGTGACCAATGGCGGCACAGGAACCCTGGACGCTACATTCAACTTCTGGGGTGCAGGAGGCGGCGGTACTGTTGGCGCAGTGGCCATCTATCCAATTCTGCCCGAGCCTTCAGACACGATTATCGGCTACATAGATACGTACTACCTTTCTCCTCTAGACGCGATTGCTTTCTCTGATTTACTCGGCCTCGGCCTCTCATCGACCAAGGCGCTTGCCGCGCTGGATCTGATGCGTGCCTTCGGCTTCAGTGACCAGGAAGCAGCGGAGATACTAAAGGGCTACAGCAGGCTTGACATAAATCGAGCTCTGAGGGGCGCTGCCGGAGACTATGAAGAATTCCTTGCCCTACTCATCGGCTATGGGGACGGCGGTGGCGGCGGTGGCTCCTATCTCGGCGGTGGCGGTGGCGGCTCGGCTGGCATGTCCACCTTCTGCGTTGGATGTTCTGTTCCATTGCAGCTTGAGCTCGTACACCCCATAACCGGCGAGCCGATCACTGATGCCGTTGTCTCCTATTCGGTCTGTCGCGCACTGGACGATGGAACGGTTGAAATCGTCGCTCTGGGCGTCATGACCTATGATGGCGATTTCGCTGCCTACACCTATGAAATAGACACAAGTACCCTTGAGCCAGGTGTATACGACGTATACCTGGGTACGAATGACGGCAGATCACGCCACTTCCAGTTCGAAGTAGCCGTGTTCTAGTCTCCTAGCAGTCGTTGTAGGCGGACGGGCCAGTCCCGTCCGCCTATTTCTTTCTGGAGCCAAATGCGAAATGCACTGAGCCTAACTATGGTAATTGCCGGTTTGCTTGCCCTGACTACCTATGCACTCGACGTACCCTTTGATAATGGCCTGCTGAGAATCAATTGGAGCGCTGATGGTCACTATGTAACCATCGACACTCGATCGGACATTCCAACAGATGAAGACAGGACACACGTATGGATTCTTACGGTCTACGGCCATCGCTTCGTAGACGGCATTTTTGCGTGGCAAATTCACTACAGCGAGGACATCAACAGTGTGCTCGTTCTTCCCAACGACTTCCTAACCGCTCGCAACTTCACCACTGAGCAACTCGGCATTACAGCAGAACTATCCGAAACTGGAGATCGTCTGAGTCTACGCGTGCCTCTCCTTGGAACCATTCCGAATCTTATTGCTGCCGGCGATCTGATTGAGGTTCATGCACTGTGGATTCAACAGGAACCGCTCCTATCGACAACTCTATCAGCTCCAGATATTCTGGGCTTCCTGCCCGCAGATGGCGCCACATCTGACATTTCGGACATGGCGATCGATCTACCTGTAGGCGGGGGCGCGGCGATAGCTGCCTCGGAAGAGGGCTTCGCGTCTTCAGACCTGGTCCCTATTGCCGATCACTTCATTCAAGGCACACCCGTTTCTCACCAATTCACATTACAGGACGCTGCAGATGGAATCCCTCGTGTTGTATTGAGCTATACGCTCATGCGTCTGCTCAATGAAGGCGCTCGCGAACTCGCACGTTTTGCTCATGTGCCTTATGACTTTGATACCGGCTATTACTCCTATTCCATTGACACAACAACCTTGAAACCAGGAAGCTACATCCTTCTAATCAACTCCTCGAACAGCTCTCTGGCAGACCAACTGAAGTTAGAGATCATCTCACCAGATCACTAGGCCTTGGTCTCGTTGTGCCTACATTCCGATTGACCGCTATCCTGAGTACACTTCCCAGTACTTTGTAGCATGGAAGGAACCTCATGAAACCACTCGTATGGTTGGCGGCAACTGTCCTCATTCTTGCTATGGCCTTGTCTGAATCGCCTTCGTTTGAAGATCCTCGCCTCGAATTGGCCATTCGGTCTGAACTTGGAATCCCAGCAGGCCAGCTAACCCGATCCGATCTGCGCAGGATCACCCAGGTAACGGCTATCGGCTTGGATATTGTCAGCCTCGTTGGACTAGAGCTCTGTTCCAATCTTCGCTTCATCGATCTGTCAGAGAACCACATCTCTGACTTGGGGCCTCTGGCGCAACTTTCCGCTCTGGAAACCCTTGTTCTGCGGAGCAACCAAGTAGGCGATACAAGTCCCCTTTCCAAACTCACTCGCCTTGTGCATCTCGATCTTGATTTCAATGACGTTACAGACATCGATCCTCTCGCAAATCTGACTCGCCTTCGCTGGTTAGGACTGTGGAACAGCCGCATCGTCGATATTAGCCCGCTAGCGAAGCTAACAGATCTAGAGGAATTGGGATTGAGCGGCAATCCGATTCAGGACACAGCGCCGCTTGTAGGTTTGGTCAAGCTACGATGGCTTGGTCTTCCCAATACCGGTGTCGAGAGCCTAGAGTTCATTCGCGGGAAAACGAATCTGATCAAGCTAAGTCTTGGAGGGAACGCCATCTCTGATCTCGCTCCGCTATCTGAGCTAACCCAGCTCGAAGGCCTCGGCCTAGATAGCAACAACGTTGTCGACGTCAGTCCGCTGGCGCAACTCACGTCTCTTCAACGACTGAGTTTGTGGGGAAACCACATCGAAGATATTACCTCGCTCGCAAATCTTTCCCAATTGACACAGCTTTGGCTCGATCGCAACCCGCTCTCAAATATCGAGGTTGTTCGCCAATTCCATAGCCTTCGCATCTTGGGACTTTCACAGCTACCCATTGACTCCCTTGAGGCACTCATCGCCAATACAGGTCTAGGGGAAGGCGACGAGATAGACTTGCGAGGCACCCGGCCATCGTTAACACCGAATGCTGAAGATCTTGATTCCATTCACCGGCTCATCGATCGAGGCATTCATGTTCAGTGGGATGGACCCTAGACTGATCGAACACCCCGACCCATGGGGCTATTGCTCCACGTATTGGTTATGGAAGATGAACAACTGCGCAGTATCAAACTTGGTAAAAATGAGCTTGTAGCAGTTCGTAACAATATACACCCAGATCATGATGTTGGGCATTGGATCACTGAAGCTGTGGATGTCGTAGTGATAGTCCTTCTCGTTCCACCATTGCTTTCGAAGCCGATGCTCGCCTTTCCAATCCTTGAAGCTGTCAGCGTAACTCTCAAGTAACCAAACGAAGTCAGCGAATTGCATCTTGGTGCGAACGCCAATTCTGGCACCCGGCATCGCAGTCGTCGTCTCGTTATTGGCCACATTGATCCACGCTTCAACCAAGTCAACACCGCCATGATATGCCATGGTCACAGCAGGAGTGATACGACAGTTGCCGTCAATCAAGAACGGCTTGCCCGTATGCTTATCCTGAATGAAATCGAACCCACACAATCCAGAGAAGTCAAGATGCTTAATAACCCTAGCAGCCGCCTCTTCAGAGGCCTGATCCTCCACACTATGCCTAAAGACAGTCGTGCCTCCAGTACGTGGCATGGTGCGAAGGCCTTGATACATGACCTGTCCGACGACCTCTCCCTGATTGCATAGATGCAATGTGCAGGTGGTGGGACCTTCAACAAGCTGCTGGATCATGGGCAGATCGGATTCGGGAAGCTTGTTGTTTGTGACAACATCAAAATACGTCTTCTCGAAGTTGGCTCGGTCATAAATCTTGCGGAATCCAGCGGATCCCGACGTTTTTCGCATTTTGATGACAACAGGCAAGTCCACCTTGGCGATGATCTCGCGCGCCTCTTGCGAGGACTGCGGATACGCCGTCTTGGGACTATCGATGCCAAGCTCATGTGCCAGTTGTTCCAACTGCATCTTGTCATGCATCCGCATCAGATCGTCCGTAGGTGCAATGACGCTCTTTGTGACAGCCAGGATACGATCTCGATAGCGACTCATGGGGATGATCTCTTCATAAGAGGGGAAGTAGTAATCGTAGTCGCCTGTTTCTAGAATCTCGACGATCCGCTTCGTGTACGCCTCGGGGTTGTATCGCATGTTAGGCGTGCGAATACGTTTGGCTACGTATTTCGAGAATCCCGAGAACGCGAGCAGATGGCCTTCAGCTACGTGGACCTCATATCCCATTTGCCCGAACCGCCGAATAGCATGCAAAGCGGCCATTTCAAACAGACCAGTTACCAAGACTTTCATATCGCTCTCCTGTTTATGAAACAGGTTCGCTCGACTTCTCGTACTTGTGAGACGCTGCGAGCCCCCGTGGTTTCATCATCACCCATAGATGGCCAAGGATACTTGTCCTGAAGGCTTCGAGCAAGAAAGGCTAGAGAATGGCAGAGTGAGGGCGGGGCCGGCACACTGGCCGACCCCAGGCTGAACTTGCCTATTCAGCCACTCGGTGAAGAACCGCGATCATCTCGCGCTTCAGTTCACCAAGGCTGGCACCGCTATGTATGTTTTCTTCAATGATTCGTTCCAACGCCAAGCGCGCCTTGCCTTGGCGAACCGATTGATTGTAATCCTGAGTTCGTTCCGAATTCGTCAATGCGCCTTGATAGCGCTGTCTTACCATTTCTTCTACATGATAGAGAGGAAACATAAGTCCTCCTTGCGATACTCCTTGATCAAAGCCATCCCGAGCCGCTCACCCCACTGGGGATGTGAATGGAAGGCTATCCATGCCAATACTCCTCTGTCTTCCATTGGATCCTCCTTGCCCGACAACTACATCTACATCTACTTCGACAACGCCGTCTATGACGTACGACAAATGCTGCGATCGTTTCTTCATATGACGCGCGACGAAGGACAAGTGTTTGCGAACCACGACTGTCGAGCATCACTACATATGTAGCTACTCAGCATCAACTGGTTCACTTTGGACGAACTGATGTTTGGGATTTCGAAGCCTGACTTTCGGCTTCCACGTGTCAACGTAGAACAATCTGATCTGCGATGCCCGATTTCCAACGAAGATGGCCGACGACTCTAGACATGTGACGTACCGATACCTGCCCACTCATACTAGGACGGGTGTGAAGTGACCAGTATAGCGGCAAACTGGCGAAAGTCAAGGCTTCCACACAACGTCATTCACAGAGAGAGCCATCGACGAATCTCACCTGCCTATTGAGTGGGGCACTCCTTGAGTTCATAGGCTCCTCAGGCAGGCCGACTCTACCGAGCAGGGTCATTCCTCGAGTAGCGTTCGGATGCGCTGCGCCCAATGCTGACTGCTTGCGTCTGGGGCAGCGACCAACTCGATATCCGCAGGTGAAAATACGCCCAATCCAAGCTCAACAGCACGCTGGATTTGCTCTTGCTGAAAAATCCGGCCTTTCAAGACCTCGGGTGTTGTCTCATAGGTTCGCAGAATGGCCACACCAACCGCGTCAATAGCTACACGATCTGTCGAGGCAAGAATGAGACCCGGATGAACCAGCGTTCCTTGTGACGGTCCACCTGTCGAAAATGCAGACAAGGCATCGAGTATGACAAGGCTGGGTTCAAACGCCTGATTGATTTCCGCAATCATGGAACGCTGGTGCGGCGACGTATGAAGCTCCTTCATGTACTCGTGTCCGTCAGAAGGTGATACCCGCGGAACGAGCCCGACAGCATTCTTCAAACTCATCGTGAAGTGACCACCGAATCCATGCGTCTTGAGACAGCATGTCATGACGATCGATTCTGCATTGAGATAAAGGCGCGGAAACTCAATCCCTTTCTTCCAGTGAGACCCATTCAGAGGCAATGCTACCCAGTCTTCAGGAGCGAGATCATCCAGCACTACGTAGGCAGCTCCTAACGCGTCAAACAGGGCGCGAACGCCTTTCTTGTCTGCTACTTCGTGGCTCTTTGCCGAGCCACCACTGCGCTCAGCCACAGTGATGCTAGTAGCGTCTGCTTCTTGAAGAAATCGGATGATGGCTTCGACGGTGTCATTGTGCGAAGAAGCGGGAAAAGGGTCAGCAGAATTGAAGTTCGGCTTCAGCATGATAGCCTGACTAGCAAAGGCAGGGCGCTCATTTCCAAGTAGCTCAATGGCGGAGCGAATTCCTGTAGGACGTTGATCAGATTGGACAATCGACACTTTGGCAGTCACTGACATAGTTTCCCCTTTCTCAGCACAACCTATTTCGTTCAGAATTCGGACGCCGCCCGAAATGCTTTCGGCGTCCGAGGCGACGTCAAGCATCAACTCTCATTGACCAACAGCCGTCGATCAGGAACGCGACATCAATCAGACAGTTTCATCTGGATTTGCTCCATCCAATCCTGACTTTCTTGATCGGATGCGGCAACCAGCTCGATTTGGGAGGGCGAGGCAATGCCAAGCCCGAGATGCACGGCGCGCTCGATTTGCTCTTGCTCAAAGATTGCACCGTTCAATACGTCGGGCGTAGTCTCGAAAGTTCGGAGAATGGCCACCCCAACGGCATCCAAGGCAATGCGATCTGTCGAAGCAAGAACAAGTCCCGGATGCACGGTCGTTCCCGCAGTAGGTCCTCCATCGACAAATGCAGACAGGCCGTCCATTACGAGCAAATCTGCGGAGAATGTCGAGTTAATCTCGGCAATCATCGAACGTTGTCGAGGCGATGAGTGCAACTCCTTCATGTACTCGTAGCCATCAGCCGATGCCTTGCGAGAAACAAACCCAACTGCATTCTTCAAGCTCAGTGTGAAGTGTCCGCCATAGGCATGCGTCTTCAGGCAGCAGATCTCGACCACGGCATCTGCCTCAAGGACCATTCGCGGCATCTCAATCCCGCGTTTCCAATGTCCACCATCCAGGGGAATATGAACCCAGTCCTCGGCTGAAAGATCGTCCAGAATTATATACTCAGCACCCAAAGTCTTGAGCAATGGGACAATGCCCTTGTCTTCGGCAACCTCGTGGCTGTTCCAGGCAATACCGCTTCTCTCAGCAACGATGACGGCAGCAGCTCCTTGACGCTTCAATGATTGAACGACGGATGAGAGCGTATCGTTATGTGTGGAGGCCGGGAACGGGTCTGCAGAATTGAAGTTTGGTTTCAGAATAACGCGTTTGTGTGATAAGTCAGGCAGCTCGTCTCCAAGCAGCTCGATGGCAGACCGAACGCCTGATTCACGGTGATCGGTCTTGACAACAGACACCTTAACACTGGCTGTCATGCTTCTCCTTCATTCTCTTCAATCAGAGCTTGATGCTCCGCCTTCAGTGTCTTCATTTTGCTCGGCCGAATCCAGCAACTTGTTTAGCAAGCCAGGCAATAGATCCGACAGATCAGCGCCATCAGCCGGCTCACGATCGCCCTCATCGTCGATTGCATCGCCAATGACGGGAAGATCCTGCAGCAGTCCGCCGCCTGCGTTCTCGATAAGATTGCGCGCTGCAGATTCAGTGGCTTGTTGCAGGCCCTCGAAACTAGGATCTAAAGGAATGTCTTCGAAGCCTCCAAGGCCATCGATTCGACTGCCAAGCTCCATGATCGTTCGATTGAATTCCCGTTTGCCCATCATCATCAGTCCCTCGCGAGCGATCTCGAGAAGGGGTGCTTCCCAGGCAACTACAGGAGCATCCGCCGATCCTTCGATCAGCGCTCCGAAGACAAGGGGTACTTCAGCCGCGTAGTGATTGATACCACCAATCACTCGCTCAGATGTCGCTACAGGAAGCCCAAAAAGAGGACGAGCCGTTGTCGTTGACAACTCGAAGTCCTCAAGCAAAAACGAGAGAGTTCCTGAGGCAGTTCCATCCAGATGAATCGACCCAGAAATCGATGCCAATCCAGATCGAATCTGTACAGGCAGAGTGGTGGCGTAGAATCGTGCCAGCTGTGATAGATCAAGCCGTTTTAGAGCGAAATCGATCGTAGCCACTGTATGGCTATCCGATTCACTAAATGTGGCAGACAACTGGAATCCTGAGTCAGCATCATCACCCCATTGTCCACGTAGAGAAATGCGAACCGGCTCCGTACGCAAGGATACAGGGAATGCCAGGTTTGAAACTTCAACCTCAAGCATCGTCATCGGCGGCAAGGGACCTTGTCGGTTGTCTTCTGTCTCATCTTCAAGCGTGATCAAGATTCGCCCGATCTCAAGTCGTTGAATGGTCAATGGAGGTCTCGTATGAGGGAACGAACGGCCTCCTCCGTAGGCAGCGTATGGATCTTCGAACGCCGCCAGGGGATTCCAATCGGCAAGATACTTGGACAATTGCCTCAACAGCCCCATCCAATCAACTCGATCTGCATACTGACTTGCCCATTCCAAGTACGCTGTTGACTCCCACCCTGAGGACGGGTTATCCATATTGAGCGTGCCATCCGCCTCACGTTTGACGTGCAACTCAGCATCAGCAATGATTACAGAATTCAGCACAACCCGGTTGGATATCAGCGCCAACAACCCCGTATCAACTCTCACTTCCGGAATGACAATCAGATTCTCATCGGGAGCGTCAGGGTCCTGAATCGTGAAATCAGTTAGCGTTAGGCCGCCTGTGAAGAGATTGAATGATGAATCTTCGACAGCCACCTCAGTTCCAGCCACCAAAGACACGCTTGACATGGCCAGCGTTCCAGCGAAGAAAGGAATGACAATCGCTGCCACGAGGTAGGCAAACCCATACAACACAGGCAATCCGATGATCATCTCTCGGCGAATAACGCGGAAGACTCCCTTTCGGGAAGGCTCAAGTTCGTACTTGTTGGGGCCACCCGCAAATAGCTTCTGCGCTAGCCCAATGCCGCGTTTGCTCTTTAGCCAACGAGAGAGTCGCCAACCCGACACCCATGTACTGAGCGAATCGCGATACCGCTGCACAAAAAACCGGATAAGAAAGAACGCCGGAATTGCCAGAGCCAATGCCACCACAAGGCTACCCAATAACACATAGCGTGTGTATCCCAGCGGCGCAATGACTGGGAGATGAAAGAGCCAGCGCCAAAAGACATCCAATCCCCGCTGTGTATCCAATAGCCATTTCCCAAGAGCGTAGGTAACTGGTGCCACTGCCAATGAGAGCAGCTTGAATACTCCCATGGAGATAAGGAACGATCGAAACGAGCAACGCAGCAGCAAAGCAAGCGAGAAGGGAATAAGCACATGCGCTCCCATCGGAGGGAGACCGGCAAAAATGCCTAAGGCAAATGCCAGTCCTATCTGATTGGGCGACAGATCTGACTTAAGGATGGACAGAGTCTTCTTGATCCAACTGATCGGCGTAGGCAACAGCATGGTGATTCCCCCTCTTCCTCCAGCTCTGTTTCACGTCCTCCGCAGTGTAGAGTGGCGGCCCGAAACAGACAATACCCATCGAGCCCATTCACGTGATCCATTTCCCTCGTAGTCCCAGAAACTGATGAAACGGTTACCAAAACCGTCGAGACCAAAGAGGTTGGCACATCTCATAGCGCAACGCGGAGGTCAAATGCTCCAGCGCAATGCACAAACCATGTACGTACGCAGAAGCAGGATTCCCAGTTTCGGAGCATTCACGACGGCTTGTCTCTCCGCCCAATGAATGATTCGACATCGGCCAGTTATTAGGTTTCACATCCGCGAGTCTCCGGCCTACACTTGGTTGCAGCAAGAACTTACGGGAGGGTGATGTAGGGTGAAGAAGATGGGAATTGTTGTATGTCTGTTGTTGTTGGCAAGCGCATCTGCTTGGGCACTATCCATTTGTGACTATAAATCTCCAGAAACATCTCTGACAGACGCGAGGATGACCTTTGGGTATCGGTATTACGATGATATCAACACCGTTGGAACCGACGTGAATTCAGGACGGCTAACAGCCGATTATGCTCAGCTGTATGACTCGCCTAGCTACGGATTTACGATTTCAGGAACCGCTGAATTGGCGTTGGATGCATTCATGCCTGCAGGTTGGCTTGGGCAGAGCGCAGCCACATTCCGCTACTACCCCTTCGAGAAGTCGCTATTCTTTGCTTTCGGAGGACTTCAAGCCTCGATAGCAACAGGCCAATTACGTCCGGGTGTTGAGGTCCGCTTCGGCGGAGGGATCGGCCGATTCACCAATGTAACACCTCTGGCCAAAGCAATGAACATGAGCAAAGATTTGCTGCGCTCAGGCGCAATTGGCAATCCATTGACAGACGGCGTTCTGCTAGCGATTGCCGGAATCATCGGTCGCGAAGTCGAGTACGACACTGTCAAGGAACTGGTTGCGGACATCGAACCGCTCATTGAAGCAGATGCAGTCGTTGAACTCGATGCGCGTGCACTACTCACTGTTGAAGAGATCGTTCTGACAGTAGGCGACGACAGTCAATGCGGGTGGGCGCTGCAACTGGGCATTGGCTACGAATTGGTTGACCCATTTGGGAATCCGCAGAACGTCGTGGTTGCGGGATCTGCAGACGCAGCTTTCGCCTTCGGACCGGACGATCAAATGATGTTCCACGCCAGCTACTCGGGTCCATTCGACCTGATGGATGAGAACACGCTCACGTCCACACTCAGCTACGAGTACGATCTAACAGAGGATTCTACAGTGATCGCTGACTACGTTCTGCAACGCGTGAAACCATCTGGTGTCGTTGCCAGCACAAGCCATGCCGCAGGCTTGGCTTTGGGCTTTGATCTTGGAGGAGCCGATATCCTTTTGCAGATCTCGCTCACTCGCGGAGCCGGCGACCCAGGCTGGTCATTTGATGTTTCGATATCTGCAGCAATGGATCTTCTCTAGCAATTAACAAGGTTGATCTCTGCGCCGTCCTTTCACACAGAAAGGGCGGCGCTTCTCTTTGAGACGAGCCTGAAACGAGGGCACAATAGGTTCTCTAATTGAACCCCGCTCTATGCGTGGAGCACTCACACTCGGAGGTCCTCGTCTATGGCTCATTGGAATCCAGCTCGCTGGAAATCGCTCTTCTTCCCCATTTGGGGAGGCCAGGCCCTTTCTCTGTTTGGCAGCCGTCTGGTGCAATTTTCCCTTGTTTGGTGGCTGGCCCGAGAGACAGATTCAGCGACGGTTTTGGCGACTGCAGCCATGATGGCGTATATCCCGATGGTGTTCCTATCACCATTTGCTGGGGCTTTGGTCGATCGATGGAATCGCAGAACTGTGATGATCGTGGCCGATTCTGGGATCGCGCTTGCCACGCTCGTGTTGGCATTCTTGTTTGCCACAGGCCGGGCGTATATTCCGTTTGTTTATGGCCTGATGCTCATTCGCGCGGTCGGTGGAGCCTTCCATTGGCCGGCCATGCAAGCAGCCACCACACTCATGGTGCCAGAGAAGCATCTGGCTCGCGTTGCCGGACTCAATCAATCGCTACATGGAATGGCGATGCTCTTGTCACCCCTTCTGGGAGCCCTGCTGATTGAGGTCCTGCCCATGCAGGGAGTGTTGGCCATTGATGTCGGCACAGCAGCCCTGGCAATACTCCCCCTACTCTTCATCCGTATTCCCGAGCTTGGCAATGATCCTGACAAGCAAGCGGAGCGCGTCTCTGTCTTGAAGGACATGGTCCAGGGCTTGTCATTCGCCATCCGATGGCGGGGCATGCTTCTGCTGATCCTCGGACTTGCTCTAATGAATTTCGTAGTCAATCCAGCCTTCTCACTCATGCCCCTCTATGTGACGCGTGTTCTGAATGGGGATGTCATTCTGTTTGGCAGCATGCAGGCTCTGTTTGGCGTTGGCTTCATCCTTGGCGGCGTACTTCTCTCTGTGTGGGGAGGATTCAAGAAGAGAATTCTCACGGCCGTACTAGCCGTCGCCGTGATGGGGATCGCCATTGCCGTGATGGGACTCACACCCCAGGGATGGTTCGTCTTGGCAGGGGGCGCCTTGTTCGTGATCGGATTGATGGAACCCATCGCCAATGGATCATTTGTCGCCACCATGCAGGCATCCGTCCCCAAGAATATGCAAGGCCGCGTATTCGCCTTGCTTAGCAGCGCGACACAAGCCGTGGTGCCCTTGGGGCTATTATTGGCCGGTCCTCTATGCGATCGTTTCGGAATGCGAGTGTGGTTTCTCATTGGAGGCATTGCCTATCTGATCGTGGCCTTTGGCTCACTGCTATCCAAGTCAATCATGAATCTTGAGGCTGAAGGCAATCGCCTCAACCGTTCTGAGAATTATGCCGTGCCAGCCGCCGAAGCGGTATTCGAGGAGCAAATCGGGACAGATCACCGTCAATGACTCTCAGCAATCCAAGGTATCTGCTAGAGCTGGCCTGCCTGCTTGAGAGAAAGGAATCCGTTCTTGGTCACGATGAGGTGATCAAGCACGCGAATCCCCAACACCTCACCCGCCTTGATCAGACGTCGTGTAATAGCGAGGTCTTCAGGGCTCGCTTGCAGCGTTCCAGAAGGATGATTGTGAGCACAGATAATCGATGCAGCACGATCAGTAATCGGATCAGCATAGACCTCTCGCGGATGCACCTGATTCGAGTCGAGCAATCCGACAGTAACAACGCGCGTTGCCAACACCTCGTTGGCACCATTGAGTGATAGACACACAAAGTGTTCTTGCTTCTCTTTGCGTATTTCAGACAAGTAGGGCAGCGCATCCTCAGCATCCCTGATGATCGAGCGCTTCTGTGACAAATGACGCCGTCCCAATTCCATCGCAGCAACGATCTGGCATGCCTTTGCCTTGCCCACGCCGTTAACAGTGAGCAATCCCTGAACATCCGTCGTCGCCAAGTTCCCTTTGAAAGCACCTAGAATCTTGACCGCCAAATCGAGCACGCTGAATCGCTTGGTTCCGCTCCCCAATAGCACGGCCAGAAGCTCAGCATCACACAAAGCTGATTTGCCCTTCACAATCAGTTTCTCTCGCGGACGATCGACACTGGAAAGATCGGTAATTCGAGTCTTGGGTGACCACCGGTGTGGAAAGGGCTCATTCACGTAGTTGTTTGCTTTCATGAGTCATCAGCCATTGATTATGCACTTTTAATAGCGCATATCAAGTTCCGCGCATTCACCCGGCATTACCCGATACATGAACATGGTCTCAGTGCAGCAATGCTGCCAATCGCGTTCATCGCAAATTAATAGTGCTGCGGATCCAGCCGCAATCCCGGATGAAAGTGAACTTTGGTGGCTCGTACCGCAGGTAACAGCGTTCTTTGCTAATTTCGGACCGTCAGGTACGGAATCAACAGCCTCTAATCCGGCTATTACCGATCTCAAGATCGGTAACAACAGGTTCTGCCAGGCGAGTCTGGCAGGTTCTGTTATTACCGCAGGTAACAGCGCTCTTTGCTATTGCGCAAGCAACAGCGCTCTTTGCTATACTCAACCCCTTATGCGTACTCAGACACTGTGGATTGGGATCGTGGCTCTTGGCTTGATACTCGCTGCCGGATTCTTCGCACCAGATGCAAGAACTGAAGGACCTAGCAGTACGGACGACGGCTTCACCGTCGTCGCACTGAATGCTTGCTGGCTATTTGACGGTATCGGCGAAGAGGAGTTTTGGACAGCCCCTCAATGTGTTGAGGATGCAGAGGAACATCTCACAAAGGTGGCAAACTATCTGGCCACAGTGAACGCTGACTTTATTGCCATTGAAGAAATCGAGTCTGCAGACATGCTGCATCGCCTTAATGTGAAGCTAGGAAGCCAGTACCACGAAATCTTCGTGCAAGGAACCGATGACTACACGGGGCAAGACGTCGCTGGCCTTTCGCGTCTTCCCGTCCTAGCCATGGGACGTAGTGATGCGACCCAAACCTATCCCATTCCCGGATCCAGGATTCGCGCCCCTCGTGGGACAGAAGACGTTGCCAAGCACTACTGGGCGACTATTGAGCTCGGCAACGAAATCATTACGTTCATCGGCTTGCATTTGCTTGCGTACCCAGATGACTTGGAGCGCTTCGTTCGTCGAGAGGCGCAGGCACTGATTATTCAAGATCTGGCCAAAGGATTCTATGACGAGGGACACGAAGTCGTCATCCTTGGGGATGTCAATGATTTTGACTCAATCGTTTGTGATGCAGCTGACAACGAGCCCCGGTCTTGTGTTGATAGGTTGTTCAAGGACATCGATCCTGATGTCGAAGGCGATGAGCTATTCAATGTTGCCGCGTCCATCCCGCAGGAAGAACGCTACACCTATTGGTATGACGAGAACCGCAATGGCATCGATGACGGACCCGAAGAACACTCGATGATCGACCACATGTTCGTAACGCGTGGGTTAGCAGATATCCTTGTTGACGTTCGCATCGATCATGCCGGCTATGAGGCAAGGACTGTCTCCGATCACTGGCCGATCATCGCCACTTTCGCGCTTCCGTAGCCCACCGGACTTGAGGGAGACTTTACAGCCGATAGCCGACGCGTGTCGTGAGTTGGCCAGCAGTCAGGAACCACCCGTTGCCCACAAAGAGGGAAAAAGCCAGCCTGTGCGAATCAATTTTGTACGCTTCGATGGTTATGCTTTCTCCGAAGAACCCTCCTTGATCGAGCAGCATGACACCGCCAATCGTTATCGAGAGATCAAATTCGGGAATGGGTATGTAGCGATGATCCACGGAGATCACTTGCCAGGTAATTGGATAGACTTCGAGAATCAAACGACTCTTCTCCGTGAGTTGAGGTTGGTATCGAATTCCTGTGTCAATCGTAGCTGTGATTCCGTAGCGGGGGATCCACTGCAAAACAAGATCCCCGTCGAGGTCCAGGTCATCACGAATGGCCGCCAAGAACCCGATTGATCCAGACGGAGCAAGCTTTGCAAAATCGAAGCCAATCCCCGTTTCCATTCGCCAGACGTCATCAATCGTCGTCTGCATGTAGGCCTTGATACTTGCATGCCATCGACCTGAGGTTGAGCTTGCAGCTGCCAATCGGTCAAGGTTTACGTGCAATCCGAACTCCTTCAGGGTGAAGGCGAAGCAGCTGATCGAAATAAGGGCCAGGACCGCAATCAACACCGTAAGTCGTCGCATCATCAATCCCTCTCCTTTTTCGTGTCTCTTCAACATCCTCGGTTTTCAATACCGCCACACGCAAACGCTAAGCGATTCTCAAGCTTGTCTCAAACGCCGAATATCTCACTGAACCGCTGCCTAGCGTGTTTCAGTTGGAACACAATCACACGGCAGTCCCCACACAGCAGAAACTTCATCCACTACACAACACAGGCAATGCATCAAGAGAGTACCTTCCTACCAGTTCCAGACCCAGATTACCCTCAACAGCATTGAACACCCAACCATGCCACTGTTTTGCGGGATTTGTCACTTTTCTCCAGATAGTGAGTATATGGAGTGATGACCCAACCATTGAGCCATCGAATTCGCTGAGGAGGCGGTGTCAGTGGGAAGCCAAGCTCTTGTAGCGCGCGACGACTCTCAGTTAGTCTGCTCCACATCTGTCGCCGTAGGACCTGCGCTGATTGGCATGCTAGTACGCGCTTCTTGACGTCCCTTATTTAGTCTCCGTCCCTCAGTTCTGTCCTCATAAGGCAGACATTAAGGAGGTTGACGGTGAAGACAAAACTCGTTGTTCTCGTTCTCGCACTCTTGATGCTTAGCGTGCTTACCGCATCAAGCCAAACGCAAACTGAAACCGGGACTCTCGTGCTCTCAGACATTGTTGCACTTGCGCAGGCATCTGCTCAAGCAGCAGCATCCGCATCAGCCGATGCACAAGCCGTTGCAGCTGAAGCACAGCTGCTAATAGGTAGTCTCGACTTAAACTCACTACTGGCCGCTGCGGAATCCGCAAGCCACGCAGCTCAAGATGCTGCGTCCGCAGTTGCCACAGCACAGAGTGCAGCTCGGGCGACAGCAATGGCCTATGCTGAGTCCTGCTCCGATGCTGTTGCATCGGCACAGGCTAGTGCACAAGCCATCGCAACTGCGGAGAGTTGGGCCGCTGCCCGTGCCGCGGCATTTGCCGCTGCCTGTGCGAGCGCTCAAGCTCAAGCAGATGCCAGCGTGGCAGCCTGCGCACAAGCCTCAGCAAGTGCTCAAGCCTCAGCAAGCGCATTCGCAGTCACGTGTGCGACTGCCTCAGCCTATGCTTCGGCGTCATCCGATGCCTGTGCAACCGCATTTGCACTCGCTGCCGCAGAAGTCACAGCCATTGAGCAGGCGATCGCAATTGCAGCTGCAGAAGCGCATGCCAGTGCCCTTGCCTGTGCAAGTGCCAGCGCAGAAGTCGCCGCCTATGCTGCATCTGTCTCCGAGGCCATGGCTGAAGCCGTTTCGCTAGCCGGAGCACGGGTTACAGCTGCTGCCGCTGCGCAAGCAAGCGCAAGCGCCGAAGCCTCTGCAGCCGCGCAAGTCGCTGTAACTGCATCCGTGCGAGCCTTGGCCGTATCCCAAGCCGCTGCACAAGCAGAAGCCTATGCAGAAACGACAGCACAAGCCTATTCACAAGCTCAGAGCGCCGTTGAACTCGTGACACAGACAATCGCCACTGAGGTTCCTTGTGGCGTCGTGATCACTGAAGTCAGGGGCGTCGTTGAAGCCATCGCTACAGCAGTCGCTCAAGCCAATGCTGCAGCCAATGCTGCAGCCACTGCAGCTTCACTGGCGCAAGCAGAGGCAAGCGCACAAGCCGAAGCCGCAGCGTCTGCCTATGCTCGCGCCGATGCCCAAGCCGAGGCAGCAGCTGTTGCCTATGCAGAGGCATTTGCTGCAGCTCAAGCCATTGCCCAAGCACATGCGTATGCCGAGGCTGAAGCATTCGCTGCAGCTGAGGCACTCGCATCAGCAACGGCAACTGCGGAATCCCATGCAGCGGCCATCGCTGTAGCTGCTGCCGAAGCCAAAGCCGCCGCCGCCGCCGCCGCCGTCGCGATCTCAACTGCATCCAGTTCCGCCCAAGCCGAAGCCTTCGCCACCGCAGAAGCTTGCGCACTCGCAGCTGCTCATGCAGAAGCAATGGCCAGTGCAATGGCCACAGCAACGGCAACAGCTGAAGCTTCAGCTCGAGCCATTGCTGCAAGTTGTGCCACCGCTTCAGCATCAGCCGACGCAATGGCTTCAGCCATCGCAGGAGCGAAAGCTGGTGCCAGTGCCAATGCCGCAGCTGCTGCCACTGCGTGTGCCCAGGCAGAGTCTTCTGCTTCTGCACTCGCTGAAGCCTATGCCGATGCAAGTTCCGAAGCCACTGCTCAAGCACAGGCTGCCGCATCGGCCTATGCATCAGCCCAAGCAAGCGCAAGCTCAATCTCGTCAGCCATTGCCGTTGCCATCGCTGAGGTCCAGGCCCATGCGACTGCTGCTGCAGCTGCCGCCGCTGAAGCACAGGCTGCCGCCACTTCTTGTGCGCAAGCCTCAGCAACAGCTGAGGCGAGTGCTGAATCATCAGCATCGTCTGCAGGAGCTGGCGAGGCGTATGCATCCGCATTCGCTGCTGCTGTTGCAACATCGTCCGCCGATGCGTTTGGCTACGCGTCCGCAGCTGCCTCTGCAGCAAGTACAGCACGAGCAGAGGCCCATGCTGCCGCCAGCGCCTATGCCAGTGCACAAGCAGCGGCCTTGGCCGAGGTACAAGCCCTGTTCTCCGTCGTAGCCGATGCAGAAGCAGCTGCTCTGGCAAGCGCTCAGGCGTATGCTTCTGCTGAAGCAAGCGCGCTAGCTGCCGCCACGGCAATGGCCACTGCAGTCTCTACTGCTGAGACAGAAGCACTGGCAGCTGCTCAAGCTCATGCCTCTGCACAGGCGCATGCCAGCGTCGGCGTCGATGCTATGGCATCAGCCCAAGCCGCTGCGCTGGCCAACGCACACGCAGCCGCTCTTGCCCTTGCAGATGCACATGCCGAGGCAAGTGTAGGTGTAGAAACCATCGCGTTGGCTGTTGCGGATGCTCAAGCCGCAGCCTATGCAGCCGCACAAGCTCAAGCATCAGCCGAAGCAGAAGTTGCTGTCGCAGTGATCGCCGCTGCAGATGCATTCGCAGATGCGGCCGCTTTTGCCTATGCAGCCGCTGCAGCTGAAGCCAGCGCCGAAGCTCGAGCGTTTGCCGCTGCCCGAACCTTCGCAGGAGCACAAGCATCTGCTTCCACATCAGCCGAAGCCGTAGCTATTGCCATGGCAGATGCCACAGCATCGGCACGCGCAGCTGCATCGGCCTATGCTCGCGCAGAGGCGGCTGCTGAAGCCACTGCAAGCGCATTGGCTCAAGCATTCGCCATGGCGAATGCGGCTGCCAACGCGGAAGCCACTGCCCAAACGTCTGTGGAAGTCTTCCCAGATATTCAAACGTCCATTCAAGCTGTCATCGATCCGGAATGTCTCATCCCAGTGTGTGAGGAAACCAGACCTTGCCCTCCATGCGACGGACAAGATGTGCCGGAGACAACGCCCCCAGCGGATACCGGCTGTCCTGAACCACAGGCGCTTGATTGGTTCTTCGGCGAGGTTCCGGGAGACGCGTCGTTCCGCGGCAGTCGATCCTTACCCATGGAGATCAGTGCCGCTCTCAGGCGATATCCAATCTCCAGTTCCTTCATCGTCGATCAGACCCTCCCACCTGGAGCCTCAATCGAAGTCAATTTCGATTCAATGATGGGAACCGTGGCTGGAACATTCGAGCCAGGTGCCACGTATTCGGTGACCTATCTGCTGCTTGATTCAGGTCAGTGCCCGCTCGTTGAATTCGAAGTAACCATTGAAGTCGCTGGGGGGAGCCAGGACCAAGGCCGTCCAAGTGATGTACCTGAGACTACGCCACAGACACGAGCATGTATGACCGTGTCGGCGGCCTACGAAGTGCCTGGATTCCTGTTCTTCCCGGCAACTGTTACTGACATCTCAACAAGCATCGTCGTCTATGGTGAAGGAGAACAAATCACGCCATTCCAGCTGTGTGCAACAGCAACAACTCAGTATCAGTTGCTCGCAGGCGATTACGCTACAGGCCCAGCCGAAGAACAGGCTCCATTTAGCCGATGGGAGAAGTATGACCCCAACGAGCAAGCATGGACTGCAATCGGCGAAAATCCGTTGATCACCATCCCACTGCAATCGGGTGCGTCGTACCGTGCTGTGTTTTCGGAATCGGGACTCATGACATTCGTCCCTCCGACAACGCAACAGCAACAAGTGTGCCTGAATGTCTCCTCGGTATTCATGTACCAGGAGATCCCAACCACTACGGCCTACACAGAGCCACGATTCGGCACACAGCCAATCAATGCTCAAATCCGAGTCGACGGTGTGCCGACGGTGGCATCCTTCCAACTCTGTGATGAAGCAGGGACAAGGTACGTGCTCATTCCGGAACAGGAGCATTGGACCGCGCAGGAGGACCATCTCGAATTCTGGAAGTGGCAACGCTACAACACGGAAACCGAGACATGGGACGACATACTGCTGCTGCTATTTGGAGGTACGGAGCCTGGCCAGCTGGGCGTCAATCTACAAAGTGGAGGAAGCCTCCGCGCTGTCTATCGTCAAGTCGTAGAGCTGTACTAACCTGAACCCACAAACGGGGCTCCGCAAGGAGCCCCGTTTTTCTTTTCGGCAATCTCAAGTCCGTCTATTCGTTGGGCAATCGTAGGCGCGCAATTTTTCCCGACCACTCCCAGCTAACCCAGAACTCTCCCGGATAGCCTGGCACGATATACAAGGGCGAATCATCCCCTCCCGTCACCCACCACGTGAACGTTCCGCTGACAAGGTCAAATCGATACACAGCACTATTGCCTCGATCGCAGAACCATAGATCGCCGTCCATAGTGATCAGGCTGACTGCATCGATTTCACGACCTCCAGGAATATCCCACAAGGCGACGTTGCCCGTCTCAGACTGCAGCAAGCCGATCTTGGATACGCCGTCGCTCTCGGAGAAAGCTGAGAAGTAGATGTCTGTGGAATCGGGAATTGCGACAAGGCCACCCAGCCAGATAGCATCGGGGAGCTCATAAATTGACACCCGTTCATCTGTTGGCGACAGCGAGAGCAAAGTCCCGTTAACTGCATCGGGCACCCAGATATTGCCCAAACCGTCCTCTGCCAGCGCATAGGCCGGCGGATCCATTGTCACCAAACCCCATTCGCGAAACAGTCCTGTCTCAATGGGCGAAATCAGATAGGTCGCTGGAGCGAAATCGCCGGTCCCCATTGAAATGACAGGAACGACGGTTTCCGACAGGGCGACCACACTTCGTGAGGTTTGCGTCACTGGAATCACTAGCGGCTCAGTCCCCTCCTCGAACGAGGCCGACAATTGAGTGGGCTCAAAGAGTCCCAAACGGCCTAGCTCCCATTCCAGATACCAAAGGTTCTCTACACCCTTGCCAAAAGAGGATTCTCTCAAGAAGATTGGCTCAGCAGTAGGACTCGGTAAGGCCCAAACCTCAAAATGATTGGCATCTGGCTGGAGCCACCCAATGCCGGAATCACGCTGTGTCGTAAAAAACAATCCTGAATTCGTCCAAACAAATTCACTCGGACTTACTGGCAATACCCACGCAATGAGACGATTGGCATCCGGCTCAAAACGGGCCAATGCTTGAGGGTCGTGCAGTGCAACAAACAGACTGTTGTCAACCATCCAAACAAGGTCACCCGGAAACGATTCATCCGAAGGCATATTCCAGACTGTCCATTCCGCTGACTGCCCAACGGCCAAGACACCACACACAGTCACGATGCAAAGCAGAACAATGATAGAACGCATTCGACCTCCTATGGTCTAAAACGCAACGCTATGGAGCAACGCGCGTTTTTATGCCTAGCACAGATCCAACTGAGAATGCAAGCCAGGCAGAGGCTATTCCTATTCCGCCTCAAAAAACGCTGATAGATCGCATAGGGTACCATCACACTATCCGGGGTTTGAAATGGGGAGTCGTGGATCGCGTTCAAGAACTGCTTAAACAATATTGGGGCTACGATAGCTTTCTCCCGTTGCAGAAAGAAGCCATTGCATGTGGCGTTGGGAGTCGCGATTCACTCGTCGTTCTGCCAACAGGCGGAGGGAAGTCCCTTTGCTTCCAGGTTCCTGCTGTTCGATTACCTGGATTGGCTGTGGTGGTCAGTCCGCTCATTTCGCTCATGAAGGACCAGGTCGATGCATTGACTGAATGTGGCGTCGCGGCAGCCTGCATCAACAGCTCCCAATCTTCAGACGAGCAAGATGACGTGATCGCTTCAATTCGTAGGGGAGATCTTAAAATTCTCTATGTCTCACCCGAACGGTTGATGATGAGCGGCTTCGCGGAGTTCCTCACTCAGCACACCATTTCCCTAATCGCCATCGATGAGGCCCACTGTGTCAGCATGTGGGGACACGATTTCCGGCCGGAATACCGACGCCTAGGCAGCCTTAAGAAGACGTTCCCCGGCATTGCCGTACATGCCTATACGGCAACAGCTACCGAGCAAGTGCGCGACGACATTGTAGAACAGCTCCATCTAGTAAACACGGAGATTCTGATCGGATCATTCGATCGCCCCAATCTGCTCTACTCCGTCGAACGCCGAACCGATGCTGCACGGCAGGTGCGTGATGTACTCGATCGCCATAAGGGTGAGTCATCCATCGTCTACTGTATCCGGCGAGCCGACGTCGACGATCTCACAGAGCGCCTGCAAGAAGCCGGATATCGCGCTGCCGCCTACCACGCTGGACTGTCTGATGTCGCACGAAGACAAGCCCAGAACGCCTTCATCAAAGAGGATGTCGACATCATCGTAGCCACTGTCGCCTTCGGAATGGGTATCAACAAAACCAATGTCCGGGCAGTCATTCACGCAGGCATGCCTAAGTCGCTCGAGCACTATCAACAGGAGTCTGGCCGAGCAGGGAGAGACGGACTCGATGCCGAGTGCGTTTTGCTGTACGGAAGCGGTGACTATGGCACCTGGAAGTACATCATCGAACAGTCCGAGTCCGAGGCTGCCGTTCGCATTGCGCTGATCAAATTGGGAGACATGTCAGCCTATGCCTCTGGTGTTACCTGTCGGCATCAGGCATTGGTTTCCTATTTTGGCCAAGAGCTCGGCACTGACAACTGCAAAGCGTGTGACGTCTGTTTCGGAGATCTAGAGTTGGCTGACGACGCGCTCGTTCTTGGTCAGAAAATCCTCTCGTGCGTCTTCAGGCTCGATCAACGCTACGGCGCCGACTACACAGCCAATGTGCTGGTAGGCTCGAAAGAACAGCGCATTCTGGAAGCCAAGCACGATCAGCTCACAACCTATGCCCTGTTGTCTGACTACACCAAGAAGCTGGTGCGTGATTGGATCGAGCAACTCGTCGGCCAAGGCTATCTGCAGAAGAGCAGTGACTACAGCGTTCTGACGATTACCGAACGTGGATGGATCGCCATAAGAGGCGATGAAACGCCACGCCTACTCAAACCAGCGGCATCACCTCGCAAGCGTGTGTCTGAGGACTCGTGGGACGGGGTGGATCGCGGATTGTTCGATACACTCCGAGTGGTCCGCCGAAAGATAGCCACGCAGAGACAGGTCCCGGCTTACATCGTGTTTGGCGATGCCAGTTTGCGCGACATGGCCAGGCGCAGGCCATCCACAGTAGACGCCTTCCTTGAAGTCACTGGCGTTGGCCAAGCCAAGGCGCGCCAGTATGGCGAGGAATTCGTGGCAACCATCGCCGAATACTGTCGCAGTCACAGTCTGGATCAGGACATCGATCCAAGCGTCAAACCCGCGCCCAAACCCTCACCGCTAGGGAAGCGAAAGCGAACCCGGTCAACGCTCAACCTCTCCAAGCAACTCGCCTTTGGACGATTCGACAAAGGCGAATCCATCGTAGCCGTATCAGACGCCATTGAAAGAAAGCCCGAGACGGCGCTGAAGTATCTACTCGACTACATCGCTCAGAAGACGCTGACAAGTCCCGAACCCTGGGTAGACACAGCTACGTTTCAGCAGATCACCACAGCAGCCAAAACCGCCGGAACAGCCCGAGTCATGGCTATTCTCAAAGAGTTAAATGGCACAGTTGACTACGATCAGATCAAGATTTCCTTGGCCTGCCTCGGGAATACAGAGTAGTCCTTGAGAATAGACATACGAAGCCTCAGAGAGGCTTCGCACCTAGCTCCTCGAAGAGGAGCCAATGGCAAGATTCTCAAAGAGTTGAACGATCAGGTCGACTATTACCAAATCAAAATATCACTAGCGTGTATTGAGAACGCCAACTAGGCGATCTCAATATATGCCCCAGAGAACGAACCGCAGGGATCGTTCTCCAAGCAACTGGGAACCGAGTGATACTCGGTTCCTTGCGAGTTGCCGCATGCCTACAGAACATCGAATAGCCATTCTCCATCAAAGATCATCTCCCGCAGAGGCGCGGAGACGCGGAGCAAGCACAAACATGAAGAGGAAGGTCAGCGGCGCTGACCTTCCTCTGATCATTATGTTCCCGGGGCCAAACACGAGATGGTCGCCAGCCGAGAGTTCCCTTCGCAGCAAGGGAACTCCAAGCAACTCATCTTGCAGATGAGTTGCCACGCACCAGTTTCCCATCGTTCGTTCGCATCAACCACACACCACGACCCCATCCTCCTTAGGAAGCTCCAAAGGCAGGAGGCCGAAATGACTACAAGGAAATTGAGAACGCTTCTGGTGGCGACCACACTACTCGCCACACTTGCAATCGTTGGTTTAGGGCAGGTGATCGGGCAGAATCCCGACTTTGATGTCACCGCAGCTGAGGAAGAAGCTTATTGGTACTCACGATACAACTTGGGACATCTCACCATGAGAGCGGGCATGGGCGAAACGTTTATGCCTGAGCCCGAGATGGTAAGCATGATGATTGCCATGGCCGACGCTGATCCATTGGATGGCGATACTGTGCAGCCGCCCACAAATCCAGCGCTGCTGAGAACGGTCTATGCTAGCGGCAATCCATTGTGGATCGAATCAGCCATCCCCAGTGATTTTGCCACCCTTCGATGGGATCCTAGTTCGTTTGATACAAGCATTACCGGCGCTGCGTTGGGTTGGACCATCGTCAAGGAATTGGAGTGGGCCAAGCAGTTTCATATTGACTCTCACTTTGGTGTTCCTAGCGACGACTATGGTGCGCAATGGCGATTCACGGGATTGGCATTGACAGCCATGGCCAAAATGCAGGGAATGGCATGGATCGATCTGCATGAAGTTGAAGAAATGGTCATGGTAGACAAGTCAGATCCGTTCGTCATGCTAATGGCCTTCGCCGATCTGGCCGATGTTCTAGGTGCGGAATCAATGCCTCACAGCGAGACCAATCGCTATCGCGACCTGGAAACCGCTGCCGTATTCCGCCAGATTGCCGATGAGCAGTACGATCGCGTAGAAGCCATGTCTACTGAGAGCATGAGCGTGAAGGAGTTGGCCACAGCCATTCAAGGATTGGTGTGGTATGCCTCAGTCACAACAGACAACGAACGACACGCAGATGCCAAACAGATGATAGGAGACTTAGAGGAACTGCTGCGTGCCAGTTCGACAACTTCGGCAGCAGACAAGGGATATGCCCTCCGTGGCCTCATTGAGGCCTATCGCGTTCTTGGCAACGCTGATAGTCTTCAAGCCAGTCAAGAACTGGTTGAGGCATTGGCAACAGACTATGACAGCGAGTACGGCATCTTCCGTTCGCAACTCGTCTATACCATTGATGATGTCGCCGCCATTGTCGGCGGACTCAATGCCGTCAAACTGTATGGCGATGCCGACGTAACTCTGGTCGAGGATCTGTTCACCGGATTCTTCGAGGGCGTCGTCAATTTGAGCGGCCTGCAACGTAGTGTGCCACCCATCGAAGCCAGCAAGGGGGAGTTTGAACTAGGGGCTCCCGACATTTACTACGCCTATCCAAGCATTCCAATGCCAGGTGCTGTAGGCGAGTACGGCGTGGCTCCCGTCTTCGCGGGCTCAGTAACCTTCGATATCGATGAGAATGCCTGGACTGTCAGCGACGAACTGTTTGATACAGCTGGCGCTATGCATGCCGCCAATGAGTTTATCTGGCTGCACGCTGATGAAGTCAGCGGCTTCCCAGACGTTGGAGATACCGCTAGCGTTGCTTCCGAAATCTCCCCGAAGATTCAGATTGACAAGCGCGCTCTTGCCAACCATCTACTCGTTTGTCTCGCGCTCTCGATTCTCATGTTTGCTGCAGCATCACTCATCAGAGGCCACTGATCGCGAAGCTTAGGTTTGATAACGCACACGAGCAAATCGTCCAGGAATCCCACCACATGGTGGGATTCCCGGCATGATGCCTACTCGAACACCAATCTGGCAATAGCGCCTGTGCGTTCGTAGCTGATCCACATCTCCCCATCGACCCCAGGCTCCAATGCCATCGGCGCATCATCAGCTCCAGATAGCCACCATGTAAAAGACGAGGTGGCGGGATCGAATCGATAGATTGCGCTAATCCAGCGATCCGTGAACCAAACCTTATCTCCAACTACGCGCAAACTCAGGGGATCACCAGCATCAGGAATCGTCCAAACAGTAGCATCGCCAGTGATGACATTGAGCACACCAAGTGTCACAGCAGACTCATTGGGCGTCGTTGCCAAGTACCACAGCCTGTTCCCGGATGCAGCGGCCAATCCCATGACAAAGGGATCTCCTGGCAAGTCGTACAGGGTCACTGTGTCGTCCCACGGGCTCAGAGCTTGTAGGGGATCTCCCGCAGCTCCGCTAACCCAAATGCGGCCGTCATCAGAGCGCGTGAATCCAAAGGTTGGAGCTGCTGGCGAAAACAACGCCCACTCCGTGAATGGATCATTCTTCACCGAAATCGCCGACGCGACAGCGGGAACAAGTGAAGGATCCGCGAAGTGTGTTGTTCCAGCCACCTGTTGAACCGAAGGCTCGACACCATAGCTTGCTCGTGTAGCCGTGATATTGTTGGGCACCAAATCTCGGTGATCAAAAGGGCCTGATTCGATCGGCGCAAAGAGTCCGACATTGCCGTTACTCCAGTCGACATACCAGATGTCGACATCTCCGGGAGCGGCGCCTCCATCAAGCAGCATCACAGGCCATGCACTGGCACTGGGTATGGAATAGAAAGCCATCATCCCAAAGTCCAGGTTGAGCCATCCCAGCTCTCCCACATGAGGCTGAGCGAAGAAGATTCGACTATTGATCAGCTCAAACTCCCCAGGGGCCTCGGCAGTCTCCCACACACCAAGTCGATTGGCAGCGGGCTCGAACAGCGCGATTCCTCGCGGATTCTGAAGTGAAACATACAAGTTGCCATCAGACATCCAGCGAAGATTGGCAGGAAACGAATCCGCTGCCAACTGCCAGGTTGTTATCTCTGCTGGCAATCCCCAGACAGCAAGACCTATGACACTGACAAGGCACACAAGCAACAATCCTCTGCGCATAAAACCCTCCCTCTTCTCGATATCGAAAATGTCCATCGCTGCAAACTCAATCGCCTCTGCTGCTAACCTCAGTACAGCGACGCCCATTGCTGGTTGTTATGCATATCACAGAACGGGGCACTTGAACAAGAAGTCCGACGAACTGCCAACCTGAAGGGCTTCCATAATCTAGGTCTTCTTTCTAGTAAGGGAGGTGTAGACCAATGGTAGCGCCAATAAGTTGATACAAAGGCCATGTTCTGCACTCGCAAACATAGAGTTTCGGGTTCTCTGACTCCAAGGAACCCGAAGGGTTCCCATGCTCTAGCCTGCTGTTCCTTCGTCTGATTTGTTGCGGATGAAGAACGTGTAGATGAGCAATGATGCTAGGGAGTACATAACAATCGTAATAGGGAACAGCAGGGCAAAACCGCTGGATTCTTGAAGATAGCCGCTGGTCAGAGAGCTGATCGCGCGAGTGCCTTGCCAGCTCATCTGCATCATGGCGCTGGCTGCCCCTCGTTGTTTGTCAGAGACCTTCTCCATGATAAATGCCGTGTACAACGGATTGGCAGCATTCATTAGCGCCGACCGAAACAAGAACCCAGTAGCAGATAGCGAGAGCCACGGGACATAGCCAAGAATGCCAATAAACGGAACTGACATCACCTGCATACCCACCACAGTCCTCGTCTTACCCCATCGCTCAGCCAATGCTGGGCCGATCAGGGTGGCTACGCCCATAAACACAGATTGCACAGCAAACAGCACACCCAATGTGGAATCGGGTACACCGAATTTCATTTTGAAGAAGACATTGAGAAACGGCACCAGCGCGCCCGCGCCCAATCCAATCACCACTTGAGGTAGGAACAAGCGCAGCAGCAAACCGGGAGGATGGAACATCTCGCGCAGCCGCAGCGGCTCGGTCTGTGCGTGATTAACAGGCGCACGTTTCGTGCGCCATAGCGGGAGCATCGCCAATGAGTACAACGCAGCCCCAACAATCAGCGCTCCGCGATAGGCTGCCGGGCTCTCAGCACCCACATGCAGCACTCGGGCGAACAGACCGGGCAGTACGCCGGCCAGCAAGAGACCGAAGAAATTCGCAAACAGACGCGCGGCAAACTGCACACTGAACAAGTGCGTTCTCTCACCAATGCCACTGTTCTCGGCCATGAATGGGGCACTGCTCACTTGAAGTAGCGTCTGACTAAATCCGCGCAAGGCGGCGAACATGGCGAGCCCAAGAAAGACAGAGGAAAGGGAAATGCCCAGCATGGATCCAGCCATCAGCACTACGCCGATGAGCAATGCTGCTCGAAAGCCAATGCGATGTCCCAACATCCCCATAGGAATGGCCGAAATCGTAACCACGATAGGAGGCATCGCAACGAGCAATCCTAGCGAGCCCGCACTAAACCCTAATGACAGGACATAGAGATTGAAGAGCAACTGCATGATGCCCATGGCAAAGCCGCTCAACACGCTATACAGCAAATACCATCGGGCATTGGGAGAGAAGCTTCGTACGCGACGCAAATACCGCTTGACTGGCGACATAGATAGACTTCCCCCCTATAACCTACGAATCATCCAAGCACCCAACCCAAAAGAAGTCGGCTGGGAGAAATATCTACAAGCGGCTCTTGCTCTCCGCGTTTCCCTGAGAAGGATGGCACCCCTTCTCTGATGGCAACTTCCCCAAAAGAGGAGAGCGATGATACACGATTCAACTGTTCTAGTCCGTTGATTCCGCATCGTGGATTGATTATTGAGTCGTTCTATGGTTTTTGTTGGAGTTCAGCAATCTCTCTTGTACGCTGGTTGTGGGAACGCAGAGGACATCCGTGGCATTGAGCAAATCCCGAGGCATCTCACTGAGTTCCTGACGGCGTGTGTAGGCCAGGCTATACTCGAACCACCCAAGATCAAGGAGTGCTCGTATGAATCGTCGTTTCGCTTTCGCTGTGCTGAGCTGCTTGCTCGCACTCGTTCCCCTATCGGTCGTATCGCAGACGCCGGTTGCGGAGACGGCTGCAAGTTGGCAAGGACTCCCAATCCGCGATTTCTTCGACGCATCATATAGAGAAATCCTTCTTCGCGACCCTGAGCAAGTGACCGGACTCGGACTGGCGGAGGAATTCGGTGTACGAAATGATCGACTGACCGACGTCTCAACGGAATACGCAGACGAAACCACCGAGTTGCTCGAGCAAATCCTCACTACGCTTCGCGGATACGATCAGGATGCCCTTTCACGTGTGGACCAGCTGTCGTACGACGTCTACACCTGGTATCTGGAGGACGGACTGCAAAAGCTCGAGTACCGAATGTACGATTATCTCATTTCGTCATTCACTGTCTACAGTGAGGACTGGGCCCTGAATGACCTTCTGCAAACAACTCACCCGCTCGACACACACGAGAATGCAGACGACTTCATTACAAGACTCTCGCTCGTAGATTGGAAGATGAGCCAGATCGTCGAAGAGCTATGGGCGCGACAGGCAATCGGGATCGTAGCGCCGCAGTTCATGCTTTCGCGGTCGATCGAACAGGTCAAGTCCTGGCTTGGAGTCTGGTTCAATGCTCCGTCGGATCCCGCGGACATCTCCCCGTACGGGGTCGAGTTATACCAAGTCGTGCGGCAGCGCTTCCGTGGATGTGAGTGGATGACACCCGAGGAAGAGACCGACTATACAGCACGGGCAATGGAGCAGCTCCAAACAAGCTATGTGCCCGGACTATTCAAGCTGCTCGTTGCTCTCAATGCGCTTTACGCCATCGCCCCAACTGAAGGCGGTGCCGCTGTCATGCCAGGTGGCGCAGAGTATCTCTCCTACGCGATCGCCCATCACACGTCGACCGATCTGACGGCTGATGAAATGTGGGACTTGGGGATCTCGGAGGTTGCGCGGATTCAAACGGAAATGAGAGATATCCTCGACGTGATGGGCTACGAAGCCGACGCCGACGCCGACTTACATGCGCTCTGGCAAAGAGCCAAAACCGACACCGACCTTCCGCCGACTTTGTCCTGGATGGAGGAATATCAGCAAATCCGTGCCAATATCGAAGCCGCTATTGAACCAGCATTCGACGTGATACCAAGCGCAGCGCTGGAGATCCATCCTGCACCAGCTGGCACGTCGCACAACTACTACATTGAGCCAGCTCATGACGGCTCACGCCCCGGCATTTTCTACGCCCAATTATCCAGAGATCCATTTGCCGTGTACTACATGCCAGTCGTATTTCATCACGAGGCTATCCCGGGACATCACTTCCAGTTGGCGCTGATTCAGGAACTCGATCTGCCTCTCTTCCGACGAGTCGAAATGCCAACATCGAGTGCCGAAGGTTGGGCTGTGTATGCCGAAGGTCTCGCATACGAGCTGGGTATCTACGAGGGCAATCCGCTCGCCAACCTTGAGCGCCTCAGCTTGGAGCTGATGCGCGCAGCGCGAATCGTGGTCGAGATGGGCGTACACCATCTTGGATGGAGTTACAGGGAGGGTGCGACCTACTTCGCAGAAATCATGGGATACTCGGTCGAAGCGATGATCAATCTCATGCCACGCTATGTCGGATACCCAGGTCAGGGATCCTCATACACCGTCGGATTGCTCAAGATTCGCGATCTCCGTCAGCGGGCAATGGACGCCTTGGGCGATGCCTTCGAGTTGAAGGCGTTTCACAATGTGATTCTCCAAGATGGCGCACTGCCGCTCGCCATCCATGAGCGATTGGTCGACGAATGGATCCAGGAAGAGGGCAACGAGTAGATTCTGTTTGGGTCAAACCAGTTGAACCGAAGGTAAATGCCGGACAGAAGCAAAGCTTTGTCAGGCGTCCACCTTTGGATATGCTGATCCGGGGAGAGCGAATCACACTTGGTTACAAAGGAAAGGGGTTCAGCATGCAAAAGAAGCTTTGGCTTATCGGGTTGCTGGTTATCGGAGTCGCTCTACTAAGTGGCTGTGAGCTGTTGGATCAGATCATCGATTCGATTTCCGGAGGCGGTACGCCAGGTGGTGGAACAACCACTCCCGGAGCAATCACTAGCGTGGGGATCAGCTATCACCTGGATGTGACTCTCTCAGAGCGTGACGACCCCCCCAAGCTTACTGGCCCCGCGGTGACCACCAGAGTGAGTTCCGTTGGGATGACGATCACACCCAAGACGGGAAGCTACAACCCAACCACCAGAGTATTCACAGCGAACTGGGATAACCAAGTGGGAAACTACTCTAACACGCGCTTGGAGCTACAACTCAACGAGACCGAGGAGTATGTCGAGTACATAACCATGAGCCAGACACAATCTAACGTCTGGTTTGCCTGGACGTTCGTGAACGAAATCCGCGCGATCCACATCCTCGACCGATATGGCTCTGCAACGGACAACCCTCGCACCTACGAGGTAGATGGGGTTCAAGTGCAAGACATCGTCGAGCTGTTGACCTACAAGGGCTGGTCGACGGCAGGAGGGAGCTTCAGCAACCCGCTTGAGTGGATCAATTCGAAGGCAGACATCATCCCAAACCTCGACAATATAATTACCATTGAGGTGTATCGCTAGAACACGAAGTTGGATCTAGGATTTGGCAAGAGACGGGGAGCCGATATTTCGGCTCCCCTTCTTCATGCATTTGGAATCAATCCAGGCGGCAAGAATGCCTATCCACTACAACGCGAAGCGCAGTCTAGGGGGCGGCAATTCGATATAGTCGGCCCTTTAGGCTGCCGTTTTGATCGGCATTCCACAGGTAGCGACCGTCATAGACCAATCCAAATGGGGACATTCCAGGCGCAGCGATCGAGGCAACCACAGCCCCTGTAGAAGGATTGAGTTTGTAGAGCGTAGACCCCGTTGCCACCCAGAGGAATCCGTTGTCCCAGGCAAGCCCCATCGGAGCGACAAGAACAATGCCTTGCGCATCTACTGCACGGACGCTGTGCGGAGCCACACCGGGTGCGTCAATCGAAGAGACAACAACGCCTGTATAGGGATTCACTTGATGAATCAATCCCGTACCCAAATCGCTCACCCATAGGAAGCCGCCACCATACGCCAGTGCGAACGGATCGAAGGCGCCGTTTTCAAGCTCAGCGAGAATATGATTCGGATCGCTCGGAGGGAGGAAGGGATTGACCTTGTAGATCTTTCCGTCATCCAAACAAGCAATCCACAAAGCGCCATCTCCCCACGCCAGCCCACCTGGAGCCGCTGGATTCAGTACCGGCACAATGCCTGCCGGCTCGGAATCAGCACTCAAGGGCGCAAGAGGAGCTCCTGGAGCCTCAAAGCTCGCAACAACATATCCGTCTATCGGGCGAACACGATAGATTAGCCCCGTCTTCCAATCACTTGCCCAGAGGTGACTTCCGTCATAGGTAAGACCTGCTGGGTCATACCCAGGCGCTGCAAATGACTCAACGACACCCTCGGCCACAATCGGGATACTCACTGTGGCCGTAGCACCGTCATTGTCGAGCACGCTGAGTGTGGCTGTACGAACCTCGGGCGTCACATAGATGTGAGCAATCGGCGTGCCCAAATCGGCTCCAGTCCCTGCGATATTCGAGCCATCGCCAAAATGAAGGACGAATGAGACAATAGAGCCTTCTGGCACGGGGATGATTCCCGCTGGGTCAATGGAGCTTGAGAGGTCAAAGGTAACTGTTAGTGGAGCAGGCCCATGCGACGGCGTCGCCTGGAGACTGGCAACCGGTGGCGGATTAACGACGAAGATCTGCACAGTCGCCACATCCGTCTCACTATCCGCGGTCTCAACAAGCAATGTCACCGTATAGGTACCGTCATCCACAAACGTGTGCTCGGCCTGAGGGAGCGTGGACAGGTTATTCGCCCCGCTGGCTGGATCTCCGAAATTCCACGTTCGAGATGCTATCAAACCCGTCGAAGCCACGGAGTCAAAGGTTACGACAAATGGCGCGTACCCCGTCACCGTGGGAGTTACCGTAATCACTGCGTCTAACGGTAGCAGCTGGACACAGCTTGCCAGAAGCAGCAGTCCTGTTGCGGCCGCACTCAACAAAACTCTGCGAAGTACTCGTTGTCGTTGCATAAGGAGCCCCCTTTCCAAGAACCAATAGCCGCGACCAGCAACAGTCGGGCATCAGGAATTATAAGACATACAGTCAATCCCCGATTGTGTTTCGCAACTGCAAAGAAAGAACGGGGAGCAGCCGTAGCTGCTCCCCTGTCAAATGACTCAGCGATCTCGATCTAGTAAACCGCCACATCGCTCACAACCACTTCAACAGTTGTCACTTGCTCTCCTGGAACTGACAGATCACAAAGGAAGAAGCTATAGGCATAGTTCACACCAACGCCAATATTGGTTCCACCTGCAGGCCAGTAGGTAAACGTTCCCACAGGCGCGCCTGTTGCGTTATAAGCTGTCGCCGTCAATTCGACACCAGCAGCCACAGATGCGTTGTTCTGAACAGTGCCCTCTATCGTGATACAGTCCTCTTCATCTTCGTCGTCCAGCTCCCAAACAATCGTTCCGACGACGAAATCATCGAGCTGAACCTCGTCATCATCATCGTCGTCGGCTAGGTTTCCCACAATGATAGTTTGAGTCGTCGTATCGGTGTATCCGAGATTGTCTGTCAACGTCAGAGTCACCGTGTAGATGCCTGCTGCCGCGTACTTGTGGTCCTCGATCATCGGACTGCCGAACACCGCACTCAACGGTCTATCTCCGTCAAGAACAACGGTCTCCATCGCGCCATCTCCAAAATCCCAGACCAGCTGAGTCGCCTTGTACTTGCTCTCGCTGGATCGCTGAGGATAGACCTCGCGCGCGTCGAATCTCCATGTAAGACTGCCACTTGAGCTTAGCCAGGGGAGAAAATTGAAGAAGACAAATTCACGAGCAGTAAAGGTGGCATCAGGCTCCCCTGCAACACTGACCGTTTCGTGGTCATTGTAGACGCTTCCATCCGAGTAGGTAGACTTGAGTGTCACGCGGTAATCGCCGACCGCCGTGTAGGTGTGAACAACATTCTTGCCTGTGCCGAAAGTTCCGTCACCGAAGTCCCACTCGTAGAGTAAGACGCTGTCGCCAGCACGCACATTTCCAGACATGCACAACGACAGTGGCGCTCGGCCAACCCAGTTTGCAGTTTCTACTCCACCCACGCATTCGTCAATAACCGCGCCAGGCATCCGCGGGCCCTCGCAGCCAACGACTAGCAACAACGCTCCCACTCCAATTGCCACTACAACGACAGCCAGCCAACCTCGACGCCTCATGAACCATCCCCCCTCTGTTTTCCTGCCCTCGGATTGACCCTGACTATCTCCTTGGCTACAACGTTTCGGCAGCCTCAGCCCGATGTCTTCGCCTTGCGAAGACTCGGACGTGCTCAAAGAGCACGCAAACGCCCAAGCAACTCGATCCCCCAGAGAACGGGCATTCCACCCGTTCTCCAAGCAATGCACAGCGTTGCCAAGGGACATCGCAAGACGTTGCCCATCGCTTGTTCTCAGAGTTGCCGGTTCCTCGTTTCACCGGCAACTCACTAGGATTGGCGTTGCCAATCCCACTGTACAACAGTTCACCGAAGAAAGAGAAACTAGCAGAAACAGGCATTGAATGACCGTTTTTCTCTGCATTCCAGCTTCCAGGCGAAACCAATGGCCTATGGCTGTGTATGTTGTTCGTTACCTACGAATAACGAGAGCCCGAGGATGGATGAGCACTTTGTTCATCTTCGATGTAGGCGACACATGCTGCTGACCGGATTAACAGGGGAGATTTTGGGAGGTACGCTGATGAAAGCTGCTGGATGGATTACGTTGGTACTTGTCGTTGTCGGAGCTGTAGGGGCATGGGGACAATGCGATTGCGGTGCAGACGTCGATCCTAACTGCTTCTTAAAATTCAAATCCAATGAGACAATCGAATTCTCAGTTATCGCACCCGTCGACTATTTCTCCCATTATCAGACCACTGTCTCGCCACAAGTGTTTGGATGGCGCGTAGAAGATGCCAATGGCAACATCGTTCGTCTAGAGGTGTTCTCCGGGGAGCCTCGTAGCCGAATGACTGTCATGGAATGGGACCTCTATGGCGACAATGGCTACATCGTTGACCCTGGCTTCTATCAAATCATTGCCATGACGACAGTCAGTGATGTCAGCTATCAAGTCTTCATCGAGGAAGCCTGTCGCTCATTCAACCCCTGTGCCTGCAGCTACGCCCCACTTGTTTGTGACTCGCCCTGCCGACCGCCACTCGGAGAGCTTTATCTCTCACTTTCTGTCGGCGATACACGCCCCTGTGGCGGATTGATTATTAATCTCAAGTTCACCTTTGAGTGCTCAACACCGTAAGTGTTGAGCCGAAAACAGAGAACGGTCCGATAGATAGGATCGTTCTCCAAGGACCTGCCAACCCATAGGGTTGGTTCGAGTTCCCGAATGCACGACAGCGCCCTAGGCCCATCTCTGCAAAAAGACAGGGGAATGGCATTTACATCCATGCCATTCTCTAATCAACTCACACACTGCGTGAGTTGATTGTGCCAACGCATCGAGGCCCCCTGCTCAACGAGCAGGGGGCCTTTGGCTATCCATCATCACCAAAACCGTGATTTCGGAGTGTCATGGCTAGCAACGATCTAGATGGAGGTCGTGCAACCTGGCGCTTTGGGGAACAGCCTTGCATCTTCAATACTGTCCAACCCGCAGATGAAACGGGTCAGTCGTTCGATGCCAATACCAAATCCAGCGGATCCAGGCACACCTTTCGTCACTTCCTCTAGATAGCGGGCAAACTGAGATCGCGGGATGCCATCACGATCAAGGCGGCTATGAATGCAATCCAGCGTGTATTCCCGTTCGCCGCCTGAAAGCGCTTCGCCGAAGCCTTCTGGATACATGAGGTCCATATCCAACAGAACATCTGGTCGTTTTGGGTCTTCACGATCGTAGAATTCGCGAATGCGTCGTGGAAAGTCGATCACCCACGAAGGCCCATCCAGCGTGGCAGACAATGCCTCGTCAAACGGCTCACCGAATTTCGACGCAGCATCAGCAAACGTATGCTGAGCAAAGGGTCGAGAAGGCACTGTCAGTGTCCGCCCCAGCAATTCCAGATGATCGCTGCACGTGGCCAATACAGATGCAAACACTTCACACACCAAGCCTTCGCCCAATGCAATTATCTCATCGCGGCTGGCGTCCCTCACTTCCAGATCCAACTGCACGAATTCCGCCAGATAGCGGCCGAATACGGCTCGTTCTGCAGGCTCCATGCGCACGTTGGGAGCGAAACAAAAGATCTTGGGCAGGGTGCGCAAGGCAATCTGCTTGTGAAAAATCATGCTCTTCATCAGCTGATAGGGCGTGCCATAGAAATCGACCTGCCCATCATAGGTCTCATGACGCAACGGATCGGTGATCGGTGAAAGCAAGACCGGCAGGATCTCTGTGAATCCCTCGCTACGCAAGAAGGCGCCGGCACTTCGCACGATTTCGCTTTTGATTGTCAATACGGCTACTCGTTCTTTTTCTGTTGTGACACGCATGTCAGTCAATCTCCTCTATACAGCCAATCCTGCAGATTGGCTTCATCAGATCAGCATGCCGCCGATCTTCTTGGTATTAATGAGAGAGCCCAGACAATGCTGGCTCTGCAACGATGTAGACTCTCCCAATGAAGGCCATAACGTCCGCCTTCCTTGAATATCAGTCGTTGTTGCGGGGATTCTGCGCCATCGCAAATCAAACAGACCCCATCTAGAGAAGATGAGCTGGTTGATCCGAGCTAGACGATTCGCTCGTTCTAACGAGCCGTCGTCTAGACGGCGTTCGGATTAGCTTGAGGAGAGAGGTGTTGTTGATTCTGTTGTGCGAACATCCTTCGACTGCTTGTTGACGCACATGTTCGTACTAGCATGACTACCACCTCTTCGTTAATGGATGATCAAACGATAGCAGAGCGCGCGCATCAGGTCAACAGCACATGTGTCCTCTTTCGAGGAACAGAAAGGGAGGCAACAAGGCTCGGGCCTATTCGAGGAGCCACATCAGGGGAGCATCAAGGCCAAATCTGCCACGGGAGCGACCCGCCAGGATCGCTCTCAGCATAACGCCCGCCTTACGCTGAGATTCCGATCGCAGGATGTGGTGTTTGTTGGGTGAACAGTAGGTTTGGATACGCTGCCCGTCGAGTGATGATTCTAGAAGTTTAGTTTGAAGTAAAGGTCCGCGTACACCCAAGATCCAACTTCAAGATCGAATTCCATTGCCGACCCCAACTCTACTCCCGGCGCCAATTGCGCAGAGAGCAAAGCCTGGATCGCCGATAGATCGAACAAGCGCACCCCACCCTCGAGGAAATAGAAAGCTACCTCAAATCCGAACGGTCCGCAGCAACCGTCCTGCTCCGCCCAAATCCGGTACCACTCCCAATATCTCTCACTCAGATTGCTGGCAATGGGGCGCGTTCGCATGCGAGCCCTCCGTCCAGTATTGGGGTACGAAACCGCTTCGAAGCCAATACCCTCGATTTCGCATTTCACGCTTAGCGATTCGATTCTTATCCCAGCAATCTCGGTCAAGCTCGCACCGTGCTCGAAGCTCACGTTCATGAAGAAGCAATCGTCCCAAGGCGAAGGAAGATTCGGAAACACTCTCAGCTCCAGCGTCTTCTCATCAGGCTCAAAGCGGAGCTCTCCATTAAGAGCAATCCACGGGAACGCCTCAAGCGCTAGACGACCTATCTCAAACGTCAGCGCCTCGAATCCTGTGGCAGTGAATGTCATGGACGCCGAAATGCTCAGATCGGGGCAGCAAGGCAATGTGAAATCCCTCACAAATACTTCAGCACCAGAGAAGTCCATATGACAGTCGTTATTCAACAGATGGCCGTACGCGTCCGCGTTGAAGAACATTTTCAGTCCAAAGAGGACGCTCGCATCGATACTCTGGCCCATGATTTCGGTAATGGCACCCGATGAACCGGGCTCGATAATCAGTGTGGCTCGAAGGTCAGCTCCAAACGCGAAGAGGATTCCTAGCAGTTCAGCCGAATCCAACTCGGACGTCATGGGTTTGAATCGCACATCTGCTGCGAAATTGGCGGCGCCGATAGCCCCGAAGACATTCAGTATCTGGTAGTCCCAACCCGTCTCACGGAACAGCGAGACAAGCTGCACGCCCACGTTATCGAACTGAAACCGGAGACTAAGAAAGGAAACCAGGTTTACTTCAAATGCGGCATTTGCAGGATTGACATAGATGACTGAATTGAACTCGCCGTCTGTGAAACTGAAGCCTGCTGCGGCACTTGTAACCGCAACCAACAGCACCAGTCCCGAAAGCAGTACAAATCCCCATCGGTTTTTACGTATCCCCACAGCCGACCCTCCGTCCCCCTCTGGCAAGCTCGTGCTACAGACAGTCTACAGCGGCAACAAGCAGAAGAGAAATGTTGCCACAGGCCACGCCAACTGACCCAATAGCCCTGCTCGTCGAGGAGTAAAATGATAATCCTACGGTCACCGAGGCAGAGGAGATAGCATGAAAAGTGAGAGGTCGGTTCGCATTATCCTGATCGGCATCGGCAATCTCGGCCGTCGATTCGCTCAAGTGATCACAGACAAGCATGACGAGCTGCGTAGGCGCTATGGGCTCGACATCCGCATTGTCGGCGCAGCTGACTCTCGTGGATCAGCCATCAACCCTGAGGGTCTAGATGGACATGCCATCGCCGCACTCAAGCTTGCAGGACAGAGCGTCGGCAACTTGCCCGAGATAGGCCGCCCAGGAATGACCGGACTTCAGTTGATTGATGAGATTGAGGCAGACATCCTCTGTGAAGCAGGTCCCGTGAATCTTGAGGCAGCTGGCGAGCCTGGTTTATCCCATGTGCGCAAAGCGCTCGTACGCGGCATGCATGTGTCCACACCCAACAAAGGCCCCATCGTGCTCGCCTATCGGGAATTGATCGCAGAGGCAGAAGCGCGCGGTGTACGGCTGCAATTCGACGGTACCGTCGCCGGTGGCCTGCCCGCCATCGCCCTCGGTGCCCGCGACTTGCGGGGCGCAACCATTGAGCGCATCGACTCTGTACCCAATCTGACCACGGGATTCGTGCTCGATAGACTAGCCGCAGGGATGGCCTGGGATGATGCCGTCGAACAAGCTCGTGATGCCGGAGCCCTGGAAGGCGATGGAGTGTGGGACCTCGACGGCTGGGATGCCGCTGCCAAAATCGCCATTCTTGCATTGTCCGTACTGGATATCGATGTGAATTTGAGCGATGTGCCGCGCAAAGGCATCCGCGACATTGATCTGAATTGGCTGAAGACGGAGAGTGAGAACGGCCTTGTGCGTCTGCTTGCCAGTGCCATGCGACAACCAGACGGTGGCTACACGCTCAACGTCGAGCCTGTGGCCTTGCCCCCCGGCCATCCACTCGGGCACCTCGGCTCCAATCAAATGGGGATTACCTACGAGACTGACCTCTTCGGCACAATCACAAGTGTGATCACGGAAGAAACACCACTTCCATCAGCTTCGAGCATGCTGAGAGATCTTCTAGAAATATACGTGGGAAAGTAACGTAGGCAGATCCAGCCTAGAGTTTCGAGGAATCTCGAAACTCAAAGGAGCCCTATGGGCTCCCATGTTGAGGGACCTGCTGAGCATCTATTGCGGTTAACCAGCTAAATTCCCTCTTGCTCTAGTTCGCGATTGAGAAAGAAACCAATGACAGTACGAATGGCAACGATCGCACCAAGGACAGCGATCTCTGTCAATTCAGGATTTCGCATCGTGATCCGCTAAAGAGAAGCGAACCGACGAATGGCGCTTCTCCAAGGAAGCCGTAGGGTTCCCATCTGCCCGCAATCAGGAATTCCAATCCAATCAGCAAATAGCTGCCTAGCTTGATGCGAATGGATTCACGTTGACGGCACGTCGCATCCTTCAGTAGTGAGCGCGCCTCAAAGACGATGAATTCGACCGCTGTCTTCAGCACACCCCAGATAATGATTGAAGCACCGATCAGCCCAATCCCGATCGCGATGAAATCGATGATATACATATGCCACCCTAGCTCAGGGTGGCAAGGTAGATCAAGTGACAGATGTTTCGGCTTTGCCGAAACTCAAAGCTCCCCGAAGGGGAGCCAAAACATAAGCGAAGCGCCCAACGTACAACGGATAGATCAGGACGGGCAAGTATGTTGTGAAGGGTGAGTCGTGCAGCACCCTTCACCCAAGCTGCTCAGAGAGCAGCCAAAACATAGGCGCCAGCGCCGGAACCCTAGCCGAATGGAATCATCCTCAGAGTTTCGAAGTGTTTCGAAACTCCAAGGAACTCAATCCGCGGATTGAGTTCCCAAGTGACAGATGTCAGGCTTTGCCGAAACTCAAAGCTCCCCGAAGGGGAGCCAAAACATAAGCGAAGCGCCGAAACTCAGCATAGAGCTGCGACTGCATTCAAGCAAAAAGGGTAACCAGAGTGATTCCCGCCAGTACAAAGGCGCCGCCAATGGCGATGCGTCGAGTGATCGGCTCGCGAAGGAATAGGGCACCAATTAACACAGAGAAGAACAGGGTTAAGCCATACATTGGCGACAGAGTGCTGGCATCCACACGCTTGAGCGCCGCCAGCCAGAATATCCACCCAAGAAAGAGCCCGCTTACACCCGATACCAGCGCAATCAGCACACCTTGTCGTGTGAATGTCACCTTCCCCCTTATCCAGCGAGGAAGCGCAATCACCGTCCAGCCAATCAATCCCGTGGTTGCGAACAACAGCTGATAGGTGATCGGATCCATGCCTTGAGACATGCAAATCTTGGCGGGTACAGTTGCTGAGAACCCGTAGCATATTCCCGTGCCAATGGCTGCAAGGATCGGCCCCAGCTTGTGTTTCATTGCACCAAGGTCATTGCGTCGCACTAGGAAGAAGGTACCCAAAATTACCAGAGTGGCAGCAGCAAATGTCGCCCATCGGACAGGCTCTCCCAACACAAGAATCGATCCGACAACACCCCAGAATGGACTCATGCCAGCCAGAATGTTGGACTCATGCATCGAGCCGTGAGAAAGCGCGTAGTAGAAGAGGGCATTGCCAAGAATCGCATTGAGGAATCCACTACTGATGGCAAGCCAAACCAGGTAGGACGATCCGAGAGTGATCCCACCTGTGAAGAGAGCGAAAGGAAGAATGAACAGGAGGCCGAAAACCATTCGCAGGAAGCCGAAAGCCGCGCGATCCATTCGATCGACGCCCGCCTTCATCATCACCCACGTAGCCGCCCAGCACAGCGTAGCGCCTACGGCAAGACCAAGCGTAGCCAGATCCACGGATTCCCCCTCTTGATAGCCCTGATCATACCGCAGAGCTCCAATCGAGTAATTAAGTGGAATACCTAGGCTAGCTTGGCACAAAGACGATGCGAACCAACATTAAAGAGCTCTGGAAGCAGGGCCCAGCTAACCGGATCTAGTCCTCGGCGATCTCGAGACGCAGCACAACCAAACCGCCATGCTGATCTGCCACATAGACCATGTCGCCTAAGATGGTAATGCTGGTGGCCCGATCTGCGGTGTCAAAGCGGCTGAGGACCTCCAGATTGGCTAAATCGGCAACATCCACAATGAGGACACCCATCCACTCCAATCCGACCATGGCATAACCACCACCAACAGCTACATCGGCACCCAAACCAAAGGTCTTTCGCCCCATTTCGACAGGATGGGCGGGGTCAGCGACGGAAATCAGCCTCAAGATTGATCCTTCGCTGAAGTAAACGATGTCATCAACAACAAGTAGGGATCGCGACGAGTGCTCGCCCGCAAGAACTCCGATCTCAATAGGATGTAGTGGATCAACGATCGAAACGACGTGGAGACCATCGGCCAAAACATAGGCCAGGTCACCAACCACGGCGATGTCAGCGCCAACGCCTTCGACGGGCAAGTTGCCAACGATTGTTGGATTGGCCGGATCATCTAGAGAGATCACCTGCAGCCCGTCACGCGAAGTGATGGCATAGGCATATTGACCCGATACATCGACGCTGCTCAGCCGACTGGGTAAGGACACCCGCCCCAGCTCTGCAGGCTGTGTTGAATCAGCAATGTCAACCACCACCAACTCCTTGTACCCACACACATACAGCCGATCGCCCTGCAGTTTGAGATTGCCTGCCTCAGGAAACGCAAAGAATCCAACCTCTTCTGGAATAGTCGGATCAGTGACAGACACGATACGAACACCTTCATAATAATCAGTGACATAGACCGCCTCAGCAGTGGCAGCCACATTCACCCCATAGAACGCTGAATCCAATGCACCAACTGCAAGCGGCATAGCTGGGTCATCCAGGGACAGGATCTGCAAGCCATAGGCAGTCGTCGCCATGCACAAGGCGCCGTCGATCTCAGCAAAAGCACTGCCTGTGAAATCGAGCGAGCCAACCTCTACGAGATTCGCCGGATCGGCAATCGACACTACGTGAGTGCCTCTGTAGTTTGTGGAGATATACGCATACGCCCCGACTGCAGTGGCCGCTACTGGATACTTGGTTTCGATGGATGCTAGCTGCGCAGGATGTCTGGGATCGGCAATCGACACAGCGTGAAATGAATCACTCTGATTCACCACATAAACCACATCATCCTGAACAAAGAGTGAAACGGCGCCATCCAAAGCCTCCAGTGCGGCGACTTCCTCTGGACTTGTCGGATCAGCAATCGAAATGACACGAAGACCGCCCCTCTCATCTGCGACATAGGCATAGCCACCAGCGACAGCGACATCGTCGGCACGCCCTGGTGTATCGATCCATCCAATCTGCTCAGGCGCTGTCTTGTCTGCCACGGAAAGGATAGACAGACCCTCGCCTCGGTCGGCGACAAACAAAAGATCGTCAACAAGGAATAGGCCCAAGGCTGAATCTTCCGTGTCCATCGATCCAATGACATGTGGATTGGCAGGGTCCTGAATCGAAAGGATATAGATTCCACTCGTGTCAGCGGCAACGTAGGCAACGTCGCCATCCACGACCACGTCGACAACCACGTGGGGCAACGGCTCACTGCGCCCAATTTCGAACGGATTCGCCAGATCTGTAGCATCCACAATGACTAGCCGAGGACCTTCACCGAGGACAATCATTGAATCCACGGCATCTAGGGCACGAACTGTTCCACCCAGCTGGGTCACGTATTCCAGCTGCGGACTCTGAGCTGCCACAACAAACGATACGCACACAAGGACGATGGTCCACAAGATCCTGTTCATTCCCGCCTCCTGGCTGAGGAGCCAACACAGCAGCCAATGTCGTCGCCATGATAGTGCTGTGCCATGCATCCAGGCGAATGGCAACGCCTTGCGTTGCTTGGAGAAGGATCATTAGATCCTTCTCTGGGCATGACATATTCAGACGATGGCAACGCTTTGCGTTGCTTTGAGAAGGATCATTAGATCCTTCTCAGGGCGTGGCAAACTCAGAGAATGAGCAATCCGCTCAGAGTTTCGAGAAAACTCGAAACTCAAAGGAACTCGATCTGAGATCGAGTTCCCAGACTACTACCCGCGGAAAGAGATGATGATGGCCGCCAGTGTCGTTGCCAAGAACAAGAACCAGGGGACGGGGCGATTTCGCACCGTCATCCAAAGGCTCGCTCTCTTAGGCGCACTTTGATCGGACATGTCCTTATCATCTATCAACCGCTTCGCCGTTGCTGCGCACTAGGGCCACAGGCACATGTCATTGGGTCATCCGTGAAATCCCACCTGTCCCTGAAACCCTGACCCCATCTGACTGTGACGCATAACACACACGACCGAGCAACTGGCAACCCTCTGGGTTGCTCGAGTTGCCGTTACTCTGTGAACCGTTCTAGCGATTCACAAATACCTTGCCTTTGCCAGTGAACGTGTTCGTTCCATCGGTCGCTGAGATCACGTAGATATAGGCACCGTTGGCAAGCGGCTTGCCGCCGCCGGCAACGCCATCCCATGCCATCTCGGAAACGTCTGCCTGCATCTCGCTCCACACCAGCCCGCCGGCAAGGTCATAGACAGCCACGGCCATCTGGCTGGGAATGCCCATTCCGATGAAACCAAAGGTCACTTCCACATCGAACGGGTTCGGGCCAGCATAGAACTCGTCAACCACAAGCTCGCTCGCAATAATCGTGATCGTATCGCTCGATGTGTCCGTCGAATCCGTGGGATCTGTGTACGTAGCCGTCAGCTCATCCCCCGCATGAAGGGGCAAACCGATTGCGTCAGTCATGAACGTGTCTGAGGCTGCGAATGTCTGGCCATCGTAGTGAATGGCCAAATCGTAGGTTATGCCATCTATCTCCACAGCATCTGCTAGCAGAGGTTCGCCGACATGAGATCGATCGATCACCTTCACGAATATGTCGGAGGTTTCAGCGTAACTCGCGACTTCGTTGCCATCGGCATCGACAAACATCATTGTCGACTGCTGGCTGGGCGTTGTGCCCCCGCCGATACCGACCTTGATGGAAATCATCGCTGAATCTGAATGATTGGACGGATCCTTGTAGTACGCGAGGATCGTGTCGCCCGGCAGGACATACAGGCTTGGAACACAATCGTACGCATTCGTGAGGTCTAAGCAGATGACGGATACGAAATCCCCTGTCGCAGCGCCCGTTTCCAGGAGGTCGACGGCGGCCCAGTATCCATTGCGTGGATTCAGGATGTAGACTTCCGGCTTCTCAGTTTCATTGAAGATGCTGGTGTGCCCAAGCAGGTTGTTGAACTCGTGATGCCCGTCTCCTGGATCGGGTCCGCAGTCCCAACCATCGTGCAATGCTGGCCCAAACGGGAAATTCTGCCCATTGTCCCAATGCCCGTTGATCCGCTCGCGACGATACTGATCCTCATCCTGATCCGAGTCTAGAACCTCGATGAACACACAGTCGCCGTTCGCATAGCCGCTCACGCGGTTGCCTTGACGATCCAGGAACCACATATTGGTCGTGCTGCCGTCATAGACCTGCGTGTCGGCAATCGACATGAGGTCGAAACTCACATCGTTTTGCACGCGTACTTGATCAATCTCGGGTGGGAATGCCGTGTTGTCCAATAAATCGCCAAGCCCTGCCCACCCAGTGATACCAGTAGCGTAGTACTGGTCGTTATAACGAGCGTAGACGTCGTCCTCGTTGAACACTTCCAATTTCCAGTTGTCGACACGAAGCCAGAATCCGCCATTCGAGTCAAGGCGCCCAAAGCCGAAGGCATCCCAAACCGGTCGCAGCTGTGTTCCAGAGAACATGATGAACAGCGGGCTGTTGGAGCTAGTCTCATCAAGAAGCAGCCATTCGGTATCGTCATCTCCATGCGGATCGCAGATGTGCACAAGTACCTGCTCAGGACAACAAGGATCGACATTGGAGTTGGCATCAACCACCTTGACATAAACGGGATCACGCCCAATCCAGTAGACATCCTGCTCAACCTGGTTCGCATCCGTGAAGCGGGTGGTCGAGTGCTGACGCTCTTCGATGTACGCCGTTGCCAACTTGAAATCATCAAAGTCATTGGGGTCGATGTAATAGGCAGTCAGCACATCACGAGCGCTCAAGCTGTTGAACTCAAGATCAACGAGGATCGAATTCAGGTTCAACTGGAATACGCCGGTGTTCACGCCCGTTTCCTGAGCATGGAACAAAACGGGCGTGCATTGAGCTTGGGGATCGAACGCATCTGCGTCGTACTCCACATAATACCGTTCAGATGGCGTGGCATAGTTGCCATAGATATTGAACCAATGAATGCGCCAATTGTAGACCGTTCCATCCGCAGGATTTACACCGCTTGTTCGCAGCAGCGCGCAGAAGGTGGTTGGGCTGTTGGCTCGTGCCGGATTCCACGATCCCGGATTGACTAAGATAAACACGGGAACATACTCGATCTCGTTGCAGTTGACGTTCTCATCTGGGTCGACGACCGTGATCGTAGCCGCGGTATTGGCATCGTCGTAGATCTCTTGATCCCAGCTGATGACGGCTTCAACGTCGATGATCTTCATCATCCCGGTGGCCACATCTGACGCATCGTTTGGATCTTGATACAGGCCGATCAGAGTGTCCATGTTCTCGAAGCGACCGAGGATGTAGTCCCGCGCAGAAGGGAAGATGAGCCATCTAGATGGCATTTCGGCCAGCGCATCAACTGCCAATGGGACGAAGTGCGCATCTGCAAATCCATTGCCAGGAATGGGATACGCCCGTCGTCCTGCGTTGAAATGTGGAAAGCCCGAGAAGCTTCCCCACCGGAAGTCGTCAGGATTTCCAGCAGCATCGATGAGATCAACAACATGTGTATGCCGGAAGGGATCATCGAAGTTCTCGCGCGTACCGATCTGGAAAGCACGTACGGACACGAACACACCCGTGTCCGCGGCGGTTTCCTCAAGATAGTCATCGTCTGCAAGAATGTGGTCGGGATCGAAGTCAGGATTCATGTTCCAGACAATGTAGGCTCCCGTTTTTGGATCCATAATCTTCAAATCAGGCGACATCTTGTCACGAACATCGCAGTCAAGGTTCTGATCGTTGTCGACGACGACAATCCAGATCTCGTCGCCTTCCTGGATGTTCGTCACACGATTCTGCCCATTCTTGTCCGTTGCGAAGTGGAGCTCAGCCTCCGTCGCCAGAACGTATGCGCCAATCAAGCACGTCAAGACCAATCCAAGGACAACACCCCGAAACATGGAACCACTCATAAACCCTCCCGAAGATTCGCTCAAACTGTCACTAGCCTAGACATCAAACGAGGGAGTGGCAAATGGCTACCCTTCGGGTAGCTTGATGTTTCCGCAATGCGAGAACATTGGGCTGTAAGGAAGGGCACGCGCCAGAGTTTCGCAGCATTCCGAAACTCCAAGGAACGCGCAGCGTTCCCGTTGCCAAGGGTATTGGAACAAACGTTCCTTCCCGCTACATTGGGTTGAATTGAGTGGTCAGGAGACATACACCCATGAAAGCAGTCCTATGCACGAAGTACGGCCCGCCTGAGGTTCTTCAACTCGCGGACGTCGAGAAACCTACACCCAAGGACAACGAAGTGCTGATCAAGATCCATGCCACCACCTGTCACATCGGTGATGTGCGAGTTCGCAGTTTCAACGTCCCCGGCTGGCAGAAGATTCCTTTCCGATTGATGCTGGGCATCCGCAAGCTCAAACGGCCTATCTTGGGAATGGAATGTGCTGGGGATATTGAAGCCATTGGTAAGTCGGTAAAGCGATTTTCAGTCGGTGATGCCGTCGTCGCCTCCGCGGGATTCGTGTTCGGGGCTCATGCCGAATACATCTGCCTGCCAGAGGACGCGACACATATCAAGAACGGAATGGTCGTGCCCAAGCCAGCCAATATGAGCTACGAAGAAGCCGCTGCTGGCGTAGCAACCGGTGGCCTAACCGCCTTCAATATCCTGAAGAAAGCGAAGATTCAGCCTGGACAGCACGTGTTGATCTATGGCGCGTCGGGAAGCGTGGGCACCTTCGCCCTCCAGCTCGCCAAGCTCGCTGGAGCCGAAGTCACCGCCGTGTGTAGTACACGGCATCTCGACACCGTGAAATCGCTCGGTGCCGACAAGGTCATCGACTATACAGTGACCGACTTCGCACAGAGTCCAGAACGCTATGACCTGGTTTACGACGCCGTGTCCAAGCTCCCGTCGTCACAAGCCAAGAAGGCGCTAGCCCCAGGCGGCATCTATCTCAGCACCAACAAGCATTCCGGATCAGGCGGCGACATCACGACCGACGATCTGCTGTATCTGGTTGGGCTGATGGAGGAAGGCAAACTCACGACAGTGATCGACCGACGCTACCCGCTGGAAGAAATGGTCGAAGCACACCGATACGTAGAAAAAGGCCACAAGGCCGGGCATGTGGTAATTGTCGTTCACTCTGCTCCCTGACGGTCGCGCCCCTCACTTGCAGCGCAACGAGATACGAGTGACAAGTGACAAGTGGAAAGCCTCGAGCTACGAGTGACGAGTGGCTGAAAGCAGCTACGAGATGCGAGAAGTCAGGCTGGTGATGAGTTTATTGAGCATTCGGCTTACTTCCTCCATAAGCGCGAGCGCTTGTGAGGCGGATTGGGATTCTACGTATTCCAGATCATTGGAGATCAGCGTTTGGGTTTCAAGTTCACGTAAAGAACCTCTTGCCACTCCCAAAAACTGTCGAAATTCCTTGGTGGAGAGTCGCCCTTGCCCTTCAGATATGTTGCTTGGAATCGAAACAGCAGCGCGCCGCATCTGAGACACAATCCCAAACTTTTCCTCAGCGGGGAAGCCTGCTGTGATTTCATAGATCCGCTTACAAAGCTCCATGGATCGTTGCCAAACGATCAGATCACGGTAGCAGAAGCTTTGTCTGTTGCACTGTTCACTCATTTCAACGGAATCGCCAGAGATCATACATCATCATACACGATAGGGCGTTTCCCGCCACTCGTAACTTATATCTCATCTCTCGTAACTGGTTCCTCTCTTCCCCCTCGTAACTCGTCACTCTCCCCTCGTAGCCGCTCTTCACTCGTATCTCATCCCTGCTCTTCAGTTGCTCGTCCCTCGTCCCTCCCCCCTCGTAACTCGTCACTCTCCCCTCGTAGCTGCCCTTCCCCCTCGTAACTCGTCCCTCCTCCCTCGTCACTGCCCTTCCCCCTCGCAAC